>Ga0315902_10009061_pt1 | contig 13385 bp, 38 predicted proteins | sample LakEriMetagenome_9_FD_203523 | JGI IMG/M metagenome (GOLD analysis project Ga0315902, IMG submission 203523) | Freshwater fungal communities from buoy surface, Lake Erie, Ohio, United States - Buoy 12 MA117 | ecosystem: Environmental > Aquatic > Freshwater > Lake > Lake biofilm | place: USA... | reverse complement strand
TTTTTGTCAACAATCGAGTATTTCCCATCTATGAAAAATACAATCTGTTTTTCTTTTTTTGTTGCCTCTCCTAAGAAATATTTCTCATTCGGGTTCAGAAGGTTCCAAGCAACGATGTTTATGCGATATCTACCAACATAAGTTCCAGAACTACCATCCTTAAGATAATAACGCATTCCGGGAACTAATTCTCGTAGATTTATTTTTTTGCCAGACAGTCCAGAAATTCTTTCAATTTCGGAATAGCTGTCACTATTCACTGGTAATAGCACGAGTTCTGTACCAGACCATGAATATACGAATTTTCCTTCAAGGCCTTTTCCGGGACTGCATCCTCCACAGGAAAGAATAAAGAGTAGATTATCGACTGAGATTTCGAATTCAAATCCTCGGGGATCGTAGACTCTAACGTAGGCGTTTCGAAAATTCCAATCGCTCTTATATCCTCCAACTTTTTTGTTGAGAACAAAGCCTTCCATTGGGGAGTTGTCAAATTCTTTTGGTTCGATATTTTTGTTTCGCCAACTTTCCCAAGATTGTTCTTTCCTCAGCGTCCCATTATTGTCGTAATAAATGACGTAAGCAAGTTGTTTTGTGTATGTGTCTGTTCGATTCTGAAACCCAACCTTAATTCTTCGCGGAATAAACATTGCCATTATTTTATTCTCCGATCAAAAAATGCGACAACCATCGCCAGCAGAAAAATAAGTCCCAGTGTCAATACAACACCGAGGGTTATTGCTACCGGCAAAAGCATAATAAACGTGAGTACCGTAAATAGCACTTAGTTTCTCCTCAAGTTGAAATATGGTAGCTTGTGCTAGTGAAAGCTCAAGCTCCAATTTGTTATAAAATTCGTTTCTTCTGTCATTTATCAAAGCCCTTTACTCTTTTAATATAGCTCCGTTAGCGGCATTACTCAACCTCATCAATCACTTTGGGATTGCGTCCTCTCTCATACGATCTTTCAAACGCAACTTCTGTCCATTGATTGTTTTTCAATCTGTACAAAATAACATCGTCAGGCACAGAAAGTCTACCTTCATCTTCGCGGATAGAGGCCTCTCTGATCGCAGAGAGGGCATGAGTTTTATTGTAATGAATTTTGAATTTTGGAGATCTGCTATTGATTTTTGTGGCCCACGGCAACGGTAGATTATTCATTTTTTAACATACTCTCTTAAAATATAACCCCAAATTTGATCGAAAACATTGCCACTCATTTGATCAGACATTAAGCTTGCGTCACGAAACCGAGTTTGTTTATTGATTTGATTTTGGATCTGGTGATAAGTACAAATCTGACCTGTGGACTGAGACCAGATTTCGTTTCGTATTTCTTCAAGTGTTTTCATTTATTTGATCCCTGACTTGATCACATATCTGATTCCGGACCTGACTCCAGACCTGATTCCAGACCTGATTCTGGACCTGATCACTGACCTGATACCAGACCTGATTCTCGACCTGATTCTTGACCTGACTCCGGACCTTATCTTGGGCCTCAAGCCGGACCTGATTAAATGTTTTCATTTATTTGATGCCCGACTTGATAAAATACCTCAATCCAGACCCGATTCCGGACCTGATTCCAGACCTGATTCGAGACCTGATTCCGGACCTGATTCCGGACCTGATTCTCGACCTGATTCCGGACCTGATTCCGGACCTGATTCTCGACCTGCTTAATCGTTTTCATTTATTTGCTCCCAAACCCGACCCCCAGACCTGATTCCAGACCTGATTCGAGATCTGACCCCGGACCTGATACCAAACCTGATTCCGGACCTGATTCTCGACCTGACTCCAGACCTGATTCCGGACCTGATTCTCGACCTGACTCCAGACCTGATTCCGGACCTGATTCCGGACCTGCTTAATCGTTTTCATTTGTTTGTTTCTGAATCTGATTCCAGGCCCGATTCCAAGCCTGACCCCAGATCTTCTTAAAAACCCGCACCCCGACCAAATTCCGTACCTGATTCGAGACCTGATTACAGACCTGATTCTGTACCTGATACCAGACCTGATCACTGACCTGATTCCAGACCTGATTCTCGACCTGATCCCAGACCTGATCCCAGACCTGATCACTGACCTGATTCTCGACCTGATCCCAGACCTGATTAAATACTTTCATTTACCTGATCCCATACCTGATCCCATACCTGATCCCAGAACTGATGTCTGAACTGATTCTGTACCTGATTCCAGATTTGATTCGGGACCTGATCACTGATCTGAGACCAGACCTGATACGAGACCTGATTAATCATTTTCATTTATTTGCTCCCAAGCCCGACCCCCAGACCTGATCACTGACCTGATTCCAGACCTGATTCTCGACCTCACTCCAGACTTGATACCTGACCTGATTCCAAGCCTGATCATCAGCCCGATTACCGACCTGAAACCATATCTTATCCAAGACATGCTCCTCTACCTGATTAAATGCTTTCATTTATTTGTGATTCCAAGTTTGATTCTAATTCTGATACTAGATGAAATAATAGCTGATTCCATATATGATCCCCAGCCTGATTCCAAGTCTGAATGAATAACTTAGTCTGGATATAAGTTTGGGCTTGATAAAATGTTTTCATTTTGGTAATCACTTAGATTTAGCTGTTCAAAAATGTTTCCTACCACCTCGTGGTGTTCTTGATGCATATTTAACAATGGCCCTACTTGACCATTTTTGGCATAAACACCCCAACTAGAATGGGCATCTGCCCAGAATACTTCTGTTGGATTTTCTTGAGGTTTAAAAAATTTGGTTACCAAAAGATCTCCTTCATAAATTTCAACACCGTTTTTATCTTTGAGTCCAGTATATTGTTGCCATACACAATCTTCGCTTGTTAACGTTGGTAGCTCCATAGACTCTATTGCGTCGTCTTGTATTTCTTTAGGAGTCATGCCATCAATAATAAACATATTGCGGTTTTTATTCCACACTCTAAATTTAATCTCTCTCATTTTAATAAATCTCACCCAGCTATTAGAACCATCATAACTTTATTGGATAAATTTTAACTTCTTCTCTTCTTGAGCCTGTTGAATTTTGATAAACCATGTAAAATTCATGTCGGTAGTCAGCGTCCTCACGGTATGAGTCACTATATTCTAGTGGCTCATCAAAATCAAAAATAAAATCTTCCATATGTTCAGGAATTACATATTCTTTAACTATTTCTGTTTTAAAGGCAGAATGCATTCTAATAATAAACTTACGGTTTATTTGTAAGCGACTGGCAGATGGTGTGGGTATTTTGAATTTATATTTCATATTTTTAAAACCACTTTGCCTTCCTGTGATGTAATATCTTTATTTTAAATAACGATTAATATTATCTAATACATAATATGCAGAACCAGTCTCCATGAGTTCATTAACTACATCCTGTAGAATCCATCTCAAATTATGTTTATAATCATTAAAATCATCTCTAAGTTTGTTTATCTCTTCTCTGAGATCGTTTATTTCTTCTTTACTGCTTTCTAGCATAAAACCTCGATATATAAATCTCTATCGAAGTGATAAATACATGCATACCGAGCGAGCCATTCTTCAAAATCACAACCTATAGGTTTGTTTTGACTATTCAAAAACTTTATCATATGAGAGTTATCCCATACAGCACCCTCTTTGTTTACAAGATTTTTAAATTTTTCTATATCAGCTTCGCTGTATACTACAAACATTCTTGGCTTAAATTGTTTCATTCTTGACTCCTTCAAAGATATTTCCAATGACAGTTTTTTCTGCCTCATCCATACGGATAATGTCTCCACCAGAGGGGAGACAGGCATAAAACATACAACTATCTTCCTCCCAGTTTACAACTAGCAATTCTTGAGAATTCCAATGGTCTGAAAGAATCAAGTCGCCCTCGTAAATTTCAACACCGTTTTTATCTTTGAGTCCTGTGTATTGTTGTGGCTCACTTAAACCACCATAAATACCTTGCGGATAGCTTTCGTAAATAGTCCAGTGGTGCCAAGTTTTATCAACATTACAATATGCTCTAAACTTAATTTCTCTCATCTTTATTCCTTGCTAAATCTTCGCGGAACTGATTTAGCCACTTTAAGTTTGCCTCAATATCGATATTCTCTGGCTGAGGTTCATTCTCAAAAATATTTCCAGTAATCTGCATTGATTTTGGATCTACGGCACAATCTGCCCCCATACACATAAACCGAAAACGACCATCTAGAAATTCAACAGTAAATTTTTCGTTTAGAATGTCTCCCTCATATATTTTAACGCCATTTTTATCTTCGCGACCAATATATTGCTGGATACAAATACTGTCCTTTTCAGCAAAGGAAAAGATCTCGTTTAGATTAAAAGTGGTCGGAAATGGTGGTAGCCAGCTATCAATGTCGCACCATCTGTTATTTCGGGTGTCCCAGCATCGAAACTTTAGTTCTCTCATTTTGTCGATTCCTGTTTAAATCCAAATCCACCTTAACAGGCGGCCACGGCACTCATTCCTCACATGGCAGACGAATTGACAAACATTGTGCTGCATAGCTTTCTAATGCGTCATTTGCTTTTTTGGCAGTGCCATAAACTTTTTGTACACCTAGTAACCCAGCTTCATCATACCATATATATCCATCTTTGTCAACAACCCAATCTTCAATCAATGTTCCTTTTGGAACCCAATACACATTATCATAACTTGATAATATTGGATTTACGTTACTAACAACTAGCCCAAGCTTACGAGCCGCGATTATTAGTTTTTGCTTTTCTTTACCGTCAGCTATTAATTTTTCTCGATTATTCTTTTGTTCCTCTTCTAATCTTTCTTCATATTCTTCATCGGTTTCTAATCTCCAAGAATATTCTGTAACTGTTACGTTGTTTTGGCCAGCATCAAAGTTGAATTCGATGGAGCCAATGCCGTCACGATCCATATTATCTGCTACTGTTCTTAGATCTTCTGATGTGATATTGTCGAGATTTAAATAACCAGTTCGGGTTTGAATTAATTTTTTTTCTTTTTTATTGGAGTTGTTCATTTTTACCTCTGAATAATTTATCAAATCTTCTGCGATGACATTTATGGCACGCATCTTTTCTTGTGTTCATGTCTGCGTTTTTGTCGAATAAAATCCACCGACCAGCAACATTTGTCCAGTACACGTGAGAACTTCCACAGGTGTTACACCTAGTTGATCGCCGTGTACCTACACCGTATTCGTTGTCTTCTCCCGGTATGTACCTATCCTCCTCGTAAGAGGGGCAATAATCATCACCATTTAAGCCACCCATGAATTCAAACATCAATAAGCCCCCAATAAACAAGTCTTATTATATGAGTTGATGCCCAGCACTAATCCACCTTTCTTCCAAGATAATCCACACTTTAATGCATCCTCAAAATACTCAATATATTTGCCCCGGTTGTCGTTGAAATCAATTGAAAGACCATCGACAAATTCAATAGCTCTTCCCAGTATTTCGTATTCATAAAGCCTATCAGGGAGATAGTCGTTTAGGTTAGTGCATCTCTGTTGAAAAATTTCGAGTATGTCAAGTTTCGCACTCTGACTATTTGAAAAAATGAATTTATTCATGCCCGGCATTTCAAAAACCATAAGGTTTAGTAGCCTTAGAGTGATACGTTGATCGGGAGCTTGACAGTCATAGACTAATAAACCTTTATCTGCGCCGGTTTTTATTAGGTCATACACGTTCATTTCATGCGCGTTCATTGATTTACTCCCAGTCAAAAACACAATCGCTGTCTAAACTCACGTTGAGTTTGTAATAATCTACAGCCCCTTGCATTATTTCCCTAAACTCTCTTTTTTCTTCTTTACTGCTGTCGTAGTATAAGCTAGGACTATGCCACAATTCTATTCGTGAATTTGATTTTGTCAAGGCTATAATTTTAAAAAATATAGTTCCACAGCATTCTGGCTCACAAGAAAATGAAGTAAGATAAATTTCTTCTAAATCTTCTGGGATTGGTTTATAGTGTTTCATTACTCTGATCTTTTTTAATTCTGAGAGAACCATCTTCTAGCAGCTCAACCACAACTTCCGTTCCAGTACCTGCAAACAATCTGTGGTGTAAATTTTTTAAATCTGCACCACTTTTAGTTGGCGGTACTGGTTTATCAAGAGGAAAATATTTCTGTCCAGTATGATACTCGTTGAACTCATTGACCGCCATATTAGATACAAAGTCTATATCGGGATCATAACACGTTGGTGAGTAACGAATGGATAAACTTACTGGATGTCTGAATGTACTAATAACCTTCATTAGTGAATCTCTTTAAAAAGACCATTTGGGACATTGATAAAAAAACAATTCATGCCATCATGAAATGTATCACTCCATACATGGATGCGAGAGCATTGTGTTTTTTTATCTCTTTCTACCGATAGAACACCGAACGGAGTCGGCCTAATCATTGCGGCTCTTGTATTATAAATTCCGGCTAATCCGCCGCCCTCTTGTTTCAAAACCCAAGTAGGTTCATGAAATTGAATCTTGAAATTATATTTATTAACGCTACTTTCTACATTCGTTAACATAGCAACTCCATATCTAAATCTTCATAAAAATGGTATATGCAAGCCCATTGATGAAATGCGGCCTGTTGATTCCAAACGTTTAGAAACATTATTCTATGTGATCCATCCCATATTGCACCTGCTTTCTCCACGACTTGTCGAAAATTCTCTATATCCTCTTCTTGGTATACCACAAACATTCTTGGCTTAAATATTTTCATTTATTTACCTCGGAAAATATGCGACACCCATGGATGGTCATGCCACATTGGGTCAAGTTTATCTGGATTTTTTTCATAGTAGTCTAACAGAGCAATATTTAACATACCTTTTATTCTGGCATATTCAATAGGACAAATTTCAATATGACAAACCTGACAGACATAGTTTCCAATTAAACTATTCATTCCAATGAATACTACATCGTCATGTTTACATGTCATTTGTCAACTCCTTCATCAGCCTCAACAATCTGGTCAAGCATTTTTTTAGCTATTTTCAGGGCTGCCGCCTCATGACCTTCTTCGTTGACTTTATGAATACATTCTTCAATTTGTCTAAGGACTTCTTTTCTAAAGTCCGGTTGTCGTCTCAACCTTTCAATTACTGTTAAATTAAAAGATGAGATCATTTGATCTAATGGATTAACACTCATTTGTCAACTCCTTCATCAGCGGCCCGAAAACAGATGTCGCTGACAACAAGCCCAATGTCAGACCTCGCCAACGAGATAGCGATAGATCTAACTCCACATATGATTCTGGATCTGATCCCGTAGTATCCCTGACCTGATCTTTGATCTGATCAAAAAGATGATCCTGAACGTAAATTAAGACTTGCCTCCGGACCTGAGATAATGGCTGATCACAAACTTGAATCCAATCCTGATTCTGAGCCTGAGTTCGGACCTGATGCCGGATGTGACTAAATGCTTTCATTTATTACACCCTTAGCGAGACCCTTAATATGATCCCAACTCCCCTTATAGACCTGATCCAAAATTTTACTCTCTGTCATAAGTTTGAAATAGATTAATATAAGGGGATGTTTCTGAATTTGAAACTGGTTAAGGACTCCTTTATATTCTTGATCAACAGCCTCATCCCAAATATGCTTAAATATTTTCATACATCTGCTCCGCGACTATTCATTGATTCGATCTAAGATCTGAATTAAGATCTGATCCTGTATCCTGCTCCATACCCAAGCCTGATCCCTAAGCTTAAAACACAACCCCAAATTTACATTTGTCGAATACAATAATTGGTGATCAATATGGCTCCAGATTTTATTGAGCGATTCCATTTATTTCTTTCACAACCTGATCCAAGACCTCGTCCAAGACCTCATCGACCTGATTCCCCATATAGCCCCAAACTTCTCCGAAAACCGGCTTCCAAACTTTATGGCGGATTTTGTTAGAAATATGAATGTGGATATGCTTCACGAGCAACTGTAGATGACTAAGCTCTTCCATTTATTTAATCCTTGACCTGACCCAAGACCTCATCACGAACCTGGTTCCAAGCTTGATCCCGGACCTTCTTAAAAAACTGCACCTCGACCAAATTCCAGACCTGATTATGAATCTGTCTCCAAACCTGATTCCAGACCTGTTTCTGAACCTGATTCCAGACCTTATTTTGGACCTCTTTAATCGTTTTCATTTATTTTATTCCTGATGCGATCCCAGACCTGAGTACTGACCTGATTCCAGACCTGACCCCGGACCTGATTTTCGAGATGATTCCAGACCTGATTCCAGCCACGCTTCTCGACATGATTCTGGTTGACCTGATACCATAGCTCATACCGGACATCATTCTCGACCTGACTAAATGCTTCCATTTATTTGCCCCCAAACCCGACCCCATACCTGATCACTGACCTGATTCCAGACCTGTCTCTGAACCTGACCCGAGAGCTGATTCCAGACCTGTCTCTGAACCTGACCCGAGAGCTGATTCCAGATCTTATTTTGGACCTGATTCCAGATCTTATTTTCGACCTGATTCCCAATTTGTTTAAAATCTTTCATCTATTTACGCCCCTGTCGCGATCAGTGACCCGATCCAAGATCTTATCGAAGACCTGACTCCGGACATTATCCCAGACATAATTCCGGACCTGATGCTGGACCTGATTCCAGACCTGATTCCAGCCACGCTTCTCGACATGATTCTGGTTGACCTGATACCATAGCTCATACCGGACATCATTCTCGACCTGACTAAATGCTTCCATTTATTTTCTCCCAAATCCGACCCCGCACCTGATAACTGACCTGATACTGGACCTGATACTGGACCTGAACCCAGACCTGATTCTGTACCTGACACCAGACCTTATTTTGGGCCTCAAGCCGGACCTGATTAGTTGTTTTCACCCATTACACTCCAGATGTGATCGCTAACCTGATACTCGACCTGATCACTGACCTGACTCCGGACCTGATTCCGGACCTGATCCCAGACCTGATCGCTGACATGATTCTCGACATGATTCTCAACCTGACTCCAGAGCTGATTCTCGACCTGATTCTCGACCTGACTCCAGACCTTATTTTGGGTATAAAACCGGAACCCATTAATCATTCTCATTTATTACACTCCGGACATGATCATTGACCTGATTCCAGACCTTACTTTGGACCTCAAGCCGGGCCCGATTAGTTGTTTTCATCTATTACGCTCCTGTCGCGATACCAAACCTGATCGCTGACCTGATCGCTGACCCGATTCCAGACCTGACCCCGGACCTGATTCCAGACTTGATACTCGACCTGATCGCTGGCCTGATCGCAGATTTGACACGTTACCTGATCCCGGACCTGATTCCAGACTTGATACTCGACCTGATTCCAGACCTGATTAATCGTTTTCATCTATTACACTCTTGGCGATACCCTTAATATGATCCCAACTCCCCTTATAGACCTCATCCGAAATTTGATTATCTGCCATAAGTTTGAAATATATCAACACAAGGGGATATTTCTGAATTTGAAACTGATTCAGGACTCCACTATATTCTTGATCAACAAGCTCATCCCAAATATGATTAAATCTTTTCATAGATCTGCTCCGTACCTATTCATTGATTCGATCTAAGATCTGAATTAAGATCTGACCCCGGACCTGATACCAAACCTGATCGCTGACCTGATCGCTGACCCGATTCCAGACCTGATTCTGTACCTGACTCCAGACCTGACTCCAGACCTGATCGCTGGCCTGATCGCAGATTTGACACGTTACCTGATCCCGGACCTGATTCCAGACTTGATACTCGACCTGATTCCAGACCTGATTCCAGACCCGATCCCAGCCCCGATTCCAGACCTGATGCCCCATCTGATTGTGAGCTTGACCCCACACTTGATCCAATGCAACTGCGTGTACAAATCCCGGCAAAATTGCATGTTTCAAAAAAACTTTCTCAAGCAATTTCATCGCATCAAGTCCTTCCCACAGTTCTAAATTTATGATTAGTATTTGTGTATCCAGAAAGCCAATTTTGAGCACCTTCACAAGTGGATGTGTCGTCTCTTGTTTCAACTCCCTTCACAAAGACTCTGCCAGTTGGGCAGGTGCAAACCAGCCGTCGTCCAAATTTTAGAGTGTCGTAAAGAATTTCCAAGGTATTCTCGATATCATTATTTCGTGAATCAATAGCGACTGCACCACACTCGTCAATATACCGTTCCCAACCAAATCGATCAAGCATAATCGATTGAATGTCAGAATTTGATTCACTTTCAATTTGCTTAACTGTTAGAGTTTCTGGTCGCATAACGATTTGTTCGGAAACTCGATGGCCGTTGAGCGAATAAACAGAGAATCCATCAGCAAAAAGAATTGACGGGCCGTTTTCGTTGTGCAATATTCCATTCTGCATGTGGATTTCTTTCGGCTTCCGACTGAAAATCACCGTCCTATTATGAATATAGGAATAGCACACATATTTAGCGATTGTAGAAAAGTGAGACAACAGCGGAGTTAAATCAATTTTAACAACCTCCTTAAAAAAGGTGTAGTAACTGAGCCAACCAGCCTCAAAGCTACCGCAGTAACATTTACTAGCGAAATCTTTGTCCTTCGTGATATTGTAAATCTCAACTGGAGAATCTACCACGATATAGTCATCAGGTGAATCTTGTTCAATGCTTTCATAGATAGCCTTCGTGGCCTCAAAGCATTCACGGAACTGTTCATCAGTAGTGGAGTCTGTGCTTGTCCCAATCCCGATCCATTTTTCAGCCCAAGGCTGCATCTGATCGCTTTGTTCCTGTGTCAGTTCTGTAATCATTAGTAAGTCCTTAAAAAGAGGGTGAAAATCGTTTTTCTTACTGTAATCTTTTTTGTTAGTGTTGTCAAGATTGGTTTCGAAATATTCCAAAGATGAATCTGATTATCTCTTGATATGTTGAAAGGCAAATTTTGTCGAATACGTACTGATAAGCCTGTTCACTAACTTGCTGTTCTATCTCAGAGACAATCTTATCACAAGCGATGCTCTTAACTTGTTTTTCGGTAGAATCTACGACATAGTCCCAATGTTGGTTAATTGATTTCATCCACCTGATTCCCGAATTGATCAGAGACTAACTTATACAAGTCCAATACTGGGTCTACTGGCCGCAGGACCTTATTTTCGAGACCAAACCAAATATCATAATCAACTTGGTCCAATAATTGATTCCAAGAGTCCGACAAATTTGCATCAACTATTTTGCTGAACGCTTTCATTTATTTGATCCCTAAGTTGACCTAGAAATCTAGTGCTGGCCCAAGTGTTATCGTAGATCATGCTTCGAATACTAGGATGAGCAAAAGTATCAATTTGTCTTAACATCATTATGGATATTTCATGTTGAATTCCATCGTTCCCGTTGTGGCGGACTGATTTAGAGTAGCCCATAGTCCTCAGTTTATTTCTAATCTTGTCTATGATTTTCACTAGCTGATCTCGGACTTGATTATGAATACCAGTAAAAACTTGATTCTTAACAGGACTATAAAGCTCATAAAAACTTGAATTGTCCTGATTAATTATTTGGCGATTTATCTCAGACGAAAGCTGGCTCCAAACCTTAATCCAAGATTGATTAAATGGTTTCATTTATCAGTCTTTTGCTTTCCTCTCACGAGCCAATTCCTGATCCCATTCTCGTTGATACACGATCTGGATTTCATTAAATCGCGAGGGAACGGTAACATCGCCGTGGACGGGGTGAGTAATTTTTGCACCATTAGACAGTCGTAGATATGGACCCTCCAAAGTTGTTTCACTCCAAGTTTCTGGTAGCCACATCTCTACTCCGTCGCATGATGATAGACAGTGTCTCGCTCCAATTGTGTGGTCTTTACCCGGAACTAGGCATTTTGAAACTTTTTCTGCACGGACATATCCTGTTGGTGGACCTCCCGAAACAATACCAATTCCAAGATCACCCTGCCACACCATATCACCATCACTAGCGGCCTCTGAGAATACATAAGGCATTCCGGGTCGCAGCGTTTCGTGCTGTCCCTTAGCGATTTTGTTTGCATACTCAACAGCACTTTTAACAGTCAACATACTCATAACACAATCTCCTCAAATTTTTTGATATTTTCTAAAAATTGGAACAAAAATTAAAATAGGCAATGCGATACTTGGCTCTGGTACTGGAGTTAGACTGCTATTTCCACCTCCGTTAGATCCACCACCTCCTCCATTATTCCATTCAGGAGGAATTATTCCAGCATTAATAGTGATTTCTTCCGTAGCAAATACTATTTGATGTACTATGTAGGCTGGAGAAACATCGTACTGTATTCCACCAACGCTCATCGGCGACATTCTGGTGTCAATATTCCTGATCGAAATCCATCCATAACCATATTGTAGAACATTATTCTGTGGTTGCAATGCGAATTGCCAAGGAATGTATAGAAATGGCTCTGTATTATTTGGATCTCCGTCTCCGTCATAACCGTCAGCTACGGCTCTTCCCTCACCCCAAAGCAGTCCATGATTTGCTACTTGCGACCTTTGACCCACTGGTGTGCCTAGTCCGGCCCAAATAACAGAGTCATATAGGTAGCCTTCATTGAGTGTATGAATATTTAGCTGATTTCCTGATTCATAAATTGGCTCAGCCGACATGTGGGCAGCTCCAATTAATCCAGATTCTGGGAATGATTCATTCTGGTGGAATGAGAAAAAACCAATATTGTATGGGATTTCCACAGCTACCGTATTTAGTGCCGTCACACGTTGGTCAACATTGACTACAGAAACAATAACATCGCCAAATACTGATGAGGCAAATATTCCAAAAAGAGAAATGATTATGACAAAGGCAGTGAATACTGGTTCAGACCACGAAAGTTTAAGCCACGAAAACATTACAAATCTCCTAAGGAATGGTGGGATTAATTTTGACTTCCGTCTCATGATGCTGCTTTCACAATTTTTTCAAAAGTTTTATTGCAACCAAGTCTTTCAGAAATTTCTCGGAGTTCAGGAATAGCATATTCCATAAAGCCATTGAAATTCCCTGTGTATGCATCGTGAATACATTGTAGTTCATTGACTAAGTTTCTGTGAGATTTAGAAATATAACCAGATCGCACTAGCTCAAGCCAACTAGACCCTTCGAATTTCTTACGATAATCTTCGCTCTTTATCAGCCATCCAGCAAAACATCTTTTCCGTTTATCTCTATACGCACAGGCCTTATTTTTCTTACACTGTGTTTTTTGCCGTAATGCATTTCTGACAACTTTTAAAAAAACTGTTGTGGCTCTTTTGGGTAATTTGATCATTGATTTACCTTGAGGGGGTTGCTGGAGATGTT
>Ga0315902_10009059_pt1 | contig 13386 bp, 19 predicted proteins | sample LakEriMetagenome_9_FD_203523 | JGI IMG/M metagenome (GOLD analysis project Ga0315902, IMG submission 203523) | Freshwater fungal communities from buoy surface, Lake Erie, Ohio, United States - Buoy 12 MA117 | ecosystem: Environmental > Aquatic > Freshwater > Lake > Lake biofilm | place: USA... | reverse complement strand
TTGGGCATAACGCTCACGCTCAGTGGCAGCAGCCGCGCTGGCAGCAGTGTAAAGACCCGGAGTGTATGCCATCGGATATTATTCCTGTTATGCGCCGCTGTCCGTAAAGCCTTCGGTCGAGTACAGACCACTGCGGGACCGTCGCCGCCGCTCTTCGTCTTCACTCGTCAATGTCAAATCACGCGGTCTGAACTCTTCCGCGAAGGGTGTGAGGATGCCAGCAATGTCAGAAGCAAGACCGGCCTGCCGCCCTTCGGCGCGGGTAAGGTTATCCTGAAGGTACTGCGATGTACGACTGTCATAGCGAGGAACCGCAGCCGTCAGACCTGCCAGACCTTGCAGCTTTGCACCGAAGGACCGCCAGTACTCGTTGCCGTAAGCCGTGGACCCCATACCTGCGCCTTCGATTTGCAGTCTGCGCTCTTCAGCTTCCTTGTACTGCTTGCCAGATGCACCACCTGACATCTCAATATTACGGAGGTTCTCACTGGACTGCTGCGCCACTCGGCGCTGAACGTCAGCTTCAGCAGACTGCGCGAGGGCCGTGGGGTCAATCTGACCGTATGTGGCGACCAGTGTGTCGTAGAGTTCGCGGGCCTTCTGGTATGCAGCCATATCGGACTGCTGGAGACGGGCCATCTCAGCCTGAAGTTCTGCCTGTGCCTGCGCGGCGTCGGCGTCCGACAGACCGGCAACGACGGTGCCGATGGCACCCGGAGCCGCCTGAATGGCTGCGTTGAGCAGCTTGGAGCCGATGCCGGAAGCGACACTCGTGCCTGCGGCAGCAGCCATACCCGTAGGCATACCGACCTGACCAGCAACCGTGGCCGGGGCCGCGCCGCCGATGGAAGCAGAAGTAGGTACAGCGTACTGACCACCGCCAAGTGCGGCAACTTCAGTCGCTCCTGCCGTTCCTGCCGTTCCTGCCGTACCGGCTGCGCTACCTGCGGCTCCAAGCGTTCCGCCTGCATATCCAGCAAAACCACCGCCAATACCGCCGCCCAAACCGCCAAGTGCGGCACCCATGAGGACGTTCTGTCCTGTGCCATAGGCCGTCAGGGCACCTGAAACAGCGCCAAGACCAGCACCGGCAAGGGCACCGCCGATAGTGGCCCCGAACGTACCTGCACCAGCAGCGAGGGCTGTACCCTGAAAAATAAACCCTGCCACTGGGGCAGCGATGAACGGAACGGCAATCGCCAGCGCGATGCCAGCGACGACGGCGAGGGGCTTGGCGAACTTCTTGAACGCCCGCTTGATGCTGCCCCACAGACCGAACTGTGTGAGCGCCACGGCGGGGGTCGTCATGGCCGAAGAGTGGTTCAGCGCCGACTTGATGTAAGTGATCTGGGTCATGCCTGCACCTTATCCTTACCGATGAGCTTGTCGAAGAACTCCGTGCCCTTGCGCTCCACGACGTGCTTCGGGATGACGTACTCACCACCGGAGACGCGGATCGGGATGTCGTCGGCGCGGCCTGTGTTGTCGCCCGTGGGGCTGCGGGTCATGGGGATGTGCCCGCCTTCCTTCATCATGGCAGTCGCGCCCTGCGGGGCGGGAGTAGCAGGAGCCTGCTGCATTGCACCACCGGCCTGCTGCATCGCAGTACCAGCCACGATGAGCGAGAAGACGATGCCCTGATCGTATTGCATGGGCAGGTCTTCTTCGTCAGCCAAGTCCTGCTGGATCGCCATCTGGCGAAGGCGGGGGTAGAGTTCAGGGTTCTGGGCGGCGGCGACCGCCATCTGAACCAGCATCGTGATCTGCTGCGGGGTCACGTCACCCGACTGGACGCCCTCCATCAGAGACTCACGGATGAGTTGTATTGCCTGCGGGTTCGCCTGCGCGAACTTCTGGGCTTCCTGCTGAAGCTGCTGGAGCGACATGCGCTGGGGTGCAGCCCCGCCTGATGGAGCAAGACCGGGCTGTTGGGGTGCCATACCGGCCTGCGGCGGGGCTGCACTGGGGGCAGGAGGCACCATTCCCCCGTCTGCGTAAGCGGGCGGCATACCCGGTGCGCGAATGTTGAGTGTCGATCCCGACATGGGGGTCGAAGACCCAACTGGCGCAGCAGTCGCCATTGGATTGACATTGACATAGGGGTTCTGGGGCAGGAGTCTGCGGATGTCGAACCCGCCCTCTGGATTAAGCCCACCTCTCTTCATGCCATGTCTCCTGATCAGCTACGAAGCTGTGCGACGAGTATGTTTACCGTATCGCGCAATGCTTGTACATCGTTAATGAGGACCTGCAAAGTGGCTGCTATCTGAGCGATGTCAGTGGCAGCAGCCCCGGAAACTGCAACCGGAGTTGCACTCCCAGCCGGGGCACCCGCAACCGTGACTTGCCCGGATACGATAGCCTTGCTGACACGGGTACTCTGCCCGGTGAGCAGGTTGATATTCTCGTGGATCGCAGCCAGCAGGCGATACTCGGCCTCGGTGAGGCCAGACTGCGGAACCGGAGGAAGAGCAGCAAAACTCATACGTTCACCAATCCTGCTGGGGTCTCACCGAAGTGGATCGACCGGATGCGGGCAGAACCTGACACCGACACCTCGAACGTATCGGACTTGTACCCTGTGGGGAGACGGAAGATGTCAGAGTCCGAGATCACCACATCTGCGATCTGTATCTTGTTGGCCCAGAGCTTGAAGTTCACGAAGTAGGAACCGACCGGTTCGAGGCGGTACTGCATGAACTGGTCGCCATTGAACATCACCGTGTTGAGCGTGCCGAGCGGATCGACCGTGGTCAGCGTATCCGGGTCAGTGTAGCTGAGCGGGCCGTTGAGAACGCCAAGTTGCGGGACATAGGTCCACAGGGTCGTGTTGAACGCGACGACTTCGAGGTTGAACGCCGTAATCGCATCGGCTTCTTCCGAAGACGAACTGTAGTCCGCAACGACGCGGGCAGCGCCGATGTTCATATAGCCCTTGTCAACGAAGACCTTGGACTTCCATTCCAGTGACAGAAGCGGCTGATCGGAAGCATCCCACTCATAGATGATATCAACATCATCGGTGGTGAAGTAGAACTTGTCGTAGCGCCCGTCGTAATAGGACGCGCTGAACCTGATGGGCGTCGTGACGAACACACCGCCGACCTGATCGTCTCGCTCAAAGATGAACGAACCATCGCTGTGCGAACAGAAATACTTGCCGTTATAGAACTCAGCAATCATCGTCGTGGGGTCGTATGCTTCCTTCCACGAGTCGAAGTCGTAGAGTGCCTTGGTGACGAGAACTGCGCCCGTATCCGGGCCATACATGGCGATGCCGCCCCACGTCGGATACATGACGGAGGTGCCCATATTGGTCACGCCGCGCTTCGAGGTGCAAGGCAGCGGGATGTCGATGCGGCGCGAACCCATGTTCTCAGGAACAGTACCGTCAACGATATACGGGTATTCCGTGGTCATCACGAGGATCGAACCCGCGACCGGCGCGACGGCGACGATGGGGTACTCGAACACAAGGCGATAGGCAATCGGCCAAGACCACGGACGCCCCGGCTCCGAGAAGCAGAGTTCGTTCTCCACGAAGCCGATCAGGATGTTGTTGTGGGCCATGGCGAGGCCCTTCATGTTCGCATCCGGCGCATCGGCATTGACAGTGTCCAGACCGATGCTCAGACCGCTGACATCGTAGTCATCCACAAATGTGGTGGACTCATAGTACCGCGAGGTGGAACTGTCGGGTTCCGCGATATCCCAGAACAGCGTGCCTGCCGATGTGGCGGTCGTCGCCTTGTTCGTACCGGTGCTGGCGTAAGTGAAGGTGTACTTGTCTACGACGGACGCGACGAGGGCGTCGGTCGCATTGAAGCTCGTGTCGGGTGATCCACCGAAGGCTACGCTCGTGATCTTGATCTTGTCGCCTACGACAAGCATGTGCGGATGTGTGGTCTTGACCGTCGCCACGTTCGTCGTGCGCGAAGCGGACACCAGTGTGTTGGAGAAGTACACGGTCTTGAGGCGAAGATACGCCGTGCCCGTCGCACCGGTCACCGTGCGATAAAGGCGGAACCCACGGACGTTGTTGTTTCCCGAAGGCTTCGCGGTCGGGAGAGTGCCGACAGTGACAACCTGCCCTTCGCGGATGTAGATCGCATCAGACGGTTCGCTGGGGATCGACTCTTCACCCCACGGGGTCAGCCAAGTGTACACATACTTGCGGCTCTGCGGATTACCCGCGAGATTGATCTTGCCGGTCGAGACAGAGATTGTCGGCGTCTTGGGACCAATGGACGGGTAGGTGAACGTCGTGCTGTCCACCACCGTGACTTCAGCTTCGTTGGTGTTGAAGTCGTATAGGCCGACGTAGACATCGGGCGTGCCGGTAGTTGCACCGTTGTTCGCCGGGTCCTCGAAGGTGAAGGTGTTGGTGCCGGTGTTCGTGATGACATAGGTCCCGGTCTGGACAAGACCGTTCTGGTTCGTCACCGCTGCCGTCGTCCACGGCTCAAAGGTCATGTAAAGCTGCGTGCCGGTGTCATAACCATGGCCGTTGAGGGTGACGGTGACCGTGCTGCCGGTACGTGAATACGTACCGGTGCGATAGGTCAACTTGGCAACGCTGATGTTCGTGCCAGTGATGAGGCCATGCGCTGCCGTCGTGACGATCTTTGCAGTGTTGTTGCCGTCGCGCTCAATCGTGCTGGTCGTCTTCTCGGAAAACGCCGTGAACGAAGTGGTCGGCTTCACCGAAGGGAGGGGGAGTCCAAGGTCATACGAAGACGCCGGATACGGCCCGCCACCGCTGATCGCCATCGCGTAGTCGGTAACCTTCGGAGCGCCGTCACCCGTGTAGTAGATGCGCTGCTCGTTCTCTTCCAGCGTCGTCGGTACGGCGATATCAACGTCAGTCAGCCACGACAGCCACTTGTTGATCGTCGGATCGTTGGGATCGCGCATCGGGTAGATGGTCTGCGCCGTGCCAGCACGAAACGTGTCACCCACATCTTTCGGATTGCGGTAAGGGATAAGATCGCCAGAGTAGAGCTTGGCATTCACGGCAACCTGCGCAAACTGCGCACCAAGAAGCTCCGGGGAAATCTTCGGCGCGATACCCAGAAAGTTTGAAATCTTGATGCCAGCCATTACCGCCGATCCCTACACCGCTTCTTGAAGTTATCCCACTCCCCGCCGCGTCGAATACACTCGTGCATCCGTGCTTCGACCTCCGGGGTGTTGCGCCGCAGGTACTCGAAAATCTTCGGCTTCAGCGCCGTGAACACGCGGACACCGAACTCAATCCAGAAGGAAGGGCGACGGCCATAGATGAACGCACCGGCCAGAAGGCCGATGCACACCAACAGGACCGCCACTCCCTCCTGCCAAGCCATGTCACGCCTTCTTGTTGGGGATCGCCCAGACAAGAACCGGGGTCAGCAGACCGATGATGGTCGTCACCGTTTCGGCGCTGATCCAAGAAAGGTTGAACCCAGTGTAGGTCTGCACGATGAACAGCAGACCCATGATGAGTGCGACAAGCGCCTTGTCAATCGAAGTGAACATACACGTCTCCTGTGTTAGCCGGGGTACTTCTTCCACGGCAGTTGAAAATGTGGTTTGTCGCTGAAGGTTTTCCAGTCGCCGCCCCACTCAACCGGGACACCGACATCCTTCGCGGCCTTCTTCACGATGGGGCCGAGTTGCTTGAACAGTGGCTCATCCCAACGGACCTTGCCGTTGAGCTTGATGGCAAAATCGACTGCGTGGGAGAGTTTATTGGTCTTGCCCGGTAAGTGCCGGGAGCGCATCGTCTTGGATGCGCCTGCGGCGACGAGAACCTTCTGCTCCGCAAGAGTGCGCAGCGAACAGGTGATGAAAAAAATGCGGTCCTTGTGCGGCCAGATGGCGGCAGCACGGCGCACCACCCGCGCAAGATCGGGGTGGAGCTTCTTGAGATGGGCTTCGTCCTTGGGCGTCAGCTTCACTTGCGCAGGGCCTCCTCTATCGAACTCAGCTTGTCCATGATGGCACGACTGGTCTCTCGGATTTCCTTGATCTCACGGTCATGCGACAGTTTCGCAGACGCAGTCTCAGCTTTCAGGACCGCGATATCCGTGTGGTGTGTCTGCTGTTTCTGGTAAAGCACCCAGACGAACGCAGCCACTGGGGCTACGATCCACTGCATGATCACGTTCAGTACTCTCAGAGCTTCGCTGTCCATGAGGGGGATCACTCCAACACCTTAGAAATTCTGACGATGGTGTAGACTTCGGTGCTAAACCCGCAGGCACGACCAAACCCAACTGTTGCTGTTGATGCCGAACCACGATGTCTGATCTCGAACGCCTTACTCGCCGCGATGGTAACAACCGCACACCCAGAACTCTCATTACCCGCGTAATCACCGCCGTTGTTAGAGAATGCACTTTGCCCTCTGGCAACTACTACGGCGTCCGTGACGTTATAGAGTAGTGATTGATGCGAGTCCACTTTATAGGCCGGTGCCGACCACTCGATGAAGTAGGTCCCAGCAGGGAGCGTGAAGCGGTTCGAGGAAAGAGAAGCGAGTGAGTTGAGGTTGCGGACCAGTGTATTCAGTGTCCGCGTCCGGTCTTCGGTGTTGTTGAACGTGCCGCCGTCAGTACCCGAGGTCTTCTGGTCTTGGATGATCACATCCGGTGCATAGGACGGCTTGCCCCATGCGACGTTAGCAGCAGCGCCACCTGACACCAAAGCCTGAACGGCAGTGCCCGGAGCCAGAACTACCCAGCCGCTGGCCCCACGGTATGCGACGTTGCCTTGCGTGGTGCCCAGAAAGTCGAGAAGCTGCGAAGCAGTGATCTCTTCGACATCACCTGAGAGTGCCGACGAGCGCCCCAGCGCACGGGCTGTGGCGATGTTCTGGATTTTGGCGAAGGTAACGGCGTCGGCGGCAATCTTGGCTGTCTCAACCGCATTACTCGCAAGTTTTGCCGCCGTGACAGTGCCATCACCGGGCGTGATGCCGTCGCGGATATCTTGGATCAGCGCAGCGGTGATGCGGAGTTCGATGCGAGAGCCAGAGGAGTAAGCCCGCGCCGTCGTCCCGTCCTGCGCACGCACCACGGTAAGCGTGTCGGTCGAACGGGCAGTGACCTTGACCACTTCCAGATTGTTGGAGGTATCGATCAGTGTTGCGTAGAAGTAATCACCGCCAGAGATCACGGGGAACCGCGAACCAGTTCCGGCAGCAAGTGAGATCGACGTGGCGACATCCGTGATCGTGGACGCCAGTGTGCTGTAGGCGTTGTTCTTCACCAAAACGGCCATGTCGATCTCCAAAAGCTTGCGTATGTTATACTAATACGTGCGGACATATCAAGCGGCTTCCCTCTCGGCTACCACATCCCAGCAGGTGTCGAACGTAACTCGCGGGTAGGAGACAGAAGCGACGAGCCGGGGGCTTGCAACAGACGCAGCCAGTCGGAGGTTACTTACAACCGCTGGTGTGTTATGTACCTCATACGATGCCTTAAGATACGTGTAAGTTGCAGTAGCCCGCAGCTTTACAACTGGCTCAATTGTCACGTCTGCGACAATTGCCGCAACCGACGCCGTGGCCCTGATAACGCAAGGTGCCTCAAAGAGGCTCTTTACAATCGTAGCCTGTACGGTGTCACCAGCTTGGGTCTGATCCAGCGTGGCAAACGTCGTGGCTTCGACAGAACTAACCGATACGTTGTTGGCTTGCGTCTGAGATAGTACAGCCTTGACCGCGACGGCGGCTGTCGCGCTGACGCTGTCGCCAGCTTGGGTCCGCGAAAGCGTACCGGCAACCCTGACCGCCGCCGTGGCGACGACGGTGTTACTTGCCTGCGTCTGGGACAGCGTAGCAAACGTCGTGGCTTCGATAGAAGCACTGACACTGTCGCCAGCTTGGGTTTGCGAAAGGGTAGCCTTGACCGCGACAGCCGCTGTCGCGCTGCCGCTGTCACCGGCTTGGGTCTGCGAGAGTGCAGCCTTGACCGCGACAGCCGCCGTCGCGCTGACACTGTCGCCAGCTTGGGTCTGTGAGAGTGTAGCCTTGACCGCGACAGCCGCTGTCGCGCTGACGCTGTCACCGACTTGGGTCTGTGAGAGATCAGCCTTGACCGCGACAGCCGCCGTCGCGCTGACGCTGTCATTAGCTTGGGTCTGCGAGAGATCGGCCTTGACCGCGACAGCCGCCGTCGCGCTGACGCTGTCGCCAGCTTGGGTTTGCGAGAGATCGGCCTTGACTGCGACAGCCGCCGTCGCGCTAACACTGTCACCAGCTTGGGTCTGCGAGAGATCGGCCTTAACAGCAACAGCCGCCGTCGCGCTGACAGTGTTGTCATCTTGGGTCTTATCAAGGTTGGCGACCGTACCAGTGGATAGCGTGTACTCGGCGCTAACGGTATCACCAGCTTGGGTCTGTGAAAGGGTAGCCTTGACCGCGACAGCCGCTGTCGCGCTGACACTGTCACCGGCTTGGGTCTGTGAAAGATCGGCCTTGACCGCGACGGCGGCTGTCGCGCTGACACTGTCGCCAGCTTGGGTCTGTGAAAGTGTAGCCTTGACCGCGACGGCGGCTGTCGCGCTGACACTGTCACCAGCTTGGGTCTGCGAGAGTACAGCCTTGACCGTGACAGCCGCCGTCGCGCTGACACTGTCACCAGCCTGCGTGGCAGACACGCTCGCATTAACACCGGCTGAAGGAGCCGCTGCTAAGGGTAGTTTTGCGAGGGCGTCAAAACCAAGCATCGTCTAACCTACAACAGTGAAGCCGCGACGAAGAACTGATCCTTCTCCTGCTCAGAAAGACCCATCAGGTCCAGCAGTAAGTTGTTGCGATAGTAGTTGATGGCGGCGAAGTCAATCTCAGCAAAGATACGCTGCTCTGGCGTCCAGTTCCCCTCCCCAACCTGAGCGTCAAAGATCGCCGCGATGGCAGCAGGAACCGTCGCCGTCTTGGTCATGTCGAGAGCTTCTTGCGCGGAGATGTAGCCCAAGGCGTAAAGTTGAAGTGCAGCCTGCCGACGCGAAATGTAATCCGGTACATCCGGTGGGAGCGTGGCCGGATCAACCGTGCGGACCACCCAGTCACTACCCTCAAGGCCCTCGAACGGAGTGCCGTACTCGCGCACGACAGGGTGCCACACCACTTTCTTGTGGGGAATATCTTCGGGTTTCGTATCGTAGCGGCGAATTTCCTTGAACTCACCATCAATCAGAAGTGCAAACTCAGTAATCATTTATGGCCCCCACGATGCGGCGGTACAGACGTTGGCATTTGACGAAGAAATAGATCGGGCAGTTTCAGCAGCGACGAGCGCAATGCTCGCACCCGAAGACTGCTGGTTTGTAATCGCCACGTCAAAATTCTCAGTCGCCCCCGTCCACGTTGTTGTGCCGGTAAGTTTCTTCACCGATGACCCCACCACCAAACCATTCTCGGGGATGTTGATACTTACAGTGGACGGAACAGCACCTGCATCTGTAGCACTAGCAAACGGTATTGGGTTGACCCCGAACAAATTCCAGATAGCGATGTTCACGTCAGCAACGGTATTGGAAAACGTAATCGACACGGTGGCGGTCGCCGCCGTAACCCCCGTCACGCGATAGAGGTAAGCCCCTTGGAAGTCGCCGCCGCCGTCGAACTTTGACCCGTTGACGAGGGTTGCCGCTATACCGTCTACTGTGACGGCTGTGATATTCCAGTTGTTGTTACCAATGCGCGTCGTGATACCCAAGACGATGAGTTCGCCATTGGAGGCCCCGAGGTTGACGTTCGCGAAGTTTCTGGTTCCCGACGCCTGACCCGTAAACGTCTGGTTTCCGACATAGGTGATGCCGGTGAGTCCGTGACGCCCACACCCTACCAGTTGCGTTGCACGCAGCATGGCTTAGTCATCCCGCGCTGCATTGGTGGTGTAGTGGATTTTGACGCCGTGCAGACGAGCGTCGATTGCCATCGTATCGGAGGCGTTGGCAGGGACACGCGCCACTTGGAAGACAACCCACTCCTCCGGTGCCGGGGTTCCAGCGACGGTGATGGCGGCTGTCTCGGGAGAAATATAGATATCATTCGTCGTGCCACCGGTATCGGTCGCCGTCTGTGCGGTTCCGAACGCGGCGTCTGCGGCATCATCATCGGTAAAACCTATTGCCTGCAACTGCCACACCACGCCGAAGTTGGTCGTGGTCGCCGCGTGCGACCAGACGAACTGTGCCACGATGGTGCCCTCGTCCCACGACTTCGGCATCTGGATGGCAAACTGCGCGAACTCCTGCGTGGTCGTATCGAAGTTCAGCGTGCGAAGCATCACGCGGTTCGTGGTCGTCTCCACTGACCCCAATGCTGGGGGGTTAGTGGTGCGTGGGACCATTGCGATGGCCGGAACCCAGATCGTCTGCTGACCGTCGATCTCCAGATTACTGCGGGCAACCGATGGGTTGACCGCGTCGAGGTTCCTGATCGCGGAGGTCGGGGCGGTAATGAATACCGACGCAGAGCCACTGAGGTTGAGCAATGACCCCGTAGAACTTTCCACCAGTGTGCGAGACAGCGTCGTACCCGACGCCGTGTAGGTGCCAGTGCCGATCTCCCATGCCGTACCGTCTTCGATGGTGTAGTGAACCACCGTGCCATCCGTGACACCCGCAGCCGCGAACGACTGATAGCCGGTGACCGCAGAACCGAGCGTAATCGTGCCCGTGCCTGCGGTCGCCGTCGTCATTCTGGCGCGGTTGAACACGTCAGTCATGGGAGAACCCCTTAAGCGTTACCGGCAGAGATGGTGAAGCCCGTGACCGTGACCGTCTGACCAGAAGCGATGGAGGTGTTATCCACCGTCATGTCGCCGCCACCGCCCGTCGCCGTGATGGTGCCCTGCATGTGGACGGTGGTGCCGTCCGAGGCATAGACGCGGAAGTGACCCGCCGTGCCCGTAGCATCAGCAGCCGTATCTTCCCACGTACCAGACTTGGCCTTGGAGCCAGCCGACGCCGCCGCCATCCAGTCGGAGGGCAGGTTGAGTGTCGCCAGCACCGTACCGCTGTCAGCAGCGGCGCAGTTAGCCGGAACCGTACCGCTCCTGATCTTCAGGACCGCTGAAGCGCCGATTGCCGTCTCGAACGCATCAAGCTGAGCGTTGCGAACCGTCACAGAATACTGAAGTGCCATAGTCTATCTCCTCGTTAGAAGTCCGCACGGACCCGGAATTTGAGAACATCATATACCGTATGCGTAGCGCCATCGATATTCACTTCGATCTCGCCCTCATACATGCCGGGGTCCACATCAAGGATGCCACCGGAAAAGTCGAACTCCACCACACCATTCACCGCGTCAACCTTGGCGCAGGAGATAATCTGCGGAGTAGCGGTCGTGCCGGTGGCGCGAAACTTGATGCTGACGGTAGTCGATGGGTTGGAGAGGTCGAACGGATCGCCGGTCGCCTCATCCGTCAGTGTCAACGTGATGAGCGGCTTCGTGTCACCTTGAACAACCTTGATCACTTCAGACATGCTGTCACCTATGCAAGAGGAACCATGCGCACGGTCAGGGGCGCACGGGTGGCACCAAGATTGGCCTTGGCGCGGCGAAGAGCCGTCTTATACGTGTACTGCTTGGCGTGATAGGACGCCAGATTGTAGTCCGTCCACGACTTGTCAGGCAGTGTATGAAGATGCTGAAGCACGCCGTGCGTGATCAACTGCTCACACTCATCGAAGGCGATCTTGTCCATCCCCGTGGCATCAGGCGTCGGCCTCAATGCCAGAAACATCTTAACGGTATACACCCGCGTACTGTCAGGGACGGGAGCCACCACAAAATGATCGGGGTCGAACTGCCCGACGAAGCGCGGCGACGACCGCTTATTGGCGTCGGCAGACGGCCAGTCGGGGTACATGCGATGCAGGTCTTCCTGAACTGCCGGGTCCAGCGTGTTGAGGAACTCGACGCCAGAGTTGAGCGCCGCGTGGATCACAGCGACCACCTCGCTGCCGGTGGGGATGTCGTAGTCGTATTCGTAGACACCGGAGGTGAGCGTGATCGGGTCCTGCTCGTACCGCCACACCAGTGTCTTCTCGCAGACTTCGATGGCGATATCGCGCACGAACTGTTCGATGGTCGGGCGCGGGCACCCCGGCACGTTGGCAGCAATCTTGTTTTCGAGCGAGACGAAGGTGCGGGTCGCCATCAGGGAAGCTCCCTCTTGTCCATACCGGCGCTGTCGAGATCGGTGAACAGGCGGGTCTTGTAGTTGGCTTCGAGGCTGGCAGCGAAGTTGTCGAAGAACATCTTCGCGCGGCCCGAGGTGATGTGTTCGTTATCGACGCTCTCGGCCAAGAACACCGTGCCGTCGATCACGGTGGTGAAGTAGGCATCCGGCAGCAGGGCAACCGTGTCACCAGAGGCGTAATCAGGCGGGGCCTTGGCGTACTCGCCAATCAGCACATGCGCGGCAGGAGCCTTGGGATAGATGAAGAACTTGTTGGGGTTGCGCGGGTGGCGCATCCAGTTGACCGTGGCACCAGCGGTGGCATCCACCCAGCCGGGGTAGGTCTGATCGATGGTCTGCCGGTTCGTCTCACGCACTGCGGAGCCGTTCTTGACCCGGAAGATTTCCATGAGGCGGATGGAGTCGGACGGGGCAGACTGCACCACCTCGCCCGCCGTGCATGAAATTTCTCCGACGTAAGCAAAGAGGTCGGGACGGACAAGCGCAATGCGCTTCAGGGTCTGGTTCGCAAACCCCAAGAGCGTAGCGTCCGAGAAACGCTGAAGGGACACGTCAGCATTCGTGTCCTGCAACAGCTTCCGTGCCTCTGTGATCACGTCGGAGAGGATCATACCTGCGTCTTCCGCGTCAGTTCGTCGTTGAGTTCCGCCATCTCATCGCTGATCGGCGGTTCGGGGATGTCGGTCGTGGTCAGGCTGACCTTGGGCTTGCGGCCCTTGGCGACCTTGGGTTCAAACCGTTCGGGGAACGCCTGTTCCTCCGTCACCTGTTCGATGTTCGGGTGATCCGCCAGAAACGGATTGTACTCGTACACCGTACCCTTGCTCTTGTGCCTGAGATAGGTCTTCATATTACTTCTTGCCCTTCATCAGGCACTTGCCAGCAGCCTTGCACTTGGCGGGCGACGGGCACTTGGAGCAGGGAGTGAACTTCATCATCGGCTTCTTTGCCATTGTAGGCTCCTATCTGTACTTCGCTGTCTTTTTGGCAACCTTGTCTGGCTGACGCACAAACTGCTTGCCGCTCTTCATACCCTTACGCTTCGCTGCGGTCGTAGCCGCGTACTCTGCGGAGGATAATGCCTTAATGGCTGCTTCCGGTAAATATCTTTCTCCCGTCTTGGAGGACGGCTTACCGGACTTGGTGCGCCACTTCTGGGCGGTCCAGTCCTTGAGGGACTTCT
>Ga0315902_10009057_pt1 | contig 13388 bp, 10 predicted proteins | sample LakEriMetagenome_9_FD_203523 | JGI IMG/M metagenome (GOLD analysis project Ga0315902, IMG submission 203523) | Freshwater fungal communities from buoy surface, Lake Erie, Ohio, United States - Buoy 12 MA117 | ecosystem: Environmental > Aquatic > Freshwater > Lake > Lake biofilm | place: USA... | reverse complement strand
AAGCCCCCCCCCTCAAGCGAGTTGAAGGGCTTCGATGCGCTAAGCCGCTTAAGGCGAGATTGACGAGGCTGCGTTTAGCGCGCACATGCGACCCAATTTGGGTCAATCGAGCCATGCCTGCCCCAACGCTCTCAGCGCATCGCAAATCCGCCACCAAGGTTGAATGGCGAGTTTTAGGTCGGCCTGGCGAGGTGGGTTAATGCGCCCTTAACCGCCCATTGCCGACCTCCATGTCTATGTTGCGATTAGAAAATCTCCGGGTATTGGTGGCCGATGATCACCGCATCGCCGCCTCGATTGTCAGCGAAGTGTTGCGCGCGGCCGGCATTCGCTAGGTGCGCGGCGTCGCCGAAATCGTGCTCGCCGCTGCGGGTCTCAAAGTGACCATTATGGCGCAAGCCAAAGTCGACGATCTTGTTGCTGCACGGTGCGATGTTATGATGCTAGACCGGCGTCTGGGGCGCGCGGACGGCGTTGAATTGGCGCGTGCATACCGCGATGTGGAAAGCGCCACGACCCCCAGGCGCACCATTATCCTGGTGACAGCCGATACCGAAGATCTGGATCAAACCGTGTTGGCGGCCGCTGGCGTCGACGCCGTCGTGCGTAAGCCCTATACGCCAGCCGACCTTCTGTCGGCCCTGGCTAAAGCGTGTGGTCCGTCCGTGAGACGCACACACGCTGACGTGAGCGGCGCTTAACATTGGCAGCGTCGCCCACATTCTTTGTGGGTCAGTTTTCCTGGGCGTGCCAGCGCCAGGCGGACGCGATGATGTTTTTGATGTCCGAGTGCTGCGGTTTCCAACCAAGAATGCGCAGGGCCTTCTCCGCGCTGGCCACAAGTGCTGGCGGATCGCCGGCGCGGCGCGGGCCGATTTTGCGCGGCAGCTTTTTGCCCGAGACAAATTCGACAGCGGCGGCGATTTCTTCCACCGTGGTGCCGTTGCCGGTGCCCAGATTGAAGACGTCGCTGGCGCCGCCCTTCAGCAGATATTCGAGCGCGCGACAATGGGCGTCGGCGAGATCGGCGACGTGGATGTAATCGCGCAGTCCCGTGCCGTCGCGGGTGTCGAAATCATTGCCGAAAATGGTGAAAGTGTAATCGTTCTTCAGAGCGCCGCGGATGGCGAGCGGGATGACGTGCGTTTCCGGCTCGTGGCGTTCGCCGATCGCGCCGTCCGGATCAGCGCCCGCAGCGTTGAAATAGCGCATCGCCGCATAGCGCAGATCGTGCGCGACCGAATAATCGGCGAGCATTTTTTCCACGATGAATTTGGACCAGCCATAGGGATTGATCGGTGATTGCGGGTGGTCTTCGTCGATCGGCGTGCGCACCGGCACGCCATAGGTGGCGCAAGTGCTGGAGAAGACGATGTTCTTGACGGCGTTCGCACGCATCGCGTCGAGGATGTTGAGCGTGCCCAGCGAATTGTTGCGATAATACATGCCCGGCTCTTCGACGGACTCGCCCACATAGGCGAAGGCCGCGAAATGCGCGACGGCGTCAGGCGCCACGCGCGCCATCGCCGCTTTCAGCGATTCAAGGTCCAGAATGTCGCCCTCGATCAGATCGCCCCAACGCACCATCTCGCGCCAGCCGCGCGAGAGATTGTCGAACACGACGACATTCCAACCGGCGTTCGCAAAGGCTTTGCAGCAATGGCTGCCGACATAGCCGGCGCCGCCGGTGACGAAAACGGTTTTGCTCATGGCCTGTCCTTTAGGCGGCGGCGGCTAGGCTCGCAATCGCCAAGCGCGGCGTTCACTCTTTTAATGGCCCTCGAATGCGCAGAGCGCTTCAACTCGAATGCCCAGCTCTCGCAATTTTTGTGCGCCGCCAAGGTCGGGGAGGTCGATCACAAAGCTCGCGCCGATGGGCTTGGCGCCAAGGCGCTCGATCAGTTTCACGGCCGCGGTCGCGGTGCCGCCGGTGGCGATCAAATCATCTACGATCAGCACTTGCTCCCCGGCCGCGAGTGCGTCGGCATGCAGCTCCATCACGTCGATGCCGTATTCGAGTTCGTACTCTTGGCTCAATGTTTGCCACGGCAGTTTGCCCTTCTTGCGCACGGGCGCAAAACCGCAGGAGAGTTGGTGTGCGACTGCGCCGCCCAGGATGAAGCCGCGTGCTTCGATGGCCACGACCTTATCGATGCGGATGCCGGCATAGGGCTGCACCAATTGGTCAACGACCGTGCGAAAGGCGCGCGCGTTGCCCAAGAGCGTCGTGATGTCGCGGAACATGATCCCAGGCTTGGGATAGTCCGGAATGGTGCGGATGGCGGTTTTGATATCCATCCGCGAACGCTAGCGCCTCAGCCGCCCGCCGTCACGAACTCGCGAATAGCGCCCGCAATTTTGGTTTGCGTTTGCCCGTCGAGATAGGGGTGCATCGGTAGCGCCAGCACACGGTGGGCGATGTCTTCACTCACCTTCAAGCCGCCAGCGCCGACAGGGAAGCTCTCATACGCGGTCTGCTTGTGCAGGGGCTTTGGATAATATTGCGCACTCGGAACGCCAGCTTCGCGCAGGTGCGCGGCCAATGCGTCGCGCTTCTCGTGCTCGATCACGTATTGCGCCCACGTGGAAACGCCGCCTTCGATCACTTTCGGCGTCGTCACCAAGCCTTCGAGCATTTGCGCGTAGCGGTCAGCGACCTCATTCCGCGCACGGATTTCGTCGGCGAAGATGGCGAGCTTTTCGATCAGGATCGCGGCTTGGATTGTATCGAGACGCGAATTCATGCCGATGCGGGCGCAATTGTATTTGTCGTCGCCGCTTGCGCCGTGGAACGCGATCGAGCGCATCAGCACGGTTTCCGCATCGTCGTTCGAGAGCGTCGCGCCGCCGTCGCCGTAGCAGCCCAGCGGCTTTGCCGGGAAGAACGAGGTCGTCGCAGCGTCCGCCCAATGCATCGGGTGCAAGCCGGCCAGCGTGCAGCCATAACCTTGCGCGCTGTCGGCGATGAGCTTCAAGCCTTCGCGCTTACAGATCGCGCTGATGGCAGGGTAGTCCGCCGGCTGGCCGAACAGGTCGACGGCGATCACGACTTTAGGATTGAGCTTGCCGGCTTTCTTCACGCCGGCGATGGCGGCTTCGAGCGAGGCCGGGTCCATATTGTAAGTGTCGGCAAGCACATCAACGAATACAGGCGTCGCTTGCACCCACGGCACGATCTCAGCGGTCGCGGCAAACGTGAAGGATGGGCAAAACACCGCGTCGCCTTCGCCCACGCCCCAGGCCCAGAGCGGCAGCACGAGCGCGTCAGTGCCGTTGGCGTTGGCGATGCAATGCTTGGCGCCGGCGAACGTGGCGAGTTGGCCTTCGAGCGCCTTCACCTCTGGGCCAAAGATGAATTGGCCGTGCGCCAGCACGCGCGCGATCGCGGAATCTATTTTGTCGGCAATGCGTGCGCGTTGCGCTTGCAGGTCGATGAAGGGGATCATGATAGTCCTCGAACTAAGAGAGCGACGCCAGCCCGGACGCGCGATCAACGTCCAGCGCCAATTTTAAAACCGCGAGCGCTTCTTCACCATTGACGACGGGGCGCGGGGCGACGCCCAGCACCGCGTCAATAAAGATCGAGACATTGGCGCCGAGCGGATCGGCGCCAATGCGCGTTTCGGCGAAGGCGGCGTTGAGCGGGAAGCTGGTCGTGTTCTCGAACGTGCGCGCCAGGAAATCGATGCGGATTTCGCCGGAGGGATAGACTGCGCGCATGGTGCGCTTGCGATCGGCGGCGATGCGGCTGGAAGTGAACACCGCTTCCGCATCGCCAAAGCCGAGCGTGGCTTCGATCGCGTCCGCGGCTTTGCCGTGCTCGGCGTGTGCGGTGGCGGTGACGCGATCAGCGCTGCGACCCATGAGCTTCAGCGCCAGATCGAGATCATGCACCATGAGGTCGAGCGTGACCGAAACATCGGCGCTACGGCCGGTCCATGGGCCCTCGCGCACGCTTTCGATGCGTGTCGGACGCTCCGGCGCATCGAACAAGCCCATCGCCTCGAACACCAAGCGCTCCTGGTGGCCGCAGGCGAGCACGCATGTGTTGGCGGCGGCGATGGCTACAAGCTCTGCGCCAAGCGTTGCATCCGTCGCCAGCGGCTTCTCCACCAGCACGTGCTTGCCCGCCAGCAACGCCGCGCGCGCATTGGCGGCGTGGAAGGAAGGCGGCGAGGCGATAGTGAGAATTTCGATCTTGTTCAATAACGCATCGAGCGAAGCGAAGGCTTCCGCACCATGCGTATCGGCGAGCTGACTGGCGCGTTCATCGTCGGGATCGAACACGCCGACGAAATGGACGCGGGCGTCTTCGGCATATTTACGCGCGTGGATGCGCCCGAAGGCGCCAGCACCCAATACGCCTGCCCTAAGTCGCGTCATGGGCTTGCTCATTCCACCGTCACCGATTTCGCGAGGTTGCGCGGCTGATCAACGTCCGTGCCTTTATGCACGGCGGTGAAATACGCCAGCAATTGGATCGGCACGGAATAAACCAATGGCGCAACGAAGCTGTCGCAGGCAGGCGCCAAGATGATGTGCTTGGCGATGCCGCCAGAGGCCGCCGCACCCGCTTGGTCGGTAATCAGGATGATCTTGCCGCCGCGCGCGGCGACTTCCTGCATGTTCGACAGCGTCTTCTCAAACAACACATCGTGCGGCGCCACGACAACGACTGGCGTTTCCTCGTCGATCAGCGCGATGGGCCCATGCTTTAGCTCGCCGGCGGCATAGCCTTCTGCGTGGATGTAGGAGATTTCCTTCAGCTTCAGCGCGCCTTCGAGCGCGATGGGGTAATGCACGCCACGGCCGAGATAGAGCACGTCACGCGCATGGCTGAGCTCCAGCGCAATCTTCTCGATCTCGGGCTCCGCCGCCAGCGCATCCGCGATCAGGCGCGGCGTTTCCATCAGCGCGCGGACCAGCTGGCCTTCTTGTTGGCTCGACAGATTGCCTTTGGCGCGGCCAACCGCGATCGTTAGCGCCGCCAGTGCTGAAAGCTGCGCCGTGAACGCCTTCGTCGAGGCGACGCCAATTTCCGGCCCCGCAAGCGTCGGCAGGCGCGCGTCGGATTCGCGCCAGATCGTCGATTCCGGCACGTTGACGACTGCGAGCGTCTTCAAGCCTTGCTCTTTGCAATAGCGCAATGCGGCCAAGGTGTCGGCGGTTTCGCCCGATTGCGACACAAACACCGAGAACGCGCGTTTGGCGAAGGCGGGCTTGCGATAACGGAATTCTGAGGCGATGTCGGTTTCGACGGTGATGCCCGCGATCTGCTCTAGCCAATATTCGGCGACGCGGCCGGCATAATGTGCTGTGCCGCAGCCGATGATAATGGCGCTGTCGGCGGCCAGATCGACGCCGTCGAGATCAGGCATTTCCACCTTCTCATCGAACGCATTGACGTAGCGCGCGATGGTGCGGCCGGTGGTTTCCGGCTGCTCGTAGATTTCCTTCTGCATGAAGTGGCGGTGATTGCCTTTTTCCACCGCCGCTGCGCCGCCGGAGAACACCGTCACCGGCCGCTCGACCACGCGATCGTTGGCGTCGATCACTTTGATCTTGGTGCGTGAGAGAATGGCGGTGTCGCCTTCGTCCAAATAGATCACGCGCGTCGTGAACGGCGACACAGCGATCGCGTCGCTGCCTAAGAACATTTCGTTGTCGCCAAGGCCGATCACGAGCGGGCTGCCTTTGCGCGCGCCGATCAGGGTGTCTTCGTGGCCGGCGAACAAGCAGGCGATGGCGAACGCGCCTTCAAGGCGACGCACGGCCGCGATCGTGGCTTGCTCGGGCGAGAGGCCCGCATCGAGTCCGGCGCTGATCAGATGGGCGATGACTTCAGAATCCGTTTCGGATTCGAACTTGCGGCCGGCTTTGGTCAGCTCCTCGCGCAGCGCGCGGAAATTTTCGATGATGCCATTGTGGACAATGGCGACTTTGTCGGTCGCGTGCGGGTGGGCGTTGTTCTCGGTCGGCGCGCCGTGCGTTGCCCAGCGCGTGTGGCCGATGCCGGACACGCCGGCCAGAGGATTGCCGATGAGCTCGGCTTCGAGGTTGCGGATCTTGCCCGCCGCGCGCCGGCGCGCCATGCCGCCGGCCTCCAAAGTGGCGACACCGGCTGAATCATAGCCTCGATATTCGAGCCGCTTCAGCGCATCGACCAAACGGGGCGCGGCCGCTTCGCCGCCAAGAATGCCGATAATGCCGCACATGCTTAATTCTCACCGCCTGGGATATCGGTCGCGTCATGCAGGTTGCGAGCCGTTTTAGCCCCGACCGAAGGCCAGGGCGACGCTGCTTATGCTTTACGCCGCTTCAGGGTTTGTCCCAGCGCCCTCATGCACTGGCGGCCATTGATTTGCATCTCAATTAGTCTTTCAACATGCGACGAAACAAGGGACGGAGTTCCAAAGCATGAGCAGGGCCTATTTCGGGACAGACGGCATCCGCGGCACAGCGAACCGTTATCCCATGACGCCCGAAGTGGCCATGCGGGTGGGCCTCGCCGCCGGCAAGCGTTTCCGCTCGGCCGACGACCGCCGCCACCTCGTCGTGATTGGTAAAGATACGCGGCTCTCCGGCTACATGCTGGAGCCGGCGCTGACGGCCGGCTTCACCGCCGCCGGCATGGACGTGGTGCTGTTTGGCCCGCTGCCGACGCCGGCCGTGGCCATGCTCACCCGCTCGTTGCGCGCTGACCTTGGCGTGATGCTTTCGGCCAGCCACAACAAATTCGCCGACAACGGTATCAAGCTCTTTGGCCCCGACGGCTACAAGCTCTCCGACGACGCCGAAATCGAGATCGAGCAATTGATGGATTCAAAGCTCGACGAACACTTGGCCGCGCCCGACAAGCTCGGTCGCGCCAAGCGCATCGACGACGCCCAGGCGCGCTATGTCGAGATCGTCAAGGCGACGTTCCCCAAGGGTCTTTCGCTGAAGGGCCTTCGCATCGTCATCGATGCCGCCAATGGCGCGGGCTACAAAGTGGCGCCGGTGGCGCTCTACGAATTGGGCGCCGAAGTCATCAAGATCGGCGTCGATCCCAACGGCTTCAACATCAATGAGGAAGTCGGCTCCACCGATACGCGCGCGCTGAAAGACGCCGTGCTGCAATATCGCGCCGATATCGGCATCGCGTTGGATGGCGACGCTGACCGCGTCGCCATCGTGGACGAGAAGGGCAATGCGATCGATGGGGATCAGCTCATGGCGCTGATCGCAAAGAGCTGGAAAGCGGCGGGCACGCTCTCGAAAGCGGGCATCGTGGCGACCGTGATGAGCAATCTGGGGCTTGAGCGCTTTCTTGATGGTCTGAAGCTGAAGCTTGAGCGCACCAAGGTTGGCGACCGCTACGTGGTCGAAGCCATGCGCGCCAAGGGCTACAATGTGGGCGGCGAACAAAGCGGCCACATCGTCATGAGCGATTTCTCGACCACGGGCGACGGCCTGCTGGCCGCACTCCAAGTGCTCGCTGTAATCGTGCAAAGCGGCAAACCCGCCAGCGAAGTCTGCAAACTCTTCGAACCCGCGCCGCAAGTTCTGGAGAACGTGCGCTACGAAAAAGGTGCGACCGATCCGATGGAGGCCGCGAGCGTAAAGGAAGCGATCAAGTCGGCCGAAGCGCAGCTCGTCGGCAAGGGTCGCTTGCTGGTGCGCAAGTCCGGCACCGAACCGCTGGTGCGCATCATGGCCGAGGGCGACGACGAAGCGCTGGTGCGCGCGGCCGTGGCCGAAGTGAAGAGCGCGGTGGTCGCGGCGGCGCGGGCGGCTTAAGTCAGCCGCTTCACCCAAGCCGCCGTGCTTTCATCCAGATCGGCGCTCATCTCGCCGCCCTCGAGCGAGGGCAGTAGCGCATTGGCCATTTCCTTGCCGAGTTCGACGCCCCATTGGTCGAAGGGGTTGATGCCGGCGAGGATTGATTGGGCGAAGGTGCGGTGTTCGTAGAAGGCCAGCAGCGCGCCGATCGCCTCGGGTGAAAGCGCGTCGATCGCCATCAGCGTTGAAGCGCGATTGCCGGGGAAAGTGCGGTGTGGCGCCAGGCGATCGGCTTCTGCTTGGCTCATGCCTTTGGCGATCATTTCGGCGCGCGCTTGCGCGGCGCTCTTGCCCACCATCAGCGCGCGGGTTTGCGCCAGCGCATTGGCGAACACTTTGGCGCGGTGCGAGGGGGGGCCTTCGTGGCGGCCGGCGTTGATTATGAACTCGACCGGGATTTCGCCGACGCCCTGATGCAGCAATTGGAAGAACGAGTGTTGCGCATTGGTGCCAGCCGCGCCCCAGGTCACGCCGCAGGCCGAGCGATCGAGTGCGGCGCCATCGCGCGAGACACGTTTGCCGTTCGACTCCATTTCAAGCTGCTGCATGTAGGCCGGCATCAGGCGCAAGCGTTCCGAATACGGGATCAGCGCATACGAGCTATGGCCCAGCGCTTCGCGATTCCACATCTGCAGCGCCGCTGACAGCGCCGGAAGGTTTTGCGCGAAGGGTGTGTTGCGGAAATGTGCGTCCATCGCCGCAGCGCCGCTCAGCAAATTCTCGAAGGCGCCGTCCTGCAACGCGATTGCGCAGGCGAGGCTCACGCTTGACCACAGCGAATAGCGCCCGCCAACCCAATCCCAGAACGCAAACACGTTTTCCCCCGGCACACCCCAGGCGATCGCTTTGTCGGGCGCTGAGGTCGCCGCAGCCAAATGCGCCGGTCCCCAGGCGCGGACGAATTCGGCGTTGGCGAGCGTTTCTTGCGTTGTGAACGTCTTGGAGACGACGATCAGCAGCGTGCGCTTGGGATCAAGCCCGTCGATCGCGTCGGCGACATCAGCGCCATCCACGTTCGCGGCGAAGCGCACCTCGATGCCGCGCACGCGCAACGGTTTTAGCGCATCGAGCACCAGACGCGGGCCGAGGTCCGAGCCGCCGATGCCCAAATGCACGATGGCGTTGATCTGGGGGCGGATGTGTTCGGCGAACGCGGCCATGCGCGCGCGAACCTCCATCACCGAAGCTGGCGAATCCGCGCCACGCAGCGCCCAATGCTTGGCGGCGCGCCCTTCGGTGTTGTTGACGGCTTCGCCCGCGAACAACTTGGCGCGCCAGTCGTCGAAATCCGCCGCCTGCGCCAACGCGCCGAGCGCGCTTAACGCTGCGCCATCGATGCGCTGTTTGGAAAAATCCGCGATCAGGTGCGGCGCTTGGAAGGTGAGTTCATCGACGCGGCGCGGATTGGCCGCGAACAGATACTGCAAGTTCGCAGAGGCAAGCCGCTTGGCTTCAGCTTCTACCTTCAACCAAGCGTCACCCATTGCGATCCTCGTTCAGGCGCGGCCTACGCTCACATAATGGAAGCCTTTGGCCTTCATGTCGGCCGGGCTGTAGATGTTGCGCAGATCGATCAAAGTCGGCGTTTTCAGCGCATCCTTGATGCGGTCGAGGTCGAGTGCGCGGAATTGATCCCATTCGGTGATGATCACCACGGCGTCGGCGTTCTGCACGCAATCGTAGGGGCCGCTGGAAAATTGCACGTCCTTCAGCATGTGCTTGGCCTCGACCATGCCTTCGGGGTCGAATGCGCGCACCTTGGCGCCTTCGGCTTGCAGCGTGGGCACGATGTCGAGCGCAGGCGCGTCGCGCATGTCGTCGGTATTTGGCTTGAAGGTGAGGCCGAGCACCGCGATCGTTTTGCCGGCGACGCTGCCGCCAACGGCTTCGATGATTTTTTGCGCCATCTTCTGCTTACGCGCGGAATTCACACGCACCGTAGCTTCGATCAGTTCGATCGGCGCGTTGTTGTCGCGTGCGGTCTTCATCAGCGCCAGCGTGTCCTTCGGGAAGCACGAGCCGCCATAGCCGGGACCGGCGTTCAAGAATTTGCGGCCGATGCGGTTGTCGAGGCCGATGCCTTTGGCGACTTCCTGCACATTTGCGCCTACAGCTTCGCAGAGGTCGGCGATTTCGTTGATGAAGGTAATCTTCATCGCCAGAAAGCCGTTGCCAGCGTATTTGATCAATTCCGACGTGCGGCGTTCGGTGAACACGATCGGCGTTTCGTTGAGGAAAAGCGGGCGATAGAGCTGGCGCATCACTTCGCGCGCGCGCTCGTCATTGGTGCCGACAACGACGCGATCCGGGCGCTTGAAGTCGCCGATGGCCGCGCCTTCACGCAAGAATTCCGGGTTTGAGACGACGGCGAAATCGGCGCTCGGGTTGGTCTTCTTGATGATGGCTTCAACTTCGTCGCCCGTGCCCACCGGCACCGTCGATTTGGTGACGACGACGGTGTAGCCGTTCATGAGCCCCGCGATCTCTTCGGCGGCAGCGTAGACGTATGAAAGGTCCGCGTGGCCGTCGCCGCGGCGCGACGGCGTGCCAACGGCGATGAAGATGGCGTCCGCATCGCGAATGGCGGCGGTCGGGTCGGTGGTGAACGAGAGCCTGCCCTGCTCGACGTTGTCTTTCACCAGCTCATCGAGGCCCGGCTCGAAGATCGGGATTTCGCCCTTCAGCAGGCGCTCGATCTTGCTCGCGTCCTTGTCGACGCACGTCACCGTGTGGCCGAAATCGGCAAAGCATGCGCCGGACACGAGGCCCACATAGCCGGTGCCGATCATCGTAACGCGCATGGATCAAATCTCCTGATTGTAAGCGCCGACTTCAGCGAAGCGGGCGAGGCGCGGCTTCACTTCATCGCGGAAGAGCGCCTTCATGTCGTCGTCGCTGGTCATGCTTTCAACCACGACGACCAGTTCGGGTTTGTTGGACGAGGCGCGCACCAGCACCCAGGCGCCATCTTCCAGCGTGACGCGCGCGCCGTTGACAATGTTTACGTCGCGGATGGCGCGGCCAAGGATTTTGCCGCCGTCCTTGGCGAGCTGCTGATATTGCGCCACGACCTCGTCGACGATGCCGTATTTGGTCTCGTCGTCGCAATGTGGGCTCATCGTCAGCGAGGTGTAGCTCTTCGGCAGCGCCTTGCGCAGATCGGAGAGCTTTTTGCCCGGATTGCGGTCGAGCATGGCGAGCACAGCGGCGGCGGCGACGATGCCGTCATCATAGCCAAGGCCGAGCGGCTCGCGGAAAAAGAAGTGGCCGCTCTTCTCAAAGCCCGCCAGCGCGCCGAGCTCAGTGGTGCGGCGCTTGATGTAGGAATGGCCGGTCTTCCAATAATCGACCGTGACGCCATTGGCATGCAGCACAGGGTCGATCGCGTAGAGGCCGGTGGATTTCACATCGACCACGAAAGTCGCGTTCTTGTGCTGGGCGGAGAGATCGCGCGCCAGCATCAATCCGATTTTGTCGGCGAAGATTTCTTCGCCTTCGTCATCGACCACGCCGCAGCGATCGCCATCGCCGTCGAAGCCCAGCGCAACGTCGGCGCCATGCTTCTTCACCGCATGCGCCATGTCGTGCAGCATTTCGGCATCTTCGGGATTGGCGTTGTAATTCGGGAAGGTCCAATCAAGCGTCGTGTGGAGATCGATAACCTCCGCGCCCATGCGACGCAGCGCTTCGGGTGCGAACGCGCCCGCCGTGCCATTGCCGCATGCGGCGATCACTTTCAACGGCCGCGTAAGTTTCACCCGGCTGACGATGTCGGCGATGTAGCGCTCGCGCATGTCTTCGACGCGAACGTACGAACCGCCCGCCCGCGGTTTGAACGCGCCGCCAAGTACGATTTCTTTCAGACGCCCCATTTCTTCTGGCCCGAAGGTGAGCGGCTTGTTCGCGCCCATCTTCACGCCGGTCCAGCCGTTCTCGTTGTGGCTGGCCGTCACCATCGCCACGCACGGAATGTCGAGCGCGAATTGGGCGTAATAGGCGGTCGGCGAAAGTGCGAGGCCAATGTCGTTGACCTCCATGCCGGCCTGCATGAGGCCGAGGATCAAAGCTTGCTTGATCGAGGTGGAATAGAAGCGGAAATCGTGGCCGACGACGATGCGCGGCGCGACGCCGAATTCATGCACGAGCGTGCCCAGACCCAAGCCCAACGCCTGCACGCCCAGCAGATTGAGCTCCGGCGGCTTTTCGGCGCCTGGGATGCCGAACCACCAACGCGCGTCGTATTCGCGAAAGCCGGTGGGCTTCACGAGCGGCAAGCTCTCGAACTCAGCAGAATTGGCGGCAAGGCTTGCGCGCGGCGCAGGCAGCATGGGGATTGTCCGTCAAAGACCCGGGGGAAGCCGGGGGGTTTGGGGGAAATGGCCGAAAAGTGCAATTGCACGCTGCCGCTCAGGAGCTATGCGGCGTCACTCTAACGCGGGTGATTTCCACCCCATAGGCCTGATCTTCGCTGCCGCTGAGCGCCCGCAAGCCGATCCCGTTCACGGCGAATTGCGCCGTCGCTTCAAAGGTCAAGCGGCCGGGCTCGGGCGGCATGGCCAGGCTCGCCCACTCGGCGGGGCCAATACCCTGGACGCTGACCGCCAGATTGGAGGCCATGTTAATCGGTAGCGGATTGTAGGTCACCTCGATGGTGACCGGTTTGTCTTCCAGCAGGGCCGCCTGTTCGGGCGTTAGCAGCAGGCGCACGCCTTGCTCGGCCGGCGTCGGCAGCGGCTGGCCGGGCAATTGGGCGATGCGCAACGCCTGCGCATTGCCCCAGAAATCACGCACCACCGTCATGCGCTGCTCTGGGCCGACGGCCGGCGAATTGAACGCCGCGCCCTCAAACACAAGCGCGCCATCCACCATCTGCGCCGCCACAGGGGCAGGCTCGCGCGGCCAGGCCTGAGGCTGCAGGCTGACGACAATTACGAACGCCGCGAAGATGATCGCGAGCGGATAGAAAACCAGCGGATGAAAAAGCCAGGAACGCATGGTCGAAGGGTTTAGCCTTTGGGCCGCAGGGCTCCAAGCGGCTTCGGCTCTTGACGGGGCCGGGCCGGGCTGAAACCAAGCCGCCCATGACCTATCTTGCGCTGCTCCGCCATGGCCAAAGCCAATGGAACCTCGAAAACCGCTTCACCGGCTGGGTCGACGTGAATCTGACCGCCGAGGGCGAGGCGCAGGCCCGCCGCTCGGGCGCGCTCTTGAAGGCAAGCGGCGTGCCGTTCGACAAGGTGTTCACATCCGTCCAAACCCGCGCCATCCGCACCGGTAATCTGGCGGTGGAAGAGGCTGGCCTCGCTTGGCTGCCCGTCGAACGCAATTGGCGGCTGAACGAGCGCCATTATGGCGCGCTGACCGGGCTCGATAAGGCCGAGACCGCCGCCAAGCACGGCGAAGCGCAAGTGAAGGTGTGGCGCCGCTCCTACGATACGCTCCCGCCGCCGCTGGCGCCGGGTGGTGAGTTCGATTTCACCAAGGATCGCCGCTACGATGGAATCGCCAATCTGCCGACGACAGAATCGCTGAAGACGACGCTGGAACGCGTGCTGCCCTATTGGAAC
>Ga0315902_10009054_pt1 | contig 13394 bp, 9 predicted proteins | sample LakEriMetagenome_9_FD_203523 | JGI IMG/M metagenome (GOLD analysis project Ga0315902, IMG submission 203523) | Freshwater fungal communities from buoy surface, Lake Erie, Ohio, United States - Buoy 12 MA117 | ecosystem: Environmental > Aquatic > Freshwater > Lake > Lake biofilm | place: USA... | reverse complement strand
TAAGGGTCCTAAGGTACTGTTCCGCCATTTCTTCCAAAAACATACGTCTTGGTATGTATGTTTCGATCGGGCTAAACCAGCTAATCTCTACAGCCTGGTAGATTTGATTTAGGATTGGGTTTTCTTGTAAGGTTGATTGGATGTATGGAATGGGATTTTCCTGGAGGAAGCTCTTTGATTGGAGCGCGTAACAGGAATTAGAGAGGTCACGAACGGAATAGACAAGGTTCTCCGGGCCGATGCAAATTCGGAGGGTGCAAAGATCCGAGGGAGCTTGATCGGATTGCAAGCTTGTGAATTGGATAGTGAGTTGTTCCATGGAAGCACAAAGGTACGACGTTGCGGGTTCATGGAGGTGAAAAGGCGGAATCTAAATTCGAGATTGAGCCTCTTCTTTTTTTCTATAATTTATATTATGTTAAATAGAATGCTACGAATTAAATTAATGCTTGTCTACCGTCCTACTTTTTTATATTCGCACCAAAAATAAACACAAATGCGTCAAGCGATCCTTTGGCTATTCATACTATCTTGCTCCACAACCTTGTTGGCCCAGCTAGATTCTGTTCATTACTTGCCTCCTATGCACGCCCGTACCGAATGGGGACCGCAGTTTGTGTACCTCTCTACCCCTGAGGAATCCACCTTTCCGGTACAAATAAAAGATGGCTCTGGGCAATTACTCTCCACCGTTTTCCTTTCGAATTCCCAACCTGCCAGATTTGATCTTGGCGCAAGCAACAGTAACCAGATACTGGTAACTGAACAGGAATTGCATCAACCGCTCACTGGTCGAGGACTTCAGTTTATCGGTGAAAAGCGGTTTTATGTCGCTTTTCGAACCATTAGTAACTCGCAGTTCCAAGCCGGTGACCTCACCTGTAAAGGAAGTGCGGCGCTTGGAACTACCTTTCGAATTGGTCATGTGATTCAAGGTTCGAATACGAGTGATACGCGCTCCAATTTTATCGGTGTTTTGGCAACGGAAGATAGTACGGTGGTACAACTAACTGGTTTTGATCCGGCTGTAAAATTTCGGGTTAACTACCAGGATCAGACTGTGTCTGCGCCGCTCAGTTTTTCACTCCAGGCGGGTGAGTCGTTGGTTATTTCGCAATACATAAATTCCAATCCGTATGCACAACCTCCAAATGGATTAATGGGTAGTTTAGTACAATCCAACCATCCGGTTGCGGTGAATGTTGGATCATGGACCGGTGCCCCTGTGACCACTGGTGCGAATGACATTGGAATCGATCAGATTGCTCCCTTTGAGTTGATGGGAAAAGAATACATCCTTTGTAAAGGAAATGGCTCCTCCCAATTAGAAACCCCCATATTAGTGGCGCACCTCGACAATACCCGAATCTACTTAAATGGAAATGGGAATCCAGTGGTTACTCTGTCCGCAGGTCAATATTATGTGGTACCCACTTCTCAGTATTCCGCCTTTGGTAATTTACATGTGGAGAGTTCAGAGCCCATTTTTGTTTATCAAATGATTGGAGGAGTTAGCTCGGGAAATGACGCAGTTCGAACCGCCGGCTTGATTTTTGTTCCACCCATTTCCTGCTCTATACCGAATGCGGTAGACAATATTTACCAACCAAGTCGAATTGGTGGGTATGCCTTTGATGGTGGTGTGATGATTGTGGCGATGAAGGATTCGCTGGTTCAAGTTCAGTTAGACGGCGTGAACTATCCATTGGGTGCGCCGGATCCAGTGCCGGGTGCTCCTGATTTTGTGAGTTATAGGCGGCTGAATATGTTCTCAACCAACAATCCCCCGGAATCCCTTCGAGTGGTAGCGGAGGGGGCCGTACAAGTAGCCTTGTTCGGTAGAAATGGAGCTGCAGGCTATGGAGCGTTTTTTAGTGGGTTTAGCAAAGAAGTTGGCCCCGAGATTCAGCTTTCAATGGTGGGTGATGGCGTTTGTCCGGATACCTTACTTGCTACTGGCAGAATGGATGGCGTACAATGGTACTATGCGGATTCTTTGATATCCTTTGGTCCTGATACCTTTTTGACCGTTTATGGACCCGGGAAATACACGGCACGAGGTTATTTAGGAGTCTGTCGGAAGACGGACTTTGCTGAGGACACTTTGACAATCGGCTTTGTTTCTCCTGCGTTTCCGTTTGAAACAGCAAACCCAAGTTGTTACGGATATCAAAATGGCGTTATTTCGATCGGTCAACCGTACGGTGGCATTGCTCCCTACCAGTATTCCATCGATAAAGGGGGTAATTTTAGCTCTGATCCACAATTCACCGGACTTGGAAGCGGAGATTATTCAGTGGTGGTTCGTGACTCAACTGGGTGCTATAACTATCCATTATCTGTTGAGCTGCGTTCACCGGATAGTTTTGGGTTGTATCTAGTGATTGCCTCTATTCAAGATCCCCCGCTTTCGGGGGAGCCGGTTATTTTGCACTCCTCCCCTACCCGCTCTGTTCAGTCCTTTTATTGGTTGCCCGTAGATACCTTATTGTGTGGAACTTGTGACTTAATCACGGTTTATCCTACAGAAACGACCGTTTATGAGGCCACCGCTATTGATTCCATGGGTTGTACGGTAACTGAGCGGATTCAGGTTCCAGTCCAGCCCCCGGTGTATGCGCCCAACGTTTTTGCTCCAGGAATACCGGGTAACGACGTATTTACCTTATTTGCCGCGGAATCCCTGTTAGTGGAGGAGTTGTTAATTTACGACCGTTGGGGCGGCTTGGTTTTTGAGGGAAGAAACCTCCTTACAAACGTTTCGGAACAGGGTTGGAACGGGATGATAAACGGGCGTCCGGGTGCCCCAGGTGTTTATTTTTTTCAAGCTGTGGTGCAATACTTACCTGGGAAAACGATCCAATTAACGGGTGACGTGACTTTATTGCGCTAATCTAGTGTGCCTGAGCATCTTCCAGCACAATAAAGCCATGCTCCAACGGAAGTAGACGATCTTTTAGCATGCCGAAAAAACGATCGCTGTACCGTAAGTAAGACGGAATAAAGCAATCATGACGTTCCTGCAATCCATTGGATGGAAACAGTTTTTCTTTTAAAGTTCGGATTTGGTTGAGGCTAATTTCGTGTTTCTGTTTTTCTGCACGCAGGAGTTTGGACTGCCAATGTGCAACCATATCTTTCATTTTAACGCCATCTGCCAGGGCTGCTTTTTCCAATGTAGGATCAATGGCCGCAGCTTTCTCTGCTAATTTGGTGACCAATCGTTCTACTTGCCGCACTTCAGGACCCAAATCTACGTCAGCAGAGGCATTTTCCTCTACGTATAGTTTGAGCAAACTCTCTGTGTCCGTAAAAAATTGTTCGACGGTAAATCCGAATCGTTCCAGTTTTTTGGACGCGTCCCGGTCAATCCAAAGCACGGAGTTCCTACGGACAAGTAATGGATAATTAAGTCCATAATGTTCAAAAAGGGATTTGCGCTCTAACCAGTAAGCCAGCTCTCCTCCCCCTCCAACATAGGCTAGATTTGGCAGAATTGTTTCTTGGTAAAGAGGACGTAATACCACATTTGGACTAAAACGTTCTGGATACTGGTGTAGATGGGCAATGATTTCAGATTCAGAAAACACAAGATCCGTGTGGAGGACCTTGAAAAGGGAGCCTTCTTTAACGATCCGTTCTCTGCCTTCTCCAGTAAAGTAAAACAGGTTGATTTCTCTTGGGGCTGCTTGTACTTTGTAGCCCAGGTCTTGAAGTTGTCCGGCTGTATTGGACACCAGCTCGAACGCTTTTTGTTCCTTTAGTTCCTGTTCCATAATTGGCAGGAAACATCGCTTGAGCTCCGGCTGGTCCATGTCAATGACCAGTAAACCGAGCGATCCAAACAGCTCGTGTAGTAGCGCCTGAGTAGCGGAGGCGAAGGTTGGGTATTCTGTATAAACCTTGGTAAAGAGCGCAGAAAGTTGACGTGCATACTCCGTAGGGCCGAGGATGCTATCCATTTCTTTCAAGACATCTTTCATGGTTTCGGTAGAGATTCGACCGACTGGCCCCTTGATTCCTGGGTTCCATGTTACTGTTTTTCCAAAAAGATGCACATGATTGACCTCTTCAATATCATGGTCTTCACTTCCTAGAACAAAAATTGGAATAATTTTCTTGTGCGGACCTAAAATTCCTTGAGCTGCTTCTGCCAGGTTGATGGTGGTGATTGCTTTGTAAACGACGTACAGCGGGCCTAGAAACAAGCAGGGTTGGTGGGCGGTACAAACAGTATAGGTGGAGGAATTGCGAAGCAATTCTATAGATTCGAGTGCGAGTTCTTTATTGGGAAAATTTCGATATTGTTGTTGCAGTACATCGGCCAAAGTAGATCTTGGGATGTTGTTTTGGGCTTTATCCTGAATGATGTCATGAAAAACATCCTGTTTCAAATCGTATTTATAAAAAGGGGTTAGCTGATCGTCGCCGGTGGCATAAGCTAAGTCTGTTTTGGCCAGCTGAGGGACTTTTGAAAACGGAACTAATTTTTTGAGCATAGTAAAAGGTATCGAAGGCGAGTTTGCATAACAAACATAGGATGCTTTAGTTGCAGCCGACCACAAAGATCGTGTTTAATTAACTACCTTTGCTTCTAAATCAGTTAACCTATGATCAACCTTGCCATTTTTGCTTCTGGCACGGGCTCCAATGCCCGAAAAATCCTGGAATACTTTCAACAGCACGATCAGATTCGGGTGGGTTTGGTAGTCTCCAACAAATCCACCGCTGGTGTACTAGCCATTGCTGAGTCGTTTGGTGTACCTACTTTAGTGGTGAAGAGAAGTACATTTTATGAAGGAGAAGGATGTGTGCACACATTGAATGAGTATCATATTGACTGGGTGATTCTTGCTGGATTTTTATGGCTAGTACCGGGTTACCTTTTGGAACGGTATCCAGGAAAAATCATCAATATCCATCCAGCTTTACTGCCTTCCTTTGGAGGGAAAGGCATGTATGGTATGCACGTGCACGAGGCGGTGAAAGCAGCTGGGGTACTGGAAACAGGTATTACGATTCATACTATTGATGAGGAATATGACCGCGGTGAGGTGTTGTTTCAAGAACGCGTTTCAGTACATCCCAACGATACGACGCAGGAAATAGCTGCCAAGGTGTTGGCTTTGGAACACCGTTATTTTGCTGAAGTTATTGAAAAGACTATTCTAAGCAGCCTAATCTAGTTGGAAGCTTGGAGTACGCATTCAAAGACTTCCGCGAAATGGTGGATAATTTTAGTTCTGACCTCGGCCATATCCACTTTTCTCCCAAGTTCTTGCTCTAAGGATGTCACGGACTTATCGGGGTCCACAATACCACATGGAACGATGTACTCAAAATAGTTTAGTTCTGTATTGATATTGAATGCCCAGCCATGAAGGCTAACCCATCGGCTCAAGTGGACCCCAATGGCGCAAATTTTGCGTTTTTTGCCGGCGTCAGGGTGCGTTGCGGGGAATTTAGGGTTATCCAAGATCCAAACACCTGTGTATCCCTCGATTCGGGAACCACTTAGACCGTATTCCAGCAGGGTTCGAATAATTACTTCCTCCAATTGACGAACGAACCAGTGCACATCCCGTTTGAAAAGCTCCAAGTCCAGAATCGGATACCCTACGAGCTGACCGGGGCCGTGGTAGGTAATATCCCCTCCCCTATTGATGGGATAATAGTCGATCCCTTTGGAACGTAATTCATCCTCTGATAAGAGCAAATTGGCGGCAGATCCACTACGGCCGAGCGTAAAAACTGGGAGATGCTCCACCAGGAGCAGCACTTGCTCCTGAGGATACGTTCCGGGTTCTAAATCCCTGTTCGCTAATTTATTGTCAATCAGCGCTTTGTGTTTTTTAGTCTGGTGCTCCCACACCTCCTTGTAGATCGCGTCTGGCAAGTATTCAAAGCGGATAATTTGTTTTTCTTTCATTATTCAGCTGCAAAGATACAGTCAGATCGAATGAATGTGTTACCTTTGCATCCCGTAACAATACGAACATTTTCAATGACTAAATATATTTTTGTTACGGGAGGCGTTACCTCTTCCCTAGGAAAAGGAATCCTGTGTGCATCCCTTGCCAAATTACTTCAAGCACGCGGTTTTTCAGTTACCATTCAGAAATTTGATCCTTACATCAATGTCGACCCTGGCACACTCAATCCCTATGAGCATGGGGAATGTTATGTAACGGATGATGGAGCGGAGACAGACCTGGATCTCGGTCACTACGAGCGTTTTTTAAATGTGCCGACCTCTCAAGCAAACAACGTTACCACTGGCTCTGTCTATCAGACGGTCATCAACAGAGAGCGTGAGGGTGCTTATTTGGGAAAGACCGTCCAAGTAATCCCGCACATTACGGATGAGATTAAGCGAAGAATGTTGCTACTTGGTCAGTCAGGTCGGTATGATATTGTTTTAACCGAGTTAGGCGGTACGGTGGGTGATATTGAATCTCTACCTTATGTGGAGTCGGTTCGTCAATTACGTTGGGAGCTTGGTAGGGATAATTGTTTGGTAATTCACTTAACACTTCTCCCCTTTTTAAAAGCTGCCGGAGAAATTAAAACGAAGCCAACCCAACACTCAGTAAAAGAATTACTGAGTCTTGGCGTTCAACCAGATGTATTGGTTTGCCGAACAGAATTACCGATAGCGATGGATGTTCGCCGCAAGTTAGCGCAGTTTTGCAATGTGGAGACCTCATCGGTTATAGAGGCGATTGACGCGGAAAGCATCTATGATGTTCCCTTGCTGATGCTTAAGGAGCGGTTAGACGCTGTAGTGATCTCCAAACTACATTTAAATGATCGCCGGGAACCTGATCTTTCGGGGTGGAAGTCTTTTCTTGGAAAATTAAAAAATCCTACAAGGGAGGTGAAAATTGGCTTGATTGGCAAGTACAACGAGCTTCCGGATGCTTACAAATCAATTTATGAGGCTTTTGTACATGCAGGTGCTGTAAACGAGTGCAAAGTTCGGGTGGTCCCGGTGCACTCGGAGGCCCTGGAGGATGGAGGCAAAACCATTGGTAAAACCCTTGACGCGTTTGAAGGTATTTTGGTGGCTCCTGGTTTTGGGGCCCGTGGGATTGAAGGGAAACTAACCGCCATACAATATGCGCGGGAACATAAAATTCCCTTTTTTGGAATCTGCTTGGGTATGCAGACAGCTTGTGTAGAGTTTGCTCGAAATGTTTTGGGACTATCCGATGCGGCCTCTACTGAGGTGAATGAGCAAACCTCGAATCCTGTGATTGATTTAATGCCCGAACAAAAGCAAATCAATACCAAGGGTGGAACTATGCGGCTTGGGGCCTATCCCTGTGAAATTAAGAAAAAAACGAAGGCCTTTGCCGCCTACAAACAGGTGCTTATTAGTGAACGCCACCGTCACCGTTGGGAGTTTAACAATGCTTACTCAGCTGCTTTTGAACAGGCAGGAATGGTGTTTTCAGGAACGAATCCGGATACTGGTCTAGTTGAAATGGTGGAATTGAAGGATCATCCATGGTTTGTTGGGGTTCAATTTCACCCAGAATTGAAGAGCACTGTTGAAAATCCACATCCTTTATTTGTCGCTTTTGTTAAAGCCGCGATGGAGAACCACCGTGGATTGTCAGATGAGCACCCTGTGATGAATGCTGGTGTCTAGAAACTAATCTTCCCATACAACATCCTCCATAAAATGCTGTTATACGGTAGAATGAAACGAAACTGCTTTAAGCCGGGTTGGGCATGGGGGAAATCATGCACTGCATCCGCCCTAAGTTGGAGTTGCTCTGGGTTGTACATCCGGAATAACACCTCTTGGGATTATTCTTCTAAAACGGTGTTTGAATTACCCAATAAGTTGGCAACTTCCTCTGCTTCTACTCCCAACTTTGAGGAATTAGAGTGCAAACTGTTTACGGATCTTGAAATGGTTGGAGCTGATTGGGATTTGCTTGCTCAACGCTCTGGGATCACCTTTTTGCAACGGCCTTATTTAAAGGTGCTTAGCAGTGCTCCACCTGCTGGTATGCGATTTGGCTATCTTTTAGTCTATTCAGCAGGTTTGCCCTCCGCCCTTGCGGTGTGCCAAATCAAACATTTTAGCGCAGGGGAGAGTATCCAAGTCGAGGAATCTACCAGTACTGAACCCTGTTTTTTTGATGGTCTCACCAAGTGGTTTAAAAAACGGGTAGCGGGTTGGGTGGATGCCGATATATTGGTTATTGGTAACTTATTGGTGAGTGGTCAGTATGGTTATTGGATTGATGAGTCCCGATTGGGTGTTCGCCAATTTGCAGAGGGTATCGTCTCTAAACTGCCTGAAATAGTTGATTTTTTTCAGCGAAATCATTCCAAAATTGACTTGATTTTGTTCAAGGACGTCGCAAAAGAGCATCAGCCAGTATTTAATCAAGTATTTTCTGACGACCAGTTTATTGCCTTTGAAATCCAGCCTTCTATGGAGTTGGATCTTCCCTCTCCCGATTTTCAGGGATATTTGGATGCTATGAGTACCAAATATCGGACGCGCGCCAAACGGGCATTCAAAAAAGCTGAAAAACTGGAGCGTAGGGTTTTGAGTAAGGAGGAATTGGAAATGTATGAGGGTACCCTTTATGGCCTTTATCGACTGGTTGCTAATAACGCTGGTTTTAATGTAGTAGATTTACATCCGAGCTACAATCTCCGACTAGCCACTGGGATAGAAGCCTCAGTTCGGGTAGTAGGTTACTTTGAAGGCCAACAATTGCTGGCTTTTTATTCTACCATTCAAAACGGTTCTACTCTGGAAGCGCATTTTGTGGGTTACGACAAGAGCCGGAATCACGCTCTTCAACTCTACCTGAACTTATTGTATGATATGATTCGGGAGGCTTATGAACAAGGCTGTAAGCGCATCTCCTTCGCGCGGACAGCGCTTGAGATCAAAAGTTCTGTTGGTGCGATCCCACACGATTATACCTGTTATCTAAGGCATCAAAATCCCTATGTTAATAAGTTGACAGGTTCCATATTAGATTACTTGAAACCTGTGGAAGAATGGGTACAACGGCATCCTTTTAAGCAGACGGAATCCTCGGAAGAGTCATGAAGAAGCTGCGTTGGAAGATAGCCCAATTCTTGGAAGTAAGGTGGTGGAGAAACTACCTCTCGGAAAAAGACAAGACGAACTATTACGCTTGGAAAAAGGAGTATTGGCGTAATTTCTTATCAAACCATTCCATTGAGATACCGAGTAACCAGCGAATTTTAGATGCCGGTTGTGGACCTGCAGGTATTTTTACGGTGCTGCAAGACCATAATGTGCTTGCTTTGGATCCACTTTTAGACTACTATCAATCGAGGTTGCCCCTCTTTGAACCCTCGGATTGGCCCTGGGTGACCTTCCTGAAGAGTACTATGGAAGGCTTCCAGTCCAAGGCTACTTTCAATTTTATTTTTTGTTTGAACGCGATTAACCATGTAGCGGATTTAAGTAAAAGTTTAGAAGTCCTTTCGGAGGTATGCGCGCCTGATGGCACTTTGTACCTTAGTGTGGACGTTCATCGCTGGTATTTTTTTCGCTGGTTTTTCGGGTTGATTCCGGTGGATATACTTCATCCCCATCAATACACTGGCGCGGAGTACCAACAGATGTTGGAGGCCGCAGGCTTCCGGGTACTTCAGGTTCACACGATCAAGAAGGAATTTTTTTTTAATTATCTTCTGATAGTAGCGAATAAAAGTGCTTGATGAATAACTTTGCCCCGAAAAAATTCTTTCTAATGGCTAACAGCAGACGTTCTTTTTTATCAAAAGCATTTCTTGGGGCAACCGCTCTAGGAAGTTTAGATTATAAATCCCTTTTTTCCCCTCGGTTCCTGGATGGGAAGAAGCCCTCTAATGGACCGATTGTGATTGCAACTTGGGATAATCGTAAAGCGACTGCTGCAGCTTGGGAGGTATTACATCAGGGAGGACGAGCTTTGGATGCTGTAGAGGCTGGGGCAAGGGTTCCGGAGGCTGATCCAGAGGATATGAGCGTTGGTTATGGTGGTTTACCAGATCGCGATGGAAATGTTACCCTTGATGCCTGTATCATGGATGAGTTTGGCAACGCTGGCTCCGTATGTTTTTTACAACATATCATGCATGCCATTAGCGTAGCTCGCTTGGTGATGGAAAAAACCCCTCACGTGATGTTAGCGGGGGACGGCGCATTGGATTTTGCTTTAAAAAATGGGTTTCAAAAAGAAAATTTATTGACACCCAAGGCCGAGGCCGCTTGGAAAAACTGGTTGGTACGATCTGAGTATAAACCTGTTGTCAATTGGGAGCGGCATGATACCATTGGAATTGTTGCCCTTGACCAAAAGAGTCAGCTTTCAGGCGCCTGCACCACCAGTGGTATGGGCTTTAAAATGAGAGGTCGGGTGGGTGACAGTCCGGTAATCGGAGCTGGAATGTTCTCTGATAACGAGGTGGGCGCAGCAGCTTGCACCGGCTTAGGAGAAATGGTACTTAGAACGTTGGGTAGTTTCGTAGTGGTTGAAGAAATGAGAAACGGAAAAAGTCCTCAAAAAGCGGCAGAAGCGGCCATCAAGCGCATCGCTGCCAAGTATCCTAAGCAGGCAGCAGAAAATCAAATTGGATTCGTTGCCATCGATAAACGTGGTCGTTTTGGAGCTTATGCCCTTCAAAAAGGGTTCAATTACGCGGTTTACCAAAACGGAAAAAACCAGGTATTCGATTCAGATTATTTATTCAAATAGCTGATGGTAGAATAAAAAAAACGGCGGGTCCTGAAAGCCCGCCGTTTTTTTAGTTAGTATGTTCAGGATCCGCGTACATCACCTCCCACTGGTGACCATCCGGATCCGCAAAACTATCGTAGTACATCCATCCATAATCAACGGAAGGTTTGAATCGAGTGGCACCTTGCTGCATGGCTGTTTGAATTAGCTCATCCACTTTTGCTTTACTTTCCACCTGAATCGATAAAATAACCTGGGTGGTTGAGCCTTCAGCCAAAGGCCTGTCTGTGTAACTTTTACAAACCTCTGGTAACATGAGCATGGAATAGATAGCTCCCTCTTTAATTACAAGGCAAAGAACCTTATCGTCACTGAACATCTCATTAAAGGAAAAGCCTAGGGCCGTCCAGAATTGGCGGCTTCTGGAAAGATCGTTTACCGGAAGATTGATATAAATACTACTTACTGCTGTCATTATATTTAAATCAATGGTTAACACCGTTTAGGTCGAAGGCGCATGCAGCTTCATCATATTGAGAGGCCGATGAGTATGTCAGATGGATTAGACGAGAAGATACCAAATGTGGCTGGATGGATTAAAAGAGAGAAGGTGTCCCTTCGAAAAGTTCGACAAAATTACAAATTCAAGCCTTATTGACCTATTATAAGGGTTATTTTTTGTAAAATTACGGTATTTTTATTTGTAACTTATTGTATATGTGTATGTTATTTATGTGGATAATTGAGTAATATACCCCTTCGGCAGTTCTTAATTTTTTATTCGCAATCCATATTATGTTTGAATTAAGGCGAGCGGCGACGTTCTAGGAACACAAAAAATAGTATACCTTTGCGTGGTTTTTATCATGGCTAAAGAGGCCAATTACATTTTATTAGTTAAAGCGTGCAATGGAAGAACAACAAAAAAATAGAATCACTACCTATGTAGGGATGGCTCTGATATTTGTCCTAATGTTTTTGTGGATGAAATATGCCACCCCAACTGAACCAACGGCGGTTGAATCAAGTAAGGTGGAACAAGCTCCCTCCTCTACCACCAATACTACCACCCAAAATGCTGAAACGGGTCAAGTAACTACAACTCCGGTTACGGATAGCCTTCGTACACGGGAATTGAGTGGGAAATTGGGCGGTTTTGCTTCAGCAGGATTAGGTACCGATAGAACGGAAGTACTGGAAAATGAACTTGTTCGGATTGAGTTTTCTACGAAAGGAGGCAGAATCAAATTAGTGGAGGTTAAAAACTACACGAAACTTAACCTGGATAGTGCTGATAATGAGGTGAAATCCCAACTTTATTTATTGGAAGATGCCAAAAATCGATTTGACTACACTTTAAATGTACAAGGTGCCGAGGGAGGAAAAGTGGTGACATCGGATTTGTTTTTCGAGGTGAGCCGGGAAGAAAATACCCTAGTTTTCAGAGCCCCTGCTTTAAGTGGTGGATATTTCGAGCAGCGCTATACCCTAGTGCCTGGAAGTTACCAATTGGACTATCAAGTTGGATTCCACAACTTGCATGCGGTCTTGTCTTCCAACCAGCTTCAGTTGAATTGGGACAATTACCTCGATAAGTTGGAGAAAAACCAAGCTTATGAGCGCACTATGTCAACTGTCTATTATAAAGCTAAAGAAGAAAGCCTAGACTACTGCGATTGCCGTGCGGACGACCAACAGAACCTAGGAGAGCAACCTATCCATTGGATGGCGCATGCCAATCAGTTTTTTAATACGGCCTTGGTGGCGAAGAATTTTAGTTTTCGAAATTTTACTGGGGAGACAAAGGTATTTAGTGATTTTGATGCTGATTTAAAATTACTCAGAAGTACTGCAAGCTTTTCCATCGATAACTTAAATGATGGTTCTGCTCAAATGATGGTTTACACTGGTCCAAATGAATTCAGTCGGCTTGCAGAGTATGGAATTGGTTTAGAAGATGTGATTCCATTTGGATCCAGTATTTTGGGAACCTTGAACCGCTGGGTATTTCACCCCATTTTTGCCTTATTATTGACATGGATTGGAAGTGCAGGTATTGTCATTTTGGTCTTGACTCTATTGGTCAAGTTGTTGTTATTTCCACTCACCTACAAGACGGTATTGAGCCAGGCAAAGATGTCGGCTTTAAAACCAGAGTTGGAAGCGCTTAAGAAAAAGTACGGCGATGATCAGCAGCAGATGTCTGTTGAAAGTATGAAGCTGTACTCTGAATTTGGTGTAAATCCATTGGGTGGTTGCTTGCCTGTACTTTTGCAGATGCCTATTTGGTTGGCTTTATACCGCTTTTTCCCTGCTGCGATTGAGTTCCGTCAAGCTGGCTTTTTGTGGGCGACGGATTTGTCTAGTTATGATGTAGCGTTCAAATTGCCCTTTATGATTTGGGGATTTGGCAATCATATTAGTTTGTTTACCATTATTTGGGTGATTACAACGGTATGGTATACTTGGTATTCCATGAAGCAAATGGATAATGCCACCATGAATTCGGAGCAGGCAAAGATGATGAAGTACATGCAGTACTCCATGCCATTTGTGTTCATGTTCTTTTTCAACACCTTTGCGGCGGGTTTAACTTGCTACCTCTGTTTCAGCAACCTTCTGAACGTTGGTCAAACAGTGGCGACCAAAAAGTTTTTGATTGACCAC
>Ga0315902_10009051_pt1 | contig 13395 bp, 10 predicted proteins | sample LakEriMetagenome_9_FD_203523 | JGI IMG/M metagenome (GOLD analysis project Ga0315902, IMG submission 203523) | Freshwater fungal communities from buoy surface, Lake Erie, Ohio, United States - Buoy 12 MA117 | ecosystem: Environmental > Aquatic > Freshwater > Lake > Lake biofilm | place: USA... | reverse complement strand
GCTTGACGTTGGCTTTTTTGGCAGCGTTATAAAAGTCAATGGCCCCATACATGACGCCATGGTCGGTGACCGCAATACTGTCCATGTTGAGCTCTGCAGCGCGCTCGACAATCCCTTTGAGGGTGGCGTAACCGTCGAGTAAGCTATACTCGGAGTGGACGTGTAAATGGACGAAATCGTTCATGGTGCTACCGTGTATCTTTGCGTTGAGGGCGTGCGTTCGTATCCTCTAGTATACCATGCAGGGGTCGGTTCATCATCTGTTTTTGTCATCAAATTGACATCAATCATTTGGGGTATGCTATGGAGAGCGGAGTAAAAGAGGTGCGAAATGTGCGGTGCAGTGCGCTTTCATTGGCATGATATTCACGACCCGTTGCTGAGCAAGTTACCGCAGAGCGATAGCGGCTACGAAAGCCAGTATTGGGGGGCTCGCCCGGTGTTGCCGGTGCATGACGATGGTCAGTCATTGCTTGTTGAATGGGGCAATCGCCAGACGCGGCGTGATTTGCCGGCTACCGGCTGGGCCCAACGCGAGAGCGTGCAAGCGGGCAAATGGAACCACCATCGCCCCGTGTCAGTCATTATTCCGGTGCAACATGGCTACGAACAGGGAGTGTGGTTTGCGATTACGCATGGCATCCACGGCATTGTGATTGGTCGTGGGTCGGATGCGCGTGTGTTTATGATGACCGAGGCTGCGACGCCGGAATTTATGGCGCTGACGAATCACCCACGCCAACCGTGGCTCATTGATCAGACCACCATTGTTCCATTACCGGGTAGTCGTAGTCAGATGCGGTTATGGTAGGGTGGTAATTGTGGCGGTGACGCGTCCGCGGTAGGTGGTTTGGCCGTTTTGTTGAGCGATAGCCTCAGGCGGAGTACCAACAAATTTGAGCTCGCCGTCAATCGCCCACTGCGTGCCGTAGGTTTGGCTGATATGGGCCTGATACGCATCACGAAACACCGCATCAATGGTACCTTGGTCGCTCTCTTTCACAACGACCTCAAGCACAACGGTGATTTGTTGCGATGTTGGCTGTTGGGTATCTCTGCTCATCCAACCGGCAGCATACGCCCATACGATGAGCGCTGTTAATAGCGTCAGGCTGACAAACAGCAGTGAACGCCAGGGGGTTGCCAGAGGCGTGGCTGGGACTGGGGTAATCTCGGTTGAGGGTTCAGGGTCGACGGTCGGCACAGGGATGGTAAATGTAAACGCAAGTTCGTGTGTAGCCACCGTTGAATCCTCGGTCGGCGTAATATTGCGAGTCGAAAACTCGTCTGCAACTAGCTGATTGGTTACGCCGCTTGGTTGCGTATGTGCGATTGTTGGTGGCGATATTACGGGTATCGACATCGGGCTCGTAGGGCGGATACCGAGATTGTCTGTCTCTTCGCCTCGCAATATTGTGCGTATTGCCGTGCGCATCTCCAGTACATTAAAAAAGCGCTCGTGTGGGGCGATTTGTAAGGCATGGTGGACAATCGCAGCCGTCTGTTCGCTTACATGCGGGGTTAGTTGTTTGAGTGGTGGGAAATCAAACGGCTTCTGACCTCGTGGGTCGCGTCCACTCAGTAAATGATGCATCGTGGCGCCTAGTGCATAAATATCTGAGGCAGGAGAGACATCGCCCCGGTATTGCTCCGGCGGTGCGTATCCGGGTGTGCCCATGATATGGCCACTCTGACTACTGGTCAGGCGCGCAATCCCAAAGTCAATCATGCTGACCAGCCCGTTGCTGTCGTACATGATGTTTGACGGCTTGACATCGCGGAAAATCACGGGTGTTTCTTGCGTATGCAAATACTGCAATACATCGCAGACTTGACTGGCAATCGATAGCACCATGCGCTCACTCAGTGTGCCGCGTTGTCGCACCAAATCCTCGAGGTCAATGCCCCGTACTAGATCCATTACGATGTACACGCGACCACGTTCGATGAGGCAGGTATAAAAGCGTGGAATACCTGGGTGTGATAAGGTGGCAAGGAGTCGCGCCTCGAGCGCACAACGCTGAAATGCCTAACCGGCACGCTCTTGATCTTGTGGGAGCACAATTTCTTTGATGGCGTATGAGCGGTTGGCGCTGTCATCAATCGCCTCGAAAATGACTGCCTGACCACCTGTTTTGATGACGCGAATCAAGAAATAGCGCATATCGCCATCAACAAACGCTAACTCGTGCCCACAAAATAAACACGTATCAGAGCGCCGCGGATTGATGCGGCGACACCCTGGGCACAAAATGTCATTGCGCGTGCTCATCGTTGTTCTCGTTTAGGCAGGTCGTAAATCAAATAGCGCCATGGTCTCAAAATGAGGCGTCTGCGGGAACATGTCATAGCCGGTCACCGCAGTCACGTTGTATGCCTCGTGTAACAGCTTGGTGTCCTCGATTTGTGATAACGGATTACACGACACATATACGAGACGTCGCGGTGCATGTCGAATAATCTGGGCGCATACGTCGGGGCCGAGGCCTGCGCGCGGTGGGTCGACCACCATCACATCGTAGTGTGTGTCGCTTTGCTGCAAAAACAGCGCTACATCTGCGACCTCGGCGGTGACGTTGGTGTACGGCGAGTTGGTGATGTTGTGATGACACAACGCAATGCTTGGTGCAAATGACTCAACACAATGCACCCGCCCCACATGTTTGGCCAAACTCAGTGCAATCGTCCCTACGCCTCCATATAAATCGGCCACAGTGGTGGCAGGCCCAACGGCTGTTTTGACGGCATCAAGCAGATGATCGAGCAGGTAAATATTATTTTGGAAGAACGTGTTGGGGCCAATCGAAAGCGTGATATCCCCCACCTGCATCGGCAATAACTCGGATCCCCAATGTTGATACGGCTCGCCAAACGAGACATCGGCTGGTCCATCGTTGCGCAACCAATGCACGCCAACCACCGCTGGGTTTTGTAGTGTTGTTTGGGCTACGTCTTGAATCGCCGCGATGGCGTTTTCGTCTGGCGCTGTGGTAATCAGTGCAATCAAATACTGGTTGGTTGGGCTCCGGCGGACGACGATGTAGCGCAAGATGCCCTCGTGGCTCCGCAAATTGTAATCGGGGACTCCACGTGCCATCAGCGCCTGCCACATTGCGTGGGCAATGGCAAATCCCTCGGGTGGGATGAGATGGCATGTTGTCAAATCAATGATGTAGTTGAACTTGCCGCCGCGCCGTAAACCGAATCGTCCTTTGCTGGCAATAAAGTCCATGCGCGTGCGGTACGTCAAGGGATCCGGCGATCCGACAACTGCTAGTGGTTGCGTCGTTGTTGGCCAGTACTCTTGCCATAAACTGTTAAGTGCCATCGTTTTGGCGTCGATTTGATGCTGGTACGCAATATGCTGAAAGGTACATCCACCGCACATGTCGAGTGGCGGTGCATGGGGACACGTTGGGCTCTGCTGGGGCGCACTACGCGCATGTTCGATGATACTCCGGCGAAATAGCTTTGGTGTCAGCATGCAAGTCCTTATGTGCCACGGTAGATTCAATAGTAGTTTACTCCAAAAAACCGCTGGGCATCTACCAAGTTGATTACAAACGATGTCGTGAGTACTCCCATGATGTCAACTATGTGAAACAAAATACAAAATATGGTCGTCCTAGGTACCACACAGATGAGTGTGTAGCCTTGAAGTGTTCTTTATCGAATGTTAACGTTACGCATCAGTCTATCCCATATAATGAGGGTGTCATGTGGTGAGGCAACGGTGCGACCACGCAATAGAGCAGATGCAAATGTTCATTGTGTATGACCACAATCGCAAGGAAACATCATGACTAACAAATCATCAACAACCACAAACGTGTTAATTTTGACGAGTGATGCGGGGAGTGGCCATCGTAGTGCAGCGAGTGCGATTGAGCATGCATTGCGCACACATGGGGTATCCACAGTTATCGCAAACCCTGCTCACCACCCCCTTGCCCCCCATACGTTAATTGAAGCAGAGCGTTTTTACTTGGATGTGGTGCATCGTGCACCAGATCAGTACGCATTAGCACACACATTGACTGATGCGCCAGGACTTGATTTGTTCTTGGAGTATTCGCTGGCAGGTGCACTGCGTAAATCGCTGGCTGCGTTGGTGCTAACCCACCAACCAGACGTCGTGGTGAGTGTCTATCCACTCTTTACGCGGATTATTTCGAGCATGTTTCGCCAAAAAAGTCGGCCTCGCCTGATGACTGTGGTAACGGACCTAGGGAATGTCCACCGGGCCTGGTTTAATCAGGCCGATGATTGTGTTGCCGTACCCACACTGACTGTGCGCGACAAAGCGCTTAAATGTGGTATTGATATCGCAAAAGTTATCCATACTGGCTTGCCAATCAATCCAGCGTTTGGTCGGCAGATGGTCGACAAAGCGACACTCCGTCATCAGTTAGGTTGGGATCCTAGGTTGCCAACCCTTGTGCTGCTGAGTGGTGGTGCGGGGATTGGTCCAGTCGCCCAAATGGCCCATGCCCTTGATGCGCGTGCGCAGACACACCAGCTGGTCATTGTGGCCGGGCGTAATCAAGCGTTAGCTGCACAATTACGGGCACATCAGTGGAGTAACCGTACACATGTGTATGATTTTGTGCCTTTAGTTGATGTAGTGCATGCGGCTGATGTCGTTGCCTCGAAAGCAGGTGGTCTGACGGTGAGTGAGTGTCTGGCTGCCGGCAAGCCGCTGGTCTTTTACGGTGATGCACCTGGTCAAGAAGAGGGCAACCGCGAGTATGTGGTATCACATGGAGCAGGTTTGATCGCCAGTGATGCGCAGTCATTTGCAGAGTACGCCACCACACTATTAAGTAGCAATCCGTTACGCCATTCTATGGCGTACTCTGCACGTCAATTGGGTATGCCTGATGCGTCTGTCGCTGTGGCTACTGAGGTCGAGCGACTGTTAAGCATATCGACGGCACGTGTGACGTCGCGGTTGTCCAAGTTACGTATCCCTCAACCACGACCATAACAAATGCCTCGGGGTTTATAGTGTTTTGCACCACCGTCAGTGTGCGGTGGTCATTGTTTTGGGCACAAAAACCCCTGCGTACCATGTAGCACGCAGGGGGGAGATGATTGATGGATATGAACTAGAAGTCCATGCCACCGCCACCTTGCATTGGAGCAGATGGCTTGTCCTCGGGCATATCAGCAATCAAGGCATCGGTGGTCAAGACCAATGATGCAATTGAAATAGCGTTCTGGACGGCACTACGCGTAACCTTGACTGGGTCAATGATCCCCTCGGTGACCAGGTTGATGAACTCGCCGGTCATGACGTTATAGCCGAAGTTGGTGTCCTTCTTCTCGGCTTGGATGCGGCGAACGGCGTCGATAACGACTGAACCCTCTTCACCGGCATTGCGGGCCAAGATGCGCATTGGCTCTTCGAGGGCGCGGCGCAAAATGCGGATACCGAACTGCTCGTCGTCGTGGGCGACCTTGACGCTGTCAAGGGCTGAAATGGCGTTGATCAACGCCACACCACCACCGGGGACGATGCCCTCTTCGACGGCGGCACGGGCGGTTGACAAGGCATCCTCAACGCGATGCTTCTTCTCTTTGAGCTCTGGCTCGGTAGCACCACCGACCTTGAGGACGGCGACACCGCCAGCCAACTTGGCCAAGCGCTCCTGCAACTTCTCACGATCGAAGTCGCTGGTGGTCTGGTCGATTTGGTTGCGGATTTGCTCGATGCGAGCCTTAATGGCCTTCTCGTTACCGTTACCCTCGATGACCGTGGTGTTGTCCTTGTCTGAGACAATACGGCGGGCGCGACCGAGATCCTCGATGGTGGCGCTGTCGAGCTTGCGGCCGACTTCTTCGCTAATCAAGGTACCACCGGTCAAGATGGCGATGTCTTGCAACATGGCCTTGCGGCGATCGCCGAAACCAGGAGCCTTGACGGCCAAGACGTTGACAGTGCCACGGAGCTTGTTGACAACCAAGGTTGCCAAGGCCTCACCGTCGACATCCTCAGCGATGATGACCAAGTTCTTGGTGACCTGGAGAACCTTCTCAAGTACTGGCAAAATCTCTTGGATGGCGCTGATTTTCTTGTCGGTGATCAAGATATATGGGTTCTCGAGCTCTGACTCCATGCGCTCTGAGTTGGTGACGAAGTAGGCTGAGATGTAGCCACGGTCAAACTGCATACCTTCGGTATATTCCTTCTCGAAGGCGATACCCTTTGACTCTTCGACGGTGATAACGCCGTCTTTGCCGACCTTCTCCATTACTTCGGCGATAATCTCACCGATTTCGCGGTCAGCAGCTGAGATTGATGCCACGTGGGCGATGTCAGCGCGGTCGCGAACTGGAGTGGCCATCTCGCGCAACTTGGCGATAAGGGCCTCGGCACCGCGGTCGAGACCACGGCGGATCATCATTGGGTTGGCACCGGCAGCAACCATCTTGAAGCCTTCGTTGACGATGGCCTGAGCCAAGACGGTAGCAGTGGTGGTACCATCACCGGCGATGTCGTTGGTCTTAGTGGCGACTTCGACGAGCAAACGAGCGCCCATGTTCTCGAATGGGTCTTTGAGCTCAATCTCTTTGGCAACGGTGACACCGTCGTGAGTGACGGTTGGGGCGCCGAACTTCTTGTCAATGGCGACGTTACGACCGCGAGGACCAAGGGTGGTCTTGACGGCATCGGCAACAGCGTCTACACCACGCTTCAATGAGCGACGTGCATCTTCGTTAAAGTGAAGTTGCTTTGGCATGGGTTAATATCTCCTCAATAATTCCTGGTAGTGCGAATTACCCTTCGATGACGCCGAGAATGTCTTTCTCAGCCAAAACCAAGTAGTCGACTTCGTCAACTTTGTACTCGGTGCCACTGTACTTGGCGAACAACACGCGATCGCCAGTCTTGACACTCATTGGTACCAACTTGCCATCATCGGTGCGACGCCCCTCGCCGACTGCAACGACCTCACCCTCCATGGGGCGCTCTTTGCTGGCGGTATCGGGCAAGAAGATACCACCCTTCGTCTTCTCTTCACGCTCGGCTGGCTTGACAACGACGCGGTCAGCCAATGGACGAATGCGGAAGTTTGCCATCATCTGCCTCCTCAATGCTTGTTTCCTACTTTTAGCAGTCAATATGCTTGACTGCTAACCACTGTTAACTATAGTGAAGCGCAAAATGCTTGTCAAGCAAAATTTTGCACTCAAGTGGCGAGAGTGCTAATTCATATACAGATTTAACACAACGCCACCCAAAACAAACTTTGTCGGGTCTTGCTACGTATTAACAGGTAGTCAAATAATCACAAGGGAGTGAGCGATGCAACTGGATCGCAATTTGGGGATGGACTTGGTGCGTTGTACTGAGGCAGCGGCCTTGCGCGCAGCCCGTTTGATGGGGCGTGGTGACAAAGATGCAGCTGACCAAGCAGCGGTTGATGCGATGCGCTTTGCCTTGAACGGCATTGTGATGGATGGTGTTGTGGTGATTGGTGAGGGTGAAAAAGACAATGCCCCCATGCTGTATACCGGCGAGCGCGTTGGTACTGGCGCCCTGCCTGCTGTTGACATTGCGGTAGACCCTGTTGAGGGGACAACCCTGCTAGCTGAGGGTATGCCTGGTGCAATCGCCGTCATCGCTGTTGCCGAGCGTGGTGCGTTGCATGCCTGGAGTGGTATTCCCTACATGTACAAACTTGCTGTGGGTGAGGCTGCCCGTGGCAAAGTTGATATCAATGCCAGTGTGGCCGAGAACGTCCATGCCGTTGCACATGCATTGCGTCGTCGCGTCTCAGATATCACCGTGGTAGTCCTTGATCGACCTCGGCATCATCAGCTGATCCGTGAGATTCGTGAGGCTGGGGCCCGTATTCGTCTGATTGCCCACGGCGATGTCGCCGCCGGCGTGATGACTGCCGTCGAGGATGCGCCTGCAGATATGTTGATGGGGATTGGTGGTGCCCCGGAGGCTGTCGTGACTGCGTGTGCCCTCAAGTGCCTCGGTGGTGAGATTCAAGCGCGTTTGTGGCCTCGAGATGACCAAGAGCGCGCATTAATTGCCCAACAAGGGATGGATGTGAATCACGTGTATTCCACTGACGAACTCGTGAGGGGCGAAAACGTCTATTTTGTGGCTACTGGGATTACATCGGGGGATTTTTTGCGCGGTGTGCAGTATAGTGAATTTGGTGCACGCACGCACTCGGTGGTCATGCGGGCGACGACGGGTACTATTCGTCACATTGAATCGTTCCATCGCTGGGACAAACTCATGCGTGTGTCGGGGATTGATTACGTGCCGACTGAATAAATAGTGACGCCCCTTGGCACACGTGCCAAGGGGCGTCATGATTTTGATTACAATACGTCAACGTGACTATGATCGCCAAGTACGAGGCGGTAGGCACTTGGGCGTAGCGTTGAGCGTGATACGACTACCGAGCGGCCAATCAGACTATCACACAGGCGACCAGGTAGGTCGTTGATGTGGCAATCCTCGAGCACGATGGAGTGCTCGATTTCGCTGTTCTCGATGGTGCAGTGGTGATAAATCGAGGTAAATGGCCCAATATACGAGTTGACGATCCGTGTCCCCTCGCCAATAATGGCAGGCCCACGGATGGTGCTGTTGACGACCTCGGCGCCGGCTTCGATGATAACTTTGCCAATGATGCGTGAGTTGGCATCAACGGTGCCATCTTGTTGCTCGGCGAGCTCTTCGAGTACGAGTCGATTGGCCTCGAGCATGTCGTCTTTTTTGCCGGTATCAATCCACCAACCACGATGGACATATGGATATACGACTTTGCCGCTGTCGACAAGTGCCTGAATGGCGTCAGTGATTTCGAGTTCGCCACGCCATGATGGCTTAATTGAGTCGATGGCTGCCCAGATGTGCTTATCAAACATATAGATGCCGACGAGGGCCAAGTTTGATTTGGGCTCTTTGGGTTTTTCGACGAGGCGCAAAATGCTGCCGTCGGGATTGAGTTCTGCGACGCCGTATGATCGTGGATTGGGTACTTCTTTGAGGACGATTTGAGCATTGTAGTCGCTGGATTGGAATTGTTGAATCAACCCGGAAATACCACCCTGAATACAGTTGTCACCCAAGAACATCACGAATCGGTCATCGCCGAGGAACGGATGCGCAATCTTGACGGCATGTGCCAGTCCCAGGGGAGCATCTTGTTGAATGTAGGTGATTTTGACACCCCAGCGGCTACCATCACCGACTGCAGCTTGCACTTCGGCGGCAGTATCACCGACAATGATGCCGATGTCAACGATACCTGCATCACAAATGGTTTCAATTACGCGAAAGAGTACAGGCTTATTGGCGACTGGGACGAGTTGTTTGGCACTCGTGTACGTAATTGGGCGCAAGCGCGTTCCCTTGCCACCACTCAAAATTAACCCCTTCATGGTTGCTCCTTCAGTATGTGTATCGTCCCATTCAGTTGTGTTCCTTACGAGTATACACACAAAAACGGTCAGTATGATAGAACATCATGCTGACCGTATAGTGATATAACCATCAACTAGCGACGGATACGGACTGCGCCATAATAGTGGTCAAGCCAATACCTATCATAGACACTCGAAATTTGCACGCCATACCGTGGTGTCATCGCATGCACCATTTTGCCGTCACCAATATACATGGACACGTGGGTAATACCACGACGACCACTGGTATTCACGAAGAACATCATATCACCAGGTGCAAGATTGTCGTATCCACCTACTTGTACACCATTGCTGGCGCTAAATTGTGAGGCGGCTAAACGTGGAATCGTGACACCAACCTGCTTAAACGCATATTGCATCAAGCCACTGCAGTCAAACCCCGTATTCGGTGTTGTACCACCCCATACGTAGCGGTAGCCGACATATTGTAGGGCGATGTTGGCTACATCACTACTCGTTGATACGTTAGCGAACTTGGTTGAGTTACGCACTGGTGCAATTGGGAGTGCGGGGAAGTTGGTTGTGTTGGGAACGCGTCGTAGCACGTGTGATGAGACATTCAACAACTCCTTGAATACCCACACCTTCTTGTTGTTGTGTGATACCTGCACCCAGTCCTTGTATTTGCCGATTAACGTGAACTTGGTTCCTTGGTTGACCATATCAACACGGGCATGCCGTGAATCAGGGCCGAGCCGCAAATTCACTTGGTCGCCGGCAATCGTGCCGACCAACTCTGGTGACGGGTCAGGAATGGTATCAGCAGTAATGACGCGCTTTTCGACGTCACCACTCACCGTCAAGAAGTCCGCACGAACCCAACCCTCAGTGGATTGGTCGATTGCGACATGATACCAATTCTGATAGCGCTCGAGTAGCTCCACATTCTGGTTATTTGTTAAGGTGGTGACTGCGACATAGTTTGTGCCGGGACCGTCGCGCAACGTCAAGCCGGACTCTTTGACTACGCCAACACGTGGTGGTGGTAGTGCAGGCACGTTACTTTCGACTACATCAAGCACTAAATTTGCTGATTCAACCGGGATGCTGAGCAATTCACCTGCCATCCAATACACAGGCGTATCAACACGCTCACGTACTTGGTACCAGTCGCCATACTTACCAATGACCTGGAGTGGCATACCAGCTGTTGCACGCGTAACTGGGTCATAGTTGGTGCCAGGGCCATTGCGCATGAATGCCTTGTCAACCATGACGGTCACCGGCACAACAACAGGTGCCAAGGTTTGGTTGCGCGATACAAGCGAGATTGGCACCGGGAGATCTTCGCTTTCCATTAAGGGTGCATCACCCTCGGTAGCTACAGACTCTTCGGTAATAGGCGCCACATTGACAGTGAAGTCATCAGCGCTGACAGTGATTTGTGCTTCGGTGGATATCTCGGCTGCAGGTTGAACAATTGCGCTGTTCGACACCATCATTGCGAACGGGATCAGACTAATGACAAGTACATGCATTACGGCGCGGTGAGTAAACACACGAGCAATTGATGCCGGGTGTTGTAACAACGTGTTAAGCGTCGGAATGCGATCCGTCATACGTGTCTTTGAATCGTCGCGATCAAAGCTTCGTCGGTTGCGCTCAACACGATTTAGTAGGTCAAATGGCTCGCTATTTGAAGGAGGAATACGCGGCGATTGATTGATCATTCACAAAACTCCCGGAGAACCCGATGGTGTGTCGCATGGATATCGTCTAGCCACAAATCATCGGGACGACGTGCAAGATGCTGGCAGTATCTTATGTCGTAAGGTTGTATATCGCATTAGAATGCGGTAAAGACACAATGCTTGGGATGTCCTTGCATCTGTCACCTCGGAGTATAGCATGATTTTGTCAGGTTCTTCAATAGTGAATCTCTGTTGATAGTGATGGAATGATGATAAAACGATGAGGATATGGTTACCAATACGTAACCATATCTTCTCTGTGCTGCAGTGATGTGCGATTGTTTGTCATCTGCTATGGCATCACTGAAATGACCTGTATATCGGCTGGGTTATCGGGGTTGCCAAATGCATACACCACGGCATATTCGGGGATGTGCACCATTAGCACTCCTCCCTCGAATACTTGATAGTTGATTTGTAGGGGTGTCGCTGTAGCGTTTGAGGCCCAGCCCAATTGGCTGACAAGTTCGGGGTTTTGTTGCCACACCACACCAAATCCACGCCACGGTGCATATCGTTGTGGCGGTGGTGTAAACACCGGTTGAGTTGTTTGTGATGACCACGTATCACCAAATACGCGGAACGACCAGCGAGGAGTCGTGATGATTGCAAATATGCGTGGACCAATACTCCACCGTTGGTATGGTCCATGATCAAACCAAAGCATCTCACCATATTCAAAAGTCTGGCGTGATGCTGCCACATCGGTCGCTGGCATCAATGTAGGGCAACCTGGATGAGTTTTGAGGGTGAGTTGTTGGTATGCTTGCATCATCGCTGGTATGAGCGATTGAATACACGCCATTTGGGTGTTGTAAACAGTTGTTCCTAGGAGTCCGAGCAGGATTTCGTAGGGAGTGTCGGCTAATTCAGGATGATACTCCATGCGTCGTCGTTCGAAGTATTGCACCCACAACCACTGCCCATCGATTTGCGTCAGTGTTTCATTGCCGATGGGATAACCGAAGCGCGCAAGCCCACCGTTTTGTTCCCAATACGTATAAAACTTGCCACAGAGGGCATATCCAGTCTCAGCAAAAAGACGACAACGACTATTGCCATGACTTGTTTGGTCGGCTGCTGGAACAGCGCCACTGCCAAACTGCCACGGTTGATTGGTAAGTTCGAGAAAACGTGCGCCAAGCCGACCAGCGGTCACAAGACCGTCAATCTGTAGCTCGAGGCGATCGCGTTCGAACCATTGCACGAGGAGCGTGCGCCCTTCAACAACTTCGTAGCGTTGTGCGGTGATGGGGTAGCCAAACACGCTTAGACCGCCGTTTGTCTGCCAATATGTTTTGATGGGGCCACTGATACACTGCTGCGTTTCGGCAAAACACATATCGGTTGATTGGGCCCAGAGTGGATGAGGAGCGATAGTGGTGAGGATGATAACGATGATAATGATTACATTACGGATGCGCCGCAGCATGACACGATACTCTTGATAGTACGGGAGGAACCTAGGAGTACGACGTTATGCTAGCGTTCGTTGTTCCTCTCTGGATCAGCAGCAAATTGGTCATAGAGCTCGGCTAGCCGATCATCGGTGTGGCGTGCATAGTATTGTTCAGTGATGCGTGTGTTTGCATGGCCGAGAATGGCAGATACCTCTGAGAGCTGGACACCTTCGTTGAGCAGCCACATGGCCACAAAATGGCGAAACGTGTGCGGTGTTGTTTCGCGGAGCAACTGTGCTTCGCGGAATCGGCCGCTTTGTTCGACTTGGTCCGCCAATGTCATTGCGGCATGCGTGACGACATCCCATGCGGCGATGCGGTTGAGCCGATGTCCGGCACCACGTGGCCCATGCGAGATAAATACGGGCAATGCCTGTGGGAATGATGCTCTGCGCGCTAATAAATAGCGCTCTAGTGCAGTTCGTGCGTGTGGTCGTATGAATACAGTGCGGCGTTTGTTGCCTTTGCCAATGACTGATACACGGTGTGAGACGGCACCGTGATCGCCACGCAAATCGTTGGTATCAAGCGCCAGAACTTCTGAGATACGACAGGCGGTCGAGAACAGCAGATGGAGCAGGGCGGCGTTGCGTAGTCTGCTTAGCCGTTCGCGTTCGGCTTTGCTATTGACAGGGCCAGCTGGTAACTCGATATCATAGAACGTCACCAGACGGCGTAAGTCGGCTACGTCGGGCGCGCGACCAGGACTAACACGCGGTAGCGCATCGCTCATGTACATCTCGATGAGCGACACATCGCAGGTTAAATGCTTGCGGTCGGCTAAA
>Ga0315902_10009050_pt1 | contig 13395 bp, 16 predicted proteins | sample LakEriMetagenome_9_FD_203523 | JGI IMG/M metagenome (GOLD analysis project Ga0315902, IMG submission 203523) | Freshwater fungal communities from buoy surface, Lake Erie, Ohio, United States - Buoy 12 MA117 | ecosystem: Environmental > Aquatic > Freshwater > Lake > Lake biofilm | place: USA... | reverse complement strand
AATATCAAACGTGCTGACAATACTGCGGCGAGCATCTTCCGCTTCTTGGCCTGGGGCATCGGATGCTCCAGATGTTTTGGTGACGCGGACTGTTAGTTCGGTATTTACAGGAATAGAAACGCCCGAGTTGGTTACCCATGGCGTCATTTGTGCGTAGACGCCGAGATTGACGCTTTGCTTGTCGCCGGTTGAGTTACGCAAATACAGCAGTACGTTCAGCGGTACAACACCGTAAATACCGCAGGTATTAGATGTTGTGGGTGAATATGCCTGGCTGAAACCATCGACGCGGACGTTGGCTGCTGTTGTCTGGATGCGATAAGGATTATCAGTCAGCTGGCCGTAACTGGTGGGGTCTGATGTCGATTGGTTGTTTAGTTCATTCCTTTGGGCAAGGAAGCCGGTAGCCCCAGGATTGAAATACATCCAAAGGTTGTTGGTTATCAGGTCGCGGATGGGGGTTTGACCAAAAGCGCTTTTTTCTGGGTCGATTGCTGTGATGGCACCACCGGCAAGCAGCAGCAACATCTGAATAAATTGACTGGAGCCGTAACTGCGAACGGCGGACCACAGCAACGCGCTGGTAATGCGGACACCGCCGTTGGGATTTGCGCCAGTGCCTGTGCCGCGGTTTGCATATACGAGGTTTACCGGTTCCCCGTAGGCGGCCAGTTCTTGAACGCTGTTAAAACCGAATCGTGGCGAAAAGCGTTCATCGCGTGTTTGTTGTTGACCGCCGCCTTCTTGCTTCTGGATTCCAGGTAATTCAGGAACCTGTGGTTGAGGAGTTAATAGTGCCGAAACAACTTGAGCAATGATGCCGACAATCGTTAAAACTAAAGCGACCGTTGCAACTTCTGCTGTTGGTTGGCCCTTAAAATCCGGTTTTTGGTATAACGCGACAAATTCCAGGTACTCGTCCTTGCTGATGCCGAGCGTTGCGATCAGTTCGTGCTCAAAGGGCAGCAGCTTGCGAGTCATCGGTTCATCCAGAAATATGCGCCCATCCCAGCGGGAATCTGGCTACGCACCACATTCTGACTTGGGGCGATAAAAAGCACAGCATTGTCCTCCAAAATAGTGGCCAGCGCAGCTCCGGCTTCACCGGGTAAGAAGGCCACTGCTCCGGGGCGGGGTGCGTCGATCCGGGTGCCGTTGTCCAGCAGCCAGCGAAAAATTAGTTTGCGCGGGAAGGTTTCGTCGGTGTAGTCGCGGTAGACCCACTCAAACTGCTCGGTGTAGTCGGCAAACCCCAGGCGTTTGTGGACCTCGCACGCCAGCTGGAAACAATCGGTTTTGCCGCTGCCGTCCCAAGGTGCGTGGCCCCAGCCGTAGCGCAGCCCGATTAGGTCGTTCACTGGAGGGATACGTTGGCGCTGACGGGAAGGGGGCCGACCAGCTGGCGCGTGAGTACGCGGGCCGGAAAGTTGGAAACCACGCTGTCGATGGCTGAGCGGTAGCGCAGCTCAATAGTAGTCTCGCTGATACTGGCGCCAATGCCAACCAGATACTCGACTTGTGTGGCGCCGTTTACGGCAATTTCGTTGTTGCTCGTCAACCAAACGGTGGAAAGCACCAGGCGTCCCAGGCGGTTGCCGTTGCCGGCGTCCAGCATACGGATGGCGAAATCCACGTTGGGAAACAGCACCTGAACGATGGTGTTGTCGCCAGTGTTATTAGAAACGGTGCCCTCGGCACGAAAGGGGGCAAACTCGTAGCGCTGATTTAGGTAGCTGTAACTTTCGTTTACGAAATAGTTTTGGTAGCGGTGGGTAGTGCCGTCGGTTGTGGTCAGATTGAAAAATTGGGCAATGCGGACGTCAATAGCCATCACGCGTCATCCGTAGTCGTGTTGCGGATTTCTCCAAGCAGCGTGATGGTAACGGTGTAAATGCCGGGGCGTACGGATTGAACCTCAGGGGGTTTTTCGTACTCCCAGCGCAGATTACCGCGGTCGGCCGTGTAGCTGGTGACTTCGGCGGTGAGCGCGGAACTCATGCCGGCAGTCACGTTGTCGGATAAGCGGAAGCGGCTGTTGCTGGCGGTTTGAGAATGATAATGATTCAAAAAGGCGTCGACGGTTGCGTCGGGGATATTTTCGTATTGCAGTTCCAGTTGGGCGCCGTAAGGGCTGTTGCCGAAGGTGCGGCGGACGGTGACTCCAGACAGTGTGCGGAATGTTTTTTGCGGGTAGACGCCGGGTGTATAGCGGCGTGCGGTAGGTGTAAAGGAGGGGAAGTTAGCCATTAGAAGCCGACCCTTTTACGTGTGGAAGGTGACTGCTGGAGTCTGTCCAGTGTCATGGACATGCCACGCTGGGCGCCGTCGCGGGCGGCTTGGCGGCGGGTTTGAGCCATCGCAGCCTCCAGTTGATCGCGGCTGACGTATTCCACCCCGTTGATCGTGCTGGTCTCAAAGCTCATGTTAAGGACAGGACCGCCGCTGGCACCAGGGGCTGCGCCCATCGAGGCACGCAGGTCGCTGTTGGACATGACGCCGCCACTGGTACCAGGCACAAACAACTCGGGGCCGCGCTCACCAACGAGGTAAGGCGTGGAGGCTCTAACTGAACCGCCGTCTGCCCTGAATTGGGGTGCACCTGCTGCATATGCAAAAGTATTTGTTTCTCCTCCGGTTGCTGGACCACCAGCAAAAGGTGATGCCCCACCGCCGCCACCCAATGCTTTAAGGATGGTTTGGAGAATGATCATCGTTAGCTGTTTGGCGATGATCTCGGATGCCATCTGAATAAAGGCATCCCCGACAGATTTGAAGAAGCTGGCGAGGGCTTCTTGGGCGGTCATCGTGCCAGAAATGATGCCCTGGAACGCTTGGCTGAAGGCCGTGCCAATGCTGTCTGCCACCGATACGGCGATGTTGCCGATGTTGGTCAGCTTAATTAGCTCATCTTGCAGGGCGCCAATGCGCTTTTCGATGATTTCGCCGGCGGTTTCTGGGGCGGCAATTTGTTTTTTGAGCGCTTCAATTTCTGCAAGTCTGTCTTTTGAGATAGTTGGATCTTTAGCTAGTTCTGCCATTTCGTATTGAATACGAAGTCGCTCGCGTTCAGCTTCTGTAACGGCACTTTTAAGTTCCTTTTCGTACTCTAAAGATGTGATAACATTTTGAGTATTTTCTTTACGTTGTTGTTCGATTAAAGCAACAGCTTGAGCTGTTTCTTGGTATGCAAGAGCGGCTTTAGCTTCTTGGGCACCCAAGATTGCCAATTTTGCTTTCATGTTTACTTCTTTATCCAATTTTCCTGCTGTCTCGATAGCTATTTCTTCGAGTTGCTGTTCTCCTTGTAAACGACGGGCAAGAATAGGATCTTTTGCTAGTTCCGCCGCAAAAATTTTCTTGGAGTAATCGCTTTGGCGCTCCAGTTCGATTGTTATTAGGCGTTGATCACGCAACACTTCAAGTACACGCGCAGCCTCGCGGGCTGCGGCTTTTGCTGCTTTATCTGTTCCGCCACCACCACCGGAACTTGGAGCGCGGCCCAGTGAACTTACATCTATGGGTTTAATCTTGCTATCTGGTTTTACTATCTTTGCTTGTTCTTCTTTTTGAAGTTCCTCAAGTCGTGGTTGATATTTTTGTGCTACATATTTGGTGCCTACTGAAGGACCACCTTCTGCAGCCAAACGTTCCCTGGCTCGTGCATTTGCTAAAGCGGTTTCAGCAGTACCGCCGCTAAGCATATTTGCCATCGCATTGATAGCTCGTGTAGCAAGACCGATAATTCCGGCAAGTGCTCCAGCAAGCCAGTCGAGCGCTGGCTTCAGTGCCTTCATAATTGCTGCGCCAAGATCTCCTATAGCAGTACCTAAACCTTGAGCGGCTTTACCTAACTGCTCCATGCCGGAAGCGGGTTTTTTAGTCGCCTCGACACCTTTATTACCCATATCTACAAGAGTATCGACCAGATCTTGAATATCAATTTTTCCTTTCTTGGCCATCTCCAATAGTTGATCTTTGGAGACGCCGAGTTTATCCGCTAATGCCTGCTGAATATTTACACCTTGACTTGTTAACTGGTTTAGTGTGCTTTGGCTTACTTTGCCGCTTTCAAGAGCGGACGTTATAGCGCTGCCTACTTTGTCAAACTGACCGCCGTACTTTTCAGTAAGGCTGGTAGTAAGTTTGATTAATTCTGCTTGGTCTTCCAGTTCGAGGCCCAAACCGCGAATATTTTGGACAACAGCCGTAAACTTTTCTACGTCTGTATTTGCGGTCTTAAACGCAGTAGCCAGCGTCTGAGCTTGTTGCGCGGAAAAGCCTAAATCTTGACCTAATTGTTTTATAACTTGGCCGCGAGATGCTATATCACCTAGTAAAGTACCGACGATGGAGAGGCCGAACCCCAAACCCCCACCGAGTGCACCACCGGCTAAACCACCTAAGCCACCACCTACAGCCGCACCAGCACCTTGACCAAAAAGCAGTGGAAAACCTCCACCAATAAGAGCACTACTCAAGGCTCCTCCTAAACGCCCTGCCATTCCTCCTCCTGCTCCTCTAGCTAAACCGCCTCCGGCCGTTGTTGCCGCAAGTGCGGCTGGGGATCCCGCCATGGTTGCCGTGCCGCGGATAGGTGAGGCAGGACCTCTTCCAGCTCGAATGTTGGCGGCTTGGGGACCTTGTAAACCGTAACCTGCATTAGCAGTGGCTATTACTTGACGACGATTTGCTACTTCCTGTGCAATTAAGAAGTTGCGCCTAGCGCGGGCTTTATTTTCTATTTCCATTGCGCTCACAAGAGACTTCACCGCCATTTCTTCTTGGCGGGTTCCTTGTGCAGCTTTTCTTAGTGCGTTTTCGGCCTTAAATACAGCACGACTGTAATTTTCCATGCTGGCAACATTAAAACCTTTGCCTTCAAGTAACTTTGCATTTCTATTAACAACGTTAATTGAGTTGTTAAGTCTGTTCAGATTTTTTATAAGACCGTCTACCTGTGCGCCACCGCGGACGGCAATTTCAATATCTGCGGTGTATTTCGCCACGGCTACGGAGCATAGTCTGGTACTTCAGTTTACGCCGTAAAAAGCCGCCGGGGCTAGCGGCGGCGTCGGGCTTTGTCGATCTCCTTTTGCTGGTCCTCATTGAGGATGCTGAAGTAGGCGCTCCAGCCGATCAGTTCTTCGGCGGTCATGGTGGTGCTGACTTCGGAAAGGGTTTTGCCTAACTCTTTGGCGACTCCGAATTGGAGCATGAGCCAGTTGTCTTTCCGAAGTTCGGCACTCAGGATTTTGGGTCGATGGGCTCCGCGTCGTCGGTCAGGATCGCCAGCATCAGGGCTTGCAGATCCTTGTCCTTGACTTCGTTCTTGAGCACGTCGATCTCGCCGGTGCTAAACAACTTGGCACCATTTTCGTCGAGAGCCTTGGCGATCAGCAGTTGGAGGGCGAAGGCGTTGGCGTCGTCGGACTTGGCTTGTTTTTGAGCGCGTTCGCGCTCGGCCATCGTCAGGGGCGCCACCCACATTTCAAATTTAGTGCCATCGGAAAGTTCGACGATCTTTTTGATGGGCTCCAGGTTGGCGGCCTTGCGGAGGCGGTCAATGGCACGCAGTGAGCTGGAAGCAGGCATAAAAATCCTGATGGTCTCGGATTAGTGTAGCGGAGTAGAGACAAAAAACCCCGGCGGTGAGGCCGGGGTCCGGGTTTCGTCCGTTTTGCAGACTATCAGGCGGAAGTGCTGAAGTCGAAGGTCGGGGTGGCAGCCGGGCGGAAGTTCACCGTCACGGACTGGGCGTCGTCAGGGTTGACGTTCATGCTGGCCGAGGTCAGCGTGGCGTCGAAGCTGATCGAGCGGCTCAGAGTGTCGCTCACGTTGCCGCCGCTGTACACGCGGTCGATGTACAGCTTGAAGGCAGCACCGGTCTGCTGGCGCTGGAGCACGTCCTCGATCATTCGGTTGGACATTGAAGCGTTCTCGTTGGTCATATAGACCGTGGCAGTGCCAGTGCCGTCGCCGAAGCCGGCGATGTAGCTGCGGAAGGGGACGTACTGACCTTGGGTTTGACCGATGGTGGTGACGTCGATCTCAGCGCGGTTGATCTCGAAGGTCCAGTCGCGGACTTGGCCCACGGCCACGAAATCGGCGTAGGCGACCTGGAACTCGTTGGGGGCAACGGCGGTACCGTCGTCGGTGATGGCGAGAATGGTGCCGCCGGCGCTGGTAGAGACGGTCAGTTCACCGGTGGCAGCGGTGTAGCTGAGCACGTAATAGGTGGTGACCGAAGAAATAGGAGCAGGCAGGGTGCCGGAACCAGAGCCGCCGGTCTGGCTGTTAATCACGCTGAATTTCACGGGGTCACCTACCTTGAGGTTCAGGTAGGTCTCGACCGTGATGGTGTCGGTGGCGATGTTGACGCCAGACTCACCGAACGAGCCGGTGGTGCCAGCGGGCTTGTAGTAAAGAGCGCCGGACGTGCCGGACAGAACGGTGGTGGCCATTGGCGTACCAAGAGGTTGTTACAGGGCGGGCACTGCCCGGCTTATCACAGGTTAGCGCCTGTAATAGTTTCTTCCTACGACAGCACGGTAGCGACGTAGGAAGTGTCAATTCGCCCCACGAAATGGGGCGCATCTTCTGTAGCTGAAAATGTAGGGCCGTTGATTTCACCCACCTTGAAATAAACGCCGGTTGTGCTCTTCGTTGAGTTGTTGAGGGTTTCCAGCACGGTGACTGCGGTGGTTAGCAGGGTTTGGTTGCGGGCGGGACCACGGCCTTTTTCGGTGAAAATGCGAATGATTATTGCTCCGCGGGCGTTGTCGACGCTGGAAGTCAGGGTGGGTTCGTTGGTGATGCCGAAGGTGACGTTGACGCGGACGTATTCAGTAGTTGTGTTGGGTGGGACGGCGGTGATGTTGTCGAAATAGACCGGCACCGCTGGCACAAGAGCGCCAAACGCTGTTAGCAGCGGGTTTTCGACGGCGGCGCGGATGGCTTGGTAGTTCATAACTTCACATTACGGAGGGACTGGTCCATGTACAAGCTGATGGTCTTGTCGATTGCTCCGCCGCGCAAATAGGTGGTGTACCAGTCCAGTGGGGCGGTGCGTCTGTTGGGGCCGGTGGGATTTACAGCTAGATCGCCGCGCAGGCCGCTAACTCGTTGGCCTCTTTCTGCTTTTTTGATCGGTTCGTATCCCGGATAACGGTATGTACTTTCAACTAAATCAAGAGCTACATCTGCGTGAGGGGCCTTGTTTGCAATGTAGTATTTAATTTCTGGTTTGAATTTAAATTCGTCAACCGTAAGAATTGGCGCTTTAAGTCGTTGGGCTTCGCCAGATGCGCCAGTCCCAGTGGATACTTTGCTGGGGGTTGCTATTTCCCAAGAGTTTGAGAATTGGCCGGACCAAGCTGGTCCCTGTTCTTGTAGTTGGAGGACGATGTTTTCGGCGCTGCGTGCCACGCCGATAATGAAGGGGGCAAGAAAGCCGGCTTCGATATTTTTTGCCAAGCGCATAAAGTCGTTGCGGCGGCGTGCCATTATTGGGGCCTCGCTATAACGATGTGCAGGACTGGGGCGTCGCCGCGATAGGTGTTGATGTTGAGGATTTTGGCTTCGCGGGTAACGCCGGCTTGGGTGTACTGGATGCGGTCGGCTTCGGTGGGGTAGTACGTTCCAAGCTCGTTGCTGCCGAAAATGAATTTAACGTCGGTGGCTTGGTACAGACCTTCGGATTCGCGGGGTGTGACGCGGGTGATGACGGCTCTGACCGTAACGTTGGTGTCGGCACCAGTCACATTGCCGGTGGTGGGGTCGTAGGTGCGGGGTGTGGTGGTTTTGATGTACGTGATGTCTTGGCCCCAGTCCGCAAGGAGTGAGGTGGGGATTGGGGCAAAAGTATCGTCGATTAGGCCCATGTCACCCTCGGAAGAGGCGGACGGCGTAATTGGCGGCGCCGCCCATGCAATAGGGGCCTAGATAGGTCTGGAGCCAGGGGTAGACGTCGAAGACGTTGTTGATGACGCCGCTGGTCTGGCTGGATTTGTTGTATTTGACTTTCAGTTCGCCCAACTCCACTTGGTCGTAGATGCCGGTGGTGCCAGTGCTGCCGGTGATGGCGTCGGTGTCGTTGGCGAAGGCGCGTGCCAGCTCGTAGGTGGCGGTTTTGATGCCGTCGGGGATCAGGGTGCAGGCGAGGTCAACGCCGTCGACGGTGTAGTTGTCGCGGGGCCACTTCAGAGCTTGGGTGTCCGTGCAGCGGTCGCCGTAGAAGCTGAGTGCGTCGATCCAGCGGGTGGCGGAGATCAGGGCGCGGTTTTTTTGGTCGGTCGTCTTGGTGGTCCAGGTGCTGGAATCAGGCACCGTTTCGAAGTAGGTGTCGGCAGCCGCCAGCGTTACATAGCTGTTGGCCGAAGCTCCACCCACTGTGGCGTCAATGGCGGCGGGCACGGCTCAATACAGTCTTTTCTTGAGTTTAGCTCCAGAAGTAGATCTTCTTGTTTTAGGGGGTGGACTCAAGATGACGGCGTGGTAAACCTTGCCGCCGGTCATTTCAATGTCGGCTTGGGCTTCGGTGTGTTCGCCGTAAGGGACGTCAATCATCCGGCGGCAGTTATCCTGTAGTACGAAAAGACGGACTTGTTTCATGACTCCGCGTAGATCAGCCGCCGTGGACTCCAGCGTAGAGACGCCGGAAGTGCAGAAGGTGGATGCCAACCAGCCTCGGGTGTGGGCTGACGTGGCCAAGCAAATTCAGGTGATGCGGGGTGAAGGGGCCTCGGTACCTGAGATCTGTGAAAAGCTGGAGGTTTCTTATGTGCTGGTGAACCAGCTGATTTTGCAGTCCTACAAGATGGCGATTGCAACGGATCAGGTTTTTGAGAGGCAGGAGAAAATGCGGTTGGGGATTGAAGGATAAGAAAAAAGGGGCTCCGAAGAGCCCCTTTCCTTTTGGTCCGTTGTCTATCAGTAGACGGTGGAGTCGAAGGGGGTGTTGACCAGCAGACGGGCCACGGGCACCATTTTGGTGGTGCTGTAGACCAGGTTCCAGCTGGCGGTGGCGGCCAGGTTGCCAGAGGTGGAGGCGTTGGTGGGGTTGTCGCCGTTGGCGGCCCACTTGGTGCCGGTCACGTGGTAACCGTAGTGGTAATCCACAGCGATCACGTCCTGCATGGACAGGATGTTGCGATCGGCAGCCAGGCGCAGGTCCTGTTGGATGCCCTCGGAAATCACACCGCTCTTGAACAGGTACACCGGGTACTTCACCAGGTGGGTGGCGGTGCCACCGGTCAGGTAGGTCAGCTGGTCGTCGATCACAACCTTCAGGCCAGCAAAAGTGGCCACTTCAGGTTGGGTCACGCCCACGCCGCCACCGCCCCAGGTCACGGCACCAGCAGCGGCCAGAGCGGAGGTGCTGAAGGTCAGCATCCCGACTTGCTGCAGGTAGTAGGCCACGGCGGAGTGCATGGCGATGGAGTCAAGCTCCTCGCCGCGCTCACCCAGCTTGTTCTTGGTCTTGATGACGTTGGCGACCGAGACGTAGTTCGCCTCGGTGGCGGTGGTGGTGCCGGTGGCGTCCACCTGGTTGGGGCCGAGCACGCCAGCGCCGGAGATACCACCGAACAGACCCAGCAGTTGGGCCTTCAGGGTGGAGGTCTTCAGCTTGTTGATGGCGGCGGTCAGCTGGTTGCGGACGTGGGCCAGTGGATCTGCACCGGAGCCGAGTTTCGAGAGATCGTCGGCGGCGTAGGCGAAACCACGATGCAGAATCGTCATGATCTGCTCGTCGGCGGTCGACTTCTGAGGGGTCAGATAGCCAGCGCCGGAGGTGCCCCAGGCAGCCGAGGAGAGGATTTGCTCTTCGGTCGGGTTGATGGGATCGAAGAAAGGCACGCGCACGCGGGTGCCGCCGCTGCGGGCGTCAAGGGCAGCGTTGCGCTGCACAATGCCGCTCTGGATCCACTTCGATTGCTCGAAGATGCCCTCGCTGGTGTAAGCGAGGAACTCGGGACGTGCGACGAGATCCGACAGGAATGTACCGCCGGAATAGTTTTCGAGAGAAGCAGCCATTGTGGGCTCCTAGTTGGGTTTGCGGAGGGTGCCCCACAGGGGCTAGTTGATGCCTGCCTCGGCTTTCAACAACCTGGCTTTGTCGGGATCCTTCGAGAGGAGGATCATTTGCTGGGTTACGTTCCAGCTGTCCTTGAGCCAGGGGTTGGATTGGCCGGGGAGGGCGGTGGCGCGGGCACTACCCGTGACACCCATACCGGCGCGGTTCGTAGCCGCAAAGTGGTGCTCGTAACCGCTGCCGGGGTTTTTTAAGTTGGCGATATACTCGCCAATCGGAACTTCCACGCCGCCGACATAAGCCACAGGCTGTCCTTCTTTGGCGCGTAAGTTCTCCTGCACCAAACGATACAGCTGATCGGGTGCAAGCGCACCAGCAGAAGAGAGTTGGGCAATGGCGCCAGCGCGGAGTTGCTCTTTTGAGTAACCCTGGCGAATTTGCTCGACTTCCGCTTCTTTTGCCGCCATTTGTTGCTTGAGGTCAGCAACAGTTTGTTGGGCCTCTTCCCAGAGGGTTTTGAATTCGCCGGATTCGGCCAATTTGGCGGTTTTGGCGGATTCTTGCGCTTGGCGCAATTCTTCCAGCTGGGATTGGAGGGTTTCGCGGTTTTCGCGGTCCTTGCGGCGTTCGGCGATTAACTCTTGGTTTTTCGCACGAAGGGCTTCGAGTTGGGCGGCCAGATCGGAGCTTTCAGCCACGGGCTGAGGGGCAACAGGCTCCACAGGAGTAACTGTTGCTTGCTGTTCTTCGGGCACGGTTGTGTATTACTTGGACGGTTCTACTTTAGGACATAGAGATCAGATGGTTATGCGCCTAGTTCGTCGACGGTCTGTGGTGACAGAATTACCCACGCCGCTCCTGTGTAACCTTCAAAACGGGATGTTGTTGTGTTGAAGCGGATCATCCCAGTTGCTGGGGTTTCGGGACGTTGTGCTGTAGTTCCAGTGGGAGCTTGGACAAAGGCGTTTGCGGTGTAAAAACTACTGGCCAGTGAAACCTGGCCGGTATTAACGGTGATTCCAGTTCCAGCGGTGACGGTGGCGTTACTTCCGGCGTCTCCACGAGGGATTGTGAAGTTCAGTGTGGCGGCTGTGGATGTCCCGCTGTTGGTGACGATGACGCCGGTGCCCGGACTGCCGGTATTCACCGCTCCGATTGTGATGGTTCCGGCGGGACCTGTTGCGCCTTGTGGTCCAATGGCGCCTGTTGCGCCGGTAGCGCCAGTTGCACCTGTTGGTCCAGCTGGTCCAACTTCGCCCTGTTCGCCTTGTGGACCTTGGGCGCCAGTGGTGCCGGTTGGACCGGCGGGACCAACCTCGCCTTGTGGTCCGATAGGTCCTTGTGGTCCAGTTGCGCCAGTGGGTCCGGTGGAGCCCGCAGGTCCTTGGGGTCCGGTTGCTCCAGTTGCACCTGCTGTGCCGGTGGTGCCGACGTCGCCGCGGGGGATGGTGAAGTTGAAGACTGCGGCAGTATCAGTGCCGCTGTTGGTGATGGTGGCGCTGCTGCCTGGTGCGCTAGTCGTTACGGTGCCAACTTCAATGGTTGCGCCGCCTCCGCCGCCGGGTAGTGTCCCGCCGACTGTTAGGCCGGTTATTTGCGTACGGGTAGCAAGTTCAGTGCCGTCGCCCCAGCCATCGCTGGTTTTGGGGCCGTAGATCGTAAATGGGTCGCTTTGGATATACCAGTCGCCGGTGGTGCCGAGGCTGGTGCGTGGTGGTGTGGATCCAGCGTGAATTGTGTTGAGTGCGTCGACTCGTTGAGTTAGGCGCACCAGTGCGGTGACTTGAGCAAGGGTAAGTTGCTCGGTTTTGGTGGCCATTAGCGGGACAGCAGTTCGATCAGGCGATCAACACGATCGGGATTCATCTCGGCGCGATCTTCCATGTCTTCCTCGCCGGTATTTTCGTTAGCTTCCACCAGTTCGGTGGCGTCCATTTCGGCGGCTTCGGCCTCGTCTTCAATGTTGATGTTGTCGGGGAGAACTTCGCCGCGGCGGAGGATTTCCAGCAGCATGGCATCGCTGATTTTGCCCATCTCGTTGAGTTGGGTCAGTACAGCAACGTCTTGGCCGATCAACCGGTAGTAATCGAAATCGCGGTCGATGGTGATTTCGGGGGCTTCAATGCCCACGTACTGGGCGGCAAACTCGAAGGCTTGGTTGAGGGCGCTCTCCAGCTCTTGGCTGATGATCGACAGCACGCTGTTGGACTGGGCTTGGTCGATGCGCTTGGCCTCGGCAGACTCGGCGACAAACTTTTGGCCGAAGAGTTTGGTCACGCCAAGCGTGGACATTTGCTGCTCCAGGGATTGGAGTTCGGCCATTTGAGCGTCGAAACTGGTGGCGTCGGCCTGCACGTAGTACGCCTTGTTGCCCGGTTGCATGGCGATGGCGTAGTTGACTCCCATCGTTGCGGAGCCGGTGGTGTCGTCCCAGCCCTCAAGGACGAGGGTGGGCATTGCGGCGATGTGGAGGGCGTGGATTAGGTCGGCTTGGCGTTGGTAGTGGGTGATGTTGAGGTTGGCGATGTCCAGTAGTGGGGGTTGGGAGATCAGCAGACCGCGGCGGTTGCTGTAGATCGGGACCAGGGGGATTTCGTCGAGGCTATAGCCGCCGGTGGAGCTGAACTCAACGACTTCTTGACCCAGCGTGTAGAGGTCGTAGCGGCCTGGGTAGATCACCCGCATTTGCTCGATCTGTTCTTCGCCGAATTCGTTGAGGGGGCGGACGTCGTAATCGTGGATGCGGACTTGCAGCAGGCGGTTGGTGATCGGTTCCTTGCGCCAGCCCCAGATTTGGGCGGCGTCGACGTGGACGAAGTAAGGGCGGCGGCCCATGGCACGCTCTTCCGCCAGATTCATCGCACCAGCGGCGGCCGGGTAGTCAACGAGGATGGCGCTGTGGCCGTAGGTCAGGCTGCTGACCAAGGCGCGGCGGGCATATTCGTTGATATTGGAGCCCAGGCCGTCGATGTTTTGGATCAGGTCCAGCCAGTAGGGGTCGCCTTCGACGTGGATGGGTTTGCGGAGGATGGCGCCAGCGGCGGTTTCGATTAGGCGGCTGGTGTAGGGGCTCAGGACGCTGCGGTCAACGCGGGTTTGGTAGGCGTCGTCGTCTTCGCGGGGTTCTTGTGGGAGATAAGTTTCACTCATGTCCCGCAGGTAGTTGGTGCCGTTGGTGACGGCGGCCATCACACTCCAGTCCGGCATCATGGCGATGACGTCCAGGCTGCGGACAAACGGGGATTCGCTGACTACAGCTCCAGTCGGTGGGATATTGGCGCTGTAGACCACGGCTTGACTCCTACTTTGTACCTATTTTGGCACTAGAGATCTAGGTGTGTCTCGTGCGTGAGTGGAACACGCCC
>Ga0315902_10009046_pt1 | contig 13398 bp, 10 predicted proteins | sample LakEriMetagenome_9_FD_203523 | JGI IMG/M metagenome (GOLD analysis project Ga0315902, IMG submission 203523) | Freshwater fungal communities from buoy surface, Lake Erie, Ohio, United States - Buoy 12 MA117 | ecosystem: Environmental > Aquatic > Freshwater > Lake > Lake biofilm | place: USA... | reverse complement strand
TGCAAGGTCCAGGGTGATGACACGCTTGGCGGCGAGAATCTCCGGGACGTTACCCTTGGAAATCTCTTGGGCGAGGCCCTCGACGATGGCGGTCTTGCCGACGCCGGCCTCGCCGAGGAGGACTGGGTTGTTCTTCGTCCGGCGGCAGAGGATCTGGATCACGCGCTCGATTTCGTCCTGACGGCCGATGACCGGATCCATCTCCCCCTTCTTGGCGAGTTCCGTGAGATCCCGGCCGAAGGCCTTGAGGGCAGGCGTCTTGACGCCCTTCTTGCCTTCCTCCGCCTTGCCGGCCTTGACGGGCGATTCCCCAGCCGGTTCGGCCGCCGATTCTTCTCCCTCGTTCTGCTGGAAACCGGGGTCGAGCTCCTTGAGGACCTCCTGTCGGCAAGCCTCGATGTCGACATCTAAGTTTTTGAGCACCTTCGCCGCGACACCGTCGCCTTCGCGCAGTAGTCCCAGGAGGATGTGTTCGGTGCCCACATAGGTGTGGTTGAGGGCCTTGGCCTCGCGGGCAGCCAGAGCCAACACCTTCTTCACCCGAGGGGTGTAGTTCGGGCTGCCCCCCGACTTCGTCTCTCCTCCGCTGCTTCGGACCTCCTTCTCGACCTCGTGACGGACGTTCTCGAGGTCTAATCCCATGCGTTGGAGGACGTTCACGGCGACGCCCTGTCCCAGCTTGATCAGGCCGAGGAGGAGGTGTTCGGTTCCGACGAAGTTGTGTCCGAAGCGATCCGCCTCCTTCCGTGCCAGTGCAAGCACCTGCTGGGCCCGGGGTGTGAAGCTGTTCAAGTTCTCGTCACTCATGGGGGTGTGGGGTTCCGGTCCTTCTTCAGGCCGGAAAGTAGCCTCAATCTGGGCATCTTGGCGAGTCAGGTCAAAAGATCTTGGGCCACGGCCGGGTCAGCGCGCCTCCATCGGAGGGCTCAGTGCCCTTCGGCGGGGTTCTTCAAGCTGGCTTGGCGGTCGCCCGCGTGTGGTCGGGTACGGGGAACCGTTTCATCCGCTCCCGGAGCATCTCCGCCCGGAGTGCATCGCGCTGCTCGGCGTCCAGCTTCTCCGGATGGGTCATCTGGAGGTGCCAAGGCTGGCTGATCAGGAACAGCTCGTCCACGGACGACTTCGAGATCCCCTCGAACATCCCGAGGTCGACACCGAGCCTCAGGAGACTCAGCTGGTTCATCGTCTCCTTCGAGGCGATCACATGGGCCTGGCTGAGGGCTCCGTAGGCGCGTCCGATCTGGTTGAACAGCTGCCGGGGCTTCTTCTCGAGCTGCGCAGCCCGGGCATTCTGCTCGGCCTCGATGATCTGCAGGGCGACCTTGTTGAGCCGCTCCACGATCTCACTCTCCGACTCCCCGAGCGTCTGCTGGTTGGAGACCTGGAAGATGTTGCCAAGGGCCTCGGTGCCCTCGCCATAGAGACCGCGGACCGCGAGCCCCAGCTTGTTCACGGCCTGGATGATCTGGTTGATGTGTTCGGCGAGGACCAGGCCGGGCAGGTGGAGCATCGCGCTCACCCGTATCCCGGTCCCGAGGTTGGTCGGACACGCGGTCAGGTAGCCGTACTGCTCGGTGAATGCGAACGGCACCTTCTCCTGGAGGGATGAGTCGAGGGCGTCGAGTGCGAGCCAGGCCTGCTTCAGCTGGAGTCCTGGACGGAGCGCCTGCATCCGCAGGTGGTCCTCCTCGTTCACCATCACGCAGAAGCTCTCAGCCCGGTTGAGGACAAAGCCGCTGCCACCGCTCTTGGCTGCCAGCTCGCGGCTGATCAGGTGCCGTTCGACCAGCACCTGCTTGTCGAGGGCAGTGAGCTTGTCGAGGCCGCTCGCGAATGGGTCGGGCCCCAGCTGGGGCATCCCGGCGACCAGGGGCATCAGGAGCTCGTAGGAGCGGACGCGGTCGGCCTTCTTGGCGTGGCCCGGGAAGGGGATGTCGGCGACGTTCCGCGCCAGGCGGACGCGGGAGGACAGGACGATCTGGTCGTTGGGTCCGCCGCGCTGGCAGGACTCCTGGGGTGCGGACAGGAACTCGAGGATCTTCATCGCGTCGGGGTTTCAGGGGCTCGGGGTGGTCTTCCGGGCCTCCTTGATCTGGTCCCGGAGTGTGGCTGCGAGCTCGAAATCCTCCTTGGCGATGGCCGACTGCAGATCCGACTCGAGCCGATCGAGAAGGTTCTGGGAATCGGCAGCCCGCTGGAGTGCGGGAGGGAACTTGCCCTTGTGCTGGGTCCCCCGGTGCATGCCCTTCAGAAGCTGCTCAAGCCCATCGGCGAACACATCGTAACATCGCGAGCATCCCAGCCGTCCTGTCTTCTTGAAATCCGACTGGGTGAAACCGCATCCGGGACACGTCACCGAGGCGCCTGTCGAGGTCGTCGCCTCCTCCATCTTCTGGGAGGCACCCAGTCCCAGCAGGACGTCGGCGATGGAGAACCCGGTCGGGTCATCCACACCCTTCTCCTTCGCGCACGACTCGCACAAATCCACCTTCTTGACCTCGTTGGCGACGATCTGGGTGTAGTGGACCTTGGCAGGGGCTTTTTTGCAGAACTGGCATTGCATAGCGGACTGCCGAAGGTCCGCACGACCCAGCCCGGCGTCAAGCGGGGTGGGGAAGGAAGGGATCCCGCGGACGCCGTGAGGACCCCAGCGGTCGGCCGGATCAGTCGAAGATGACCTCGCCGTCGGTCTTGGTCCGCTCCCGGAACTCCGCGATCAGGCGGGCCGTCACCGGCCCGGGTTTTCCAGAGCCGATCACCCGGCCGTCAACCTTGACGACTGGGACAATCTCCGCGGCCGTGCCGGTCAGGAACATCTCGTCCGCAATGTAGAGGTCGTATCGGGTCAGGTTCGGCTCGGATGCCTGGATCCCAAGGTCCCGGGCGCAGTCCAGGACCGTGTTCCGCGTGATCCCATAGAGGGCGCCGGCGCTGAGGGGTGGTGTGTACAGGCGGCCTTTTTGCACGATGAAGATGTTGTCCCCCGTGCATTCCGCCACGAACCCCTCGGCGTTGAGCATGATGGCCTCCTCGACGCCCGCGTTGTTGGCCTCGATGCGGGCCAGGATGTTGTTGAGGTAGTTGAGCGACTTGATGGCCGGGTTGACCGAGTTGGCCAACATCCGGGTGGTGGGCACCGTGACGATGGTCAGGCCCTCGGCGTAGTACTTCTCGGGATAGAGCTGGATCGTGGCGGCGATGATGATGACCGACGCCTTGGGACAGCGGCGTGGGTCGAGCCCAAGCGTGCCCTTGCCCCGGGTGACGAGGAGTCGGATGTAGCCCTCGCGGAGATTGTTGCGTCGGCAGGTCTCGACGGTTGCAGCCATCAGCTCCTCGGGGGTCATCGGGATGTCGAGGAGGATGGCCTTGGCCGACCAGAAGAGGCGCTCGATGTGCTCCCGGAGCTTGAAGATGCGGTTGTGGTACATCCGGATGCCCTCGAAGACCCCGTCGCCATAGAGCAGACCATGGTCGAAGACGCTCACCTTGGCGTTGGCCTCGTCGAAGAACTCACCGTCGATGTACACTTTCATGCAGCGCAGACCCCGAACCTAGGAGAGGCGATGCGGCGCGTGCAAGCTGTCGCCGCGTCATTCCAGGGGTCGCCTGACATCCAAAAGGCACCTCATCGGGTCCACGCATCCATTGATCCTCCGCGAAACTGCTTGCGATGGGGTGGTCGGGACCCGCATGAGGAGGCCGCTCCATGGGATCCGAAACCACCACAGCAGCTCCCGCCGCCGGGATGCGTCCGGGCGTGCCGTCCCCGATGGAACTCTGGCGTCGTCCCCTGCCGCATCTGCGGAAGGACCGGACCATCCGCGGGGTGTGCCGGGTGGTGACCTCGATCTCGAGGTGGCAGGTCCGGGAGATGCACGGGCTCGAGCACGTGGCGCCGGAACGCGACCCCTTCATCCTGGCGCTCAATCACAGCCAGCGTCCCGAGGCGGTGGTGGTCCCGACGTGGCTCTGCTTCCACCGGGACGGTCGGATGGTGCACTTCATGGCCGACTGGAACTTCCTCCTGATTCCGGTCCTCTCATGGGTGATCCGCCTGCACGATCCGATCGTGGTGGTCCGCAAGGACGCCAAGCCGAGGTTCCTGAACCGGTTCAAGAAGCGGTTCCAGAGTCCACTCTCCCCCTTCGAGCAGGCCCGGGAGCGTCTGTCCCGGGGCCAGTCCATCGGGGTCTTCCCCGAGGCGACCACCAATCGGCATCCATCCCAATTGCTACGGGGACAGGTGGGAGTCGCCAAGCTCGCCCTCGAGTCGGGAATCCCGGTGGTCCCCGGCGGCATCCGCTTCCCGTCGCACCAGGGCACCGATCCGATCGGCGATCTGGAACCCCTGTCCGTGCATTTCGGGCCGGCTCTCCAGCCACCACCGAGGGATCCCGAAGCCCATTCGTCGGATCCCGTCGCGGCATTCCATGAACAAATCATGCGCGCCATCTCGACACTCTCCGGCAAAGAGTGGCAGCCTTCCGCCCGACGGACCAAATATGCCGTTGTCCAAGACTGAACTGCAGGTGAGTCGAATCACCGACGAAGGGGGGCGCCGGAAGGCGCTCGAGGTGATGCGCTCGACCTACAGGGACGAGAAGCACTGGATCTCCTCCGACGACAAGCTGGTCAGCCTGAAGGAGCTCCAGGACGATTCCGTGGCCTGGTTTGTGGCCGAGCAGGACGGGGCCCCGGTCGGGGTCCTCCGCGTCCTCTACGCGCCGCCCCTCGACCTCTACGCCGCCTATGGCTTCAAGCTGGTGGCCAAGGACATCGATCTGGACGCCTTCATCCGGAACAACCGGATCGCCGAAATTGGCCGCTTTGCGGTCGTCCCCTCGCAGCGTGGCAACCTCCTGGTCTCGGCCGCGCTCATGCGGGATGCGGTGGCGGCAACGGTCCGAAAGTCCTTCACCCACTACATCACCGACGTCTTTGAGGGCGAGGCCCACAGTCCATTCGAGTTCCATTCCCGGGTCCTCGGGTTTGAGGTGGTGGCAACCCACGACGTCGGGGAGCTCAACTGTCCCAACAGGCGGATCACCATGGTGCTGGACCTGAAGAAGTGCTACCAGCGCCTCCGGTCCTCCCGGGGTTGGTTGTTCCGGTACATCACCGAGAACTGGACCGATGAGATGCATCGGGCGATGGGTGGCGAACCAGCCCGGCCTGCGGTGGCCGCCTGACACCCCGGTTTGCCGGTAGATCGTGCCTGTTCCCCGGACCGTCGCAGAGCGAGGTGTGGGGACTTGAAGGTTCCGGTCGAGGGTCTGAAACTCACCCGGTGAAGAGGTGGTTTCGTGCAGCCGCGATCGCGGTCGTCGGGTTGGTGGTCGTCCTCCTGCTGCTGGAGCTCTACCTCGGAAGGATCGTCAAGGCCGCCATCGAGACCGTGGGGCCCCACATCACGGGGACGACCGTGACAGTCGACGATGTCGACATCTCTCCAAGACTGGGTTCCGGAACGCTCCGGGGTCTGGTTGTCGGGAATCCGCCACCCTTCAAGGAGCCTCATGCCCTGCGTCTGGGGGAGGTGCACGTCCGCTTGGACCTCCCTTCGCTTCGATCCAACACCGTGGTCGTGACGTCCATCATCGTGACGGATGCCGAGGTGGCCGTGGAGGGAGTTCCCCACCACAGCAATATCCGAAAGTTGCTGGACACCTTGAGCCAGAAGGCGAGTCAGGACTCTGGGAAATCGTCGCCCTCCAGGACCTCCACCTCGGAACGGCGGGTTCGGGTGGACGAATTTGTAATCCACCGGATGCGCGTCCGTGCCCGGTTGAACATCGCCGGGGTCACGACCCCTGCGGCGGGTCTCACGCTTCCGGAGGTGCGATTGACGGGACTCGGTAGCAAGGGAGCCGGTATCACGCTGGCCGAGCTCGGGCGGGACATCCTGCAGGCGGTCTACACCGAGCTGCTGTCGGCCTTCGGATCAAAATCCTGGCTCCTCAAGGAGACTCAGGAAGGGACCCATTGGCTGCGCGACAAGACCTCAGGTGCGATCCGCGACGCCTCCAAGGCAGTGGGCGATCTCTTCCGGAAGAAGGACGGGGAGAAGTAGGGTTGGAAGGTGGTGGGTTCCGGGGAGGCGGAGAAGGGTGGGTTCTTCAGCACCCACCCTGAGCGGGGATGCACCGCGGAGGGTGAAGGAACCCCGGAGAGGAGGTGGGGTGGCCGACGGGACTCGAACCCGCAACAACCAGAATCACAATCTGGGGCTCTACCATTGAACTACGGCCACCAACCCGGGGCGAGACGCTACGGATCGGCCTTTTGACCGTCAAGAAGCGCCCCGCAAGCAGGTTGGTCGGGGAAGACCGGGTCCATGGGGCGCCTCACCTCCGGCGACCGGTGGGATGGCCGGCTTCACCAGGGGTTACGGGGCGCATGCCCGGGGAGCTGTAAGGTGTTTGGCCCTCTTCGCGTTCTCCACGTGGTTCGAGATTCGAGCCGTTCCTGATGGAGACTGGTGTGATCACGGTCCTGCCTGCTCCGTCGGCATTCTGGAGATCCCCACTGATCGATCATTTCCCATGAACCCACGAAACAACATTCCACGTGCCCCCGTGGGCGCCCTGTCACTCCTGGCGACCACCTTTTTTCTGGAGCGGGCATTGGCCGGTCCAGAGACGGTCTATTTCTTCTCACAGCAACGGGTATCGAATCTGACGCTGACCGGTTCGATTCCGGGAAACCTGACTGGTGGTGCTGTCTATGTGGAGACCTTCACGGAGGCCCAACAGAGTCAGGGCCTGACCGGGTTTTCCTTCGTTTCCACATCGGGTACCTACGATGCCGCGCAGTCCCTCGTTCCAATCCCCTGGCCTGCATCCAACCCGGTGCCTCCGCCCGAGAACTTCACGGTGGTCAACCCGCTCGTGCCTGCAGGGCAAGGGGTGGTCCTCGGACAGTATGCGCCTACACCCTTGGGCCCTCTGGGTAGCACGACCGGACTCATCTCGGTGTCGGATATCGGCCTGACGGACTTCGCGCGGGCCGATGTCCAGGGCAGCGGGCTCACGATCCAAGGCCAGCCCACCCTGATGCCTGGGCTGTTCGGGGCACCGGGCCAGGTTGGCCTGACCTTCGACACGGTGGCTGAGGCGTCAGCATCCTTGTCCACGGGCTTCAACTACGGCTATTCGGTCTGGACGGTCTCAGGTGACTTCACCTTGGCGGCCACCGATACCGTGACCCTGTCCTTCGACCATCTTCTCCGTCTCGTCGGGTTCTCGGACATCACAACCGAGCAGGCTCTCGGTGAGGTGCTCGTCCAGTTGGAAATCGCAGGCACGACCGTCGATGGCGTTGCCATGTCCGTGACAACTGCGTCTCCGGTGAATGAGACCGTGAACCTGTTCTCATTGGCCACGACCCTCTCCTCGGACGGGCCCCTGGCAGCGGGGACCTACAGCTTCTCGATCGTTGGCTACTCCTATTCGGAGTTGTGCACCGCCCCCGAGACCAGCGCGGGTCGCCCCCTGCAGTTGGGGCTTCTGATCCTTGCCGGATGGAACGGGGTCCGTCGCCTCCACCAGAGGCGCCCGGTCCCGGAGACGTCGATGACGGCCTGACTCGGGGAGATGAGATGGGGTTCCGATGGCTCCTAGAGCAGGGAACCCTGGTCCCGCCGGGGTGTGATCCCGGCCCCGAGACGTTTGTAGGCCAGCTCCGTGACCACCCGTCCCTGAGGGGTACGATGGAGGTAGCCCTCCATGATCAGATACGGTTCGTAGACCTCCTCGAGCGTGTCGGCTTCCTCTCCCACGACGACCGCGAGGGAGTTCAGCCCGACAGGCCCGCCGTGGAACTTGGTGATCACCGCCTGCAGGATCCGCTTGTCCATCTCGTCGAGGCCGTGCTGGTCGATCTCGAGGATGGCGAGAGCCTTGTCGGCGAGTTCCCGGGTGATCCGCCCATCGCTCCGGACCTCGGCATAGTCGCGGACCCGGCGCAGGAGGTTGTTGGCGATCCGGGGCGTGCCCCGGCTGCGCCGGGCGATCTCCATCGCCCCGTGCTCATCGAGGCTCACCTTGATGAGTCCGGCGGCCCGCTGGATGATCTTCTGGAGCTGGTCCGCCGGGTAGTAGTCGAGACGCTCCCGGATGCCGAAACGGGTGAGGAGGGGGGCGCTCAGGAGGCCGGCCCGGGTCGTGGCCCCGATCAGCGTGAACCGCGGCAGGTTGAGCCGGACGCTCCGGGCGTTCGGGCCCTGGTCGATGATGATGTCCAACTTGAAGTCCTCCATCGCCGGATAGAGGTACTCCTCGATGGTCTTCTGAAGTCGATGGATCTCGTCGATGAACAGGACGTCGCCCTCCTCCAGGTTGGTCAGGAGGCCCGCGAGATCGCCCGCCTTCTCGATGGTGGGACCGCTGGTCGCCCGGAGGTTGGCCCCCATGGCCTTGGCGAGGATGTTCGCGAGGGTGGTCTTGCCCAAGCCTGGGGGACCACTCAGCAGGACGTGGTCGATGGGTTCACCGCGTCGACGCGCCGCCTCGACCGCGATCTCCAACCGTTCCCGGGACAGGGCCTGTCCGGTGAACTCGGCGAACGCGGCGGGACGCAACGCCGCCTCCAGCACCGTGTCGGGCTTCGTCAGGACATCGCTCACCATTCGCTCCGCCATGTGGGTTCAGGATGGGTCTCCGGCTTGCACGAGAAAAGGTCGAACACATCCCGATCGTCTCGCCGGTCACTCAGCGCGGATCCGATAGAACCGTGGAAAGCCCGGCGATGGGGGAGTGGGATCTGCCACTGAGTTCGTCCCGGACTTTCCAGGAATCCCGCTGATCACGGGCAGGAACGGCGCGGCGAGGTCTGTCGCCCGTTCCAGGGCATAGGTGCGGTCGGCTGGTCCCAGCCAGCGAAGGGTTTCGGCCGCCGATGACGGGGGCAACAACCGGAGATCCAAGGGAGAGGTTCCTGCGGCGAATTCCTGGGCGTTGGAGCGCCCGTCCCGATCCGGATCCTCCGCAGCACCACTTTTCATGTCGCCGATGCCGACCAACTCCCAGACGTCCGGCAATCCGTCTCCATCGGCGTCGTCGCGGTCGAGGTCGAGTGTCACCGTCTCGACCTGCAGGTCCGCCCGTCCGTGGGCATGCAGCAGGAGGAGGCGCAATGGGCGCGTCGCCGAGAATCCCGCGGCCCGGGCGGCGGTGGGATCCACCCGCACCCGTGGTCCCTGTCCCTCATCGAACCACGGCGTCCCCGCGATGCCCCGTGTGGTGGGATCGATCACTGGTTGGGCAAGGTCCACCGGGATCCAGCGGCTTTCACTCACAGGGCTCCCCGGGCTGCCGATCACCGCGATCTGGTAGGAAATCCGGGTCTGGCCCACTGCGAGACCGAGCATTGGGACGGACACCGAATGGACCAGCATCCGGTTGTGCAATGGGTTGCTGTCCGCGACACGGGGCTCGAGGGAGTTCAGGGGTTCCGCCGCGAGGAACGAGTTGCCAAACGGACTCATCTTCAGCGCCAACGTCATGAACTCGTCGTCCACCAGGTCGGGCAGAAACCAGCCGGCGCTGAACGTCGCCCGGTTCGAGTTGATCAGGAGGACATCCGCCTGCTCGTCACCATCCGTGTCGATCCGCACCTCCACCGCGACGCTCTCGTATTGGGGCGTGGTCCATGGCTCGGTGATCGCGACCCCGAAGTACAGGCGGGATCGGTCGGGGGTGCCGGTGCTGGGAAGGTCGCTGGCGAATCCCGCAGCCATGAGGGAACTGCCGGATCCTGGAATACCGCCGGGGTTGAAATGATCGAGCTGGAACACAGCGACCAGCGGGCGGGAATGGGCGGACCGGCCGCGGGTCGGAATCGGGACCTCAACCCAGCCTCCCTTGGGCAGTCCCACCCTCGATGCAGTGGCCTGATGCGTGGACTGCGCACCTGCCGTGAGATGCCAGGGCAGGTGGAGCGGTTGGGCTCCTCCGGTCACCTCGATCACCCCGCCGGCTTCGAGGGGAAACTGCGGGGGCCCGAGCGAACCACCAGAGGGGCTGGCCGATGCGAAGGCCGCGAGGTCGACGTCGAATTGGACCTGCACCGGAGCCGATGAGCGTCCGGGAATGGTGAGGGTTGAGGGCTGGAGCGTGAGACGGAGGCCGGGGAACGGACGGTGGATCGCGGTGAGGTCGACGGTGACGGGCAACACCCCCCGGTTGTGGAGGGCCAGGGTCCGGTTCGTGGTCAACGGTCCAGTACCCTCCAGATGACCCAGCGAGAGGGAGACCGCACCCGGGGCATCCGCAGCCTGGAGGACAACCAGGGTGCGCAGGGCGTCATCGATCTGGATCCGTCCGCTTCCGATCCGGCTCTGGATGCCGGGTTGGCCGGACTCGTCGATGACCGTTCGGGATGTATTGAGGAGTACGGCCTTCAGGGTTTCTGCGGTCCAGGTGGGACGGGCCTGACGGAGCAGGGCGATGGCGCCGGTCACGTGGGGGGCGGCCATGGAGGTCCCCGTGAGGGATCGGGAACCCGATCCGCTCCCTGCCCGTGCCGAGGTGATCGCCGTGCCGGGTGCGGTGACGTCGGGCTTCAGGGACTCGTTGCCCAAGCCCGGTCCCCGGGCAGAGGTCTCGTGGATCCGATCTGGAGGGGTCGGCTCGCTCACGGACTCCGAGGCTCCGAGCGTGGCGGTCAGCCCGCGTCCGAGTTCACGACGGAGACGGTCGCCATCCGCCTTGGAGATCATCACCGCTGGAATCCGGATATCTGCCGTGTTGCCCTCAGCCCCCATCGGGATCGGGGGACCCTCGAGGTGATTGACCATGATGACACCGATGGCCCCGGCGTTCTGGGCGGCCCGGATCTTGTCGACGAAGTAGCAGGTCCCGCGGTCGATCAGGGCGATCTTCCCCTGCAGGGCTGCCGTGTTCCGGAGGGTGTCACAGGCGTCTGCCGGCGAGGTGGCGACCACCTGGGCGCGGATGGATCCGACGCGCCCAAGGGACGGCGTGAAATCCCCCTCCTCGGCGGCGTAGAGGCCGGCGACCGGGGCGGGTGCGGTGATCCGGATGGCGGTCCGGGAAGCATCAGTGTCGGTGGAATTGGCGACGCAGATCGTCTCCGTGACGCTGCCGGGCGTGCCGACGCTGTACCGGGCGTTCCCGGTGTTCCCAGCCGCAGCCACCACGAGGACACCTCGGACCATCAGGGTTCGGATCGATGTGGCCTCGGGGCCAGCCGGATCGGCGTCGCCGAAGGGGATCGCCAGCGACAGGTTCACGACATCCACCCGGTCGACGTAGTTGCCATCCAGGTTTGGATCCACGCAGTACTCCAAGGCCCGGAGGACCAGGGAAGTCGTGGTGCTGCCGGCCCGTCCGAAGACCTTGTAGGCGAGGAGTCCCGCCTCCGGCGCCACGCCAGGACCCACCTGGAACTGGGAAAAGTTCAGACCCGAGGTATAGGGCCCCCGGAATGCGACGCTGTTGGTGAGCACACCGCCTCCTGCGGCAATGCCGGCCACATGCGTCCCGTGGCCGGTCTCGGCAGGATCCAGCGGGTCCGGATCGGGATTGGGCACCGGGGAGCCTTCGATGCCCTCGGAGTCGAAGTCATCGCCGACGAAATCCGTTCCTCCGAGGATCCGCGCGGTCGGGAACGTCCCCGGCTCGATGCGGGTTGGATTGTTGGCCACGTAGGCGGCAGCCGTCCCCGCCCCACCAAATGTGGCGTGGGTGTAGTCGATGCCCGAGTCCACGATCGCGATCCGGGCTCCCCGTCCCGTCCAAGGCCCCGTGGTCAGCGACCAGCCCGTTGGAGTTCCGATCCACGGCACGCTCGAGGTCAGGCTCCTCCGGGCGGGGCGATCCGGGAAGATGCCCTGGACCTCCGGAAGCTCGGCCGCCCGGGACAACATCTCCGGAGGCAGTTCCACGATGAGGGCGTTCACGAGGGTCTCCATTCGGAGGAAGACGCCACCTCCCAGGGCCTCAACCGCCGCGGCAACCCGACCCTGCTGGGCTTGGATCCGTTCCCGACGCTCCGGGTCTGCCTGGCTTGGGATCCCTGCCGGCAGGTCCTTTGGATCCCATGCTGCGAGGGCGGGTTCCTTGAGGATCAGGAACTGGCGCCTTGGGTGCCGCTCCACCTGGGGTCCACCCAGGCACTCTCCTGGAAGACCCAGGAGCACCAGGAGGAGAAGGACGGTAAGGCGGTGATGCATGAAGTCGAGGGCGAAGCTCGGCGGAACCTAGAGACGCCTCGGGGACCCGCCAAGGTCCTGCAGACCCGGATCGCAGGAAAGACCCCGAGGCCCCAGGACGCCTCTGGCCCCCGACTCAGCGCCGGGTGAAGTCCACGAAATTGCGCAGGAGACGGAGGCCAACCTGTTGGCTCTTCTCAGGATGGAACTGGGTGGCCCAGATGTGATCCCGACACACCGCGGAGGCGAAGCGATGTCCATACTCGGTCCAGCCGGCCACGATCGACGGGTCCGCTGGCTCGGGATGGTAGCTGTGGACGAAGTAGAAATGGCTGCGCTGGGGAATTCCGGCGAACAGCGGACAGTTGTCCTGCGCGACATCCACCTCATTCCAGCCGATCTGCGGGATCTTGAGATGAGGCTCCGCAGCGGTGGGTTGGAAGCGGACGACCGGCCCTCGGAAGATCCCCAGACCCCGGGCACAGGACTGGAATTCCTCGCTCCGTTCGAAAAGCGCCTGATAGCCGACGCAGATACCCAGGAAGGGGCGCCCCTTTGCGATCCAATCCCGGACGGCGTCGTCGAGCCGCTGCCGTTGCAGGGCATTCAGGCAGTCGTCGAACGCGCCAACGCCGGGAAGGACGAGCCCTCTGGCCCGATCCAGGTCCGCTGCCGAGGCAGTCCGGACGACTTCGGCGCCGGCGGCGTGCAGGGCTTTTTCGACGCTCCGGATGTTCCCGGCACCGTAGTCGAGGAGGGCGAGCATGGACTGAAGAGGCGCGGCTTCCCGCGATCAGGCGGCGAGAGTGGGGGATGCCGGGTCCGAGGCAAGTTCCCGTTCGGTCCGAAGCCGGAGCTGCCCGCAGGCGGCGTCGATGTCGTGTCCCTTCTCCATCCGGAGGGTGGTCGTGACCCGCTGGGATTCGAGGGCGGTGGCGAAGGCCCGGCAGTCCGATTCGGAGGGACGGTTCCACGGGAGTCCCTCGACCCGGTTGTAGGGGATGAGGTTCACCTTGGCGTGGAGCCGTTGGGCCAGCCGGGCAAGGGGTGCGACCTGATCAAGGCCGGCGTTGATCCCGTCGATCAGGATGTACTCGAGGGTGATCATCTTCCCCTTCTGCGCGACGTACTGCTCACAGGCGGCGGTCAGTTCCGGGAGGGGGTATTTCCGGTTCACCGGCATGATCTGTCCTCGGACCTCGTCGGTGGCGCCGTGCAGGGAG
>Ga0315902_10009043_pt1 | contig 13399 bp, 12 predicted proteins | sample LakEriMetagenome_9_FD_203523 | JGI IMG/M metagenome (GOLD analysis project Ga0315902, IMG submission 203523) | Freshwater fungal communities from buoy surface, Lake Erie, Ohio, United States - Buoy 12 MA117 | ecosystem: Environmental > Aquatic > Freshwater > Lake > Lake biofilm | place: USA... | reverse complement strand
CGGTATTCATCACGATGGCATCCTGGGCAATGCCTTTCCATACACTCAGGTCGCCGGTTTCCTTCCAGTACATGTAAGCCAGGGAACTTTTGGTTCCGGCTCCATCGGCATGCACTACGGCGCACCAATCTTCGTCTCCGCTGAGGATATCCGGAACGACCTTGCAGAATGCGCTGGGATACAATCCTTTGTCGACGCCGGCTATCGCCTTGTGCACGTCTTCCTTCTGCGATGAAACACCGCGCAATGCGTATTTGTCTTCCACGCGTTCAAAGGTAGCAGCAGACCGGCAAAGGGCTAAAGGCATACACAAAAAAAGGCAGGTCGAAACGCCCGAATCGTATGGTAAACGCTTATAAACGTTTATTTCATGGATTGCATCACGCTTTCCATAGAAGAGAAAGTGGAATGGCCACCAAGCACCATCAGCAAGTCAACAACCAACATTGGCAACAATAGCACAAGCCCGGCGCGATGCAATTAACGAAGAAGATAAAAAAAGGGAGGCTGATGGGCCTCCCTTTGCTTTATTATTCTGCCGGTGTGGGTGCCGGCTTCTTCACCTTTTTGGGTATGAGTACCAGGAATCCGTCTTTCTCATAGGATTCAGGACGGAAGTCTTTGAAGGCCGATTTACCGAGCACCGGATAATCGATCTTATCAGACACCGTCATTTTCAGGTTCTCGAGTACATAGCCTCCGATTTCTACTTTCTTGATTTCAAAAATCTTGCTGGGCAGCTTGGTTCCGTTTGCGAGCTGCACCTTGTCGCCTTCGAGGAAGTCGGCCTTGGTGATGAGCTTGCTGTTGTACCAGGCGGTAACCACATCTTCGGGAATGGCAGTCAGACGACCGGCCATGTCAAATTCCCATTTCACAGTCTCGCGGTCATTAACCATGGAGCTGATGATTTTCTTGTTGCCTTCCTTGCCAACGCGCAGGCGAACTGCGTTGCTTTCGTCGAGAACCGGAGCAGCAGGTGCTTGTGTTTCAGGCTTCTCGTCGGGCTTGTTGGTATTGTTCGGATCGGGTGAAGGTGCAACACGCACATTCGGATCGAAGTCAACGCTGGTAAAGCGGATGGTAGTGCGGCGGTTTTGCTGGTGCTGAGATTCGTCGCATGCTACGTATTTCACACCGTTTACGGTGCGGATTTCAGAGGGCTTGTAGTCTTCGTAACGCGAAACAAATGAACCATCCACAATGGTTACAATCAGCTTACGTGTAGAATCAATTCCGGTTTTTGGGTCTTTACCACGGAAGCGTGTCAAGCCGGTTACATCGGTGCCTTCGCACTTACAATCGTTCACCAATTGCGTTTCACCGTAACCTTTGAACACCATACGGCGCTGATCAACACCTTTCTTAATCAGGTAAGCCACTGCACTGTCGGCGCGGCGCTGAGACAGGTTTACGTTGTAATCGTAGGTAGCGCGACAGTCGGTATGCGAGCCCAACTCGATGGTCAACTTGGGATAGCGCTTCATCACGTTGTCGGCAAATTCATCGAGGATGGCTTTCGCATCGTCGCGGATGAAAGCTTTGTCGAGATCGTAATAAATAGGCAGAACGATGATGGTGGTGAGCGGGTTGCGGAGACAGAAGTCCTGCTTCAGATCTGCGCTGCGCTTCAGCCCACGGGTAGTCTTCTGAACCGGGCGGCCGCTCTCGAAGTAATAGCGCTCAGGGAAACGCGATTGTACTTCGTAGGAAGTTTCACGTTTGAGGTCTACCTTGTAATAGCCCATCTCATCGGTCTTCAGCACAAACTTGCTTGTATCGCGGTCGTTGGTGATGATCACGGTAGCGCCTTTCAGCGGCAGTTTGGTATCACAATCCGTCACCACACCACTGAGGGTAAAGACGAGCGGTTCAACGGTGAATTCGTAGATATTGTCGTCGCTCTTCTTGCCCGATTCGTTTCTGTTTGAGCTGAAGAAACCGTGGTTCTGGTTCTTGTTATCGAAAGTGATACCAAAATCGTCGCCACCGGAGTTGATGGGTTCCTTGAGGTTTTCGAGTTCTTCCCAGGCTATGATGCTTTCTGTAGGCTTGGCGCGGAAAATATCAAGGCCGCCCATGCCGGGATGGCCATTGGAACTGAAATACAGTAAGTCTTCGTGCTTGTTCCAGTAAGGAAATTGTTCGTTTGAAGGGGTGTTGATATTGCGACCGAGGTTGGTGGGTTCGCTCCAGGTTTTACCGCGCTTGGTGAAATCGCTCACCCAAATATCGTATCCGCCTTCCCCGCCCGGGCGATCGCTGGCGAAGTACATTCGGTTACCGTCTTCGGTGAGGGTTGGGTGACCATAGTTGAAGCTATCTGCGCAGAAAGGCATGATTTCCAGGTCGCCCCAGCCATCGCCCACTTTCTGTGATTTATAGATTTTGCATTGACGTTCTTTTCCGCCCGCACCGTTGCACTGGGTAAAGTACATGGTCTGGTAGTTCATATTGAAGGCCGCAGTACCATCGTTGAACTTGGTATTGGCACCGTTAAGAAGTACGGGCTTGGACCATTTTGCCTTATCCTTCTTGCCTTTCAACTCCATCATCCAGATATCGGTGTACCAATCGCCGGTCCAACCGTACACGCGCTTGGAAACTCCGCCTTCGCGGTCGGTGGTGATAAAGAGAACGTTGTCGTTTTTGCTGGCGATCATCGGCGAATAATCGCTCTGGCGGGTGTTGGCAAGTTTGAACTCGCTTACCTTGAATCGCGATGAATCGGGCGTCCAGGCCAATGCGAGTTCGCAACCCATGCGTTTGCGGATTACCAGCGAATCGCCCGGAACCTCCTGGAGATAACGATCGAAGATATCCATGGCTTCGCGGTATTTCTCCTGCTTTTGCATGATGATACCGGCCATGAGCAAAGCCCTGGTATTCTTGGGCTCCTTGCGCAATACCTTTTCGTAGAACTTACGGGCCGCATCAAACTGGTTGGCAAGGCGATAAGACTCTGCCGCCAGCATATTGGCTTCCTGTTTGGTTTCGGGGGTAGCTTTTTTCGATGCAGCCACGGCAGCGAACTGGTCGCCCGCCGTCCTGTACATTTTCCTCTCGTACGATTCCTTTGCCACCTTCATGGAGGTGCCACAGGCGAAAGACTGGGAAAATAAGGCGATGGCAGCGAGGCCAATTACACCGAGCGTCAGCATGCCGGATCTGTTCCGGCTGGTCTTGTACACTTTCATCTTGTCCCTTCGGGCTTGCGCTTGATTCATGGATAAAACGCTAAATAACCGATTTTGACACAAAGAAAAAAAAAGAAGGGCAATTTTCCGTTGTATCGTTGCTGATTATCAGCTACTTAGGTTTTAAGAAAAAGCGCTGAAACCTAAGCCGGATGCAGCTTTCAGCCGAAACCGGATGGTGCAAAACCTTTTTAACGCATCAATGTTGCACTGTCAGCCGCCGAACGGCTGTTTGGTTGCCCTGGGAAATCCGGACCAGATAAATCCCGGCAGGCAACTGACGTACTTCCAGCGGAACACTGAAGCTTCTTCCATCGCTGCGCAGTGTGGTTCCGGGCATTACCCGGTGTCCGAGCAAGTTGAAAATCTCAAGCTGAACTGCACCCGCAGGAGCCTGCAGGCTTACTTCCACATAATGGGCAGCCGGATTGGGATGCAAACGCAGCTCCAGCACCGGGTCCCTGAAATTGGTCTGTGCCATGGCAGCAGTGCCGAACAAGGTAAACAACAGGGTTATGAGCGCAGTTTTCATCTTTCGTTTCTCCTTTCTTTCTTGCGAACACTGTATTGATTCCAAATAGTGTGCCATGCTTCCTGTTTTTATCCGGCAGAAGCCGCTATCCATCTAAATTCGCACTCAGCGCATGACCAGGCAAAGGGAAAACAAGCAGTCCAAAACCGGATTCTGGAAAAGGCTGGGGCCGGGTATCATCACCGGTGCCAGCGACGACGACCCTTCAGGCATAGCTACTTATACCCAGGCCGGTGCGCGTTTTGGATACAGTTTCCTTTGGGTGGCTATTTTAAGTTTTCCCCTCATGGTCGCGGTACAGGAAATGTGCGCCCGAATTGGCCTGGTAACGCGCAAGGGGCTCACCCGCGTAATCCGGGAACACTATTCATCCACCCTGCATTGGCTCGTGCTGATCGTCAGCGTGCCGGCAATCGTTTTCAATATCGGAGCCAACCTCAGCGCGATGGGAGCTGTCACGCAACTGCTTTTTCCCGCCATCCATCCCTTGTTTTCCATTCCGCTTATCACGGCTTTGATTGGTGTTGCGATGATTTTCTACAATTACAAGCGCATCGCCGCTGTGCTGAAATGGTTGTGCCTCACGCTCTTCTGCTATCTTTTCATCCCCTTTCTCTCCGACCCCGACTGGCGCGCTGCTTTGTGGGGCAGCATCGCTCCATCCATCGAAATCAACCTCGACAGCTTACTGATGTTTACAGCTTTGATGGGAACGACGATTTCCCCTTATCTCTTTTTCTGGCAAACCAGTATGGAAGTGGAAGAACACAAAGGGATGCGCCATGCCAGGCTGGACAATGAAATCCGCTTGATGCGCGGCGATGTCAACCTGGGCATGGGTTTGTCTAACCTCATTTTCTATTTCATAGTCCTTTCCGCCGCCAGCACCCTTTACAACAGCAGCGCTCAGGGCATCGGAACTGTTGCCGAAGCTGCTGCCGCCTTGCGTCCGCTGGCCGGTGAGAGCGCTTACCTGTTCTTCGCGCTTGGCGTAATCGGCACCGGTTTGCTTTCCATTCCGGTTCTGGCCGGCACCCTGGGTTATCTGTTGGCTGAATCGTTTGGATGGAAGGAAGGATTGAACCGTAAATTCCATCAGGCCAAAGGTTTTTATCTCAGCATTTCGCTGGCGTTGCTGGTGGCAATGGCGCTTCCCCTTACCAAGATCCAACCAGTTAAAGCTTTGGTATGGAGCGCAGTTGTGTATGGACTTGTTGCACCTGTTCTTATAGCAGTGCTTCTGAGCATCTGCAACAGAAAGTCTATCATGGGCAATCACACCAACGGCGCGCTGGCGAATATTGTCGGGGTTATCACCTTGCTGATTATGGGCGCCAGTGCCGTGATGAGCCTCTGGCTGCTGGGGCATTGAAGTTACAACAGCTGAAGGATGCTGTCGGGAACCAGATAGCGCAGGCTCTTCCCGTCGGCCATCATGCGCCGCACATAGGTGGCCGAAAGATCGATATAGGGCGCGTCGAAACTGCGCAGTTTCTCCGGGAAATCAAGTCCGGCAGCATCGGTGAGCGTTCCCTGCCTCCTGTACACGAGCAATTCATGAAAACTGCGCTGCAGATAGGCTGAATCTTTCCAACGCGGCAATGCTTCCAGGGTGTCGCTGCCCATCAGCAAACTGAAACTCCGGTCGGGATGCGCTTCCAACAGCTTCTCCAGGGTACGCGCGGTATAGCTTGGGCGCGGCAGGTGAAACTCGAGGTCGCAGAGGCGGAAACCCGGGTTATCGGCAATGGCGGTTCGCACCAGTTCCAGTCTTTTTTCCGCAGGCCAGAGTTCGGCTTCATCTTTAAACGGATTGGCGGGCGATACCACGAACCATACTTCGTCCAAACCTGCATGTTCACGCAGGTATTCAGCCACGATCAGATGCCCGTGATGAATCGGATTGAAGGAGCCGAAAAAAAGACCGGTATGCATACGCTTCAGGGTGCTGCGATGAAGGCATCCACCAGCGTTTCACAACGTTGGAATGTGTCCTCCAGCTTGTCGTTTACCACCACCACATCGTAATCCTTTTCATAACCGAGCTCAAATTCGGCCTTGTTCAACCTTTCCTGCAGCTGGTGCTCCACTTCGGTGCTGCGGGAACGGAGCCGCTGCATCAAGACTTCCTTGTTGGGCGGGCGAAGGAAAACAGCCAGGGCTTTGTCACCGAAGCGTTTCTTCAATTGCATCCCTCCCAGCACATCGACATCGAACAAGACGGCCTTCCCTTCCGACCACAGCCTTTCCACTTCGCTGATCAGGGTTCCGTAAAGGATGCCTTTATAGACTTCTTCGTGTTCGAGAAATTCGCCGCGTTCAACCCGCGAACGGAAATCTTCTTCCGTCAGAAAATAATATTCGCGGCCATCCTTCTCGCCCTCTCTGGGTTTGCGGGTGGTGGCGGAAACAGAAAAGCCGAGTTGCCCGCTGCGCATTTGCAGCAGATGCTTCACAACCGTGGTTTTACCCGAACCGGAGGGAGCTGAAAAGATGATTACTTTTTCCAAGGTGATAAAAATATAAGGATTCGGTTATGGTAGCAGGTTTGACTTAGCGCTTCTGGAAATTGCGCGCCATCGTGCCTTGTGCCGTTTCGGCCAGCACCACGTAAGCGCCGGGCTTGAGTTGCTCTGTTTGGAGGCTGTAAACAGGATGTTGCCTGGATTCAGCGGGGAATGAAGCCACTTCACGACCTGACAAGTCCATGATCCTGAACCGTGTGGCGGGAACCAGCAACTGCACCTGCAGCAATTCACCGGCCGGATTGGGGAATACCTGCATGCCGGCTTCTTCCTGAACGGCCTCTGCATCCAGCGGGAAACCAACGGTGAAGCTGCGCACGATATCGGTACCGAAATCGAGGTTGAAGTTTTGAACGAGACCGCCGCTGTAGCCGTTGCGCAATTGAATGATGCCCGCGCCATCTTCCGTATTGGCCCACCAATTGAGTCCGTCTTCATTGAGTGGGAAGGAAGACGGCGGTGTTCCGCGGTCGTCGAAGATGAAGGTAAAGCAACCGTTGAACAGCTGGATGGTATCGCGGTAAATGGTCTGCGGCTTTGTGAAACCGTCGCGTGAGCGCAGCACATTGTTATTGGCATCCAGTATCCGCCAGGAGTTTTCCGTGGGGGCATTGTTGGTTTTGAAATGCACGATCAGGCGATCGGGATAAACAGAAGGCCATGCGATATTAGACCAGGCGGTATTGTCGTGCGGGAAGGCATCGTTCTGGCCGTTTGGTTTGGTGGCTGCTACTTCGAAGATGCGCGGATTGACACCCCAGTCGAAGAAGCGGGGCAGGTTTACGGTATCGCTGTAACCCGGAGCCAGGTTGCCGGTCCAATTGTAGACGGCTTTTGTGTTGCCGCGGGTTCCGTAAGCGATTTCCAGGCTGCGTAGCAATTCTGAACCCATGTTCCGGATTACCACGATGGGTTCGCCGCAAATCGGATTGATGCGGCCATATTCTTTGGCGGTATTGGGAGCCAGGATATTGGTTACCGCTGCATCGTGCGCCAGGGTGCGGTTGGCGTAGTCGGTTTCAAAGACGGTGATGCTGTAGTTGCCTCCGCCGCCGGCAGAAGCAGTATACGATTCCATATTCAGGTTGAAGGCCATTTCGCGTTGGGCGGAGATGGACGCTTCGGTCTGGAAGAGCTTCACCGGGGCACCGGGACACCAGCCTGCACGGTCGTAGAGCCAGGTTCCGGCCTGAGGGAACAGCGGATTGGAACCGCATTCGGTATCCCACACATAACCCTTGTGGATTTCTTTGCCATCGAGCACGAGGCTGCGGAGCTTGGCGCAGAATTCAGCGCAGTTCTGGGTTTTGTCCATTCCGTGCCCGGTCTGGATGATGCTGAACACGGTGCTCTTGGTGCCATCTACGGGCGTGAAGCGCATTTCAGGCACGCGGGCGCTAAACAGCGAGTCGTTGCCATAGGGCGCATTTACCTGCAGGAGACGGCGCATGTTCAGTGCTTCGCGTTCGGGTGTTCCTTCGATGCTGGTGAAGTCGAGCGTGATGCGCCAGCCGCGGTCGTTGTTGGCTTCGTAGCCGGTGTGTTCGTAGATGATTTCGATGCTGTCGCGCAGCAGGTAGGCGAATTCGGTAAGATCGATGCGCCATTGGAAATTCCAGCCCTGGCTGGCATCCCAATAGAAACCGTACGGTGTGATGAAGCGCGAGATTTCCCAGCCCAGGCTATCGCGTTTATTGCCTTTGCGTTTGCCGATGAGGATGCGGTTGATATAGTCCCATTCGCCGCATTTCAGTCCGGGAGCGCATTCAAACTGCAGATCAAGGTAGATTTTGCGTGTCGGAGTAAGTTCTCCGTTGAATTTCGCCCAGCCGTTGTAGCGGGTAAAGCCGCGGGAGGGATCGGTTTTGATGACCACTTTATCATGTGAACGGGAGCGGAGGGTATCGCCCGGAGCCGCTTTAAGTCCGGCAGCGCCGAGAAGCAGGATGAAGAAAACAGCGATTTTGTTCATACAGATGATTGCAAACCTAATACAAGACAACGGAAAGATGCGCCTGAGCCTTTGGAGACAGAAGAAAAAGTGAATCCGTTGGGCAATGCCCTGTAAGACATCGGAGGGAAAAGGCTCCTACCTGTTTTTTGATTTGAGCCTCCGGGCTTACGTCTGATATCTGCGGACCAAGCTCCTCGTAGAGTTAACGCTATTCATGGATTTGATCTTCCGTTCAAACCTGACAGCATGCGGAAAACTATCGGCTTCGATTTTGAGAAACAACTGCCAATCCTTTGCGGCAGCGGTGAATCTGTGATTCCCGTAAGCGTGTTCGTTGTGCTTGCGAATGCGCTCTTCCAGAGCATCCTGGCAGGCGCCGATGTAGAACTTGTCGAGGGATGCAGAATAAAGGATATAACAACAGATATCAGCCAAAAACAAAAAAGGACTCTGCAAATGCAGAATCCTTCGCGGGCCCACTTGGAATCGTCCCGACCTGCTTTCATTCGCTCCGCTCACTTCGCTGGTCGGGATGCCACCGCTGTGTGGCGGTGGCAAACGAAGATGATCAATAAATCTGTGAAACGATAACGACTCCATACACCGAACATTCTCAGATACCTTTCAAACCTCCATCAAGGGTGGGTAATCTAGAACCATGCCGGTTCAAGGTGTAAAAATGTGGGCCCACTTGGAATCGAACCAAGCACCTACTGATTATGAGTCAGTTGCTCTAACCGAATGAGCTATAGGCCCTTTCCTGTTCTGCAGCTTCAACGTAGGTCGAGGCTTCAAACGGGCTGCAAATCTAAAAGAAATTTGGACAAACCGGCAATCAGAAACCGGTTTTGCTGTTTGACATTAGTCCGTGTCATCTTTTCGATTCTTTGCGCGTGGCAGCATGGATGCGAGCGACTGGTTGGTTCCGTAACGGTCTTCCATGGTTTCGCATCCATCCAACTCTCCGATACCTCCCTGTAGGCTATATGGAGTTCAAACCGGCACTTGCTTGATCACTTCATTTGTTTAGATTCGAACAAAGAGATGCCCGGAACCAGCATCTTGGATTCCATCGAATGGCCCAAAGGAGAGAAAAAGAGAAACAAAACCAGACCTATACAACAGAATACGGTGTATAGGAGATAAAAAACTAGACCTATAAGCAAGTTATCGGCAACCCTAAAATACCGACAAGACACAACTGTCACACTCTGACATTTTGAGTATCTAACTCTTAAATCATCTAATTTGACAAAAATGAAAAAGACAATTTTAACAGTAATGACCATTGCAAGTTTAACGGCTTGCAATCAATCAAAAACGGAGAATCATAATGTTATGACAGAACAAAAACAAACAGTTGGACTGGTGGAAATTACCACCTTCAAACTAAACAATGGTGTTTCAAGTGCTGACTTTGTAAAATCGGCTGAACAGATGCAAAACGACTTTCTGAAAAGACAGGAAGGATTTATTAAACGAACCCTTACACAATCGGGCGACACACTTTGGACTGACATTGTTTATTGGACAAATAAAGAGAGCCACAGCCAAGCAATGAACCTTGCCGAAAAAACAGAAGCAGTAATTCCCTTTATGGAAATAATTGATATTAATTCCGTAAAAATGGATTTAACTAATCCTATGCTAAACAACGTATGACAGCAAAAGAATTAGAAAATTGGATTTTAATGAACTATCAGGATATAATTGTAACAGACGCATATCGAGAGCGCAGCTTTTTTTACAATCCTGATAGTTCGTTGCCCAAAGGCATTTATTTTGCGACCATTAAGGAAAGCGATGGACAAAACGATAAGGCTTCAAACCTTGACCGAGACGGCATTTATAGACTAAGTATTGGAATTGGAAAAAAGTATTATCAAAATTTGTTTGGCAACATTCCAACACGCCCAGCAAAAGGTGGTATCATAAATTACGACTTTGATTTCACCGAACTTGATGTCCTAATGCCTCACCCAATCTATGCTTGGCTGGGTTGGGTAGCTATTAACAACCCAACAGCAAACAACACAGATACTGTAAAACATCTTTTAGATATTTCGTATCAAAATGTTTTGCTTAAATTCAAAAAGTAAAAATGAAAAATCCATTTCATACAACATACAACGACAGAGACGATATAGAACTTATTACTTCTGCAAAGAACGGTTCTAAATCATCACTGGAAAAATTGATTAAGAAACATCAATATTACATTTACAATGTTGCTTTGAAAATGACTTTAAGTCCATTTGATGCCGAAGACATCACGCAGGAAGTTTTAATTAAGGTAATAACAAACCTTGCCAATTTTAAAGGCGAAAGCAATTTTAGAACTTGGCTTTATCGCATAACCTTCAACCATTTCTTAAAAATGAGAAAGTATTGGTTAGAAGATTATATAACATCGTTTTCTAAATACGGAAAATAACTGGACCAAATGCAAGACATATAACTTTCAATAATTGAAAAATCAGAAATGAAAGAATTTATTGAAGATGCAAAAATTGGTTGTATGAGTGGTATGCTTCTGTGCCTTGACAAAGAGCAACGACTTGTTTATACACTTGGTGAAATATTCGGTATAGACCACACAATCGGCTCTGAGATGCTTTACATTTCCAAAGACAATTTCCGCCAACGACTTTCAAGAGCAAGAAAAGACCTTTACCAATTTATGAATAACAAATGTGGGCTTATCAACAAATCAAATCCGTGTCGTTGCGACAAAAAAACAAAAGCATTTATTCAAGCAGGTTGGGTGGACAAGGAAAATTTGAAATTCAACACTTCATACTTAAAACGAATTTCAGAAGTAGCACCTGACAAGTCAAACGATTTAAATGACTTGACAGAAATCAAATATGCCGACCTTTTTAAAACTCAACCATTCCAAGAAAAAGAACACAGCAAAAAACTATTTGTAAACCTACTATCCGACAACAAAGTTAAGGACATCTTTAACTTGAACTAACAAGAAGGGCAGCCGATAACAGCGGTTTGGCGTAATGGCGGGTGACGTTCTTCGTATGAACATTTGTGCTATATTTGAACTGTGTGCTTCGTATCAACATTTGTGGTAGAAATCCGCCACTACGCCAAGCCGCAAAACGTTAGCGGTCATTGTAGGGCGACTCACATAATTAAGGAAATAGAAATAATGCAAGACTTTATAGACCAAGCAAAAAAAAATGGTGTAACTCTTCTCGACAAAGGAAGATGTCAGTTTTGTGGTGCAGACTATCAAAAGGGCATCTTTGACTGTATGGACAATTATAACAATGGACTTCAGCTTTTGGACTTTAATAATTCTGAACATCACGTATCAAGATTTTTGAGTGTTGACGCTCATGCTTTGCAACATCCAGAAATTCACGGACGTTGGAGCAATCATTTTCATTTGACAAGGTTGAATTTGATACTTGATAAAAAGCAAACTTGGGACTACAAAAAATCTCCGTTGCTAAGCGACTATTTGAATGATTATAAACAAACTAGACCGAATGAATTTCTTGCTGTCCCGAAACCACTAGACAGAGGGGAAATTACCGCAAAAGACCTGACTAAGGCGACAACAGCAGACGAATGTATTGAACTAATAATAAAATGGGCGGACGAAGTATATCATTCTTGGAGTTCAAACCATTCAATAGTTTCTCATATTGCAGACGGCTTTTTAGACAACAATTACAATGGAAAAACACAAGGCAGAAAAACAACGAACCGCTAACAGCACCTACAAGAAATTGGCGGTTCAGTAGTTAAATGAAGGAGGGTGCTCTCTGAACTGTGTCAAAGTAGTCATCTAACTTTGAGCAACGAGCATGAAGCCCAAGACACCAAGAACCAAGCAAGCCCGGCCTTTAGAGCCATGGGAACAGGCCTTGATCGAGGCCATTCGTAGCGGTAAGCCGCTGACAGGAGAGAACGGATTCTTCACGCCCTTCATCAAACGCGCGCTGGAAGCGGCGCTGGAGGGCGAGATGGATGCGCATTTATTGCAACATTCGGAGTCTGTTGACGTGAAGTCCAACCGGCGCAACGGCAAGCTAACCAAGCAGATGAAAGGCTCGACCGGCAACTTTGAACTGAGTACCCCGCGAGACCGTGAAGGCACATTTGAGCCGGAGATCGTAAAGAAGCGTCAGACCACGATTACAGCCGAGATAGACGAGAAGATTTTGAGCCTATACAGCCACGCGATGAGCTATGATGATATCCGCGGCCATATCCGGGATTTCTACGGCATCTCCGTGTCTGACGCGGCGATTAACCAGATAACGGACCGTATACTTCCGGAGGTCACATCCTGGCGCAGCCGTCCGTTGGAAGAGATTTACACGATTCTGTGGATGGATGCCATCCACTACAAGGTACGGACAGATGGGATGGTGATCAACAAGGCTATCCATTGCGTGCTGGGCCTGGATCTGGAAGGGAAGAAGGACGTACTGGGCTTTTACCTGGGCGAGAATGAAAGTTCTCGTTTCTGGCTGGAAGTGCTGCAGGATCTGCGCAATAGAGGCGTAAAAGACGTGCTGATAGCCTCTACGGATAATCTTTCCGGCTTTACCGAAGCCATAGGCTCGATGTTCCCTAAAACACAATGCCAGTTGTGCATTATCCACCAGCTGCGCAACACCTTCAAGCGCGTGGCTACCAAAGACGTAAAGGAAGTGATTGCCGACTTCAAGAAGGTCTATCAGGCCAGCAATAAGGAAGTCGCTTATCAGGAGCTGGAACTGCTAAAAAACAAGTGGATCAAGCGTTATCCGACCCTGACGCGCAGCTGGTTCGAGAACTGGGACAACCTGTCCACTTATTTCAAATATCCGGAACCCATCCGCCGCATCGTATACACCACCAACACAGTAGAAGCCTTCCACCGGATGCTGCGAAAAGCCACCAAAACCAAAGGAGCCTTCGTTAATGATACGGCGCTCATCAAGATCATCTACCTAACGACCCAAAAAGCCTTACAGAAATGGTCAAAGCCTATCCACAACTGGCCACTGGTATACGGCCAACTCGCCATCATCTTCGAAGGTCGAATCCCAAATTAACAACCTATTCACAGCAATTCACAAGTTACCAACTCCCCCCAGACCCCCCTGTTAAACTCTGTTATCAACAATGACTGAAAGAATTAACTAATTTTGACTGCTGACACAGTTCGTTGAACACTCCC
>Ga0315902_10009040_pt1 | contig 13401 bp, 15 predicted proteins | sample LakEriMetagenome_9_FD_203523 | JGI IMG/M metagenome (GOLD analysis project Ga0315902, IMG submission 203523) | Freshwater fungal communities from buoy surface, Lake Erie, Ohio, United States - Buoy 12 MA117 | ecosystem: Environmental > Aquatic > Freshwater > Lake > Lake biofilm | place: USA... | reverse complement strand
TGTCGTTGACGTGGGATGAGGCGACGGCGCAGGTGACTGGGTCGGGGCAGATCTTCGAGCTGGTCGATGCGACCGTCCGTGGCGTGCCGATGCAGGTCTTCAAGAATTCGCCGCCACACCTCGGCGCCGTCTTCGCAGGTGCGCGGAACCACGGCGACAAGACCTTCATCGTCTTCGAAGGTGAGGAGTGGTCGTTCTCGCGCACGATGGCCGAGGTTGATGCGCTCGCTGCGGCGCTGGTTGGCCGCTACGGCGTACGCAAGGGTGACCGCGTGGCTGTGGCGATGCGGAATTATCCGGAGTGGATCGTGTCGTTTGCGGCGATCACGTCGATCGGGGCCGTGTCGGTCTCGATGAACTCGTGGTGGACGGAGGACGAGATGGACTTTGCCATCGATGACTCTGGCTGCACCGTCTATCTTTGCGACGATCAGCGGCTCGCGGTGGGGATCGGTCCGTGTCGTCGCCGTGGTGTGCGCGTGGTGGCAGCGCGGACGACGGGTGACCTGCCCGACGGTGTGGACCGCTGGACCGACGTCGTCGTGCAGGGAGCGGCGCACCCGGGCGGCGACATCCAGCCCGACGACGACGCGACCATCCTCTACACGTCGGGGACGACGGGCCGCCCGAAGGGTGCCGTGTCGACGCACCGCGCGATCATTTCGTCGATCATGGCGTTCTCGGCGCGCCAACTTGTGCTCTCCGCATCGGGGAAGCCTCCAGCGGGTGGCGACTTGCCGACCACCTTCATCCTCATCGTGCCCTTGTTTCACGTGACAGGGTGCGTACCGGTGATGCTGACGTCGTTCATGCTCGGCTTCAAGCTGGTCGTGATGTACAAGTGGGATCCAGAGAAGGCTCTTGAAGCGATCGAGCGGCACCAGGTCACAAACTTTGTCGGAGTCCCGACACAGAGCTGGGACCTCGTCAACTCGCCGAACTTCTCAAAGTTCGACACCTCGAGTCTCCGCGCCGTGGGCGGTGGCGGTGCGCCGGCACCGACTGCGCTCGTCAACCGCGTGGCGAAGTCGGTCACCAAGGGTGGTCCAAACCTTGGTTACGGCATGACGGAGACGAACGCGTTCGGACCTGGCATCAGCGGTCCCGAATACCTCGAGCGCCCGACATCGACGGGCCGCGCCATCTTGCCGATGCGCGTCGAGGTCCGCGATCCTGAAGGAAGGCCGTTGCCGTCGGGTGAGGCGGGCGAGATCTGGTTCTTCGGACCGATGCTGATCAAGGGTTATTGGAACCGCCCCGAAGCAACGGCCGAGACGATTGTCGACGGTTGGCTCCGCTCCGGCGACATCGGTCGCATGGATGAAGAAGGGTTCGTCTACGTCGAAGACCGCGTCAAGGACATGATCCTGCGCGCCGGCGAGAACGTCTATGGGGCCGAGGTCGAGCACGCCATCTACGAGCATCCGGCCGTGCACGAGGCTGCGGTGTTCGGGGTGCCCCACGAGCGGCTTGGGGAAGAGGTGGCGGTCGCCATCCACCCCTACGATGGGGTGCCCTTCTCGGCCGATGACCTGTGGGAATTCCTTGACGGCAGGATTGCACCGTTCAAGGTGCCCACGAAGGTGGCGGTCACGACCGAGCCTCTGCCGCGCAACGCCGCCGGCAAGTTCCTGAAGCGCGAGCTCCAGCAGCAGGTCGTCAAGGGTGAGCTCGCGGTCGAGAGCCGCTGACCGCGTGTCCGCCCGGTTCGACGTCGTCGCCGTTGGCAACGCGCTCGTCGACGTCATCGGTCCGGTAGAGGAGGACTTCCTCTCCGGACATGGCATCGTCAAGGGATCGATGTCGCTCGTCGATGAGCAGCGATCGGCGTCGCTCTTTTCGTCGATACCCGAGACCATCGAAACCAGTGGTGGTTCGGCGGCGAACACGGCGTTCGGCGTGGCGAGCCTCGGGGGACGGGCCGCGTTCATCGGCAAGGTTGCCGACGACGCCTTTGGGCGCGCCTTTGCGTACGACCTGCACCGAGTTGGCGTGGAATTCCTGCCGGTACCGACCAGCGACGATGAGTCGACGGGCCGCTGCATCATCGCGGTCACTCCCGACGGCCAGCGGTCGATGAGCACATACCTCGGCGCAGCCGCGATGCTCGAGCCGGGCGACGTCGATGCCGCGACGGCAGGAGCAGGCGAAGTGCTCTTCCTCGAGGGCTACCTCTACGACCGGCCGGAGGCAAAGGAAGCCTTTCGCGTCGCGGCGGCCGCGGCACACGCCGCTGGCCGACGCGTCGCGCTCACATTGTCCGATTCGTTCTGCGTCGAGCGGCACCGCGACGACTTTCTCACCCTCGTGAGGGACAACGTCGACGTGCTCTTCAGCAACGAAGCCGAGCTGTTGTCGCTCTACCGTCAATCCGACTTCGGTGCGGCTGTGGCGCGCCTCCGCGACGACTGCGAGTTCGCCGCAATCACGCGGGACAGTCGGGGATCCGTGGTGGTCGATGCCGATCGTCTCGTGACCGTGTCACCGGTGCCCGTGTCGCGGGTCGTCGATGCGACGGGTGCCGGTGACCTCTACGCGGCAGGTTTCCTCTTTGGCATGGTTCGTGGTCTCGACGTCGCCGACTGCGGTCGCTTGGGTTCGATTGCGGCGTCTGAGGCGATCAGCCACGTTGGACCTCGCCCGCTCATTGCGCTCCGCGACCTCGTGCCGTCGGACTTGCGCAGCGTGGTGCTCCCCGGCTGACGGCAGAAGGTGAAGTTCTCTAACCATCGCCGAACGGGACAGGTATATCCGTACCACCGCACGAGGGGGTCTGTACCTATCCCACGAGCGGGATAGTTACACGGTTGTAACGCGTGTACTAACATTGCGACACCCTTCGCGGAGAGTGTCGCTCGTGATATCTGTCAATCAGCGCGTCGTGGTTTCTGATCGGGACCCATTCCTGAACGGCGCAGTTGCACACTTTCTCGGTGTCGGACTCAAGGTGGCACTCTCAAGGTCGGTTGTGTCGGTGGCCGTCGAGGTGCTGGGCGCCACCGACCTGTCCGATCCCCGGATGGCGCGGGCGCAGAGCGAGCGATTTGCTGCGCGCCACATCAACCACGCAGCCCCCGTCGGTGGGGTGCTGCAGATCGTCACCCTTACGGGGTGCGGCTCCGCTCCGGTGGAACTTGACTATCTCCGCCGGTGCGGCGCGAGCGTGCTCAGCTTGGCTCGCTTCGAATTGGACGGCTCGTGGGATTCAGCCACGATGCACGTTGACGACACTCACGCCGCGTTCAAGATGCACCCCGACGCCTCGGCGCTGGTGGAACAGCACGAGCGCGTCGCAGGTGTGTGCCGAGACGTCGCAGTTGATCTCGTGGCACGCCTCAGCGCCGGCGGCTAAGCCGCCATTGGTGCTGCTACGAAACGAGCTTGGCGACCGGAACTTTGAGCACGATTGATAGCCGGATCAGCGTGTCAATCGACGGCGAGAAGTGTCCGTTCTCAATTCGGTTGATCGTCTTCCGATCGACGCCTGCCATGGCCGAGAGTTCGGTCTGAGTCAGGCCGCGATCTGTTCGGATTTGGTAGAGCCGTTCGGAGAGGGCCTGCTCGGCCACGTCGATCAACTTGCGCATCTGCTTTTCGGGGGTTGCTTTCACGCGAGAGAACGCTACCCGACGATCTGGGAGCGATGCGGATTTCTCACGTTCATCTGCTGACTTTCGGCGGCTTCGGGACGATCGTCGTGGAGCGGTCATGTGTCCTCGGGGGGTAGATGGGTAAGTCCGAGGTCGCCGAGGCGCACGAGAGTGGTGGCGATCCATCCACCGAGGGCGCCGAAGTGGTCGTCTAGGAGCGCGCTCGAACCGTCGGCGAGGGTTTCCTCAGCCAATTCATAGGACCCCTCGTATGCCACCTCAATTGCAAATTCGGCGGCCTCGCCGGTGGGGTGAAGAATTTCTACGGTTGCGCCGAGTCGCTCGAGGACGCCGGACCCGATGGGTGGGCTCGAAAGACCTGCCACGGCGTCGGTCACGGACGCATCAGGCTGTCCGACCAGGCGCTGCACACGAAAGACAACCTCGATTTCGATGGCGGGCGGGAGGTCAAAGACTTCCTCGACATACCAGCGGCGATACATCGCCTGGCTCCAGCTCGGCCAGTTGAAGATGATGTGGGAGAGCACACGAGGGGGACTGCCTTCGCCGGGGAGCCCGTAGCTGGTCTCCCACACGAGATCGCCGACGAGGATGTCGGACTGGAAGTGCTCCTCGAAGGCCTGACGCTCGAGGTACGCCTTCGCGAACGCGTCACGAAGCGCACTGATCGCGTCGGTGAACACGTGGTCGAGCACTGGGACGAGGGTACATCGTGGCCGCGACGAACGAAAGGTCGGAAGGTGCGTCTAGGGTTGCCGTCATGTCGATCGTGCGCACGGAGGTCAGTGGCGGCATCGGGATTCTCGTCCTGAACAATCCGGACGAACGAAACACGCTTACGGCGGCGATGGTGGATGGCATCGTCGGTGCATTGGACCGGTTCGAATCGGACGCCAGCGTGGGTGCGGTCGTCGTGACGGGGGAGGGTCCCGCGTTCTGCGCTGGTGCGAACCTTGGCAACCTCGCGGAATCGACGCCTGCATCGCTGATGTCGATCTACGAGGGCTTCATGCGGGTGTCGCGCTGCACACTGCCGACGATCGCCGCCGTGAACGGTCCTGCGGTTGGCGCGGGAATGAACCTTGCCCTGTGCTGCGACGTGCGGATTGTCGGCCGCAAAGCCCGCTTTGACACGCGGTTCTTGCAGCTCGGCATCCACCCTGGTGGCGGCCACACCTGGATGATGCGCCGAGCGATTGGCCCGCAGGCCACGGCCGCGACGGTGCTGTTCGGCGAGGTGCTCGACGCGGAGGAGGCGGTGCGGACTGGCCTCGCGTGGCGCTGCGTCGACGACGACGCGTTGATGGAGGAGGCACGGACGCTGGCCGCGAGGGCGGCGGCGGCACCGAGAGAGCTCGCGATTGAGGTGAAGCGAACCATCGCCGCGATGGCGCAGGTGGTGTCTCACGACGACGCCGTCGCGCGCGAGCTTGACCCGCAGATCTGGAGCACCCGCCAGCCGTGGTTCGCCGAGCGCCTCGCCCGGCTGCAGGCAAGAATCAGCAGCCGCTAGTCAGCGGGTCAGAGCCACGCGGCCGCGAGTTCCTCGCGGCGGTCGCGCCACTCCTCGGCGGTGAAGCCGTAGCGCACGTGGTCCTCCCACGTGCCGTTGATCTCGAGGAACCGCTCGGCGACGCCCTCCTCACGGATGCCGAGCTTCTCCATTACCCGCCTGCTATTGCGGTTGCGCGGGATGATGCAGATCTCGAGTCGGTGGAGCCGCAGTTCGTCGAACGCGAATTGCGTGAGCACCACTACGGACTCGGCCATGTAGCCGCGACCCGCCCGGGCCTCGTCGATCCAGTAGCCAATGGTCGCACCCTGCAGTGCGCCACGCAGCACGTTGTTCAGGTTGATCTCACCGGCAAGTGCGCCGTCCACGAAAATGCCGAACGCATAGCCGCTGCCCGACTGCCGCTCACGGTCGCGGGCCGAACATCGCCCAGCAAAGGCGTCGCGGCTGTGTGCGGGGTCGGGCGAGTTGGGCGGCGGCAGCGGCTCCCACTTGCCGAGCCACGCCGTGTTGCGGGTGCGCACTTCACTCCACGCCTCAAAGTCGTGCGGTACGAGCGGGCGCAGCACGGTGCGACGCCCGTACAGTCGGATCGGCGACGCCACGGACACGAGCGAGGGGTGGGGGCGGCGCGTCATCTCGCGCGCAATTGTTCCATGACGAGGCCGTCGAGCACGTTGCCGAGGGAGACGGTGAGCGCGTCAATCCGGAGCCGACGCATGATTCCGAGTAATAGACAACAGCCGCCGACGATGATGTCGGCACGGTCGGGGTGCAGGCCGGGGTTGTGCCGGCGCTGGTCAAGTGTTTCGGTGGCGATCGCGCGAAACGCGTCTTCGACAGCCTCGCGCGACAGCACGTGACCGTGGATCGACGTTGGATCGAAGCGTCCGAGGTCGAGGGCCGCCATTGTCACCACCGTGCCGGCGACGCCGACGACGCGTCCTGGACCCAGCAGCTCGGGGTGCTGGCGCGCAAGGTCCTCGGCGAAGTCGGAGGCGTGGCCGATGGCGTTGAGGAGTTCTTCGGGACGCGGCGGATTGTGGAGCAGTTCGGCCTCGGTGACGGTGACTGCGCCGTGCGCGAGGCTCGTTGTCAGGCTCGGCGTCATGTCGCCGAACGCGACCTCGGTACTGCCGCCACCGACGTCGATCAGCAGTGTCGTGCCATCAATGGACGGCAGGCGCCCGAGTGCGCCACGCCACGTCAGCGCGGCCTCGCGCGCAGGATCGAGCACCTCGGGCCTCGTGTCGCAGGCAACCGCGGCTCGGTCGAGAAACGCTGCGGCGTTTGCCGCGCGCCTGCACGCCTCAGTTGCCGCGACGATCGGTGCACCGGCGCCGAGTGCAGACGCGAGCGAGCGGTAGCGCGCGAGGCACGCGACCGTGTCATCGATGGCACGCTCGTCAAGCACGCCCGACGTCGCGACGCCACGGCCAAGTCTGGTCGTCGCAACCTCGCGCAGCAGCTCGGTCCCATCGGCTGCAATGACGAGAAGATTCGTCGAGTTGGTGCCAATGTCAATCGCGGCGAGGGGACGTGCATCCAGAGCCCCACCGTCATTGCTGCGGGGCTGCACCGACCCATGGTGCAAGACCGATGCGATGTCGTAGTCGCCGCGTACAACGCCGAGCTGCGAGGCGGTCCACGCTCCGACCGGATCGTCGCCGCTGGCCAGCCACGAGGCCAGGTGCGCGTGCAGGCACTTGACGCCTTCGCGCGTGCCGCCGACGCCGCCGCTCGGACGTGGCCCACCGTGCGTCGGTGGCACTGCGGCATCGCGTTCGTCGGCGTGCCGTCGGTGGGCTGCAGCGATGTCGCTGGGCGGTACGGCGGTCTCGGCGAGGACGACGCCGCCGTCCGATTCGAGACGACCCACCATCGCCGATTCGATCGCACCGACGAGCCAGTAGCGCGTCGGCATCGGCGTGCCGTCATCGAGAAGTGGATGATTGCGGATCACGACGGGGTCGCCGTCGCGCCGTCGGACGACGACCTCGTAGCGACCAACCGGCCGCCGGCCGAGTAGCTCGGCGACCCGGCGGTCGTCGGCGTCAGCGGAAGATGGCACCGATGACGACGGCGGCGACGGCCGCCACAACGAGCAGCACGGGGACAACGCGTTTCAGGACGGGCGCGCCCGCGACGGCCAGCAGGTCGACGGGGGCGGCGTCCGCCGCAACTGGTGGCGCGGCCGCTCCGTGCTGGTCGGCAGCGATCAGCGCGTCCAGATTGGCAACGAACTGCGCGAGGAGCTTGTCACTGACGTCGGCGAGGGCACCACGTCCGAATTGTGCGACTTTCCCAGAGATGGTGAGGTCAGTGCGCACGGTGCACTCGGTCTCGCCGTTTCCTGCATCGGCGAGCGAGGCGGTGATGGTGGCTGATGCAGACCCCTTGCCGCCGGTGTCGCGTCCCTCGCCGCGAAGCACCGCGATGTGCGCTGCGTCGTCGCGTTGGACGAACGTGGCCTTGCCCGCGAACTGGGCGACGATCGGCCCGACCTTTACCTTGACGTGGCCCGTGTAGTCGTCGCCGTCGACGCCGGTGAGTTGCGCACCGGGCAGGCACGGGGCGATGCGTTCGACATCGGTAAGCACCGACCAGGCACGGTCGACGGGCGTCTTGACGGTGAAGCGGTGGTCGAGTTGCATGGCGTCCTCCTAGGGTCCGGCGATGAGAAGCCGCTCGACGCGTGCGAGGTCTTCGGCGGTGTCGACGTCGACCGGCGACCCGAGACAGGGTACTTCCGCGACCAGATCGGGTCGGGCGCGCATCAGGCCACGCGCCCCCTCGTCGCCGTCGACGGGCAGTGACCGCCACATTGCCGCGGCGATCCGGACGGGGTTGCCACGGGCGCCGTCGTAGGTAGCGACCGCGAGACCCGCCGCGGCGTTGGCGACGCGCCGCCACGCGTCGGCTCCGATGCAGGGCTGGTCGCCGAGCCCGACGACGACGGATCCCACGCCGACCTCGCGCGCGTGGCGCACCGCGATCTGGAGCGACCCCGCGAGTCCGTCGGACCACTGCGGGTTGTGCAGGCACTCAACCCCGTCGGGCAGCGGGAGTTCGGCGCAGCCCGTCACCACGGCGACGGAACCGATGCCGGATTCGATGGCCGCATCGAGCGACCACTTCCACACGGGACGACCGGCAACCGTGGCGAGGAGCTTGTGCGATGGTCCGGTGAACCTCGTGCCGCCTCCGGCGGCGAGCAGCACCGCGAGGGTGCCGGTGTGCGGCGGAGTGCCGGTCACGGTCGGTGGATCGGTCCGTCGCCGTCGCGCAGCGACGGTGCACCGCGTCCGGTGCGCCGGGCGATGATCTCGCCGCAGATCGAGACGGCGGTCTCCTCCGGGGTGCGTGCGCCGATGTCGAGACCGATTGGCGCCATCAGGCGCGCGAGCGCCGCCGAGTCGGAAATCCCCGCCTCGGCAAGTCGCTCGAGCCGTGTGGCATGCGTTCGCCTGCTGCCCATCACACCGATGTAGCCGACCTGCGTCTCGAGCGCGCCAGCGATGGCGGGGACGTCGAACTTCGGGTCGTGCGTCAGGATGCAGACCGCATCGCGGGGGCTAAGCGCCGCGCCGCGCTCCGCGAATACCGGTCCGGGCCACGACACGAGCACCTCGTCGGCCATCGGAAACCGTCGCGCGGTGGCGAACACCTCGCGGGCGTCGCAGACGAGCACGCGGTAGCCGAGCAGCTTTGCAGAGCGTGCGAGGGCGGCAGTGAAGTCGACGGCGCCAAAGATCCACATCTCCGGCGGCGGCGCAAACGAGTTGACGAACACGCGGATCGTGGGCTCGTCGCGGAGGTCCTCGGGCGTGACCTGGCCACGCGGTCCGTACCGGCGCACGCCCGTGCGTCCGGCTTCGAGTTCGCCAATCGCATCGCGTGCCACGACACGATCGAGCTCGGAGTGGCCAAGCGTGCCCTGCGGATCCTCGTTGGGTACGACAAGCATTGTCGACCCGGTGTGGTCTCCATCGAGGACAGTGACGATGGCGACGGGCCGCGATGCGCGCACCAGTTCGGAGAAGCGCCCGAAGAGCGGCACGGCTCGACTCACCAGTCGAGCGGCTCGATCAGCAGGTGGATCGTGCCGCCGCACGTCAGGCCGACCGCGAAGGCCTCGTCGTCCGAAAATCCGAACCGCGCGAGCCGTGCCGTCCCATCGCGAAGCACCTCAAGTGCCTCGCCGACGACCGCACCCTCGACGCAGCCTCCGCTCACCGAGCCGACGACCTCGCCGTCCTCGCTCACCGCCATTGCTGCGCCGGGGTCGCGCGGGCCGGATCCCTCAATGTCGACGACGCGGGCGAGCGCCACGCGCTTGCCCGCGGACCGCCACCGGTCGAGGTCGTCGAGGAGGTCGCGCACGTTCCCAGTCAACCCCGCGCGAGCACCGTTGCAAGGCGCTCAAGCGAGCCGAGCGAGTGCCCCTCGACGAATTCGTCAACGTGGGGGAGGGCGGCGGCCATCCCGCGGGCGAGCGGCGCGAAGCCGGGCGTCGACTTGAGCGGGTTGACCCAGATGGTGCGGTGGGCGACGCGCCCAAGGCGCCCCATCTCGTGTGCGAGTTCGGCGGGGTCGCCCCGGTCCCAGCCATCGCTCAGGATGACCACGTCGGCTCCGCGGGCCATGCCCCTCGTGCCCCAACTGTTGTTGAACTCGCGGAGGCAGCCACCCAGCCGTGTCCCGCTGCTCCAGTCGGGCACGGTGCGCGACGCGCGGGCAATGGCACGGTCGGCGTCGCGCCCTGCGAGGTCGCGGGTCAGGCGGGTGAGCCGTGTGGAGAAGGCGAACGCCTCGACGCGGCGCCGGCCGGTGACGGCCGCTTGGGCGAAACGCAGCATCGCGCGCGCATATGGCTCCATGCTGCCCGACACGTCGAGCAGCAGGACAAGCCGCCGAGGTGCGTCGATTCGGACGCGCCGGTGCAGCCGCAGCGGTTCGCCGCGCGTGCGCAGGGAAGCGCGGAGCGTCGCCCTCGGATCGTGGTGCGTACCGCGACCGCGCACGGGGCGGAGCCGCCGTGAGCGGCGGACCGACCCGTGAACGCGGAGCGCGGCGATCGCGCGTGCCGCATCGCGAAGCTCGTCGGCGGTGCACGTCGCGAAGTCCTTGTTGCGCAGCACCTCAGCCGACGACCACCTGAGGATGATGGTCGCCCCGCCGTCCTCGGTCGCGTCGTGCGAGTCGGCTCCGGCATCGTCGCTGCCGTCGTCCATGGCGAGCGATGCGGTCTCGGCAGGTGCATCTACGGCATCGTCGGACCGCGCGCCTTCCTCCCAGAATGCCGCGAACGTGCGGTCGTATGTTGCGATGTCCTCGGCTCGACGGACCAAGACGGTGCGGCCTGTCCAGTACGTGCCATCGCGCGAACCGAGGCCGGTGCACCCGAGTGCGGCAACGAAGGTCGCCACTGAATCCGTCGGCACCGACAGTCCCGCGTCGCGGAGCGCGCGCGCGAATGCGGCCGCGAGGACCCGCGGGTCGGTCACGGCTGGGTTGCGCGCGCGGCGGCTGCGCACACAAGCTCGCCGATGCCATGCTCGCGCACGAGCTCCTGGTCCTCTCGGTGCTTCAGCACGGCGCCGAGCGCGGACGTCGCGGCGCGCTCGTCAAGGTCGGCGAGCGCGAGTGCGCCGAGCGCCTCGGCCCAGTCGATCGTCTCGGCGACGCCGGGAGGTTTCGCCAGGCCGAGTCCGCGGAGGATGCCGACCGCAGCGGCAAGCTGCCGCGCCAGCAGCGCCGGCACCGTCGGAACCGCGAGGCGGAGGATGTCGACCTCACGGTCGAATGAGGGGTGCTCGACCCAGTGGTAGAGGCAGCGACGCTTCAGCGCGTCGTGCAGGTCGCGTGTGCGGTTCGACGTCAGCACCACCACGGGCGGAACCTCTGCACGGATCGTGCCGAGTTCGGGCACCGTGACCTGGAAGTCGGAGAGGACTTCGAGCAGGTACGCCTCGAACTCATCGTCTGCACGGTCGACCTCGTCGATGAGCAGCACCGGCGGCACCGACGCTGCTTCGAGGGCTCTCAGCAGCGGCCGTTTCACGAGAAAGCGTGCGTCAAACATCGACTGCTCGAGCGCTGCCGTCCCCGCGCTGCCGGCCTCGCCAGAGGCCTCGGCCGCGCGCAGGTGCAGCAGCTGACGCGCGTGGTCCCAGTCGTAGACGGCTTGTGAGGCGTCGATGCCTTCCCAGCACTGCAGGCGGATGAGTTCGCCGCCGGTGAGTGCGGCGAGCGCCGTCGCGAGCGATGTTTTGCCCGTGCCGGGCTCGCCCTCAAGGAGCAGGGGACGCGGGAGGGAGAGCGCCAGGAACGCGGCCGTCGAGATGCCCTCGTCCGCGAGGTAGCCGTGCCGTGCGAGCCCAGCCGCGACGTCGGCCACTCCGGTCAGTGGAGATCCGATGCGCGACACGTTGAAAGGTTACGGCGGCGCACCGACTACGTGTCGAAGCCCAGACCGAGGCGGTCGAGCAGGCGCAGCCACGCGTTGCGCCGGCCACTGCGGTCCTCGCGGTGCAGTGACCACCGAGTCAGCTGCACGACGAGAAAGCGGAAGGGCTCCGGGGGGAACGGCGTCGGCTTCGTTCGCGCGAACGAGGTTTGCGTCGCCTCCGTCTCCCGTCCGTCGAGCATGTCGAGCATCACCTGCGCACCGAAGCGCGAACTGCCGGTGCCGAGACCTGTGTAGCCGAGCGCGTAGGCGACGCGGCCATCGAGTGCGCGTCCCCAGAACACACTGAAGCGACTGCACGTATCGATTGCGCCACCCCACGCGTGCGAGAAGCGGACGCCCTCCAACTGGGGGAACGTCTCAAAGAAGTGCTGCGAGAGCGTCGCCCACGTCTCGGGACGCGACTCGAGGTCGCGGCTCATCTTCCCGCCGTAGTGGTAGATCGCGTCGTAGCCGCCCCAAAGAATCCGGTTGTCAGCGGTGAGCCGGTAGTAGTGGAACTGGTTCGACACGTCCGACAGTCCCTGCCGGTTCCGCCACCCGACGCTCTCGAGCTGCGTGGGTGTGAGTGGCTCGGTGGTCAGGCAGTAGTCGTAGACGGGGATCACGTAGTTGTCGATCCGCCGCAGAAGCGGTTTGAACGCGTTGGTTGCAAGCGCGACTCGCCGAGCCTCGATGCGGGCGAGTGCAGTGTGCACCGTGACACCCGTGCGGCTTCGCTCGAGGGACGTCGCGCGGGTGTCCTCGTAGATCCGCACACCGAGCGACGCGGCCGCACGCTTGAGCCCCCACGCGAGCCGTGCAGGATCGACGAGCGCGGTGGTGTGCTTCCGCCAGAGTCCTCCGGTGAAGATGGGCGAAGCCACTTCGCGACGCACGGCGTCAGCGTCAAGCAGTACTGCGTCCTGTCCCATTGTGAGCAACTGGTCGTAGTCCTCGCGCAGTTCGTCGAGGTACGAAGCCGAGTGTCGAGTGCTGGCAATCTCGATGACGCCGGGACGCTCGAAGTCGCAGTCAATGGCGTACCGCTCGATCGTCGCTGCAATGTCGTCGAGGTTCTGAGCGCCCAGCCGCTCGAGCAGCTCGACCTCCTCGGGGAAGCGCTGCTGCGCATTGGCAATGCCGTGCGTGAGGCTCGAGTCCATGAACCCGCCGTTGCGCCCGCTGGCTGCCGAGCCAACCTCGTGCGCCTCGATCAGCACGACGTCGCGCGAGGGATCGCGCTCCTTGGCGAGGATCGCGGTCCAGAGGCCCGTGTACCCGCCACCGACGATGCAGAGGTCGCAGGTTTCGTCGCGGACCGCCATCGGGTTCGTGTCCGGCTCGTCGGCGTCATCAAGCCAGTACGGGGACGGCTCCGCGTCGGCGATGGCCTCCAAATACGGCGAATTGTTCGGGCCCCTCATGGGCGTTCCCACCACCTAACTGTCCCGACAATCTACCAGTGCTCCGCAGTGCGCTTCTATGCTCTGCGCACATGATTCAACATGTCGCGGCATTCACGTGGAAGGCGGGACTACCCGACGGACACGCTGACGTGGTGACGGCCGCGCTGCGCGACTTGGTCCTGCACATCCCCGAGGTACGTGACTACCGCTGCGGGTCAAATCTCGGAATTTCGCCAGGGGCCAATGCTGATTACGTGGTCGCGGCGTCCTTTGATGACGAGGCCGGCTGGGCTGCGTACGACCGCCACCCGATGCACCATGAGGTGCGCGAGCGGTTGTTCGTTCCGTGGGTGGCGACGCGCACGTCGGCGCAGATTCACTTCGACGGCTGAGCCGCCAGTAGGTCAGGTCGCGCGTCCC
>Ga0315902_10009039_pt1 | contig 13402 bp, 9 predicted proteins | sample LakEriMetagenome_9_FD_203523 | JGI IMG/M metagenome (GOLD analysis project Ga0315902, IMG submission 203523) | Freshwater fungal communities from buoy surface, Lake Erie, Ohio, United States - Buoy 12 MA117 | ecosystem: Environmental > Aquatic > Freshwater > Lake > Lake biofilm | place: USA... | reverse complement strand
GGCGTCGTGCCTGTGTTCCGGAAGCAATGCTCCTGACCGCCCCGGATGTAGGTGGAGTCGTAACGCGACAGCGGCGTCGCCTTGCCATCGATCTCGACTTCGCCCTCGCCCTCCAGCAGCGTGACCTGCTCATCGACGTTGTGGCGATGCGTCGGAGCGCCTTTGCCCACCGGGTAGACGCTCATGCCCGTCGTGAATGCGGCATCGGGCACCGAGGCATGGGTGACGAGCGGTACGGTCTCCACGCCGCCACCGCGCGGAACCACGCGGATCCCCTTCACGTGCAAGATTCGGTTGTCTGACTGTCCCATGTCGGTCCTCCGTTGGGGGTGATGCGGTCCATGCGGGACCGACTATCGCCGTGGATGCTGAAAGTGCCTGCAAGCAAAACCGCGTATCGGAATCCATCCGGCGCGCGCGTCCGGAACCATGTCCGGTCGCTCCGGAGCGGGCTCCTCGCGCGCGCCTAGAAAAACGCCTGTAGCCCGGTCTGCGCCCGCCCCAGGATGAGCGCATGGACGTCGTGCGTACCCTCATAAGTGTTCACGGTCTCGAGGTTCAGCAGATGGCGGATCACCTGGTACTCCTGGGCGATCCCGTTGCCACCGTGCATGTCCCGGGCGAGGCGCGCGATCTCGAGCGCCTTGCCGGTGTTGTTGCGCTTCAGGATCGAGACCATCTCGGGCGCAGCGGATCCCTGGTCGAGCAATCGGCCCACCCGCAGCGCGGCCTGCAGGCCCAAGGCGATCTCGGTCTGCATGTCGGCGAGCTTGCGCTGGAAGAGTTGGGTCTGTGCGAGCGGACGCCCGAACTGTCGGCGATCGATGCCGTATTGTCGCGCTGCGAGCCAGCACGCCTCGGCCGCGCCCATCGCACCCCAGCCGATGCCGTAGCGGGCGCGGTTCAGGCAGCCGAAGGGACCCTTCAGGCCCTCGACGCCCGGCAGCAGCGAGGCTTCCGGAACGTCCACTTCATCCATGACGATCTGCCCGGTGACCGAGGTGCGCAGCGACATCTTGCCCTCGATGCGAGGGGTGCTGAGGCCGCTCATGCCTCGCTCGAGCACGAACCCGCGGATCGCGCCTCCGTGCGCGTCGGACTTCGCCCAGACAACGAACACGTCCGCGATCGGAGCGTTCGAGATCCAGGTCTTGGTGCCGTTCAGCCGATAGCCGCCGGGGATGCGGACCGCCCGGGTGAGCATGCCGCCCGGATCGGATCCGGCGTCCGGTTCGGTGAGCCCGAACGCGCCGATCGACTCACCGCGGGCGAGTCCGGGCAGATGGCGTTCACGCTGCGCCTCGCTCCCGTAGGCGAGGATCGGGTACATCACCAGCGAGGACTGGACGGAGAGCATCGACCGGTAACCCGAATCGATCCGTTCGAGTTCCCGCGCGACCAGGCCGTAGGCGACGTAGCTCGCGCCCAGGCCGCCATACGTCTCGGGTAAGGTCAGGCCGAAGAAGCCCATCTCCCCCATCTGGGGGAAGATGTCGCGGTCCACGGTCTCCTTCGCGAAGGCATCGAGGACGCGCGGCGCGAGGCGATCGGTCGCAAAGGCGGCGGCGGCATCCCGGACCGCACGCTCGTCGGGTGACAATTGATCTTCGAGCCGGAACGGATCCCGCCACAGGAAGTTGACGGAGGACACTCCGTCCACGCGAGCTGGTCCCGTCATCGCTCTGGCGCCCCCGTTGCCTGTCCCCGAGCCCGGCCCGGTCAGTTCAGGAGCCGCTGCAGACGGGGCATCACCTCCGTCTTCATCAGTTCGAGATTGCGCAACCACGCCTTCTCCTTGCCGATGAAGTCGAAGCACATCCCGATGAGGGTGCCGAAGCCGCCTGTCTCACGGACGAGCGCCGCCGCCCGACGCGCGACGGTGTCCGGCGATCCGACGAGCCAGATGTTGCGGGCGAGGTACTCGGGAGTCACCGCGGAGTCCGGGTGCGAGGGGTCGGACTTCGAGTACTGACCCAGTCCGCGTCCCACGATGCCGGGGATCATGTACTCCTTCCAGAACCGTCCGATCTCGCCCGTCGATGCGATCTCGATCGCCTCCTCGTCGGTATCGGCGACGAAGAACGGTGGCGAGACCGCCCAATCCTTGCGATCGGGCTTGTGTCCGGCCTTGCGTGCCTCGGCTTCGTAGACCTTCCAGTGTTCGGCGAGATAGCCGGGCCCGATCATGAAGCTCATCGGCCGGAATCCGAGCTTGCCCGCCAGCGCCAGGGTGCGGGAGCTGACCGACAGCCCCGTCATCGCCAGCGGGGGATGCGGCTTCTGGAAAGGCTTGAGGAACGGTCCCTTCTCGACGTCGTCCCAGTCGCGCCGCCGGAACTTCCAGAACTTGCCGTCATGGTTGAAGGCGCTGTCGCTCGTCCAGATCTTGATCATGATGTCCAGGGCTTCCTGGGTCATCTCGGCGTTCATCAAGGTGGTGGATCCGTCCGGCTCGTGGCGCAGCGTGCCGAGCAGGTCGGCGTCCATGTGGACGGACCCGGCGCCGATGCCGACCATGTACCGCCCTTGGGCGAGGTGGTCGAGGTAGGCGATCCGATGCGCCAGTTCCACGGGGTGGTGATACGGCAGGACATGCGCGCCCGGCGCGAGCACGATCTGCTTGGTCTGGAGCAGCGCCTGCGCGATCAGCAGGTCCGGGGCCGGCACCGGCTCCCAACCGCAGGCGAAATGTTCACCGATCCAGGCCTCCTGATATCCGAGTTCATCGGCCTTGCGGATGGTTTCCAGTATGAATTCCTGGCCCTGCTTGGGGGTCCGCTCCGGCGCCAGATGCGGCATGAAGAACAGTCCGAGATTCATGGGTGCCTCGCCTTGTTTCGAGCTGTGAACTTGCCGGGGAGACTAGATACTCTTACTGTATCGTGTCAAGTTTATCGGAAGATAAGCGATGCGCTTATCGCCCCCGTCGATGCATGGGGCTCGATGGATTCGAAAAGGAGAACAGCGACGTGAAACTTCTGCGATTCGGCGAACCCGGTCGGGAAAGACCCGGTCTCTTGCACAGCGACGGTTCGATCAGGGATCTGTCGGGCATCGTCGGCGACATCGACGGTGCCAGCTTGAGTCCGGCCGGACTCGACGCCTTGAGCCGCATCGACGTGCACAAGCTGCCCGTGGTGCCGAGCGGGACGAGGATCGGTCCGTGCGTCGGCCGTGTCGGCAAGATCGTATGTGTCGGCCGGAACTACGCGGAGCACGTCAAGGAGACGGCGCACGTCCGTGCACAGGATGCGACCCTTCCTTCGGAGCCGGTGCTCTTCATGAAGGCCACGACGTCGATCGTCGGTCCGGACGACGACGTCATGCTGCCGCTGGACTCCGTGAAGACCGACTGGGAGATCGAGCTGGCGGCGGTGATCGGCACACGGGCGAGGTATGTCGAGGAGTCCGAGGCGCTCACGTACGTGGCGGGCTACACGATCATCAACGACGTATCGGAGCGCGAGTTCCAGCTCGAGAGGGGCGGACAGTGGGACAAGGGCAAGAGCTGCGACACCTTCGCGCCGCTGGGCCCGTGGGTGGTGACGCGGGACGAGATACCCGACATCGACGCGCTGGAGCTGAAGCTTGCGGTGAACGGAACGGTACGCCAGCATAGCTCGACGGCGCACATGATCTTCAAGCTGCCCACCATCATCAGTTACATCAGCCGCTTCATGACGTTGCTGCCGGGCGACGTCATCGCCACCGGAACGCCGTCCGGGGTCGGGCTGGGGCTGAAGCCCCCCGTGTTCCTGAAGGCCGGCGACGAGATGGAGCTCACCGTCGAGCGGCTCGGTCGCCAGCGCCAGCGGGTCATCGGATTCAGCAGGTAAGCGGCAGGCGCAGCCGGTGCGGAACTGTCTGAACATCGCGGATCTGCGCGAAGCCGCCCGGCGGCGTGCACACCGCATGGTCTTCGACTACATCGACGGCGGTTCGGACGATGAGGTCACGCTCGCCCGCAACAGCGCGGCGTTCGAAGATCATGAGTTGATGTTCCGGGTCCTCGCGGGCGTCGAAGACGTCGACCCGAGCTGCGAAGTGCTCGGTGAGCGGCTCCGTGTGCCGTTCTTCTGCGCGCCGTCCGCAGGTAACCGCCTGTTCCATACCGACGGCGAACGCGCTGTAGCGCGTGCCGCTGCGGCTGCAGGGACCCTCTACTGTCTCTCGACGCTGTCGACGGTATCCATCGAGGAGATCGCCCGTTTGACCACGGGTCCGAAGTGGTTCCAGCTCTACGTCTGGAAGGACCGGGCGCTGGTGCGGGAGATGCTGCAACGGGCGCGCGCGGCCGGATACCGGGCCCTGATACTGACGGTCGACTTCCCGGTCACGGGGATGCGGGAACGCGACCCGCGGAACGGGTTCACGATCCCGCCGCGCTACGGGCCGCGGCAGATCTGGAGCGCGATCCGCAGCCCGGCGTGGACGTGGGACTACCTGACGGGCGAGCCGATCCGTTACGCCAACCTGTCGACCGAGACGCCCGCGACCAGCCTCGCCCAGTTCACGGCGGAGCAGCTGCATCCAGGCTTCACATGGCGCGACGCGGAGTGGCTGCTCGGCGAGTGGAACGGGACCGCGGTGATCAAGGGGATCGTGCGCGCCGACGATGCGCGCCGTGCCGCATCGCTCGGTTTCCGCGGCATCATGGTCTCGAACCACGGTGGGCGACAGCTGGACTCATCCCCTGCGCCGATCGACGCGCTCGAACCCATCGTGCAGGCCGTGGGCGGCGATGCGCAGGTCATCCTCGATGGCGGCGTCCGGCGGGGTACAGACGTGCTCAAGGCGCTCGCGCTCGGCGCACGAGCGGTCAGCTTCGCGCGGCCGTATCTCTACGGTCTGGCGGCCGGCGGCGAGGCGGGCGTCACGCTGGCGCTGCAGTTGCTCTCGCAGGCGGTCCGCCGGGACATGGCGCTCGCCGGTGTGCGTTCGCTCGCCGAGATCGACCGATCCCTCGTGCGACGCAGGGCCGCGGACGTCGCGCGCCCGTGAAGCCCGTATTCATCTGCGATTCGGCGCGCACGCCCATCGGCAGGCACGGCGGTGCGCTCTCCTCGATCCGCGCCGACGATCTGGCTGCGGTGCCGATACGCGCCCTGGTGTCACGCTTCCCGACCGTCGACTGGGGATCGCTCGATGAGGTGATCCTCGGCGCGGCGAACCAGGCGGGAGAGGACAACCGCAACATCGGTCGTATGGCGGCGTTGCTGGCCGGGCTGCCCGTGACGACGCCGGGCGTCACCGTCAACCGCCTATGCGGCTCCGGTCTCGAAGCGGTGGCGATGGGCGCTCGGATGATCGCCGTCGGGCAGGCCTCGCTGGTGATCGCCGGAGGCGCGGAGAGCATGTCCCGCGCACCGTACGTCATGCCCAAGGCGGAGCATGCGTATGGCCGTGAGCAGCGCCTCTACGACACCACGATCGGCTGGCGCCTCGTGAACGCGGCGCTTCAGGACCGCTACGGCGTCGATTCCATGCCGGAGACCGCGGAGAACGTCGCGGCGTCGAGGCACATCTCCCGCGCGGATCAGGACGCCTTCGCGCTGCGCAGCCAGCAGCGCGCGCTGATCGCGCAGTCGAACGGCCGCTTGGCCCGTGAAATCGTGCCGGTATCGGTTCCGGTGCGACGTGGCGAGCCGCTGACGGTGGATCGGGACGAGCATCCCCGGGAGACGTCCCTCGAGGCGCTGGCCCGTCTTCCGGCGCCGTTCCGCGAGAACGGCACCGTCACCGCCGGGAACGCCGCAGGCATCAACGATGGCGCCTGCGCCTTGGTCCTCGCCGACGAGGCGACGATCGCGAGGTACGGGTTCACACCGCGGGCGCGGATCGTCATGACCGCCGTGGCCGGTGTCGAACCGCGACTGATGGGACTCGGCCCGGTGCCGGCCATCCGGAAAGTCCTGGACCGTTGTGACCTACCCATCGCCGCGATCGACGTGATCGAGTTGAACGAAGCCTTCGCCGCCCAGGCCCTCGGGGTGCTGAGGGATCTTGGATTGCCGGACGACGCTGCGCACGTGAATCCGAACGGTGGCGCGATCGCGCTGGGGCACCCGCTCGGGATGAGCGGCGCGCGCATCGCCGCGAGCGCATCCCAGGAACTCGTCGAGCAGCGGCGTCGGTGGGCGCTGTGCAGCATGTGCATCGGCGTGGGGCAGGGCATCGCGATGCTGCTTGAACGTGCCGGATGACCGGTACGGCAAGGGCAGGTAGAGCGGGCACCTCGCGGGAGAGCGCCCTCGGGATGCTACGCGCCGAGGCGGACGCCGCTGGCGCCATCGAAGAGATGGACCTGCGCGGTGCGGACCGGCAGCAGGTCGCCCTCCCGTATCCGTATCCGCGGAGGCGTCGAGACCGCCGCCGCCGGACCCAGCGTGTCGTGGGCCAGCACTTGAACGGATGCGTCCCCGATGAGACCGGAAACCAGCGTCTCGGGTCCCGTGTTCTCGACCAGCGTCACGCGCACGCGTGCCTCGGCTTCGTGTTCAGGGCAGATCCGGAGGTGCTCGGGACGGACGCCCAGAAGCACACCGCGGTTCTCCGAGGATGCGGTGACGGCCGGCACCGGGATCGAAACGCCGTCCGGGCCGGCGAAAAGTCCTCCGTCGATACGTCCGGCGAGGAGATTCATCGCGGGCGAACCGATGAACTGCGCGACGAAAGTGTTCGCCGGCCGCTCGTAGAGGTCGAGCGGGGCGCCTTGCTGCTCGAGGCGGCCGGCGCGCAGCACGGCGATACGATCCGCCATCGTCATCGCCTCCACCTGGTCGTGCGTCACGTAGACCATGGTGTTGGCGAGACGCTGATGAAGTTCCTTGATCTCCTTGCGCATCTGGACGCGCAGCTTCGCGTCCAGGTTGGACAGCGGCTCGTCGAACAGGAAGACCTTCGGGTCGCGGACGATGGCGCGGCCCATGGCCACGCGCTGTCGTTGGCCTCCCGACAACTCCCGCGGATAGCGGCCGAGGTAGTCCTGGAGGTTGAGGATGGCGGCCGCGTTGCCGACCCGTGCGGCGATGTCGTCCTTACTCACACCCCTGAGGCGAAGCGAGAATCCCATGTTCTCCGCCACGGTCATGTGGGGGTACAGCGCATAGGACTGGAACACCATCGCGATGTCGCGATCCTTCGCGGGTACGTCGTTGACCGGGGCGCCGCCGATGAGGATCCGGCCACCGGACACCGGCTCGAGGCCCGCGAGCATCCGCAGCAGCGTCGATTTTCCGCAGCCCGAGGGACCGACGAGCACAAGGAACGTCCCGTCTTCGACGGCGACCGAGACATCGTCGATGACCTGGGTGGCGCCGAAGGACTTCGAAACGTTGCAGATCTCGACGCTGGCCATGCGTGCTCGTCCGTGAATGCAGTGCTGCGGCGCAGCGGATATCAACCATCGGTACCTGACCAGACTAGGAACACTTACTGCACCGTGTCAACCTCGTCGCAATCCGACGGCGCCGAGCGCGACCGGTGATCCGCGCAACGGGCGAGGGTCAGCGGCCGGAACAGGCGCGGCTCATCGCGGCCTTGTCGATGGGTGCCGCGCAGGCGGCCACCGCGTTCCCTCTTCGCTTGCTCCCGCTGCTCGCGCCGTTGCTGTTGGCGCAGGTGGGCACCCCCATCCATACGGTCGGCTACCTGTCCTCGCTCGCGATGCTCGGGGCGATGGCCGGTTCGCTCGCGACCGGGCCCCTGTGTGCACGTCTGGGAGCGCGGCGGTGTCTGCAACTCGCCATGGGTGTCGCGACGGTGGCGGCGTTGTTGCACGGCATCTCGGCTTGGGCCGCGTTCGCGGCCGCAAGCGTGCTGGCCGGGCTGGCGGACGGCGTCACGCCGGCCGCGGGGAACGCGGTGCTGCAGCGCGCCGCGAGCGTCAGGGAGCAGCAGAGGCTGTTCGCCATCAAGATGATCGGTGCCCCGGTCGGAGGACTGGTCGTAGCGCTGGTGCTGCCACGTGTCGCATCGGATTCATCGCCGTGGCAAGCGCCGTTGGTGGCGGCGATGGCGACGGCGACGGTCGGGCTGCTGCTGTTCGCATCGCGCCGACGATGGCCGGACGAGCCGCGATCGGAAGCATCGCCCGCCGGTGTGGCAAGTTTCCCGGTCACGGGTCTCCGGCTCCTGACGCGCACCAGCCGCCTGCGACATGCTGCGGCGCTGGGTTTCCTCTTGGCGTTCTCTCACGGCGTCTGGTACGCCTATTTCGTGGTCTTCCTCGTCACGGAAGGCGGGCTCGCCCTCGTCGCTGCCGGCACACTGATGTCGGTGACGTTGGCCACCGGAATCCTCATGCGGCTGACGCTCGGGTTCGTCGCCCATCGGCTGACGCGTCCCGACCGGTTGCTCGGCGCGCTCTGTCTCGGGTCGGCCATGCCATGGATCGCTCTGGCCGCCTTCGAGCCGAGCGCCGGTCTTTGGAGCGGGGTCGCGATGGCCATCGGATTCGGAGCGACCCTCGGCGGTTGGCTGGGTGTCCAGCAAGCCGAGATCGCGCGTGGTGTGCCGCTCGAGTCGGTCGACCGGGTGAGCGGCGCCGCGGCGTTCCTGATGTTCCTCGGCCTGATGCTCTCCGGCGTGTGCTTCACACTTCTGGCCGACGTGCTGGGGGGGCATCGACCAGGATTCCGGCTTCTGGGCGCCGTCGCCGCGCTCGCCGGCGGAGTGTCGCTGCTGCGCGCTGCGGTGGTCGAGACCCCTCCGTCCCGATCTGGAATACAGTAAAACTACCGCGATGCAGTAATTAGGTTGACAGGCGGACATCGCCTTGGGACGCTTGGGCATCGTCGTGGGCCCGGAGCGGGTCGACGGATGGGAGGGCGCTTTGAACACGGAGTCCCCGGTGAGCAGTGACGGGTCGTCCCGCCCGACCCCGGGGCGCGTACGCGCGCTCGGCATGTGGTCCTTGGCTTCGCTGGGCCTCAACCTCGTCGTAGGGGCCGGGTTCTTCCTCTTGCCCTCCCAGTTCTTCGCGGTGTCAGGGGCCTGGAGCCCTTGGATCATCCTGCTGGTCGGCGTGTTCATCGTGCCCATCGCGTTGTCGTTCGCGGAAGTGGGCAGCCGATACAGCGGCAACGGCGGACCCTACCTGTACGTCCGGGCGGCGTTCGGACCGCTCGCGGGGTTCGAGATCGGGTGGATACTGTGGCTGTCGAGGATCATCTCGCATGCCTCCGTGTTGTCGGGTCTGCTGCTGCTGCTCGAGGTCATCGGCGGACAGCCCCTCGGCGAGCTGTCGAAGGTCGTCGTGGTGGCGGGTCTCACGAGCGTGATCGGCTACTTCAGCGTCGTCGGCGGCGATACGAACGCGCGACTCGTGACGGGGCTGGCCGTGGTGAAGATCGCAGCGGTCATCGTGCTGATCGTGGTGGGGTTGCCCCAGGTGGAATGGACCCGGATCGTCCCCGACACGGGACTGAGCTTGGCGCAATTCGGTCAAGCGGCGGTGCTTGCGATCTTCGTCATCTCCGGGTTCGAGATGTTGTGCATCCCGGCCGGTGAAGCCAGCAATCCGCAGCGCGACGTGCCGCGCGCGCTGCTCGTCGCGTTGATGGCCGGCGTCGCTCTGATCGTCGCCGCGAACGTCGTCGCCATCGGCCTTGTGCCCGATCTCGGCGCCAGCCGGCTGGCGCTCGCGGATGCAGGGCAAGCAGCCCTCGGGCTGCCGGGCTGGTGGATGATCGCCATCGCTGCCGTGCTCGCCGCGGTGGGAAACAACGTCAGCGGCTTGCTCGCGAGTTCGAGACTGTTGGCCGGTCTCGCCGATGAGGGGGACGTTCCCGGCGTGCTCGGGCGCCGCTCGGAACGCTACGGCACTCCGGTGGTGGCGGTCATCGCCACCGCGACAGTGATCATCGCGCTCGCGCTCAGCGGCTCGTTCGTGTGGCTGGTCGGGCTCGCGAGCGGAACCCGGTTGCTGATCTACATCGGAGTCGCGGTCGCCACCGCGCGCCTCCGCGCTCCGAGGTTCACGCAGACGGTCCCTGCTGCAAGGTTCCGGACGCCAGCGCCGCGGCTGGTCCTCGTGCTGTCCGTCCTCGGCAGTCTCTCGATCCTGACGGTCATGACGCCCAGCCAGCTCGCAGCGATCGGCGCGGGCCTGGTGGCCGGGCTGCTGCTCTTCATCACCTGTGGGCCGGGCGCCGGCCTGTGGAAACGCGCATGGCAGCGGATGAACCGCCCGACCACAACACCACGATAAGCCGGACCGCGATGAGCCGGCGCTCCGTGCTCGCGACGGGTACCGTCGCAGCATTGACGCCGGTGCTCGGCAGCGTGGCTTCCGTGCCCTCCGCACCGCGCCCGGTGCTCCCGCCGGAGGGTCCCGCCGGTTCCCGGGCGCCGGTCGGCGCGCGCAGTCGATGGACCGGGCGCGACGCGCAGCGCTACGTCGGCATGCCCATCGGCGGTATCGCCGCCGGGACTCTCTACCTGGGTGGCGATGGGACTCTGTGGTGCTGGGACATCTTCAACGAGCATCACGAGGGCGTGGTGCCGGCGCGCACGGCAGACCCGATCATCCTGGGTGCGCGCGGCCGGCGGCTCCGTGAGCGTGACGGCGCGAACTACCTGCACCCGCCGCCGGCGGGCAGCGGACCCTGGCAGCTCATCCAGGGGACGGCGCTGCGGATCTTTGAAGGCTCCTCCCGGATGACGGTCCTGCCCCTCTCGAAAGAGGGCTTCCGCTCGATCGAGTTCGCCGGCCGGCCACCCGCCGCGGACGTGACCTTCGAGGATGAAGCGCAACCCCTGAGCGCCCGTCTGCACGCCTGGACACCCTACATCCCCCTGGACCTGACCCGATCCAGCTATCCGGCGGTGGTGCTCGACTACCACTGGACCAACCGCAGCCGCCGCACCTTGAGGGTGTCGTTCGACAGCTGGTTGGAGAACGCCGTGTTGCGCGGGGCCGCTCACCGGAACGATGTCCCGTTGGTGAACCGGGTGTTCCGCGGCGACGGCTGGGTCGGTGTCGCCCTGGAGGCCGACGCGACCGGGCAACTCGCGGACTTCCCCGACGTGCGCGAACGCGCGGACTTCGGCAGCCTCGCCATCCTCTGTCGCGCCGCGGGCGCGCGGGGTGACGCCGATGGATTCCCGTTCAGACCTCCGGGTGAAGCATCGCAGGATCTGGCCGACAGCCACCCGTGGTCGCCCGGGATCGCGGCGGTGGGTTGCGATACGACTCTGGGGCCGGGCGAGAGCGCGAGCGCGCAGATCGTCATCGCATGGCATTTCGTGAATCTACGACTGCAGGCGAGGACATGGGACGACGGCAAGCCCTTCCGTCTTGCGCGGAGCCGGCGCGGATACGGATCGCGCTTCCCCGACGCTGCCCACGTCGTCCGGGAGGTCGCCGGACAGATCGACGCACTCTCGAGCCCGACCGAGAGCTTCCGACGCTCCTGGTACGAGAGCACGCTGCCGCAGTGGTTGCTCGAGCAGGTGATGACGGCCGCGAACACGCTCCAGACGCAGACGGTCGTCCAGTTCGAGGGCGGCCGTTTTTGGGCATGGGAGGGTGTCGGATCGTGCCCGGGAACGTGCACCCACGTGTGGGGCTACGCGCAGTCGGCCGCGCACCTGTTCCCGGAGCTCGAACGTCGGCATCGCGAGGAGGTGGATTTCGGTCTCGCGCTCCGCGAGGACGGTGGCATCGGGATGCGCGCCGAATTCGATCCGACCGTCGCCGCCGACGGGCAGGCCGCAACGATCCTGCGCGCCTACCGCGAGCACTTGATGAGTCCCGACGAGGGCTATCTCACGCGGCTGTGGCCGCGCATCGCGCGGGCGCTCGACTTCCTGGTCGCCGAAGATGCGGCGGACGGCGCGGCGGATGGGATCATCCGCGGGCGGCAACACAACACGCTCGATGCCGACTGGTACGGCCGGATCCCGTTCTGCGCGTCGCTCTACGTCGCGGCGCTCTGCGCCGGAGAGGCCATGGCCCGTCTGGCCGGAGACGGGGTGCGGGAGCGCCGGTACGCGCTCCTCGCTGCCTCGGGTCGGACGCAGCTCGCAGCGCTCTTCGATCGGGAGCTGGGCTACTTCGTGCACCTGCCCTGCGCGCAGCACCCGAACACCCCGACACACGGACGGGGTTGCCACATCGATCAGGTCATCGGGCAGTGGTGGACCCGCCAGCTCGGCCTGCCCGATCTCTATGCCGGTACGCAGGTGCGTTCCGCGCTGGATGCGATCTGGCAGCACAACCACTTCACGGACATCGGTGCGTTGCGCGCGAGCATCCGCGATCCGCGCCTCAAGGGCCTGACGTTCGCTCTGGACGGCGAGGCGGGCACCGTCACCTGCGCGTGGCCGAAGGGCGTGGCACGCAACGATGATCCGCGCCACTGGCAGTCATGCTACTTCAACAGCTGCATGACCGGCTTCGAGTTCCAGCTGGCCGGGCACATGATCTGGGAGAGCGATGAAGACCCGTCACTGTTGAAGAAGGGGCTCGCGGTGGCGCGTGCCGTGTTCGACCGCTACTCCCCGGACAAGCGCAACCCCTACAACATGATCGAGGCTTCGGATCACTATGCGCGGGCGATGGCCGCCCACGGGGTGTTCCTTGCGCTTTGCGGATTCGAGCACGATGGCCCGAGGTGTCATCTCGGGTTCAGACCCCGCATGTTCGAGGGCGACCGGTTCAGCGCGGCGTTCGTCGCGTCGGAGGGGTGGGGGCGCTTCGACCAGAAGGACGGTCATGTCGAACTCAAGCTCCACCATGGACGGCTGCGGCTGAGGACGCTCGCGCTGCGCGCGCCGATCGCGTCGTGGAGCGCGTTACGCGCGTCGAGCCGCGGGACGGGCCGTTCCGATATGACAGGTCGAGACGCGGTCGTGACGTTCGAGCCGTCGATCGTGCTCGAGGCGGGGGAGTCGCTGCGGCTCGAACTCGCATGACCGACAGCGTCGGGGTTCCGGTACCCCGCGACACCCCGTCCGGCGATGCGCTGCTGATCGACCTCGATGCCGACCGGGGCGTCACGCTCGAGCGCGGCTTCGTCGCGGGTTGGGAGAGCGAGGTCGCCGGCGTCCGCAGGGTTTTCGAGGGGCGTCGCATCGAGGGGCGTCCCACCCTCAGCATGCCCTCCGCGCTGCTGCGTGGCGGTCGTGCCGTGACGTTCGTCAAGCAGGAGCTCGTGTTGTACGACGATGACCTGCTCTCCCCTTTGACGACCGGACGCGGATACACGTGGCTTGCGGTGGTGCGGCTCGGGATCCAGCAACCGGGTTGGGCGATGCGTGAACGCGACCTCAACGCGATCTTCGGGAATCTGCGGAACGGCCCGCAGTACGAGGGGTTCTGGGCCGGCGTGGACGAGGATGGCACGCTCTGGGCGGGGCCTCGCAACGGCCGCAGTTTCGGGCGTTGGAACCCGGACAA
>Ga0315902_10009038_pt1 | contig 13403 bp, 11 predicted proteins | sample LakEriMetagenome_9_FD_203523 | JGI IMG/M metagenome (GOLD analysis project Ga0315902, IMG submission 203523) | Freshwater fungal communities from buoy surface, Lake Erie, Ohio, United States - Buoy 12 MA117 | ecosystem: Environmental > Aquatic > Freshwater > Lake > Lake biofilm | place: USA... | reverse complement strand
TGGGCTGATCGAGCAACATGAAGGCCTGCATGAGGCCCATGACGAATCCGGCGCAGCCTTGATTGATGTCCATGCAGAACAGGTCGTGCTTCAGGCCGAGGCGGCCCTGGATGATGCTGCTGGTCGGTGGCAGGAGGTTGTCCGGCGTTTGCGTGACGAGGATGAGCGCGTCGATATCATCCTTGGCGAGCTTTCCCGTGGCAAAGAGATGCTCAAAGCCGTGCACGGCGAGGTCGGACACGCACACGGGGCCATCGACGAGGCGATGCGTGTCGTAGCCCATGACCTGCTTGAGCTTCAGCGTGCGCTCCACGGGCGCGTCAAAGTTCGCCATCTCGTCCATGAACGATTTCTCGTTCGCGGGGAGCACGAGGAGCAGGCCGCTGATGCGTTTGTCCTGGAAGACGAGGTTCACTAGGCGTTGCAATACTGGTTCACAAGCGCGGCGATGCTCTCCGCATTGCGGAAGCGCTCCGGCGTGATCTCCGTGCCGGGAATGGAGATGCCAAAGGCGGCATCGAGATCGGAAACGAGCGTGACGATGTCAAAGGAGTCGAGCAGGCCATCCGCGAGGTAGTCGGTGGAAGCGCTGTAGTCGGCCTCCGGGCGGATTTTCGAGAGGATGTCGAGGATTTGATCCATGGGATGAGTTTAGGCGGCTTGGCGGGTGTAAAACCAGTCGTTGAGGCCATCGGCTTTCCAGCCATTCGCACTGTAGATCTGACGAGCGCGCTCGTTGGTGCTGTCCACCCAAAGAAAGCCGGAGGTGAGACCGCGCTCGGCCATGCAGCGGAAGAAACTCTGCTTCAAAACGCTGCCATCACCGCGACGGCCGCGATTCAGGAGGTAATTGAAGTTCACCTGACGACCAAGCACCTGAAACGCGACGAGGCCGGTGATCTGGCCCGCTTCACGACGGACGAGGACCTGCTGCTGCTCAATGAGACTGCGAAGACGCTCACGCGAGGGCAGATGATCGGTCACCGCATTGAAGGTGGAACGAAGCAAGGCCATGACGGCATCGGTTTCATCCACGGTGGCGAACTCAGGCTGCTCCGCGGCCTCCGGCACAGGAAAAGCGGAGCTGGTCATGCGGAGATAGAGTGCGGTCTCGACGAATCCTGTGTCGCGGAAGGCGGCGCAGAGAGTTTCGTTTTTGGTTTTGTCCACGTAACCGATCACGAGTGGCAGGGTCGTTTTGAAATCAGCGAGCAGTTGAGCGAGCGAGGCGACATCGGTCGCGTGATAGTAGAGGCGTGAGAAGTCAGTCTCTGCGCAGGCGAAGACCACCGCGGTATCGGAAGAAAGCATCGCGAGGTCCGTGGCGTCTGTGAGCGGCGTGAAGCAGTTCGTCAGCGCTCGCACGCGATGCGTGGCGCGGATGCGGTCGATCTGAGTTTGGATTTGCGACCATGGGACGATCTGCGTGGACATGAACAGCGGTCAGAAATGCTCGCGGGCGAGCGCTGGGCGGTCCGTCTTGCCGTTGGCGTTCATCGGCATGGCGGGCAGCCATTTGAAAACGGCGGGCAGCATGTAGCGAGGCAGGCTGCGTGCCAGTTTCTCGCGCAAATCACGCGCTGGCAGCTCCGCATCGGCTTCGTAGAAGAGCGTGATCTCCTGCTTTGGCTGATTGTAGAGCACGTAGGCGGTGCGGACGCCTTCGAGCGTGCTGGCGGCCGTTTCGATCTCGCCGAGTTCGATGCGGTAGCCTTGGTGTTTGATCTGCGAGTCTTTGCGGCCGAGGAAGAGGATCTCGCCGTGCTTGTTCTTCTGCACGAGGTCGCCAGTGCGGTAGATGCGCTCGGGATACTGCGGGCGGAGCGGGTTTTGCACGAAGGCAGCGGCGGTTTTGTCCGGTGCATTCCAGTAGCCGAGCGCGAGCGAACTGCCGCGCACGCAGAGCTCGCCGATTTCGCCATCGGCAGCCAGTTTGTCCTGATCGTTGAGGATGAGCACGTCGCTGTTGCGGCAAGGAAAGCCGATGGGCACGGGCTCGTCGTCCGCGATGGGGCGCGTAACGTTGTAGTAGGTGCAATCGACGGTAATTTCGGTGGGGCCGTAGAGATTGGAGAAAAGCGCGTGCGGCAGGTGTTTGCGCCAGTAGTTCAGCGTGCGGGCGGGCATGGCCTCACCGGCGAAGAGGACTTTGTCGAGCGCAGGCAGCGGCACGGAGGCGAGGATGTCGAAGTTCGCCAAAGTGGTCATCAGCGAGGGCACCCAGAAGATGGTGGTGATGCCGAAATCACGCACGTGCTCGGCGAGTTTCACCGGGAAGGTGAAGACCTCGTCCGGGATGAGGTGCAGCGTGGCTCCGCGTGAGAAGCAGAGGTAGATGTCGAGCGTCGAGTTGTCGAAGAAGAAGGGGGCCTGGCTGCCGATGATGTCTTTTTCGGAGACGGGATAGACCTCGTTTGCCCAGTCGATGTAATCAATGACGCCGCGATGCGGGATGGTGACGCCTTTGGGCACGCCGGTGGAGCCGGAGGTGTAGATCACATAGACGGGATCGGTATCGATGAGGCTGCGGTGGCGCGTGGCGAGCTCGGCGGGCGTTTCAGGTGCGGGCTGCGCGGTGATGTCATCGAGCAGGATGACTTTATCCTCGGTGTAGCCGGCTTTGAGCAGCGTGGGGAGCAGCTTGGCGTTCGTGATGACGCAAGCGGGCGAGAGATTGCCGAGGATGACGCTGAGGCGCTCGGCAGGTGCTTTGGCATCGAGCGGGACGTAGAAATTGCCGGAGTAGAGAATGCCCGCGAACGACGTGACGGACTCGATGGACTTCGGAAGATAGACGCCAACGGGCTCGCACTTCACATCGGTGATGTGAATGATGCGCTGGGCGATGCCGAGCGCGGCGGAGCGCATCGAGCCAAAATTGATGCGGCGTGTCTTTTCGGACACGGCGGTGTGCTCCGGCATGCGGCGGGCGGTTTGCTCCAGATAATCGAGGACGTTGGCCTGCATGACTTAGTTCAAAATGCGCTCGACGAGGTAAAGCGGACGATTTTTGGCCTCATCGAAGACTTTGCCGAGGTAGAGGCCGACGATGCCGAGATTCGCGAATCCGAGGCCGCCGAGGAAGCTGACGAGCACGGCGAGCGTCGTCCAACCTTCGACGCCGACGCCGTAGAGGAAGTAGCGCAGAATGATCCAAGCCCCGTACAGCACCGAAAGCACGGAGAGGAAGAATCCGAAGCGGATGGAGATGCGCAGCGGCTTGTTCGAGCGGGCGACGATGGCCTGCACGGCGAAATCGACGAGTTTCGAGAAGGTGTAGCTGCTTTTGCCGGCGAAACGCGAGGCGTGCTCGACATCGACGGTGGTGCGCGGGAAGCCGACTTCGTTCAAGAACATCGGGAAGCTGCGATTTCGCTCGCGGAAGCGGCAGACACTCTGAATCACGTCCCGGGAGCAGATGGAGAAATTCGCGATGCTGTTGTCCACGACGATGTCACCGAGCCAGTTGTACACTTTGGCGAAGGCGTTGCTCACAAAGCGGCGGTAGAGCGAGTCATCGCGCTGATGGCGGCGCGCGAGGACGACGTGCCAGCCTTCCATGGCCTTGTTGTAAAGCTTCACGATTTCCTCCGGCTGATCCTGCAGGTCGCAATCCATGACGACGATCCACTCGCCGCGCACATGGTCGAGACCGGCGGTGATGGCGAAATGCTGGCCGTAGTTCCGGCTGAGCTTGATGCCGCGCACCTTGGGATCGCGTTCACAGATGCCTTGGATGAGTTCCCAGTCGTTTTGCGGGCTGCCGTCATTGACGAAGATGATCTCGTAGTCCGGCGTGATCTTGGAAAGCGCCTCCGTGAGCCTGCGGTGCATCTCGGGGATGCATTCGGCGCATTTGTAGGCCGGGGTGACGATAGAGAGGTGGACCTTGTCCATGAGAAATCAGCGAACGATGAGCCCGACGCCGACAACGACGAGCACGAGGCCCACGTAGCCCTGCGAACTGAGCGATTCGGCGAAAAAGAGCGCGGAGATGACCGCATTGAAGACGACGACTAGCCCGATCTGCACCGGGTAGGCGATGGAAAGCTTCTGCGAACCGAGCACGAGCAGCCAGAGGACGTTGGCGAGGATAAAAACGGCGAGACCGGCCAAAAAGCCCGGATTGGCCAGCAGGCCGAACATGTCGCGAATGAGCTGCGGGACGCTGCCCTTCCATCCGAAGCGATCTTTCAGCGTGAAGCGAAAAATGGCCGTCGAAGCCGCCGCCGTGGAGGCGCTGGCGAGCAGCAGAAGGATGGACTTGGCGGTCATTTCGAGGCCAGAACGGCTTTCACCCAGCTTTGGTTTTCCAGATACCACTTCACGGTTTCACGAATGCCGGTTTCGAAGGTGTGAGCGGGACGCCAGCCGAGTTCGCGGTCAATTTTGCCAGCGTCGATGGCGTAGCGACGATCGTGGCCGGGGCGGTCGGTGACGAAGGTGATCAGATTGCGAGAGTTACCGCCGAGCTCGGGTTTAAACTCATCAATGAGGTCACACATGAGCTGCACGAGGTGCAGGTTGGCTTTCTCATTGTGCCCGCCGATGTTGTAGGTCTCGCCGAGCTGACCGGTGGTCAAAACGGTCCAAAGGGCCTGCGCGTGATCGCCGACGTAGAGCCAATCGCGCACGTTCATGCCGTCGCCGTAAACGGGGATGGCTTTGCGGGCCATGATACTCTGAATGACGACCGGGATGAGCTTTTCGGGGAATTGATACGGGCCGTAGTTGTTCGAGCAGTTCGTGATGACGGTCGGCAGGCCGTAAGTGTGGTGGTAGGCACGAACAAGGAGATCGCTGGAAGCCTTGGAGGCGCTGTAGGGCGAGTTTGGCGCGTAGGGTGTGGTTTCGGTGAAGAAGCCGGTGTCGCCGAGTGTGCCGTAAACCTCGTCGGTGCTGACGTGGTGGAAACGCGGCTTCAATGACGAATGACGAATGACGAATGACGAATCGCTCCAATGTGCGCGGCAGGCTTCGAGGAGGTTGAAGGTGCCGTTGATGTTGGTGGTGATGAAGTCGCCGGGGCCGGTGATGCTGCGATCGACATGGCTTTCAGCAGCGAGGTGCATGACGTGCGTGATGTCATGCTCGCAGACGACGCGGAGGACAGCGTCTTTGTCACGCAGATCGACTTTTTCGAAAGCGTAACGCGGGTGGACGCCGTGGATGCCGTCGAGGTTTTCCAAATGACCGGCGTAGGTGAGGCAATCGAGGTTGATCAACTTGTTCACCTCCGGCTTGTCGATGACGAGCCGGATAAGATTGGAGCCGATGAAGCCTGCGCCGCCGGTGATGAGGAGATTCATGGATTATGCGCCGAGGAAACCATGTTTGCGGACATCCGCGGCGACGTCGGTGAGGTAGTCGCGGTATTCGCACTTCGGCATGGTGGTGAGGAGGTGCTCGAATTCGTCAATGCTGAGGAAGCCGCGATGGAGGGCGGCTTCTTCGGGGCAGCCGAGTTTGATGCCCTGTCGCTTTTCGATGGTCTGGACGTAGGCGGAGGCTTCGTGGAGGCTGGTGCTGGTGCCAGCGTCGAGCCAGGCGGTGCCGCGGCTGAGGCGCTGGACCTGCAAGGTGCCGCGACGGAGGTATTCTTTGTTCACGTCGGTGATTTCGAGCTCGCCGCGCGGAGAAGGCTTGGTGTTGCGGGCGATTTCGACCACGTCGTTGTCGTAGAGATAGACGCCAGGCACCGCGTAGTTGCTGCGTGGCACTTTGGGCTTCTCCTCGAGCGAAATGGCGCGGCCATCGGGGCCAAATTCGACGACGCCGTATCGCTCGGGGTCGTTGACGTGGTAGGCGAAAACGGTGGCACCGCTTCCAAACTCGCCAAAGGCACGTGGGAAGGCATCGCCGCCAAAGAAGAGATTGTCCCCAAGCATGAGGGTGACAGGGTCTTTGCCGATGAAGCTCTCGGCGATCAAAAAGGCCTGCGCGATGCCGTCGGGCTTCGGTTGCTCGCGGTATTCGATGCTGAGGCCCCAGGCTTTGCCATCGCCGAGCAGTTGCTTGAAGCGTGGCAGGTCGTGCGGTGTCGAGATGAGGCAGAATTCACGCACGCCGGACGCGATGAGCACGGTGAGCGGGTAATAGACCATCGGTTTGTCATAAACCGGCTGGAGTTGCTTCGAAGCGACCTGCGTGAGCGGGTAAAGACGAGAGCCAGCGCCGCCTGCGAGAATAATGCCCTTCATAGATTACGCAGAGAAGAATGGATCCACAGATTTCGCAGATTTCACAGATTGGGTTCTGAAACGGCTTCGGGAAGCCATTTGGAGGAGTGAGCGAAACGCTGTTGGAAGAGACTGGTGGTGCCGAAGTTGAGGAGGAGGCCTGTTTGAAAGCCTGTTCCTTTGAAATAGCCGAGGATTTGAGCTTCTTCGTGGCCCGTGATTGCGGTGAGTGCTTTCAGCTCAACAATGACCTCACCAAAACAAACAAAGTCGGGCCGGAGAAAGGAACGAAGTTTGTGATCTTTGAAGAAGACGTAATAGGGGCGCTCTCGCTCGAAAGGAATGCCGCGCAGCCGGAACTCAATTTCCAGAGCATCTTGGTAAAAGACCTCAGCCAAGCCACAACCGAGCTCACGATGCACTTCCATGGCCGCACCGATGATCGCGTATGTTCTCGGGTCTTGGTCCACAGACGGGGTAATGATCCGGCTTGGTTTCATATCCACAGATTACGCAGATTTCACAGATTCAGAAAAGAAGCAGATTAGATTTCTGCAGACTCACGAATTCAAAACTCATCTTCTGAATAATCTGTGAAATCTGCGTAATCTGTGGACCAACTTATCGGCTAACGATCCAGTCGTTGAGCACCAGAACATCCATTTTGGTGCGGAGGAAGCAGTCGAGGGCTTCCTGGGGTTTGCAGACGACTGGTTCGTTTTCGTTGAAGCTGGTGTTCAGGACGATTGGGACGCCAGTGATCTGGCGATAGCTGTCGATGAGGCGGTGGTAGCGCGGGTTGGTCTCCTTGTGAACGGTCTGGAGGCGGCCGCTGCCATCGACGTGGGTGGTGGCGGGCACTTGAGCGCGTTTGTCGGCTTTGACTTGGAAGACCTCCATCATGAAGGGCACGTCGTCGTCTTGCTCGAACCATTCGGTAACGTATTCACGCATGATGGACGGCGCGAAGGGGCGGAAGGACTCGCGACGCTTGATCTTGAGGTTGAGGATGTCCTTCATGTCGGCACGGCGCGGATCGCCGAGGATGCTGCGATTGCCGAGGGCACGCGGACCCCATTCCATGCGGCCTTGGAACCAACCGATGACTTTGCCTTCGGTGATGGCAGTGGCGGTGGTTTTACAAAGTTCGCCTTCGTCATCGTAGCGGCGGACGGTGCAGTTTTCGGCCTGAATGTCGGCGGCGCGAGATTCGAGCAGCGTTTTGATCTCGTCGTCGGTGGAGCGGGGACCGACGTAGGCGTGATCCATGACAAAACGGCTGCGGGCAGGAGTGCCCGCGCTCCCTTCTTGCTGCCGGCTGACGACGAAGGCGGCTCCGATGGCACCACCGGCGTCACCGGCGGAGGCGGGGAGATACATGCGCTTGAAGGGCGAGTTGAGATACACCTTGCCGTTGGCGACGGAATTCATGGCGCAGCCGCCGGCGAAGGCGAGGTCGTCGCACTTGTACTTCGCGTGCAGGCTTTGGAGCATGGCGAAGAAGGCTTCTTCATACATGGCCTGAGCGCTGCGGGCGAGGTCGCGGTGCTTTTGCTCCAAAGCGGCTCCTTTTTCGCGTTGGGGGCCGAATAGGGCCTCCATGGGCTCTTTTTTGTAAAGGGTGCCGATTTCCGGGGAGCAGTTGTCCCAGGTGTAATGCACGTCTTCGTCGTGATGACGGTAATACTTCAAGTTGAGCTTAAAAGTGCCGTCCGGCTGGATGTGGACGAGTTCACGCATCTCTTTGAGGTACTTCGGCTCACCGTAGGGGGCGAGGCCCATGACCTTGTATTCGTCGCCGAAATACGGGAAGCCGATGAATTGGGTGATGACGCTGTAAAAGATGCCGAGAGAGTGCGGGAAATAGACGCGACCGTCGATGCGGATGTCATTCCCCTGCCCTAGGCCCCACGCGGAGGAGGCAAAGTCGCCGAAACCGTCGATGGAGAGGCAAACGGACTGCTCGAAGCCCGAAACGAGGTGCGCGGAGGCCAGATGAGCGAGGTGATGCTCGACGCGATGCACTTGAGCGCGCAGCGTCTCGCCGGGGAAAGCAGCCTGGACGCTGTCTTCAAAGGAGGCGGCTCGTTTGATGTTGGCGAGGCGTTTCCAGATCAAACTGAGGCTAGGGCGCTTTTGCAGGACGTAGAGTGCCCGACGGAGATTATTGACCTTCGGGTTCCGATTGATGGCGAGGTGGTCCACATCGCTCAGTTTGAGGCCTGCATCCGCGAGGCACCATTTCATGGCCTCGGTGGGAAGACCGGACCAGTGCTTGATGCGGCGAAAACGCTCTTCTTCAGCGGCGCAGATGAGCTGGCCGTCTTTGACGAGAGCGGCGGAGGAATCGCCGTGGAAGGCGTTGAGGCCGAGAACGATCATTTCTGCAAAAATCCGGGTACGCTGCCGCCCTTGGTCAACTCAGGGCATGAGCTGACCAATGGGAACTCCAAAAGCCGGGGGAGGACGGCATTTTTTCGAAAAAGGAGCGTGACTGTACCATGTGCGATTGCTTCGCAAAGGGTAAAATTCACATTCCCTGATGGGTTACTCACAATCCGGACGCAACTTCCATTCTGGGGCGAAAAAGTTGCTGAAGGATTTCCGGTTTCCCACTAGACATGCATTCCGCATGTCCACCTGCCTTCTTCTCCGCCTTCTGCGCCTGCTTCCCGGGGTCTTGTTGCTCCCCAGTCTGAGCCTGAACCAAGTCTCCGCCCAGGACGCGTCCTCCGCTCCACCGAGCTCTCCCCTGGAGGCCTTGCAGCGCGGGCGCCGCAGCACGTTGGGCATGCGCTTTGTCAGCGTGCCGGGCACCACGGTCCGGTTTTCGGTCTGGGAGACGCGGGTTTCGGACTGGAACCAGTTTTTGGAGGCCAAAAAGTATCCGTGGACCTTTCAACCCCACTTTAAACAGGAGGCGAATCACCCGGTCGTCGGCGTGAATCTCCAGGACGCCATCGCCTTCTGCAACTGGCTGACGGAGAAGGAGCGCTCCGAAGAGCTAATCAATCCGGCGATGTCCTACCGCCTGCCGACGCCCGAGGAGTGGGACGCGGCCGCAGGACTGGCCTCCGCACGCAAAAACAACCTGTCCCGCACGGCTGAGGACCAGCTCCAGGACACGCAGAGCTTTGTGTGGGGCATGGAATGGCCGCCGCCCGCGAAAGCGGCGAACTACGCCGAGGGGGAAATCCCGGGCTACAACGACGGATTCGTTTACACAGCGCCCGTGGGGCAGTTCAATCCGACCCCCGAGGGCCTTTACGACATCGCGGGTAATGTTTGGGAGTGGACGGACAAACCGGACATGAAATCGCTTTCGACCGGCACCCTTCGCGGCGGTTCCTGGGCCTATTTCCGCCGGGAGTGCCTGGTGAGCAGCTACCGCTACTCCGTTCCTGCGGAGCTCCGCATGGCCACGATCGGCTTCCGCGTGGTCTTTGATGACAAACAGCTCACCGCCCAGCTCCTCGCCCAGCAGGACCAGGCGAACAAAGAAAGCCTCGAAGCGCGCATCAACGATATGCGCCGCACGGAAGAGCCGGACAAAGATGCGGTGGACGCCCTGCGCCGCAAGATGAGCGGCGTTGAGAAGGAAAGCGCGCCCGATCCTAGCAAGCTCACCGCCGCCACCACAGGCATGCCTTACCTGAATACCTTGGGACTGCGCCTCGTGCCCCTGGAGCCAGCCAGCCATCGTCTCATCTGCACCACGGAGACCCGGGTGCGCGACCTCGACGCCTGGCTGAAGGCCACCAGTGGCACCTGGGCCAAGAAGCCGCCCTTTTTGCTCGGTGACAAGCACCCTGCAGCGGGTGTGTCTTGGAAGGACGCGACGGCTTTTTGCGCCTGGCTGACGGATAAGGAGCGAAAGTCCCTCCTCATTTCCGAAAAGGCCTCCTACCGCCTCCCGACTGACGTGGAGTGGAGCCTGGCCGCAGGATTGAAGGGCGAAACGGGCACGGATCCCGCCGCGCGTCATCTGGGCGATAAAAAGCACTTCCCCTGGCCGACCAAGAGCGCGGATGACTGGGTGCCCCAGACCATGAGCGTGAATCTCGATGCCAGCACGGGCCGCATCCCGGGCTTCAGCGACAGTTTCTCCTACACCTGTGATGTGGACAAATCTCTGCCCAATTCACTCGGCCTGTTTGAGGTCGGCGGCAATGTCTCCGAGTGGTGCCAGGACGAATGGCCGGGCGTGGCGGGCCATCGGGTCATCCGCGGCGGCAGTTGGCTGATTTTCGAGCGCGAACGCCTGCTGACCTCCGCGCGCGACCACGCTGCGGCCGATTCCAGCCGTGCCGACCTCGGTTTCCGCCTCGTTCTGGATCTGGGGGCTCCGTAATCTTTTCCCGAACCTCCAACCGTCAGCGCCATGTCCAAAGCACCCATCGGCATCCCGCCTCGCCAGTCCGTCTCCGAGGAGGAGTTCCAGCAGGCCACCTCTACGCGCTGGCTGATGTGGTTCTTCATGGCCCTCGCGGGCATTTTGATCCTGTGGTGGTTCTTTTTCGACCAAGTCGTCGTCACCGCGAAGTCCTGGTGGGCCCGGCAGTATCTCGATGACATGGAAGAGCGCTTCCAGGCAGAGGACTACGCGGTCGCTGCGCGCCATCTCAATGACGCCACCCGCTGGGGGCCGGACGATCCGATGGTCCTGCGTGCCGCGGTGAAGTTTGTCGAGAAAACCGGCTCCGATCCGCGCCTCATGCTGCGCTTCCTCACCCGCCTCGACCAGTTGAACCTCCTCACTCCGGAGGAGCTCTCCAAACTCGGCTGCATGCACGTCTTGCTCCCGGACATGGTGAAAGCGCGCGAGATTCATGATCGCTTCAAGGAAGAGGACCTGAACAAACGCCCCGCTCTCGAACTCCTCGCCGCCATCCAAAAGGCCGAGGGGCTGCACGCACGCTCCTTTCTCACGCAACGCCAGGCCCTGCTCGCCGATCCAGAGAATCCGGACAGCGTGCTCCAGCTCGCCCTGCTCGATGCGGCCAGCGGTGACCCCTCGCTGAGCGGCCCGGGCCGCGACCGTCTCTGGCCCATCGCCCGCAAAGGCGGCGAACAGGCCATCCCCGCCATCAACTTCCTCGCCGCCCACCATCGCCTCACCCGCGAAGAGGCCATCGACCTCCTGGCGCTCACCGAGACCCTGCCCGGCCAAGACACGCCCAAAATCCAGAACGTGCACCTCACCGTGCTCAGCGGCGTGCTGCGCCTCATGCCGCACGAGCGCGCGAAATGGATCAACGACGAGCTGCGCCGCTGGAACCGCCGTCCGCCAGCCGTGCTACCGCCGCTGCTCGAGTGGCTGAACAAGGAAAAGGAGCATGAGCGCGTCCTGCTTCTCATCTCCGACAAGACCGCCGCCAGCTACACCACCCTGCTCCCGCATTACGTCAATGCACTGCGCGGCACCGGCAAATGGGCTCAGATCAAAGTGCTCGTCGCCTCGCGCATCGATCCCGGCTTCTCCCGTGCCCAGCTCCGCCTCTGGCTCGCTGAGGCCGAATACCACCTCAATCCAAACGATCCCTCCGACTCCCGCCACCACATCACCACCGTCTTTGACGAATCTGGCCGTGGAGAGAACATCCAGGTCGCCGTCCGTGCCGGCGAGGTCGCCGAAGAGCTCGGCTTCTTCGACCTGGCCCGCCAGTGCTTCGAGGGCGCGGTCAGCCGCCATCCGGAAAAAGGGCTCCAGCTGGAGCTCCGCGTTTACGACATGGCCCTCAAAGAGCTCAACGGCAACGCCATGCTCCGCGCCAGCGAAAAACTTCGCGACCTGCGCAACACCGACGTCGTCTTCCTCGATCGCGTGAACTACCTCCGCCTCGTCCTCGGCGCGGATGTCGAGCTTGCGCTCAAAGGGCTCGATGACAGCCTCAACATTCCGGAGCGTCACATCACGCCCGACCGCCAGATCGCCCTGTCTTTCCTGCGCGCCCTCGCCGCCTACCGCGTCGGGAAAGCGGCTGAAATCCCCACGCACCTCGCCAGCGTCCGTCAGATGGAAACCTTCCCGCCCGGCCCCCGCGCCGTCTATGCGGGTCTGCTCGATGTCGTCGGTCAGCACGCCGAGGCCTACCAGATCGCCGAGGGCATCCGCTCCACGCTCCTGCTCCCGGAGGAGCGCCTCTTCCTCCAGCGTGCCCTGCGCGCCACCGCCTCACGTCCCTGATCGTCCGGCAGCCTTTGCCGGACGGCCATGCAGGAGCCTCAAACCAGCTCCCAGCCCTTGCGGTAGTCGCGGCGCACCAGTTTATCGGCCTCGCCGCTGTTCGGGATCTTCAGGCCTGGCGCGTCCCAGATGAGGGATTCGTTCGGGAAGGCGCTGGCGAGGCAGCCGAGCAGCACCGCTTCCGTAAGCGGGCCTGCGTAGTCGAAATTCGCCGTCGGACGCGTTTCGCCGCCCTTCAGGCAGCAATCGATGAAGTCGAACCAGTGGTTCCGCGGCTCCATCTTCGGGTATTTGAAGCCCTTGAACTTCTCCATTGGGAAAAGCCGCGGCGACGAGCCGTGCGGATGCAGCAGCACACCCTCCGTGCCGATGTAAAGGCTGCCCTGGCCCGGAAATTTCGCCACATCGCCCGTCAGCTCCATCACCTCCTTCGGCGGACGCGCATCGCCATCCGTCCACGTCACTTTGATCGAGTCACCGGCCGTGTATGGCGTGCCTTTGAAGGTGTATTCCACCACCGCATTGATCGCCCAGTTGTCCTTGTTCGGAGCAGGACCGCGGGACACCACACCCGTCGGCGCGGCCAGCCCCAGCGCGCGGAACCAGCCGCTGAACATGTGGCAGCCCATGTCACCCAGCGTGCCCGTGCCAAAGTCACGGCGCTTGCGCCAGTTCCCCGGATGATCGTAGCCCTTGATGTAGCTGCGCTCGCTCGCCACGCCCAGCCACTTGTCCCAATCAAAGCCCTCCGGGATCGGATCGCTCGTCTGCGGGCGCACCTCCATGTCGCCCCACTTCTTGTTCGAGAAGGTGTGCACCTCCTTCACCTTGCCGATCAAGCCCAGGTGAATCAGCTCCACCGCGTAGCGCTCCGAGGAGTCGGAGGAAACCTGGATGCCCATCTGCGTCATCACACCCTTCGCCCGCGCGCGCTCCACCATCTGGCGGCACTCCCACAGATTGTGCGCCAGCGGCTTCTGGCCGTAGCAGTGCTTGCCCTTCTCGATCGCCGCGATGCCGATGCTGCCGTGCATGTG
>Ga0315902_10009037_pt1 | contig 13404 bp, 11 predicted proteins | sample LakEriMetagenome_9_FD_203523 | JGI IMG/M metagenome (GOLD analysis project Ga0315902, IMG submission 203523) | Freshwater fungal communities from buoy surface, Lake Erie, Ohio, United States - Buoy 12 MA117 | ecosystem: Environmental > Aquatic > Freshwater > Lake > Lake biofilm | place: USA... | reverse complement strand
GATACAACCGCAAAATCCAACGCGAAAATGCGTTCTGTGCGTCCTTCTCGTTTTTCAGGACACCATTCTTTCGTCGCACTCGCTATGCCGACCCCAAAAGCGGTGCCCAACGCATGCTGGCCAACGTAAAAAGCCCCCGTCCCCATCAAGACCAAACCGAGGACCCGAATCAAGCGGCGATCGTCGGTTGGGCACGCGCTTGGGATTCCGGACTGACTTCATGGGTTCGCATCAGTCCTCAAGCGATGCATGAGTTTCGGCCAGACGAATTTCCCGACATCGGACTGTACTTCCGCAGCACGATTTCACACTACGACGATCCCACCGCAAACAGAAAACCCCACCAAGAATCGAGCATGGTCCACCGCCAAAAGATATCCGATCGAGATATCCCAAGTCTCTACACCCATTGCCGATTGATCGAACCATCGCCAAACAAAGAACCGCGATCCTGACTTCCATCTGCCTGACATTGCTCAAAACCGTTCCTTCCGCAGAATTGCATGTCGATGCCTCTGCGCTGTCCTTGGATCGTTTGCGCAATCTCTCGAAATCTCAAATCGCCGATCTCTCGCTCGATTCGAACCTCGGACCGATCCGCCTAGCCGAGCTATTCGAAATCGATTTAAACACATCTCCTTGCCATCAAGCCGGTCCAACCGAATCCTGGAGCGACGATGCGCTGATCCTACGCGGACCATTGAATCATTTCCGAGGGCTTTGCGCCTCGACAGCCTCAGGCACCACCGTCGTTCTCGGCGATGTAGGGGACGATTTTGCCAAGAGCCAACGCGGTGGCAATCTCTTCGTCGATGGCTCCGTGGGGCAAAGGGCCCTAGCCGACAAACGGGACGGATTGGCCTTGATTCGCTCCGACGCCGGCGACAACTTTGGCTGCCCCTTGCCAGGAAAACTCCAAGGCATCCAAGGTGGAGATTCGATCGTACTTGGAAACCTCGGCCATCGCGCCTGCGAACGCATGCGCCGTGGAACGCTCTGCGTTGCAGGAAACGTCGGAAACCACCTTGCCCATCAATGGATCGCCGGAACCATCTTGGCCATGGGAACGCTTGGACCTCATTTCGGGACCCAGATGCGTCGCGGTTCTCTGATCGTGCCATCGAAACGACCCGAATCCCCCGGCGCGTCCCTCTCGCCATACCGGCCATTGGAACTGAGCTTCCTGCCGATCCTCTGGCGTTACCTCCATCGGTTGATCCTTCATGCTGCAAGCTGCCCTTGGCTAGACACAGCGTTCCAAGCTCGCTGCAATCAACTCGCTTCGCAAATTCCAACTACCCCACACGTGCTTCGCTCCATCGGGGATCTTGAGTGCCAGGGGCAAGGAGAAGTCCTGGTCCTTCAAGAAAACCAACACCGGTCCGATTAGCCCCCAAGGAATCCAACAACATGACAGGTCGAAAAATCGGCATCTTCGGCGGCTCGTTCGATCCTATCCACCTAGGACATCTCCTGACGGCCGATCAGTTTTGCAGCGAACTTTCGCTCGACCTTGTCAAACTCATCCCGGCAAAAATCTCTCCCTTCAAACAAGGCTATACCCCGACGGCAGATAAGCATCGCCTCGAAATGCTCAAACTCGCCATCGGCGCTCACCCAAAACTCCAGGTCGATGAGATCGAACTCCAACGCGGCGGGGTTAGCTTCACGATCGACACCGTTCTAGACCTGCAACGCAACGAACCCGATGCGGCGTGGTATCTGCTCATCGGTGCAGACTCGCTCAAGAATTTCAAGAAATGGAAATCCCCAAACGAACTTCTCAAGGCCGTGCAATTGGTCGTCGCACGGCGAGGCGGTTTCCCCGAACCTGACTGGTCAGAACTCGCCGGTTTGGCTCCCCCTGATCGACTCCTGGACATCGAAAAACTCCGCTTGGATCTCCCGGTCATGGAGATCTCCTCGACGGCAGTCCGCCAGAGAATCGAACAAAACCGCAGCATCCGCTACCTCGTTCCCGCAGCGGTCGAGGTCTATATCCAAGAACACCGACTTTATCAGCGATCGACCGATACCTCTGCGGCGCGACCGACGTAGTGCAATACTTGATTGGCCGCAAGCGACCCGGAACGCAAGGCCCCTTCCATCGTCGCCGGCCAACCCGTCGCAGTCCAATCCCCCGCGAGAAACAAGCCTTGTGCTCCAAAGGTGGCCGTATCGAGCCGACTTTGGTCATGCCCCCTGGATACCGAAAAAACCGACTGCGGATCGGTCACCACCTTGCCCCGCAACAACTTCGCTCCGGAATTCCCTAGCTCTGGAAATACCTCTCGAAGATCTGCTTCCACCGATCGCAAAACCGCCTCGGTGTCTCCCTTGGGCAAATCGCGTGAACCGCTGATGACGATCTGATAATAATGCTCGGAAGCCTTGGGATCGGACTCGCCAGGTCCCGGAAATACCCATTGGCAAAGTCGATCGATCAAGATCGCATGCGGGTCGTTGAACCACTTCTTGGACCACCAAGTATGCACCCCGGTAATCGGTGCGGACTCCAACCCCTGAACATCGCTGAGCGTTTTTGCAGCCCCAGGCAAATGCTCCAGCCCCGCATCCCTCAAGATCGTCCCCAAACGATGCCAGGGAACGGCAAGGACGACCGCTTGGAACTCTGGCAACTCAGGCAGCTTCGATGCCGGATCGCTTTTGGACTTCATACCAAGACTCCAAGTCCCAGTAGGGTTGCGACTGAGCCCTTCGACCGCTTGACCAACCACGAGCCGAACCCCGATTCTGGCAAGGGATTCTCGGGCGGCCTGATCGATCAACTCCGAAAGACTCCGCTGTGGAACCAACAAATGGTAAGCATCCTTGGTCGCCGCAAATCCATCGATCATCACCTTATGGACCGATCCCATCGTGATCCTCGGAAGCTGCTCTCCCAAGGCGCTGACCAAGATCGTACTCCAAAAGCTATCGATCGCATTGCGCGGTTGCCGCTGCGCCTGGAGCCACTCAAGGGCCATCTGACGCTCGAAGTCTCGAGTCGGTCGTATCCGAATCAGCTTACCGAGCGCCGAGGCGATCGCGATGCGATCCACAGGACTCAAATCCGGCCACTTGAGCAACAGTCCTGAAAGATGAAATGGGGCTGGCAGCGGCCACGCGGCCGCTTGGAATGGCTTGCCCGCTCGAGACCGAAACCATAGGATCGATTGCTCTTGCCACTGATCTCTCTGGCCGGTCTCTTCGATGAATCGAATCAGTTCGCCGCAACACCGCATCCCGACATGCTGGCAATAGTCGATCGCTTGGCCACTCTGAGGGTCAATAAAGGAACCGACTCGGCCGCCGAGCCTACTGCGGGATTCGATCAACCATGCCTCACAGCCGTGCTTGGCAAGGTGCATTGCGGTCTGAATTCCAGCGAGCCCTCCACCGACGACGGCGACCCTTGGAACTCCCTCCCAAATCGCATCCGAACGGAAAGTTGTTCTGGGTTCAGGGGCGATCATCGATCGAAACCAGGGCGTAAAGGCGTGCGAAACATAGAGCTTGATTTTCTGCGGTAAACCCAACGAGGGCCGACCGATCAGCGGAGCCCTAGGATCGTCCTGGATCTGCTTAAAAATCTGATGGTAAGTCTGCCAGATCATCGCGAACATGCGCTGGCCATCGGCATCGAGATGTGAGCCAAGCCCCCTGGCTTGCTCATAGCACCCCTCGGCTCTCTGGCAATAGAGCCGCATGAGCCCATTCCAGTCTCCGAGTTTTTCGACCCCCTGGACCCCTTGCGCCCCGTCAATGCCGCTCAACGCTTCGATCAAGGAGTCTCGGTGGAATCCGAATCGCCCAAGGTCCTCTTGGGCCAGATACATTCGGCCGCGTTGGGCGTCTTCGACAAGATCACGAAGGATGTTGGTCAACTGAAAAGCATGTCCGCAATCGACCGCCATGCGATGCTCTCTGGTCCCGGCCAGTGGAACCCCCTTGGTCGACCAGATCGCCATGCAGCTTAAACCCACGGCACTTGCGACGCGGTACATGTAGGACTGGAGTTGATCATAACGCTCGATCACCTGGGGGCGGGAGTCTTGATCGACCCCCAAGACGATCTGCTTCAAAAGTTCCTTAGGGATCGCAAAGCGTTCGACGGAATCTGCGAGTGCCAGACGGATCGCTTCGAGGGTTTCAAGCCGATTGGGCGATGGGTTTTGATCAAGTCCTTCAATCCACTGGACCCAATCCTCGGCTCGCCAAGTCTGGTCCGAAGCCTTCTGGTCCGAAGGCTTCGGATCCGAATCGCCATCGGTCGCATCATCGGCGAGCCTTGAAAAAGCGTACAGGGCCGTCATCGCGCGTCGTCGATCCAACCTCAGGAAATCGAAGGCCCGGTAAAAGTTCGATCCGCTGGCCTGGGCGATTCCATGGCATGCGGCGTAAGATGCATCGAGTTGGATCATGCTCTGATTATCGACCCACTGGACTTGGGCGTTCCTAAAACAGCCCGGACGGCGAGCCGGACTTTCTGAAACTTGGTGACCTCCACAGGTTGGCTCCATACATCGAATCGGTTCCGAGCGATATTGTCAAGAATCTGCAGACCGCCTCCGACGAAGAGCCTTATGCTCCGACGAAACCAACTCGGCCCCTGCTCGGCAAGCGGGGTGCCTGCAGACAGGTGCGCACGGGCCTGCTCGGTCCACTCCTGGAGCACCTTGGGCGCTCGATCGGATCCTTGCCCCCATTGGCTTTGCGTGATCTGTCCTCGGTCCAGTCGCTCCTTGGGTAGATAGAACCGCCCCCGGGCCGCATCGAGCGATACGTCTTGGCAAAAGTTCGCAATTTGCAAACCTGTACAAATGGAATCGGACCACTCGATCGCTTGGGGGGAACTGGTCCTGGCGAGCCCCAGGATGATCCGGCCGACGGGGTTGGCTGAACGCGAGCAGTAATCGAGCAGTTGCTGGTCATCGTCGTAGCTCGTGACCGATTGGTCTTGAACAAACGCCGAGAGCAAATCGTCGAACGGCACGATGCTCAACGAATAAGTCTCCATGGTGTGATGCAACGCGACGAAGACAGGATGGAGCGACTCGCCTTTTGCAGCTTTCTGCAACTCTCCTCTCCACCACCCGAGCAACTTCAGGGATCGGTCCGGATCGTCGAGCTCATCGGCAAGGTCGTCAGACCATCGGCAGTAGGCATAGACGGAGCAAAAATGAGGGCGTATTTCCCGAGGCAGCCAAGCATGGGTCACCGAAAAATTCTCGTAGTGACTTTTGGCCAATTTCTCGCAGTATTCGAATGCTTGGTCGAGCCCCCATCGAGGGGATTGGCAGTCAGGTCCGCACCATGCAAGGTCGGTCAGCACCTGCTTGGATCCTGCTCGGACGGGTGCTTTCGGCAGTTTCGATGGGGGCTGGCTGGTCAAGGATTCGCAGTTCGTAGGATCCGGTGATCGCGCACGGGCGGTTTTTGTTCGGTTGATGGTTTTCGGGTGCCTTTCGCCTTCGCGGTAGCTTGCCCAAGGAGTATGATTTTAGCAGTTCAGTGCCGTTCCATGAACCTTAGAGCAAACCTATGAAGATTTTACTTGCGACTCCCCGAGGATTTTGTGCGGGGGTCAACATGGCGGTCAAAAGCCTCGACCTTGCACTCCAGCATTTTGGAGCCCCTGTGTACGTTTTCCACGAAATCGTTCACAACCAATATGTGGTTCGATCGTTCGAGTCCAAAGGTGCGGTTTTTGTGAACCATCTCGAAGAGATCCCCCCAAAATCCACCGTTCTTTTCTCGGCGCACGGTGTATCTCCCGAAATCCGCAAACTGGCCCAGCAACGCGACCTTCTGGCGATCGATGCGACTTGCCCACTGGTGACCAAAGTGCATTTGGAAGCGATCAAATTCGCAAAGGACAACTACACGATTGTCTTGATCGGCCACGAAGGGCACGACGAAGTGATCGGAACGATGGGTGAAGCCCCCGAGGCGATTGTACTGGTCGAATCGACCCAGGATGTCGATCGACTCGAGTTCGAGCCAAGCACCAAACTGGCTTATCTGACCCAAACGACCCTGAGTGTCGACGATGCAAACCGAATCATCGAGCGTCTCAAAACGAAGTTCCCCTGGATCGTCGGCCCCCCAAAGGAAGACATCTGCTATGCGACCCAAAACCGACAAGAAGCGGTCCGATTGATCGCACCCGATGCGACCAAGGTCATCGTGCTCGGCTCCCAAAACAGCAGCAACTCGCAGCGACTTCGTGAATTGGCCCAAGAGCAAGGCCGAATCGCCTACCTGGTCGATGGGCCTGAGGACCTCGCTCTCGATTGGTTTGAGCCCTCCGATGTGGTGCTCGTCACGGCCGGCGCAAGCGCTCCAGAAGAGGTGATCTCCAAAACGCTCGACTGGCTTCAGAGCCACTTCCAAGCCGACCTCGAACTCAGAGAAGTTCGCAAGGAAGAGGTGCTCTTTCCGCTCCCAAGAGCCCTTCGGGTGCTAACTTAGCCACTCCGAAGCCCAACGATTAGAAGCGATGGCCGAACTTGGGTCCGTTCGGACAAGTCGTCAGGATCTCCGGCCCCTTCTCGGTCATCAAAATGGTGTGCTCGAACTGCGCCGATAAACTCGCGTCGCGCGTGCGGACCGTCCAATTGTCGTTGGTATCGAGCTTGGTGAATCGTGCCCCGGCGTTGATCATCGGCTCGACGGTAAAACACATTCCCGGAAGCAGATAGTCCTGACGGCTTTTGCGATCGGGGAAGTGCGGGACATTGGGATACTGGTGAAAGCGACGCCCTAATCCGTGTCCGACATACTCGCGAACAACGGTGAATCCATACTTGTCCGCTTCGGCCACGACGCATTCCCCGATGACGCTCACAGAGCACCCTGGCGTCAAGGCTTGGATCGCTCGGTGCATGGCGTCAAAGGCGCACTGGGTGACCAATCGCCCCTGCTCCGACACGTTTCCGATCAAGAAAGTCTCGGATTGATCGCCATGCCAGCCATCGACGATCGAAGTGATATCGACATTGACGATATCGCCATCCTTGAGGATGTAATCGCAAGGGATCCCATGGCAGATCACATCGTTGACGCTTGTGCAACAGCTTTTGCTGTAGCCCAAGTACCCCAAGGTCGCCGGGGTATGCTTGTTGGAAAGCGTGTATTCGTGGACGAGCTGATCGATCCGTTCGGTCGAGATGCCCGCCTTGACGAAATCCCGAAGGTAGTCCATCAGTTGGGCGTTGAATCGGCCGGCCGCACGCATCTGCTGCCGTTGAACTTCCGAGAGTTGGAGTTTTCGAAAATTCTGAAGCATGTTCGAAGCACGTAGCTGCTTTCCGTCACCGAAGTCCCTTGCGGGCGTGAACAAGTCTGTACAATCCAACCGAAACCCTGACTAACCCCAATTCTGTGTGAAATTTTAGCCAAACCCCGAGAAAAAAAAAGCCGCAGAGCATGAGAGACTCCCCCGACTTTGTCGTCGAGAGCCTGAGCTGTCCAATCCAAGTGATTTACAGCGATGAGCATTTGGTCGCGGTGTTCAAGCCCGCCGGGCTGGTGGTCCATCGCGGGCCGAAAACCCTAGAGAGCGAACCGATCCTCTTGCAAACGCTCCGCGACCAGTTGCAGCAGTTCCTCTATCCGGTCCATCGATTGGATCGTCCCACCGCAGGATTGATTCTCTTGGCCAAGACCCCGGAGGTCGCCTCTCAGCTCGGAGAGATGTTCATGGCCCAACAGATCCAGAAGCACTACCAAGCTCTCGTACGCGGTTCGATGCCACCTGAGTGCCGAGTCGATCGTCCCCTGCTCCACCCCAAGCATTTCGAGGAGCGATTCAAGTGTGCCCATCCAGAACAACCGGCGACCACCCATTTCCGCTGCCTGAAACGCTTCGAAGTTCCCTGGCCGGCCTCGGGGTTCCCCACGGCACGTTTTTCGCTCTTGGAAATCCGCCCTGAGACGGGTCGTTGGCACCAGATCCGGCGGCACCTAAACCACCTTGGCCATCCGATCCTCGGTGACCATCGCCATGGGGACCACCGATGGAACCAAATGTTCTATCAACGGACCGGCATCTACCGTATGCTACTGTCTGCCATGCGACTGGATTTCCGACACCCCAAAACCGACGAACCGATCTCCCTGTTGGTCCGTCGAGGCGAAGCCTTCGACCAAGCCCTCGAGTGCCTTGCACAAGAAAGCCTCTGACCGCCAAACTGCTTGCTTTCACCCCCGAGGGCGACACTTCTCAGTCGTCTTGCGTAAGCCACCAGTAACTGCCAACCCGCTTGCTTTCAGCCCGGAGGGCGACACTTCTCTGCCATTAGTGCGTGAGCCACCGGTTACCGGCGGCGAAGTCGCTTCGACGGTCCTGACCCAAATTGGCTACTACCCTCCGAACCCGATTCGGGCAACCAATCGATCTCGCTGGCAAAGAGATTTTCGACCGTGGACGCCCAGTCGCTTCGATCCCCAACGCCCTCGGCTTCCCCCCCCGATTTCGAATTGAGCCAATTGATCACGGACAAAGCATCCAAGGGTGATATCGAACTGTCGTTGTCGACGTCACAAAAAATCTCACCTACTCCTTCGCCCTGCCGCGAACCGTGCTTATTGATCTGATCGATAATGCGCAAAGCGTCTAGCGGCGTGACCGATTGGTCGTCATCCACATCCCTCGGATTCGAACCGTTATGCCAACGGATATTGATGCTTGAGGCTTCAAGCTCTTCGTCGAGAATCGTCAAGGCCGGAACACCATCGCTAGGAACCGTGACAGCCAGCATACGTTTGGATGTCAACCGATGAAGCGAATGCGCAGATCCTGACCCAAATTGCAACGTGCGCGAGAGCTCATAAGTCGGGCCATTCCACTCCTGCAACTGGGGAACCTCCACGATGGTCCGAAGCGTGATCCATCGACCCGCAAACCATAGAGAGTCGGTCACCTTGTTCGCCAAACCAAAAAGGCTACGTTCGAGACTCTGCGCATCGAAGACCAAGCCGGACCCGAGCAGCACCGACTTACCATCCCCAGAAAGCCGGATCGGATGTTCCCATCCGAACCCATCGTGATAGGGCGAATCCACCGGTGCTTGGAGCACCCCTGAACTGCTGATGGTCTCGTAAATCAAATCATTGGGGCTGGTATCATCCCGAAAGAAATACATCCGGCGGTTGGTGGGATTCCATACATACTCCTTGGAGTAATAGTTCCAGTCCCGCGAATGCTTGAGACTACCCTCGCTTGAGATCACGTAGTGGGTATACCATGCCCCCGCATCGTCGACGGCAAACAGGAACTCACCGGCCATCGATAAACCGGCTGGTAATCCTGGAAGCTGAAAAAAGGGAACTTCTCTAGGGATTTCTTGCTTGAGATCGATTTTGTAAATCAGACCGGATGCGTAGACCACATACACGAGCTCCGTTTCCCGAGCGTAAGTGATATAGCTGGGGCTACCCAGAAGCGGGATGCTAGTGTCATAAGCGAGAGTTGTCGGATTCCAGCGAAAAAGGGACTGATAGTATTTGCTCAACAGAAGGACTTGTCCTTGGGTCGAGACCGTCGTCCAATCGGGCCAGTAGGTCAATCCGGTCGGGTCGATCGGTTCGTTGGGGTCTGCCGGTTTGAAATCGGAAATGGGAATGCTTTGCGTACGATACCCATTGCTTGCCTCGGAATCTGGAGAAAAGGCGATCACCGAATCGCCCGTGACGAAGATTTTGATTGCAAATTCATCGAGGGTTACGCTACCGGTCGGCAAAAAGGCTCGCGAGTAGGCAGTGATCTCGTCTCCGTTGAGGACAAACGGTAGCTGTGCCTGAAAAAAATCGATGTCGTCGATAGGGCCCAAGCGGTTGGCATAGGTAAGGTCTGACGTGGCGTAGACGATACCGGCGTCATCGACGACTTTGGACTCGTCGGGAAAAACCCAGGTGCGAGAGGCGTCGGGATAATCGCCATGATAAGGACCATCGCCGCGTGCGAAACCGAAGCGACCATTATCGGCATAGGTTACGAAGGTGATGTCCGAGGGGGAGACCCCCAACGAGCGGCCATAAATCGTATTTCGATTCGGAGCGATGGACGATCCAGAGACGGCGAAGACATAGTTTTCGACCGAATCGATGAGTGTGTTGTTGTTCTTGTTGATGCTGACGAAGCGTGCGTAGAGATCGATACTGTAATTGAGAAACAGCAAGTTCCCGTCGGAGTGAATCGCAGAGATTGCCGAGGGGAGATTGATCAAGTGCGTGCGGCTAGTCCCGGAGTTGTTGTAGCGGTAAGCCGTTTGGCCAAAGGCGGCGTAGATCCCGTTGGCATCGACATGAGCGGTTTGGGGACCTGTGGTGGCATTTTGCAGGGTGATAGGTGCAAGCCACGTCGATTGAGCGATATCGTATCTAGCGACGACCGGAGAGCTTGAGTCGAAAAAGTATCCGACATCATTGAATTCGACGATCGAAGCAGCCAGGACTCGGCGATCTTCGAGTTTTTCCAATCGGGGTTTGAACGACGGGGTCTTTTTCATGGCAAATCACTCTGGGAAATGGCTCACGGGCTGAGATCGACGGGCGAAAACAAGAGTTATGGGCACCAAGTATATACCACGCGCGCCGGATCGAGAAAGGGCTTGATTTCCCGCTTCCGTGCATTTGCCGTGTTCGGTGCCTTCTGTTCGCTTGATCAGAATTGGAATGTCCGGATCCTCCAGTCTAATAATCCCGTTTTTCAACCACAGAACACACCGAACACACGGAAACGGGGCCTCCCGCCTTTATGTCACGCTTCCGTGGTTTCGGTGTGTTACGTGGTTTCATGCTCTTGGGCGACAAGAGCGAATTCGTGGTCGCTGCGCCGCAGTACCGCGCCGCGGCCAACACGGCGATGGGTTGGAAGAATGCCAACCTACGCAGTGAGTTGATGCGACTCCTGCGAGGCGCCGGCGTCTTGGGTTGGTCACGATTGCTCTATTCTATGAAGTTTCAAGAGGAGCGGGCAAGCACACAAACGGAATTGCAGCGCGAGTCAAATAGGAAGAGATCGCGCTGGCCGGGATTCGGGTGTTGCTCAAGCGCTGGGATCTTTAGCAAGATCCACTACCGGGCAAGATCTTACTCTAAAAGAATTGCGCGTCGCCCATGGGCTGCGAGAGAAAAAGAAAAAAGGCTAAATGAGACAAGGGAAAAAGTGTTACGTCTTCATCCGCCTCTTAGCCACTAGCCCCCCTAAACCAAAGAGCGTCCCTATCACGATCATGCTTGGTTCAGGCACTGCACCGGCGCCTGAAGACAGACTAGCGACACGAAAACCGAAGTTATTGATGCCGTCGCTAGCACCGTTTGGAAAGCGAGACGACGACGACAGGGAATAGAAGCTGTCGCCCCAGCCGCCGCCGCGTAGCCACCGACCAGAGGAACCAGCACTATTAGTCGGGTCGAACAAACTCTCTTCCCATTCCCAGACGTTGCCACCAAGGCCCATCACACCATAAGGACTTAGGCCACCGGCCTCCGTGATATCCGCTGGAACAGTTGGCGAAGCTTCGCCAGATTGCGTGTATACCGCCGTATTAGAATCTGTGCCGCTTGTTACAGCTATTGGTCGTGTATTGCTTCCATTTGCGAAGTCGTAGAAGGTACTGTTGCTGGAATCGTAATAAGCTGCCTTGTACCACTCGTTCAAGCTCGGCAAGACGTATTTCGCTCGCTTGCTGCGAAGTCCATTCGCTGAGTCGTAATCAAGGGGATCGGCGGTCGCATCCCACAGCGCAATATCGTCATTGACGCCGCCGGTGGTGAACTTATAGGCCGCGTGGTTCCCCGTGCTTGTATTGAGCCAGTTGACAAACCGGGCCGCTTCATTCCAGGATACATTCGTAGCGGGCTTAGCCGTACCACGCGTGTCATGAGTGATCACAAGCGACTGCGAGGCGTTGAACTTGTTGATCATGTCCTCGCTGACCTCGAACTTGCCAATGCTGTAGATGTAACCCACGCTACCCGCAGAATTCGGTGTACCGGTGGTATCAGCTGCATTGTCTGGATTGCCGATCGTCACGAAATCCATGTTGAAAGCATTAGCACCAGAACCGAACGATACCACCGCCGCCAAGCTCGGGGCGGCCATGATGGCCATCGCTGCCAATGCACCGGTAGCAACACGCAAAACACAAATGCGAGTCCAAAGCCCCTGAAACAAATGAAAATGTCTCATCCCCAAAACCCTTTTTTTGAAAACGTACACAGAACGGTGCCCTCCTGGCGGAAAATCCAATCATCCTCAGATTAGACACATAGTTTTACCCCCCACACGGAACGGACGATGCCTGGCAACCGGCAAAACCCGATTAATCGTCAAAAAAGTTAGGCTCGTTTCTTTTTCGGAATCTCAGCCGAGGTAGGCATGTCAAAGCCCGTAATCCAGCGAGACTCGAAAAACGACTCACCAGGAGGTAAGGCAGTTGAGCCTGTGCCGCTACCCCTTTTTTAACCACAGAACAGACTGAACACACACGGAAACGAATCCTACCGCCGTAATCGACACCCAAATTTTCAATAATCATATTGCATCAAGTGGGTTGTTTTCTTATCGATGAAGCGTCCAAGTATTCCTTTTAAGCATTTAAATTGTCCAGCTCTTACGTCGATCACAAGGCTACCTGTTCGTTGCATGGAGCAAATACCGGGCACGTCATCGCAGTTGCAGGCCGACCCAAAAGCCATAGGCGACTCCATGGTTTTGGCCAGGATCACCATACTTATGAATGTATTCACGCACTCGTTGGATTGTTGTTTCCATGGAGTCGCCCCAATTCTGAATACATACTTTCCCCTCGACTAGTTTTGCTGGCCCGATCGTTACTCCCTTTTCCTGCATCAAGATTTCCAGGGATTCAGCTAAGGCAGTCGTTCGTTCGCGAAAGGACTTTCCAACGAGTTGTTCTTCTGTGATCTTCAAGAGCCAGTCGTAGGACAAGATATCGCCCTGTAATTGGCGAGTGATTTCGTCAGCTAGTTTACGGGTAAGCATGGGAACAAATAAACCTGATCGATTGCGTCATCGGGGTATTACATATCGATTGCGGGATCGCATGCACCAGTAATCCACCGGTCGTCACCAGTACCCTTGGCATCAGACCGTCCAACGATCAATGAACAAGAACTCAAGTGGATTCCCATCGACGGATCGAGGTGAACATGCACTCCCTCGGAGTTAGGGCACGTTTTCCCATCTAGTTCCGATTGATCCAGGTCAGCCAGTTGGAGTAGTTTGCAGGCAAGGCTGCGCAGACCGGTGGGATCACCATACACGCAAATCGTGGTACGAGCGTCGCTCAGATACGAAGTTGCGTACACGACGCCAGTCAGCTTTTCGCTCGCAATCGTCTTAAGTTTAGATGCGGCATTCATTGGATTCCC
>Ga0315902_10009035_pt1 | contig 13406 bp, 9 predicted proteins | sample LakEriMetagenome_9_FD_203523 | JGI IMG/M metagenome (GOLD analysis project Ga0315902, IMG submission 203523) | Freshwater fungal communities from buoy surface, Lake Erie, Ohio, United States - Buoy 12 MA117 | ecosystem: Environmental > Aquatic > Freshwater > Lake > Lake biofilm | place: USA... | reverse complement strand
AACTTGCTTGTGACAGGAGTCGAAAGCGATGACCTACTACAGCCGCCTGAGCGACATCGTCAGCAACCGCATCGAGGATTTGCTGTCGGAAACTTCCGATCAGGCACAGGCGATCACCCGCATCATTGCGGAAATCCGCGAGGGGCTCACGGGGGCCCAGCGAAGTGTTGGAGCGGCGCGGAACTCGGTCGATCGACTGGTGGGAGAGCTCTCCGAACGGCAGGGGGAATCGGAAGTGCTCAACACCCGGGCGCGACAACAGTTGCAGCAGGGGGACGAAACCGGAGCGCGACAAACCCTGCTCCGCCGCCGGGAGTGCCTCGACCTCGCCGCGGGGATCGAGCAGCAGTTGGTGGCCGCTCGTTCCACCCAGGAACACATGCAGACCCTGCACCGCGCGGTGGAAGCCCGCCTTGCGGAGGCGCTGCGCATTGACGAGAAACTGCGACATGGTTCGCTGGCGATCGCCAGCGTGCCGAATGTGACCACAGCCCCCCTCTTGTCCACCGTCCCCTTGTCCACCGTCCCAGACCACTCGCGGATGAAATTGGTGGAAGACGATCTGCTGGCCCTGCGTCGCGAACTGGGCCACGCCTGAGCCCCGGCCGATCTGCAGTCCGCTCCCCCCCCTGCGCCTCCCACCACGCCCCCCCTCCTGCTCTCCCCTCCAGGCAAGTGGCATGTCCGCCGAGCCGACGCCCCCACATCTTGAACGTCTCGAATCGCTGCTCATGCACCTGCAGCATGACTATGAGACGCTGAATGCCGTCGTCCTCGAACAGCAGCGCCAAATCACGCGGCTGCAGCAGATGCTCTCGCGCGTCGATGACCGCATCAACCGCCTGGCCCTCGACGAAGAACAGCGCGATCCCCAGGCCGAGCGCCCGCCGCATTATTGATCCACAGGGCGTTCCCCAAGTCCGCTGGCTGTTCTCAAATCTTGCCGCGTTCTGTGCCGGCCCAGCCGACCTTTCGCCTTCCCGCCCAGGACCAGTCCGCGAGGCACAGGGGCTCTCGAACCGCTGAAATCGTCATCGGTTGGGTTCCGCGAGCAGTCAGGTCGAACGGCGGGACCGAGCCCCGGCCCCCCCACCCTGTGCGGCTTTTGCCGTGCCATCGCCGGCCGCTTTGGTTTGTTCGTACCGCCACCAAATGCCCACCTGACTCATGCGCCCACCACAGGGCATTTTTGAAAATATTCGTGAATTTTTGACGACCCCCATTCGTTGACTCTGATCCGTTCGGCAGTGTCGCCCGTTATCGCTGCAGAAGTGTGCTCCGAGAAGTGAGACATGACGATCCGTTTTCCCGTTTGAGAATTCGACCGATGGACAATGCCTCTGAAGTCTTGTTTGACAACTTCGATCAGGCCCAGCGGGAGCAGGCCCGCGATGCCACCGACTCCCCCCCCGATTCCGGCGACACAGACCCACCGGAATCGGACGATCGACCATCGGGATCTTCCTCCGGCGGGCGTTGGCTGGCCGCCGCAGCCGGGCTGCTGGTCTTCGGGTTGGGAACGCTGGCAACCACCTATCGCTCGTTCGTCATTGACGTTCCCGCCGGGCACATGGCGGTCCTGCTCCGCAAGACAGGCACCGATCTCACGAACCAGGATGAGCTGGCGAAGGGCCCCAGTTTCAAGGGAATTCAACCCGAGGTCCTGCACGAAGGACGCTATTTTTTCCAGTACAACCCCTACGACTGGTCCTGGGAGGTGCTTCCGCAGGTGGTGATTCCCAACGGCAAGCTGGGGGTGCTCGTGCGGTTGGCGGGAGACGACCTGCCCCCGGGCGAATTGCTGGCCCGGGAAGAGAACCAGAAGGGAATCGTGCCAGGCGTGCTGCAACCAGGCCGACACGATGTGAATCCGTACCTGTACCGGGTCGAACAACATGATCCGGTGGTCGTCCCGGCCGGCTTCAAGGGAGTCCGCACCAACCTCACGGGACCGATTCCCGATGCCTCCGACTACTGGGAAGATCCGCGCGATCCCCGGCACAAGCTGCTGCTGGTCAAACCCGGATTCCGCGGTGTGGAACGTGACACCCTCGACCCGGGCACGTACTTCCTCAATCCGTACGAGGTGGCTGTCAGCCTGGTCGATTGCCGCAACCAGCGATTCAACCTGGGAGAGACACGGGAACTGAGTTTCCCCTCCAAGGACGGGTTCTGGGTCAGCCTCGACAGCATCGTGGAATTCCGGGTCCGCCCCGACATGGCGGCCCAGGTCTTCGTCCTCTACAACGAGCCGATCAATGGCGGCCAGATCGACGAAGAGGTCATGCGGAAGGTCATCCTGCCCGCCGCCCGCAGTTTCTGCCGGTTGCAGGGCTCCAACAACTCGGGGCGCGATTTCATCCAGGGACGCACCCAGTTCCAGGACAATTACCAGACGACGATGAAGGAGGCGTGCGAACCGCTGGGCATCGAGGTGATCCAGGCCCTGATCACCAAGATCAATCCCCCCCGGCAGATCGCCGAGCCGGTCCAGGAACGCGAAATCGCCAAGCAGAAAGCCGAGCAGTACACCCAGCAGATCCTGCAGCAGAAGTCCGAGGCCAAACTCGCCATCGAGAAGGAACTGGTCCTCCAGAAGCAGGCCCTGGTGACCGCCGAACAGTCGGTGGTCCGCGAGACGACCCAGTCGAAACGCGAACAGCAGGTCGCCGTGACCAAGGCCGAAGAGAAACTCTCGGTGGCGCGGCTGCACCTGGAGGCGGCCCGGGACGAGGCCGAGGCGATCCGGGCCCGCGGCAATGGTGCGGCGCAGGTCACGCGACTCAAGAATGAGGCGGAGGCGGCGGGGTGGAAGCAGTCGGTCGCCGCGTACGATGGCGACGGGCAACGGTTCGCCCAGTATGTCCTCTACCAGAAGCTGGCCGGGGCCTACCGTCAGCTCATGGTCAACACCGCCGACAGCCCCCTGATGAAAATCTTCGAGGGCTTCACCCCCCGCGAGCTCCCCCGCACCCGGCTCCCCTCCAGCGAGGTTGCCGGGCAGAAGTAAATGGGCCCTCCGGGCTCTCGATCGCATCGCACCAATCGCAATATTCCTGAACCCCAATCTGGAGAAGAGAATGAATCGTTGGTCAATCAGTCGATTCCGTCCGATGGTCACACTGGGGCTGCTGGCCCTGGTGGTGTGGCCCTGCCTGGAGTGGTCCATCAATCGGGTCTCGGTCCCGCCCGGCAAAAGCCTGCTGCTGCGTTACAAGGGTCCCTTGCTGCTGGGGAGTGCGAGGTCACCCCGCCCCGGCTACCTCGCCCGCCACGACCCGCTCGAAGTCGGTGTGATGGAGCAGATGCTGGGCCCCGGACGCCACTTCTACTGCCCCCTGTGGTGGGAACGCACCCTGGTCGACGACATCCTCGTTGAGCCGGGCGAACTCGCCGTCGTGACCAGCCTGGTCGGCAGCACCCCCACCGTCGACACCGCCACCACGGGAGGAGACCGCCAGTACCTGGTGGAGGGGGAGCTCGACGAAACAACCGCCAAGGGAACGCTGCGGCGGGTCTATGGTCCGGGACGCTACCGCATCAATCCCTATGCCTACGACGTCAAGAAGATCAAGGGGATCGTGACGACCGCAGGACAGGCGGGCAAGATTGCCGGCTGGGTCAAGATCGAGACGGGACACGTCGGTGTCGTCACCAACCAGACCAGCAATCCCAGGACCGGGTCCTCCCAGGGAATCCAGCCCCTCCCGCTCCCGCCGGGCCTGTATGCGGTCAACCCCCGCGAACAACAGGTCGATGTGATTCCCATCGGCTATCGCGAGAAGACCCTGCAGAGTGTGCCCCATCCCAAGCACAAGGGGGAATGGCCGCTCGATGAGAGTGGCGAACCCGAGATGACCGACTCGACCGGCGGGATCATCTTCCCCTCCCGCGATGGCTTTACCATTCACATGGACTTCACCGCAATCTGGGGAATCCTCCCGGCCCAGGCTCCCCGGGTCGTGGAATTCAGTGGAAACATCGACGCCGTCGAGCAGCGGGTGGTCGTTCCCCTCATCGAGAGCATCTGCCGGAACGAGGGTTCCAAGCTTGGTGCGGTCGAATTGCTGGTGGGCGAGACCCGCGAACACTTCCAGGATGAGGCCACCCAGCAGTTCGAAACCCGCCTGCGGGAAACCGGCGTGGACCTGCAGTACGGTCTCGTCCGGCACATTTACATTCCCAAGGAAGTGCGTGTCCCGATCCAGCAGAAGTACCTGGCCGACGAACTGACCCTGACCCGCGAACAGGAACAACTGACCGCCAAGATCGAGGCCGATCTCCGCGAGCAGGAACGCACCGTCGAGCTCGAGGCCGAGAGAATCAAGGTCGAGACCGAGAAACTCGTGGCCGAGAAACAGGCCGAGGGAAAGAAAACGGCCGCCGAGACCCGGGCCGAGACGACCAAGCAGGTCGCCGTGATCGACCGCCAGACCGCCGAACTCGAAAGCGAGGCGACCGTGCTGCGGGGTGAGGCCGAAGCCGACTCCCAGAAGCTGATGGAAGCCGCCAAGGCGAGCCGGTTCGAATTGGCCGTCAAAGCCTTCGGCGATCCGGCGGCATTCAACCAGTGGGTCTTCGCCACCGGCCTTCCCGACGACCTGCAACTGCAGTGGCTGTATGCCGGCGAGGGGACCTTCTGGACCGACATGAAGGGTCTGCCCGAAACCCTGTTGAGCCGACAGGTGCGTGACCAGCAGTCGCCACGCCCCCGGGCGAAAGACGCTTCGAAGAACCAGGAGTCCTCCCCGGTGAATTCGGCGAATTAGCCCGATCGAAGCGGACCAGCTTTTCAGGCCACCGCGACAACCGCCCGTCGGCGGCCCCCGAAAAGGGGTTCCGCCGGACCATGTCGTGGAGTGACTCGGGCCACAGCCCGGGATCACTCCCCGCGTTTTTGACGTCTCTCGATGACCTCTTCATGACTCCACGATTCCGTGCGAACGTGACCAATATTGCCATCCACCACTCTGGCGGGGGACCGGCGTGGGGCCGGCGATCCCCGGCACGGTTGGATGAACCCTCAGGCAACCGAGTCCTGTTTCGCGTTCCGCAGAATCCCCCACCAGGATTCGCATTGGTTCGTGTTCCGCCGTCTGGAAGATGGACCCACCCCCCGCCGGCCGATAGAATCAAGACTTGGTGATGTGTTCTTTCTGCAGGCCGAGTGACGCGACAGGAGTGCGGCGAACAATGCGTGGTTTCCTGCCGAACTGGCTGACGGTGCCGCTGCTGACGATTCTGCTGTTGGGATCCGCCCTGCCCGGGCTTCCCGCCCAGGCTGAGGAAATCGACTTTGCCCGCGATCTTCGCCCCGTTTTCGAACGCTACTGTTCGGAATGTCATGGGTCCGAAAAGCAGCGCGGGGGACTGCGGCTCGACAACCCGGCCGGGCTGACCGCCGGGGGAGACAGTGGTCCCCTGTTCGCCACCGGGAAACCGGCCGAGAGTCTGCTGATCAAGGTCCTGACCGGAGCCGATGGCACCTCGGCCATGCCCCCGGAAGGGAAGCCCCGTCCGAATGATGCCGAACGCCAGCTGATCCACGACTGGATCGCCCAGGGGGCCCGGTTGCCGGCAGGGTCGGGTCCCGCGGGGGAAGCGAAGACCAGCAGTCACTGGTCGTTCCAGCCAGTCCGCCGCACGGCCCCACCCGCAGTCAAAGACAGCTCGCGGGTTCGCAATCCGGTCGATGCCTTTGTGGTGTCCCGACTTGAAACCGAGGGGCTCAGCCCCAGTGCCGAGGCGGACCGGGTCACCGTGATCCGGCGTCTGAGCCTCGATCTGCTCGGGTTGCCGCCGACACCGGCCGAGGTGAACGAGTTTGTGCAGGACACCCGCCCCAACGCCTACGAACTGCTGGTGGACCGTCTGCTGCAGTCGCCGCACTTCGGCGAACGCTGGGGACGACACTGGCTCGACACCGCCCGGTATGCCGACTCGAATGGCTTCACGCGTGACACGGCCCGCTCGATCTGGATGTACCGCGAGTGGGTGATCGAGGCCTTCAATCGCGATCTTCCCTTCGACCAGTTCACCGTCGAGCAGATCGCGGGAGACATGCTTCCGAACTCAACCCGTGCCCAGAAGGTGGCGACGGGCTTTCATCGCAACACACTGGTCAACGAAGAGGGTGGCACCGACCCCGAGCAATTCCGGGTTGAGTCGATTGTCGACCGGGTCAACACCACCGGGCTGGTCTTCCTGGGTTTGACCCTGGGATGTGCCCAGTGCCACGAGCACAAGTACGATCCCATCACCCAGCGCGAGTACTACCAGTTTTACGCGTTCCTCAACAACGCCGACGAACCGCGTCTCGAAGCCCCTTCCGCCGAGCAGTTGGCCCGTGGCGATCTGGAAAAGCGGGAGTCCCTGCGGAAGCAGATCGCCGAACTGGAGCAGAAATTCTCGGCCCGCAAGGAGGAATTCCAGGGGGCGATTGATGCCTGGGAAAAGGCCTTTCCCGATGCCGAACGTCCCAAGCTCCCCATGGAGGTGCTCAATGCCCTCAATCTCTCGCCGGTGATGCGCAGCGAGCAGAACAAGACCGATCTGTCGAACTACTACCGCAAGCTGCCGGAAGCCCAGCAGAAGTTCCCCGAACTGGCCGAGATCGTGACGCTCTCGGCTCAGATTCCCCAGTTCGTGACCACCCTGGTCATGCAGGAACGCCCCCAGCCCCGCAAGACGCACATTCACATCCGGGGGGATTTTCTGCGGCATGGCACCGAGGTCCAGCCGTCGATCCCCGCCGCCCTCCCACCACTTGCCCTGCAGACCGACCGGCCGAATCGACTCGACCTCGCCCGCTGGCTGATCGACAGCCGCAACCCGTTGACGCCCCGGGTGACCATCAACCGGGTCTGGCAGAAACTCTTCGGCCGGGGAATCGTCGAGACCGAGAATGATTTCGGGACCCAGGGGACTCCCCCCACTCACCCCGAGCTGCTGGACTGGCTGGCGGCGGAATTCATGCAGCCGACACAGTCGACCGCGACCCCTGCGGCCGACGGCTCGCTCGCCCCCGAGATTCCCTGGAGTCTCAAGCGAATGCTCAAGCTGCTGGTCACTTCGGCCACCTATCGGCAGTCGTCCCATTGGCGACCGGAATTGGCCGAGGTCGATCCGGCCAACAAGCTGTATGCCCGCCAGAACCGACTGCGACTGGAAGCCGAGGCGATTCGTGACAGCGCCTTGGTCGCCAGTGGATTGCTCTCCCGCAAGATCGGCGGGCCGAGCGTGAATCCGCCGCAGCCCGAGGGGGTCTTTGAGTTCACGCAGGACAAGAAACCGTGGAACACGGCCACCGGGGCCGATCGCTACCGGCGGGGCATGTACACGTACCTTTGGCGGTCCAGTCTTTATCCGGCGATGGCGGTGTTTGATTTCCCGGACGCGAACGTCACCTGCACCCGCCGCAACCGCTCGAACACACCGCTGCAGTCGCTGACACTGGCGAATGATCAGCAGTTCGTCGAATTCGCGCAGGGTCTGGCCCGGCGGGTTCTGACCGATGGACCAACCGATGATTCCAGCCGACTGCGCCAGCTGTTCCGACTCTGTCTCGCCCGCGAGCCGGGACCGACCGAACTGCAGCGGCTGAGCGACCTGCTGGCGCAGCAGCGGCAGGGATTCGCCGAGCAGCCTGAAGCCGCCAAGCAACTCACCTCGCCCGATTTTGTCACGAGTGTTCCCGACGCCGAGTTTGCCTCGTGGACGTCGGTCGCCCGCGTGTTGATCAACCTGGATGAGTTCATCACCCGCGAGTAGCGGTTGTGTTCCGCGCAGCTGCCCGGTCCATCGACAGGTTTCCCAAAGCCTCCTCTTCCTCCGATCGCATCATGGCTGGTCAAAACCCCCTGCGTGATCTTTCTCCGACCGCCCGGCAGCAGTGGGAGCAGCACGCCCTGCGTGAGCAGACCCGCCGGCATTTTTTCCGCGACTGCGGGGTCGGGCTGGGGACGGCCGCCCTCGGATCGATGCTGTGGAATGACCGGCTCCTGGCCGCTCCCGCCTCCAGCGACCGCGGCACCAATCCCTTCGCCCCGCGCGACGGCCATTTTCCGGCCAAGGCCAAGCGGGTCATCTTCCTGTTCATGGCGGGTGGTCCGAGCCAGCTGGAACTGTTCGACCCCAAGCCCAAGCTGCAGGAACTCGACGGCCAGGTCATCCCCGAGTCGTACGTGAAGAACAAGCGTTTCGCCTTCATCAAGCAGGATGCCAAGCTGCTGGGTGGGAAACGCAAATTCGCGAAGCACGGCCAGTCGGGTGCCGAGCTGAGCGAACTGCTGCCGCATCTCGCCACGGTGACCGATGACCTCTGCATCGTGCGGGGAATGGCGACCGATGTCTTCAATCACGGACCGGCGAAGCTCTTTGTGAACACCGGGTCGCCGCAGTTCATGGGGCGCCCGAGCATGGGGGCGTGGGTCACCTATGGCATTGGCAGCGAAGCCACCGATCTGCCCGGTTTCGTGGTGCTGCAGTCGGGCCCGCGCGGACCGCGCGGGGGGGCTCCGCTGTGGGCCAGCGGGTTTCTGCCGACGACCTACCAGGGGGTCCCGTTCCGCTCGGGAGCCGAGCCGATCCTGAACCTCGCCAACCCCCGGGGGATCGATTCCGGGCGTCAGAAGCAGTTTGTCGACGCGGTCAATGACCTGAACCGCACCCGCCTGACCGACACGGGTGACCCGGAGATCGCCACCCGCATTGCGGCGTACGAAATGGCGTACCGGATGCAGACGAGCGCCCCCGAACTGATGAACCTGCAGGGAGAAACCCAGGCCACCCTGGAAATGTACGGAGCCCAGCCGGGCAAGAGTTCCTTCGCCAACAACTGCCTGCTGGCCCGCCGGCTGGTCGAACGGGGCGTGCGTTTCGTGCAGCTCTATCACACCGACTGGGATCATCACGGCAATGTCGGAACCGAACTCGGGAAATCGCTCGAAGAGCGGTGCCTGGAGGTCGACCAGCCCTGTGCCGCCCTGATCCGCGACCTCAAGCAGCGGGGGATGCTCGAAGACACCCTGGTGGTCTGGGGGGGAGAATTCGGCCGCACCCCGCAGGGCGAGCCACGCGACATGCTGGGGCGCGACCACCACATCGACGGCTACACCATGTGGCTCGCCGGTGGCGGGACCAGGCCGGGCGTGACCGTCGGCGAAACCGATGAAATCGGCTACTACGTCGTGAAAGACAAGGTGCACGTCCACGATCTGCAGGCCACCATCCTGCACCTGCTGGGGCTGGATCACCTCAAGCTCACATTCCGCTTCCAGGGACGCGACTACCGACTCACCGATGTGGCCGGCAAGGTCTGCCCCCTGCTGCTGGCCTAAGTCTTCCCGGCCAGGGGTGACTCTCCCTGGTGCTGACGCCCGTCCGGCAGGGAACTTCACCGTTCCGGGATTGGGCCTCCCTTCCCCACCCGGCGAGAGACTCGCCACAATGCGTGCGGGCAGCGTTCGCCGGAGATGTTCCGGAGTCCACCCCGTGTGCTTGCCATCCTCCAGACCATTGCATCGTGACTGCCTCTTCCCAGACGACTCTTCCCGCCTCCCGCGTTCACGTCAATCTCGGTGATCGCAGCTACGACATTCTGGTTGCCAGTGGCCGGTTGCAGGGGGCGGCGGCGGCGATCGAACAGTGGTGCACGTCACGGGGACACAAGCCGGGAACCGGTCGGTTGGCCCTGGTCGTCACCGACATTCATGTGGAGGGGAGCCACGCCCGAACGGTGGCGCAGTCGCTGCGGGACGCGGGCTGGCGCTGTGAAATCGAATCGCTTCCGGCCGGCGAAACAACCAAGTCGCTGGAACAGGCCAATCGCCTGTACGACCGCCTGATTGATCTTCGTGCCGATCGGCACACCGTGGTCGTGGCGGTCGGTGGCGGCGTGATCGGCGACCTCGCCGGGTTCGTCGCCTCCACCTACTCGCGCGGCATCCCTTTCGTCCAGGTTCCGACGACGCTTCTGGCACAGGTCGACAGCTCGGTGGGGGGCAAGGTGGGGGTCAATCACCCCAAGGCCAAAAACATGATCGGGGCGTTCTACCAGCCCCTGGGTGTCTACATCGACACGGTTCTGCTCGAAACCCTCCCCGATCGCGAATACCGGGCCGGCCTGGCCGAGGTGGTCAAGTACGGTGTGATTCTCGATGCCCCCTTCTTCGAGTACCTCGAAGCGCACGTGGAAGAACTCAACCGGCGCGATCCCGATGTGCTGCGGCATGTGGTGGCGCGCAGTTGCCGCCTGAAGGCCGACGTGGTGGAGCACGATGAATTTGAACGGACCGGACTGCGGGCGGTGCTGAATTACGGCCACACCTTTGGCCACGCCTTCGAAGCCCTGTCTGGCTACGGCGAACTGCTGCATGGAGAGGCGGTCGCGGTGGGCATGGTCTACGCCAGCCGCCTCGCCGACCGCCTGGGACGAATCCCCCCCGAATTGACGACGCGCCAGGTCCAACTGCTGCGTCAGTTGTCACTTCCCGTCCGACTCCCCGATCCGCAGGCGCTCTCGACCGAAAACCTGCTGGCACGCATGCAACTCGACAAGAAGACCGTGGGGGGAGAGTTGCGGTTTGTTCTTCCCAGTCGGCTGGGACGTGTGGAGCTGGTCTCGGGGATCCCAGCGGCTGAAGTGACCGCAGTGCTGGCCGAGTTCCAGCAACCGGAGTGACACGCCGGATCTCTTCCCGGCGAACATGAACACTTCGACAGGTTTGTCATTCGGACGGGAATTGCGCACACTGAGAGTCTGGGAGTGTCTCTTGCCTCCCGTTCTCTTCTCCTGACGAGGCTGGAATGTCTTCACGCCCCCCTCCACTCCCCAACCGGACGACCGGGGGGAAATTGGGGCGCACGGCACCACAGGAACCCAAGCCCGCAGACGACGAAGAACTCCCCACCATTCCCTTCGGACAGCGGGTTTCGCAGTGGCTGGCCACCGCCTGGAAATGGGTTCGCCTGAATCCTGGCTGGGGCGTGTCAATCGCCCTCCACACCCTCGGACTGCTGATGGTGGGTGCCTGGGTCGTCCACCAGGAACTGGATCTCCGCGGCATGGGAATCCAGGCGATGTTCGGCGAACACGAGCAGGCCGCCCCATTTGAGACGATTGGAATCGAAGCCGACGTGGAGGTGGCCACCTCCGAGAATCAGGTCTCTTCGATTTCCACCCTGACGAAATCGGGTGGCGATGCGGAATTCGGTGGTGAGATTTCGGACCTGTTGGGGGGCGCGGGCCGGGGGAGTGGCGAGGGTGAGGGTGACGAGTCGGGGGGAGTGGCCGACCCGGGGTTGGGGGCGGCGTTCTTCGGCAGCCAGGGGGCCGGGAAGACTTTCATCTACATCGTCGACATGTCGGGCAGCATGTATGGAGCCCGCTTCGAACGGGCCCGCAAGGAACTGATCTCATCCATTGAGAAGCTCAACGGCGAGCAATCGTTTCACGTCTTTTTTTTCAGCGACCAGACCTTTCCGCTGTTCGCCCCCAAGCCAGCCACAGCGTTGATCAAGGCCAATTCTTCCAACAAGAAAAAGGCGGTCCGGTGGATCCGGGCGCGGGAACCGGGAGGATTGACCAACCCCATCATGTCGTTGCGGCTCGCCCTGGAGCTGAAACCCGACGTGGTCTTCCTGCTGACCGATGGAGAAGTGGACGATCCCGAGCAGGTCCGCAAGATCATCAAGGACAACAACGTCCGGACCACCATCCACACGATCGCCTTTGAGAACGAAGACGGCGCGAACACCCTCGAACGAATCGCCAAAGAGAACCGCGGCTCATTCCGCTTCGTCCGATAGTCGGCGGCTGCGGACCCGCCCGGTTGGGCACGTTGCCAATCCCCTACAGCACGTTCAAGTCCGACAGGCCAATCGGTTCCCGGCTCGCATACGGCTCGCCATGGTGCCGGCCGATGCTCCAGCCCCAGTAACGGGCCCGATCCCGGATGTCATCGAGAATCGTCGGCGGGGTCGGTGTGCGCCCCGTGACGAACTGGCTTTCGTAGCAGGCGATGGAGGCCATTTTCTGAGGCAGGTGGTCGCTGATATCCAGCACAAACGCCGGCTGTGGATGGATCCGCAGGTGAATGCTGAAGTAGTAGAGGATTCGGGGGGGGTGATACGGTTCACCCGGCAGATCGCTGCGGCTCAGCTTGGCCCAGAACCGGGCCGCCTCCACCAGGCTGGTCGCCGCCACATGATCGGGATGGGCGTCTTCCCAATACGGGGCGAGAATCAGGCGGGGACGCAACTGGCGAAACACCCCCGCGAGCGCCCGGCGTGCCTCGAGCGTATGCTCCAGCGACCGGTTGGGAAGATCGAGGTTGCCACGCCAGTCGAGCTTCAACAGCCGCGTCGCGGCGGCGGTTTCCCGGGCCCGAATCTCGGGGCTGCCATGGGGAGTCGGCTCGCCATTGGTCAGTTCCAGCACGCCTGTGGTCCGCCCCCTGGCCTTCGAGGCGAGCAGTGCGCCCCCCGCGCTGATCTCGGCATCATCGGGATGCGGAGCCACCACCAGCAGATCAAGGGGGACCGGGGGAGGAAGCAGTGCAGGCATCGGGCCGACCCAAAAGGAACCAAGGCATTCGTCAATCCCCCGGGGAACCCAACGTCCGACACCGGCAAGACCTGACCAGATTCTACTCCAGCCACCACGAGTAGATCTGCCCCCCGCGGAGCGAAACCCGCAGGCGGACCGCGGTGCCTTCCGCGATTCGTCCGATTTCTTCCAGCCCCTCGACCGGTTCGCGCAGCCGATCTCCCCGGGGTGCCGTCCCGCGAGTGATCACACTCCCCGCGGCATCGAGCCATTCCACCATCACCGGGTGTTCGGGACTGTGGTAGTTGAAGTGCAGTCGACCTCCGGGGAACGGAAATGTCTTCGTGACCAGTGTCCCACCTTCACCCCCCGCGTCGAGCGAGACGAACCCATCCCGCCGCAGGGTCACCAGCCCGATCGCACCCGGGAATTTCCGTTCCACCTGGGGAAACTTCGCACTGCGATGGGGACCATTCACCATCGAGTAATGCAGGTAGATCGTGTCGTCGACCACATTGATGCCACGCCCGGCCCGCGACATGCCGTCGTCCCAGGCCCCGTCCGGCCCATTCGCGAGAAACGTCTGGCGGTTGGCCACGCGCCGCCACCGGCGTCCGTCCCGACTGACAGCCAGTTGTGTGTCGATCTTCGCATCGGTCCCCTCCCGATACATCCAGAACATTCCCAGGAACAGTTGTTCGTAGAGATCCACCGGCATCCCATAAATCTGCCCCTGGGGACCATCATCCTGGTCGCATGACAGGACCCGACGGGGTTCGGTCCAGGTGATGGCGTCTGCGCTCTCGGTCAGGGCCACGGTCCGACCAAACCCCATCCGTCCGTAGCCGAGATAGACCTG
>Ga0315902_10009034_pt1 | contig 13407 bp, 11 predicted proteins | sample LakEriMetagenome_9_FD_203523 | JGI IMG/M metagenome (GOLD analysis project Ga0315902, IMG submission 203523) | Freshwater fungal communities from buoy surface, Lake Erie, Ohio, United States - Buoy 12 MA117 | ecosystem: Environmental > Aquatic > Freshwater > Lake > Lake biofilm | place: USA... | reverse complement strand
AGAGGCACTACTCCAACTTCCGCTTGTAACGGATCTGAAATAATCGGTGGAGCTTGTAGCACAATATCCGGGCTGGTTAATGGTGAGGGCTGTACCATAATTAGTTCCGACAAGTGAGTTGTTGGAAGCAACAACGCGCAAGCGGTAATTATTTCCGGAAATGATAGCTGCAGGTATATTGATCGATAATCCGTTAACGGTAGTTGATGCTGAATTTAAAGTTGCGACGGTTGAGGGGCTGGTAAACGAACCATTTCCATCGGATAATTGAACCGTATAAATATTTCCTGAATTCACGATTCCGGTATTTGAAAAATTGATACTGGCTGTTGCAGGAGTGGTACAATCGGATAATGTAAAGCTTGATTGAGTAATGGAGCTGATTGAAATATCAATCGTTGGAACAACCCAGGATATTGATACGTCATCAATAGCAAGACCATGATCAACGCCGGTATGATCAATATCTTCCCATTTCAAATAAATATATTCTCCGGGTTCTAAAAGTAAATTTGGAATTGTGACACCCGCTACTGCAATTCTGTTGGCTGCTGCATTACCATCCAAAGTAGACGCAACCCCGCCTGTTATCGGACTGCTGGCATTCAGAGCTGGTACAGCAACCCATGGCTTATCCAATGTAGAAAACAGAGAAGCAATAGGAGCGGCACTTGTTTTTTTATAGTAAAAGTTAATTGATTGAGCTACGGCAGCACTATTTCTCCACTGCTCGAGTGTATAGGAAACCGTAAGCTGTGATATAGTTCTGGATGAAGTGTTTCTTAATATCATTCCATGTGCAAAATCTCCGGAGGAGCCTGAGCCAATAGAACCCAGCCCTCGATCGGCATTTAAACCTGTACCATAGCTGTATAAATTGCCTGCAGTTAAACTTCCATCATTTGCTGCAAGAGTAAAGAGACCGCTTATTCTCTGAGAATACCAATTGGCAATTGTGCTGTTGTCGGTCCAAGTGCCAGTACCTGTATTTATCAGGGTATTGAAATCCTGCACATAGGTGCCGGTTGCATTCATACTGACCTGTGCAAGGCTTTTTTGTATACAAAAAACGCATACAAGCAACAAGCAAGCATAATAATTTCTGGGAACAGAATGCGGGTAAATAGCCTGATAAATCCTGGTCATAAGCTTCGATTTTTTGAGGCGAGCTTTCAAAGGGATGAGGAGCAGAATAACAAGGGATTTCAGGTATTGGGAATACTATGTAAAGGTATTAAATATCAGGCACTTTTCAATAAACACATTTTTTAAAAACTAACAGCGGATAGTGTGTTTTTTTTAAATCAGTGTAAGAATATCCAGGCGAAAAAAAGGGAATACCCTAAACTACCTGAATGAATAAAGAAAAAGGAGTAAAATAAACGAAGAGTTTTACCGCAGCCGGTCCATGCTCCTTATCAGCTTCTCATCCTTATGAATACCAATCAAGGCGAGGATCAGAAAAACAGGTATTGCAAAACTAAATATTGCAGTGAAGCTCAAATCTCCTTGCTGATAGGCATTCGTTTGCTTTAAAAAAAGCCCAATCATTACGAGTTGAAGAATCAGGTTGGCAATAGTTACCATCCATTGTTTTTTTCTGTTTTTATAAAGAAAAATCGAAATGACGGTTCCAAGTATTATTGCTACGGTGAGCACAAGGGATAAAAAACCAGACTGTGCCGTAAGTGGCTCATACAATTGATTTTCTTTGTTGCCACTGTAAAAAGGGAAAAATAAGGTTGCGGTACTGCAGCCTGCAGCCAATAAAAGCCAGATGGTTTGTATACGCTGGATCATAAAATTTAATTTCCTTTAACCCAATTCGGGATAAAGCGGATAGCCCGACATCAGTGCATGCACTTCATTCTTCACAGCGCTGATAATAGTTTCGTCATCTGCATGCATCAGCACGCGATCGATCAATTCTACCACTTTTTCCATGTCTGATTCTTTTAGCCCACGAGTCGTAATCGCCGGAACACCTACCCGCATACCGCTGGTAACAAAAGGTGATTTGTCATCAAAAGGCACTGCGTTTTTATTGAGTGTAATATGCGCTTTGTCGAGAGTTTCCTGTGCTTTTTTCCCTGTGAGGTTTTTATTTCGAAGGTCTATCAGCATCAGATGATTGTCGGTGCCGTTGCTGATCAGCTGATATCCTCTTTGCACAAATGCTTTCGCCATTGCCTGTGCATTTTTGATGATTTGTTGTCCGTAGGATTTGAAATCATCGGTGAGTATTTCTCCGAAAGCCACCGCTTTGGCAGCAATAACATGTTCAAGCGGTCCGCCCTGCATGCCGGGGAATACTGCCAGATCCAGCAACTGACTCATGAGGCGAGTATTTCCTTTCGGGTCTTTAATACCAAATGGGTTTTCAAAATCATGACGAAGCGCGATGATGCCACCTCTCGGCCCGCGCAGAGTTTTATGCGTGGTGGAGGTAACAATATGGCAATGATCAAAAGGGTCATTCAGCAATCCGGTTGCTATCAGTCCGGCAGGATGGGCAATATCGGCCAGTACCAGAGCGCCAACTTCATCCGCCACAGCTCGGATACGTGCATAATCCCAGTCGCGGCTGTAAGCGGAGGCTCCGCAGATAATCATCTTTGGCTTCTCCGCACGGGCTGTTGCCTCAAGTTGTTCGTAATTTACCAACCCGCTTTCCCGATCCACCCCGTAAAAAAAGGCCTGGTAGTTTTTGCCGCTGAAGTTGGCCGGACTTCCATGTGTAAGATGTCCGCCCATACTCAGATCCAGCCCTAATATTTTATCGCCCGGTTTTAGGCAGGCAAGGAAAACTGCTGTATTGGCCTGGGCACCGCTATGCGGCTGAACATTTGCCCAGGAAGCTTTGAAAACCTGCTTTAGTCTTTCGATGGCCAGGGTTTCCAGTTCATCTACTACCTCGCATCCGCCATAATAGCGTTTGCCGGGATACCCTTCTGCATATTTGTTGGTGGCTACACTGCCCATAGCCTGCATCACCTGCAGGGATGTAAAATTTTCAGATGCAATAAGTTCGATTCCATTTCGCTGACGGTCCAATTCTTTTTGGAGCAGGTCAAAAACTGCACGATCGTTTGCCATGTATTGAGGGTGGTTTGAAATTCGCGCAAAAATAGGAAGGCAAAATGAGTCCGGATTGAATCTGAGGCTTTTTTTACACAATCGGATTCGTACAGGAGGAGGCTTGTTTAAATGTGGTACTTTCGCTCCTCCTTAGCAAGCGCTGTCCGTTGAACAAATTGTTATTCGGGGAGAACCACATAAAGCCATTTTGAATGAAAGCGATTATACCTGTTGCGGGTGCCGGTACTAAACTTCGTCCGCATACATATACCCAACCCAAGGCTTTGATACCAATAGCCGGTAAAACAGTTCTGGCCATTATACTTGAGCAACTGAATGAGGCCGGAATACAGGATTTTGTTTTTATACTCGGCTACCTGGGAGATAAAATACAGGATTATATAAAAGATACCTTTCCGCACATACGTGCGGAATTTGTGTATCAGAATGAGCGGTTGGGTCTGGGTCATGCCATTTTGCTAACCAGGGAGCAGGTACAAAATGAAGAGATCATCATTGTGCTGGGAGATACGATTTGTGAATATGATGTTCGGGAAATAATAGAATCTCCGGTATCGGTATTGGCATTGAAGCGGGTTGATGATCCACGCAATTTTGGGGTTGCTGAAACTGACGAAGAGGGGGCTATTTTAAAGGTGGTGGAAAAACCACATATACCTAAAAGCAATATGGCCCTTGTGGGTATATACCGGATTAAAGAAACAGCAGTGCTGTATGATTGTCTGGAAAACAATCTTCGCGACGGACTGAAGTCGCACGATGAGTTCAACTTAACCGATGCAATTGAATGTATGATTCAGAAAGGCGTGCCTTTTCGCTCGTACAAAGTTTTAAACTGGTTTGATTGCGGCAATAAGGAATCTTTGCTTGCATCCAATTCAACCCTGTTAAAAAAATTCGGAAACTCAATATCTGAAGATCACCAGTTTGACAATGTGATTATTGTTCCTCCAGTGAGTATTGGCAAACATTGCGAAATCCGCAATTCAATCATTGGCCCGAATGTGTCTGTGGGAGATCACACCACCATTGCATCCTCGATCATTAAAGAATCCATCATTGGTTCATATGCCGATCTTTTTGATATTGTGCTGGACGACAGTCTGATTGGAAGCGATACGGAGGTAAAAGGCGAATCGAGGAGTTTGAACATCGGAGACAATACAGAGATTGATCTTGGGTAGAACTGGTTGTTAGTTGTTGGTAATTAATTGCTGGTTCTGGATATTTGATGAATAATGAGGTCAACAAATTACACACAACCAGTAACTATTTTCAACTTGCCATGAATTTTTCCAACAGAATTACTCGTTTATTGAATATAGAGAAGCCGATTATTCAGGCGGGAATGATCTGGGCCAGCGGATGGCGTTTAGCCAGCGCCGTTAGTAATGCGGGCGGTCTCGGGATTATCGGAAGCGGAAGTATGTATCCGGATGTTTTTCGTGAGCATATTCAAAAATGTAAACAGGCAACTCAAAATCCTTTTGCTGTTAATCTTCCTTTACTCTACCCATCCATCGAGGCACATATTGATATATTGATAGAGGAAGGAGTCCGGATAGTATTTACCAGTGCCGGCAACCCGAGGGTGCACACGCCACGTCTCAAAGAAAAAGGAATAACGGTTGTTCATGTAGTTAGCAGCAGTCTGTTTGCTCAGAAGGCCGAAGCTGCAGGATGTGATGCCGTAGTTGCTGAAGGCTTCGAAGCAGGCGGACACAATGGAAGGGAAGAAACCACTACGATGGTACTGATACCTGCTGTTTGCAAAGCTGTAAAAATTCCTGTGATTGCTGCCGGTGGTATTGCTACCGGACGACAAATGCTTGCAGCCATGGTGCTGGGAGCAGAAGGGGTACAGATAGGAACCAGATACGTAGCAAGCGCAGAAGCCAGCAGTCATCACGATTTCAAAAATGCCGTGATAAATAGCAAAGAAGGGGATACCAAACTGATGATGAAACAGCTGACGCCGGTACGTTTGCTGAAAAATCATTTTTACGAACAGGTGCAGTCGGCAGAAGACCGAGGTGCCGGTAAAGAAGAATTACTGCAATTACTGGGTCGAGCGCGTGCGAAAAAAGGGATGTTCGAAGGGGATCTTCAGGAAGGAGAACTTGAAATCGGACAAGTAAGTGCATTGCTGGATGATATATTACCCGCAGCAGAGATTACAGAAGCTATCTGGAACGAATTTCAGAAATCACTGAAAAGCCCTTTAACCATTATTAATGGTTAATAGCCAGCTGAAAACTATCTGCCAACAAACACCCATTTGATCATTTGTTTCCAGCTTGGCTTTTTACCATACATCAAAATGCCGGTTCGGTAAATTTTACCACTCATCCAGGTCGTGAATAAAAAGCCAGCTATCAGTAATGACATAGATAAAGCCAGTTCCCACCAGGAAACTGTTTCCGGAATGCCGGAAGGAATGCGCGCCATCATTACAATCGGAGAGGTGAAGGGTATGATGCTTCCCCAAAAAGCCAGCGGACCTGTAGGATTCTGAATGGAAGAAGTCATGATGATAAACCCAAAGATGACTGGCATCGATACCGGCAACATCAGGGATTGGGCTTCCTGAGGATCTTCATTCACCACGCTGCCAATAGCAGCAAAAAGTGCAGCATAAAAAAGATAACCCGCTAAAAAATAAAACAGAAAACAGCTGATGATCAGCCCCCAGTTGGCGGTTAGCACGGTTGCTTTTACTTCGTATAAATTCATGGCCAGTTCCTGCTGTTTGTTGAAGGAACCGATCTGCTGATTGGCCTCCTGTGCATCCTGAATCGTCTGAGGGTTTATGAGGAATGAGGAGGAATAGAATAAAAGCGTAATCACCAGCAGCCAGAGCAGGAGCTGGGTAAGGCCAACAGCGGCAATGCCAGTAATTTTTCCCATCATCAGCTGAAAAGGCCGTACGCTGCTGATAACAACTTCGGCGATCCGGTTCATTTTTTCTTCCATTACACCGCGCATCACGGAAGCGCCATATACAAACAGAGTGATATAGATTAGAAGTCCGCTTCCAAATCCGATCCCGTATGCAAGCGCCTTATTGTCTTCTTTCAGCTCTGTTCCGCTGACCTGAAACGATCGGTAGCTGACGCTGTTTTTGGATGCATTGGTGCGAATGGAATCCAGGAGCGACACACTTACGCCATGGGTTCTAAGAATACGATCTTCGTCAATACGGGTCAGTTGTTCGCGGATGGCTTCATCGGTTGCCAGCCCGAGTTGCTTATCGGAATACAACCTTGCTGAATCGGCTCCTCGAGCGTTTCCGTAAATGATCAGCAGGCCTTCATAACCTTCTTTCTTGTAAGTTTCTCTGGAGATCTCCGCGGGAAAACCAAAGCTGACAGCACTGCTGTTTTTGAGCTGCTTTGCATACAACCCCGTTTCATCTTTCACAGCTACTTTGTAATCTTCGATGCTGTTGGCTCCCAGATAAGCTGATCCCAGAAAGAATAAAAGCAAAATGACCGGAAATAAAAAAGTTGATAATAAAAATGTTTTATTCCGGACTCTGGTAATATACTCCCGTTTAAAAATGATCCATATTTTTTGCATATCCTGAAATTAGAGGATGATCAATACGAAGGTTTGTCTATGCTTCCGTTTTTGTTTTGTTAGCTTCTTCTTCCACCAGCTGTATAAATATTTCATTCAAAGTGGGCAGGATTTCGCGGAAGGATTCGATCTCTTTTTGTTCTCTTATAAAATACTGCAACACTTCATTGTTTCCGATGTTTTCCGGTTTGCTGATTTCCCAGCGGTTTGCATCATGTGTAATGATTTCAAACGGAGCGGCTGAGGTCAGCGGGGTAGCGGGGGTTGCTTCCAGCAAGAAACGATGTTTTTTGAATTGCTGACGGATCGCGTCAACGGATCCGTCAAGTATTTTTTTTCCCTGGTTTACCAGAATGATATGATCGCATATTTCTTCCACCTGTTCCATGCGGTGTGTGCTGAAAAGGATGGTGGATCCTTTCTGGGCAAGCGCAAAAATTTCATCTTTAATCAATCTTGCATTCACTGGATCTAAGCCGCTGAAAGGCTCATCCAGAATAATCAGATCGGGTTCGTGTAAAACCGTTGTTACAAACTGCAGTTTTTGCCCCATCCCCTTAGAAAGATCTTCGGTTTTTTTATGCCACCAGCCGGTCATACCCAGTTTTTCAAACCAGTATTTTGCGCGTTCAAAGGCTTCTTTCCTGGATAGTCCTTTCAGCTCTGCCAGGTATAAAACTTGTTCTCCGACTTTCATTTTTTTATACAGACCTCTTTCCTCCGGCATATATCCGATGCGGGCAGGGTCTTTGTCTGGACGAAAGGATTTTCCGCAGAATGAGATTTTACCCTCATCCGGAAAAAAAATTCCTGTAATCATACGGATCAGCGTGGTTTTACCGGCTCCGTTTGGTCCGAGTAATCCGAAGATGGATCCTTTTTGCAGGGTGAAACTGATGTTGTCCACTGCTTTGTGGTTGGTAAAATATTTTTTTAAATGATGGATTTCAAGAACCGGAGTCATAGATGGTATTTTATTTAGTGCTGCATATTTCAAAGGTTATGCTACGATGCTTTCAAAGATAGTTTATAGATTTTTTACTTCGATACCGAGTGTCGTTGCTACTGCGTTCGCAGTTCTTTCTCCGTCCATGGCAGCGCTAACAATTCCTCCGGCGTACCCCGCACCTTCTCCACAGGGATAAAGACCTGAAATTTGCGGATGCTGCAGGCTCTTGGGGTCTCTTGGAATACGCACTGGAGAAGAGGTGCGCGACTCTGTTGCCACTACAACAGCTTCGTTGGTAAAATATCCGTTCATCTTTTTGCCAAAGGTCTGAAAGGCTAAACGCAATCTTTCTTCAATGAAGCCAGGAAGCACTTCCTGCAATTGCACGGAATTCAAACCCGGCAGATAAGAATTTGCAGGAAGGTCATTGGATGGTTTCCGGTTGAAAAAGTCGACCATACGCTGTGCCGGCGCCTGAAAATGGCCGCCTCCAGCTCTGTAGGCCACCTGCTCTACCTGTTGTTGAAATTTCATCAAGAGCAATGGGCTAGATTCGTCCGGGGCCATAGCTGTAGACTTGATTTTATGCAGCCATTTCAGAACATCCTGCTGTTCGACAGTAACCACCATGCCGCTATTGGCGAAAGGATTATTTCTTTTCGAAGGACTCCAACCATTCACAACCAGCTCGCCTGGGGATGTAGAGGCGGGGGCGATGATACCACCCGGACACATGCAAAAAGAGAATACTCCTTTTCCCTGAATCTGTTCAACGAGGCTATAGGAAGCCGGCGGCAGGTGAGGGTCTCTCGGATTACAATGATATTGAACCGCATCAATCAGCGATTGCGGGTGTTCTATTCGAACTCCAAGCGCGAATGCTTTTGCTTCGATCAGAATATTTCTGTTATGCAGCAACTGAAAAACATCCCGGGCACTGTGACCGGTTGCCAGTATCAGTGCATCTCCTTTTATGGAATCTTTTCTGTTTGTCTCGATGGTATACCATTGGTTGTTGCGGGTAATGATATCCGTTAGTTTAGTTTCAAAATGAATTTCTCCGCCGCAGCTGCGAATATGCTCCCGCATTGCAGTGATGATCTGCGGTAGGTGATTGGTTCCGATATGGGGGTGAGCCTTGTACAGGATTCCCGGATCTGCTCCGAAATGACAAAACAATTCAAGAATGCGCTGGACATCTCCTCTTTTTTTGCTTCGGGTGTAGAGTTTGCCGTCGCTGTAGGTGCCGGCGCCTCCTTCTCCAAAACAATAATTGCTTTCCGGATTCAAGATTCCTTCTTTGTTGAGGAGTGCCAGATCTCTTCTGCGCGCACGTACATCCTTTCCCCGTTCAATCATAACCGGTTTGATACCCATTTCAATAAGCCTCAGAGCCGCAAAAAGACCAGCTGGCCCGGTACCAACAATGATGACCTGATTTTGGGAATGGTTAACTTTTTTCCACTTGAATGAAAAGGGTGTAGGAGGCGTGAAGAGTTCATCTATGAAAACTTCTGCTTTGAGTTGAATCATCGGCTGACGGTGCCGGGCATCGATCGATTCTTTCAGTATATTATAACCGCTGATTTGCCCGGATTCAATACCTGCTGCTTCTGCAAGAGCAGACTTCAGCAAAGCTGTACTTTGTGTGTACTGAGGCGGTACCTGTATGGTGATACTTTTAGGCATGAACCCAACAAAAAATAAGAAACAAAGGTATCTCAATCAGAGATGTTAGCGCGTTTTTAACGTTTTAAGATCGGGAAGACCTTTTATCTTTATAGGGTTAAACAACTGGTTGTCATCAGATCTTATATTAACTGAACATGAAGGCTATCAGTTCGAAATTCGAATCAATGAACTGTTTATGCAAAAGCTCTACATAAATCATCTTCTGAACCTCTTGCCTTGTTTCAAACATAGGTTCAGATTTTACAGCTTGATTTTAAGTCTGAAGACTGCATGTGTATTCATTTTTGCTCTTTTCAATCTCAATCTTTATGCTCAAAAGGAGCAGACGCTTTATTATGAGGCCACCTGCACGTATAAAATTGAGTCGGCTGGGCCGATAGATAAAGGGGCAGAAGCTTTTTATAAAAACACCCGTTTTGTACTGTATCTGAAAGGAACCTGGACACGTACGGATTTAAACAGCAGCAGTGGCAATACCATCACCTTACATGATTCAAAACAACAGATCGGAGTAATTATGAATGATTACGGAAATCAGAAGATACTGGTACGTATGAATCAGGAAGAGCTGAAAGATAAAAATAAACAATTCGATCAAAAGACTATTGAATTAAAAGAGGATACCAGGAATATTCTTGGATACAACTGCCGCCTGGCAATCATTAAGCTTAGTGACGGAACAGAGTTCAGGGTTTATTACGCGCCCGATATTCTTTTTTCAAACAAGCAATTTGACTCTCCGTTTCATGATTTACCCGGATTCCCGCTGGAATATGAAGTGATGATGGGTTCAATGAAGTTCAGATATTTAGCGACTCAGATCTCCTTTGACGCAGTTCCCTCTGCTATGTTCGATATCCCTAAAAGCGGTTATCGGGAAATGAAATATTCAGAAAGTAAAAATTAGTAAGAGGCGTATGAATAAAACAGATAGTTGAAATCTGAATTATTCTTCTGTTTATTTTTCACAGGAAACTGTTCCTGCAGCTGCTGGTGGGTGGTGATAAGGGATAATATAAACTGTGTTCCCTTTTACAAATCGGAGATAACCGTTGCTTAAAACAACACCGGAATGATTCGTTGAATTTACTGTATTTCCTCCGCGGAACTGAAAGCCGTTTTTCAGTGTGAAAACATGTGCGTGTTTGCTTACCGCAACTTTTTTGTTATTCTTTCCGTTGTTGAGAATGGCAGAGTTGGCTGCTGGTACCAGAATCGAGCAAACGATCAGGATACAAACCAGAGCTGGTAGATGGAGGCGGAAGGTTGCATTTCTCATAATTTCAAATTTAAGAAATTATTGGCTGCAGAGGAGGTGAAAGCGTGTTTTATGATAGTATTAACGAATGTGTATAATTAAATGTTGCGCAGCTGTGTAATTTTTTTTCGAAATAAGTTAACTTAGGGAAACTCCCGATTATGGAAAATAATAATCCCTTCCCTGAAGAAAGTGCAGAAATCCGTGAACTATTGCGGATGTACCGTAATTTACGCGAAGGCCGTCCAGGCTCCTTCCTCGAAGAAGAAGATTTTGAAAAACTGATTCTGCATTTTGATGAACAGGAAAATTTGAAAGAAGCTTTTCGGGTTGCTGAAACGGGTTTGAGTATTTTTCCGTATTCCGCACTGCTGTACCTCAAAAAAGCAGATTTATTATTAACCGACCGGAAGTATGAGCAGGCGCTGGAAATACTCGATGAGGTCGAACTGCTGGATGCCTCTTCTTCAGAGCTGGTTATTCTGAAAACGGAAGCGTACTTAGCGCTCGATCAACAAGAAAAAGCGATTCCGCTGCTGGAAGACGCACTCACCCGGTTTGAGGGGCAGGAGCGGATCGAATTGCTTTTTGAATTATCGGATGTGTATGATGATTACGAGCAGTTTGATAAAGTTTTCGATTGCCTGAAAATCATCCTTGAAGAAGATCCGATCAATGAGGAAGCGTTGTATAAAATTTGTTTCTGGACAGATTATACCGGAAGAAACGAAGAATCGATTCGCTTACATAACAAAATCATCGATCAGTTTCCCTACACTGAACTAGCCTGGTTCAATCTGGGTGCGGCTTACCAGGGATTAAAATTATTTGAGAAGGCTATAGATGCCTATCTGTATTGTGTGGCGATTGATGAAAAATTTGATTATGCTTACCGCAATATGGGAGATGCTTATATCCGGATGCGGAAATACCGGGAGGCGATTGAAATGCTGGAAAAAGTAGTAGAGTTGAGTCCGCCGGAAGATGTCATCTTTAAAGCGATTGCCTACTGTTATGAAAAGCTAAAGCAGCCGGCGCAGGCACGCTTATATTACCGGAAAGCATCCCACCTTAGCCCGGATGATGGTCAATTGTATTATAAAATTGCCTGTACTTACATCGATGAAGGGAAACATGCCAATGCCGTAAAACAACTCCGGCAAGCGCTGAAAATCAACCGTAAAAATTCCGATTATAATATGGCCATGGGATATGCGCTTATGGGTGTGGAAGATTTCCAGCAGGCTATGGAGCATTTCGTAAGCGTGGCAGATATGCGTCCGAAAAGTGAAAAAGGCTGGTGCGGTGTGCTGGATTGTCTGGCCCAGGTACAGAACTGGAAACAAGTTGGCATAACAGCCGAAATGGCCTATCAGGCCACTGGAAAGAAGCCGGTTTTTTTGATCTATCAGGCTATTTCAGGACTCACTACCGGCAAGGTTAAACAGGGTTTGTTATTGCTGGAAGAGGCCATGCAAAAATCACCCAAAATGGTTCGTAAGCTTATTGAGATTAACCCTTCCCTTTTACAATATCCGCAGGTTGTAGATTTTCTGGCGAAACATAAACGATCCCGAAAAAAGAAATCCTGATTTATTCAACCGGCCTGACTTTATATCAGCTTTTCGGCCTGAAAGGGGTACGGTATGCTCCTTGCTGTGAACTTCTTACATTTGCAACTTTACTAATTAGCTTCAGCAGGTGTCGTTACTTACGTCATCTGATATAAGATTAAACAAACGAACGGAGAATGAACTATCATTTATCCCAGATGCCCGACAGAGTGATCAAGCCAAGAGGTCATGGTATTACAATGGTAATGGATAAGGGATTGAGTATCGGAGAAGCGCAGAATTTTCTTTCCATTGCAGCTCCGCATGTGGACATCATCAAGCTGGGTTTCGGTACTTCCTATGTTACACCCAATCTGCGGGAGAAAATAGAATTGTATAAATCCGTAAATATTCCTGTGTATTTCGGAGGTACTCTTTTTGAAGCTTTTCTGATTCGTAATCAGTTTGAAGATTACATCTCTGTTTGTAAGGATTATGAAATCGATTATATGGAAGTCAGCGATGGCTCCATTACAATTCCACATGCTGAAAAATGCGGATATATCGAAAAGCTCACGCAATACGGTACGGTTCTCAGTGAAGTGGGCAGTAAGGATGCAACGCATATAATTCCCCCATACAAGTGGATTGAGCTGATGCGTGCGGAGCTGGAGTCGGGAGCGTCCTATGTAATTGCTGAGGCTCGGGAAGCAGGTAATGTCGGCATCTACCGTGGAAGCGGAGAAGTGCGGGAAGGGTTGGTGCAGGAAATTCTCACACAGATACCGCAGGAAAAAATTATCTGGGAAGCTCCTCAGAAAGCGCAGCAACTATATTTCATTGAACTTCTTGGATGTAATGTAAATCTGGGAAATATAGCTCCGGTTGAAGTGCTCGCATTAGAGGCCATGCGAATTGGATTGAGGGGAGATTCATTTTTCTTCTTTCTGGATCAGCAGCAAGCAAAATAAATACGCTTCTATCCCGCATATTTCTTGTGAATTTTTATGTCAACTGACCTAAAGTTATACGGACTAATCGGTTATCCCCTAGGGCACTCTTTTTCGGGCCGGTATTTTGCTTCCAAATTCAGGGATGAAGGAATTACAGATTGCCGCTATGATTTGTTTCCGATTTCTTCAATAGATGCACTGCCTGATTTATTACATGCGAATCCGAATCTTAAGGGGCTCAATGTTACAATTCCCTATAAAGAACAAGTATTGTCTTATTTGCATTTCCGCAGTCCTGTTGTACAGGAAACCGGAGCCTGTACT
>Ga0315902_10009033_pt1 | contig 13407 bp, 13 predicted proteins | sample LakEriMetagenome_9_FD_203523 | JGI IMG/M metagenome (GOLD analysis project Ga0315902, IMG submission 203523) | Freshwater fungal communities from buoy surface, Lake Erie, Ohio, United States - Buoy 12 MA117 | ecosystem: Environmental > Aquatic > Freshwater > Lake > Lake biofilm | place: USA... | reverse complement strand
TGCTTTTTTTATGGTATAACTAAGAAGGCTAGGAAACAGCCCGATAAGATAGCCAATAGCTTAAACAAATGAAACGTGTGATTTTCAGCCGTTTCAAAAATGATCGTTGTGGAGATGTGGAGAAACATCCCTACCACAATGGCCAAAATCATGTGGTAATCTGCACCAATTTGTGCAGCGGGCATATAAAGCCCTACTAATAATCCTAAAGGCGTCATAATGCCAAACAAGAGTAAATAGATCCAACTGCTGCTCTGTTTAATGGACGTTTGAAGCAACAAGGTCATCAAAGCAACTGCGACGGGAAATTGGTGAAAAATAATTCCAAAAAGCAATGTATCATCAGTTCCATGGTGATGTCCTCCCACTTCGGCATGAAGTCCAGCAATTTGATTGCCTAACGGAATACCTTCGATAATGGAATGTACCGATAAGGAAAGAAACAAGCCCCAGGGCATCGCCTGACCCTTGTGCACATGCACATGACCGTGTTCAATTCCCCCCGAGAAAAATTCCAGAATTAACTGCACCAAAAAACCAAATAGGATATACATTCCTATTCCCAAACCAGCGTCTTCCGCTGAATATAAATCCGGCAATAAGTGCAAGCATGCAATGGCCAATAAGAAACCGCCACTGAAAGCCAAAGCTAACTTAATAAACTGATCTTTATTGGATTGCTTGAGGTAATGAACAAATATTCCCCCGAACAATACAGGTAACAATAGATATAAAGAGGTAAGTAAGGCTTGCATCATTCGGCTTTTTGAGCAATGAGAATTAACCTGTCTGAATGGGCAATATCAAATGGTGCCAATGCATAGTCACCTAACACTTCTTTCAAAACAAAACCACTTCCGTTCAATAAGCGCTTGAAATCTTCAAGAACAAGGAATTGAACACGCTCCTGAAAGGAAAGCCGTACATCACCATCGGTAATTTGCACCTCCTTGTAAATGTGCTTGCCGTCGAACCGGCGGTGCAACTGAAATTCGACGCCATCGATTTGTTTATGCTCCTCCGAAATGAGCTTGCCTGCCACCCGCTGGGCATTCATAAAGTCAATAACAAATAGCCCATGTGGCTTCAGCACTTGATGAACGGCTTTCATCACCTGCTCGTTTTCATTGGAGTGATCAAAGTATCCAAAACTCGTAAACAGGTTGAAAACAGCATTAAAGTGCTCCCCTGGTACTGGCTGGCGCATATCATGAACCGAAAAGGTAAGTCCATCTTGTTGATATTTCCGTGCATGCTCAATGCTGTTCGGGGACAAATCCACGCCATGCACCTTTAATTCATGCTGGTGTAGCATAAGGGCATGTCGCCCTTTTCCACAAGCAAGATCCAACACATGTGAATCTTTAGGGAGTTGCAAAAAGTTCAACAAGTTGTCAATAAAATGCGATGCTTCCTCTTCGTCTCTGTTTTGATATAACAGGTGGTAATAGGGGCTGTCAAACCAATTCGCAAACCACTCCTTTTGTTCCATAAATCAAAGATACTGTTTTTATGTAGCTTGAATCGAGTTCAATTTAGTCAATGAATGTATGTTCGTGGATTTGCTAAAATTGTTGTACCTTCAAGCGCCTATGCAATCGCTTTATCCGACTTTTCAACTCCTTGAACAAGAGGAAATCCTGCTTTCATTTAAAGGAAAATTGGGTCCTGATATTATTCAATGCCTTATTCCACTGTTGGAGCAAGGATGTAGAAAGGAAGGAGTTAGCGATAGAACTGGTAGAAAAATTCTCGGCGTGTTTATTGAAGCCATTCAAAATGCCTTTCATTATGCCGAACCTGGACCTCATGAAACGAGTAACTCCATCGTACTTGTTCGAAAAAACACCAAAACATGCCAAATTCAAACAGGTAACTACATAGGTGTTGCAAATATTGCTCAAATAGAAACATACTTGAACGAACTTAACAAACTCAATGACCTTGAGCTGAAAGAGCGCTACAAAGAAAAATTAAAAAACGGTATATTTTCGAGCAAAGGGACTGCAGGTTTAGGAATGATTGACATGCTAAGAAAATCAGGTAATAGCGTTGCGTATCATTTTGAGCCAATCAATGTTAAACACGCCTTTTTAAGTTTACAACTAACGATTCAAATTGATGAATATGAATAATTTAATCATTGAACCAACGTCCATGACACCAAGAGTGGAATTCCTGCACCAACCCGGAATATTAAAACTTACTGGACGTTCAATACCCGAGAATTCCATGGAATTCTTCCAGCCATTGCACGAATGGACTAATACATATTTGGAACAACCCCACTCGGAAACGACCATTGAAATTCGCTTGGAGTATTTTAATACGTCCAGTTCAAAGGCCTTGCTTGAGCTCCTAAAGAAATTCGAAGCAATACATGACAAAAAATCAACCCTTTTGGTAAGATGGTTCCACGAAGAGGACGATGAAGATATGATGGAAGCAGGCGAAGATTACCAAGCCATCATTTTATTGCCCTTCGAATTTGTCGCTGTGGATGAACTCTAAGGCGCTGCGCATTGGATTAACAGGTGGAATAGGGGCTGGAAAGTCCTATGTTGCGCGAATTTTACAAGCGATGGGATACCCCATATTTCATTCTGATGCGGTCGCTAAAACCCTTCTTGATCTCGACGAGCAACTTCATGTATCCCTTATACAATTGTTCGGAGAGGATATTATGCACAATAGCCTGCCGAATAAGGAACGCCTGGCTTCACTCATTTTTAGCGATAACGAAAAAAGGGAAAAGTTGAATGCGCTTATTCACCCCCGCGTCAGAGAACAATTTGAAGCTTTCTGTGCGGCCTTTCCGGATGGAATTGTATTCAATGAGGCAGCCATTTTGTTTGAGACAGGAACATACCGCAACTTGGATGCTACTATATTGGTAGCCGCTCCGGAATTGCTTAGGCTAAAACGCATCATAGAGCGAGACCAGTGCAACACGGAACTAGCTAAAGCCAAAATCGCCGCTCAATGGCCGGATGATAAGAAAATGCCTTTATCCGATTACCTTATTATCAATGACGACCAGACACCACTGCTTTTTCAAGTAGAAGAAATAGTGTTCAAAATAGCGAAGAAATTAGCCGTAAACGAACTGGTATAAAAAACCCTCTTCCAAGGAAGAGGGTCGTATATGTAGACGTCACTGCTATCTGTACATTCAGGAAGCAGTAAACGAAAAAGAGTCCACATGCAGTGGACTCTATGTTTTTATGCAACTGCTGGTTACATCATTCCTGGCATACCGCCCGGCATTCCGCCCATGGCTGGAGCATTTTCCTCTGGCTCATCCACGATAACACATTCTGTTGTCAACAACATCGAAGCGATGGATGCGGCGTTCTCTACGGCAATGCGTGTTACTTTGGTTGGGTCAATAACTCCTGCAGCGTACAAGTTTTCGTATGTTTCTGTACGTGCGTTGTACCCGAAGTCATTGCTGCCTTCTTTCACCTTTTGAACAATTACCGCACCTTCACCCCCAGCATTGGCGATGATTTGACGCAATGGTTCTTCAACAGCACGCCTCACGATTTGAATGCCTGTTAATTCATCTTCGTTCTCAGCTTTTAGGCTGTCCAGTGATTCAATAGAGCGAATGAGTGCAACACCACCACCGGGAACGATACCTTCTTCGACTGCTGCCCTTGTTGCAGCAAGCGCGTCTTCTACACGGTCTTTTTTCTCTTTCATCTCAACCTCAGTGGGCGCACCTACATAAAGTACAGCAACACCTCCTGCTAGTTTTGCCAATCGCTCCTGAAGTTTTTCACGATCGTAATCCGAGGTTGTTGCTTCAATTTGAGCTTTGATTTGACCAATGCGCGCCTGAATGTCTTCTTTTTTACCTGAGCCATTCACGATGGTCGTATTGTCTTTATCGATTTCAATTTTTTCCGCGGTACCAAGCATATCCAATGTGGCGTTTTCGAGGGTAAATCCGCGCTCTTCCGATATAACTTGTCCACCAGTTAGAATAGCGATATCTTCCAACATTGCTTTTCTTCTGTCTCCAAATCCTGGTGCCTTAACAGCTGCGATTTTTAGCGAGCCTCTCAAACGGTTTACAACCAATGTAGCTAACGCTTCTCCGTCAACGTCTTCTGCAATAATCAATAGTGCTCTTCCGGTTTGAACTGCCGGCTCTAGTATCGGCATCAATTCCTTCATGTTCGATATCTTCTTCTCGCAAATCAGGATAAGCGGTTTTTCCATTTCGGTGACCATCTTTTCCGCATTTGTCACAAAATAGGGTGAAAGGTAGCCCCTGTCAAACTGCATACCTTCTACGGTTTTCACCTCGGTCTCAGTACCCTTTGCTTCCTCTACCGTAATGACGCCATCGTTCCCAACAACCTTCATCGCCTCAGCAATCAATGCACCGATGGAATCGTCGTTGTTCGCAGAGATAGCAGCAATTTGCTTGATCTTATCGTTTTCTGAACCAACTACTTGAGAGAGTTTTCCCAAGTTTTTTACCACCTCATGTACGGCTTTGTCAATTCCGCGTTTCAAATCCATAGGATTTGCACCTGCAGCTACGTTTTTTAGTCCAGCACTGATGATGGCCTGTGCAAGTACGGTTGCAGTTGTAGTTCCATCTCCAGCAATGTCTGCTGTTTTGGATGCAACTTCTTTCACCATCTGAGCCCCCATGTTTTCAATTGGATCTTTTAATTCAATCTCTTTTGCTACGGATACACCATCTTTTGTAATGTGAGGAGCCCCGAATTTTTTTCCGATTACAACGTTGCGTCCTTTTGGCCCTAAAGTTACCTTTACAGCATTAGCCAACGCATCGACACCTTTTTTCAGTTTGTCGCGTGCATCTACATCAAATAAAATTTCTTTTGCCATGTTTTTACTTTTTTGTTAGTTAAAAAATACCGTAAATATCTGATTCACGCATGATTAAGTAATTGGTTCCGTCCAATTTAATTTCGGTTCCGGAATACTGACCATACAATACAACATCGCCTACTTTTACAGTCATAGGCTCGTCTTTTTTTCCGTTTCCTGCAGCGATTACAGTGCCTTTCAAAGGCTTTTCCTTTGCAGTATCAGGAATGATAATGCCGCTGGCTGTTTTTTCTTCTGCCGGCACAGGTTCAATAAGAACTCTGTCTGCCAAAGGTGTAAATTTTACTGACATATTTAATTGTTTAATTTAAGTTCGCTGCGCCTTTTTCAAAAGATATGCCACCTCAAAAAAACAGCTTTCTTACCTCAAAAAACTGACAAAACAGCAAAAAAAATGTCAGTATGCTGACATACTGACATTTATAAGTTGTTCTTAAAATGGGTTTATTTTCCTCCTTTTCCGGGTTGGGTGTTACCTGGTGTTCCTCCTTTTTGGCCAGAACCACCTCCTTTTTGTTGTTCTTGCTTCTGTTGTTGCTGCTGAATCTCTTCAGGAGTAAGTTGCCTTTCTGGAGTCAACATGATGGTCATGACCACACTCAATACCATGATGATGCCCGCCAAAGTCCAAGTGGCATTGTCAATAAAATCATTGGTGCGTTGAACACCACCAATTTGTTGTGCTGCCCCAAAATCGGAACTCAAACCACCACCTTTCGGATTTTGAATGTATACGACCAAAATCAATAGGATGCAGGCGACAATGATAATAATGGAAATCAATAGTTGCATGTTTATTTATTTAAATTGTTGTTTTATTCGCTCAATTTGGGATGCAAAGAAACTCTTTTTTTCCGTATTAATCAACATTAATTGCTCATAAGCTTCAATTGCCCTTGAAAAATTCCCTTGAGCAACGTAAATTTTGGCCAATGTTTCACTTACGGGAATTTTATGCGTTGCAATGCTTTCTTTCGCTTTTTGTACTGGGGAGAAGAAATCCTGTTTTTGTTTAATCTCCTTTGTTATGCCTTTGTTTTCGACGCTGGTTTGAGCTGTAAATAAGTTCCTGTTTATGTCAAGCGTTCCTTGCTCGTTCGCTTTTAGCCACGTGGTAAACGTTCTGGATGCATCAGCTGCCTGTCCAGCCAACAGTTCGGTTGTTTTTTCATCGCTTTGTTGTTGTTCCGAAATGGACGTGTCTTCTATAACCAAGTGATCAAGGTTATAGGCAGATGAGATTGCTTCGGCAAGTAATTCTCTTTCGAAAGCATCGTCCGGTAAGGAGGGTTTTTCGATAAGCTCAAGTGCTTCGCTTGAAGTAATATTCAAAGGAATATGCACATCAACATCGTCTATTTCGCTGTTATCCTCTTCCTGAAACGAAGGGTTTTTAATCACCACTGGTTCAGTGTTAACAACGAGCACTGTTGTTTTTGGTGCAGGTATTTCGGTAATTTCCTTTTCTTTTTCTGCGACTTCCTCTTGGATTTCTTCAGGTTGTTCTAAAGTTGAATCTTCCTTTGCTGTACTTTCTACTTCACTAATTTTTTTCTCAGTTGGTAAAAGGGTATCATTCCCTCCTTCCAGCAATGCATAAAGTTGTCCTCGGTCAGCTATTTTGAATGCATGAGCCTCAAGTTCCCGTTCAAAGCGGACATCTGCATGAACTTTCAAGGCGTTTAAGTACAACAATGAAAAAACCTGAGAATAAGGATAAAGAGCAGTCATTTCCTTCAAGGAAACGATGTCTTCCAAGGTGCATTCGCTTGGATGCTCAATGCGATGTGCGATATGCGTTAGGTTCATCATCACCAATTCGACATGAGTTTATTTATTAAATCTTGAATCAATTGTGCATTGACTTCATCTAATAGGACAGATTCAACGGAAGCAAGGTCTGTGTTGGAATCGTAATCAATGAAACGGGTGGCCGTAAATTTAATTTCATCTTCTTTAGGTTTAGAGATAAAAACGGTGTAGGAAATGGAAATGGAAAGTCGGTTTTTTTCTGAATTGTCTCCAGGTTGAATCGCAATAGGCGATACACTGTAATTGGTAATCACGCCTTCGATTAAGACTTCTCCTTGACCGGTAGAAGGATTGAGTAACAGACTCGTATTGCTTTGAACGGCGTCTTTTACTTTTTCGGAAAAGGTTGCCGCGTAACTCAAGGGAGTATTGGCCGCGTTGTTTTCGAAGGTTTTTACGGAGAATGTTTTCCATTCTTCCGGCATGTTTTTATCGACGAAAGAAATACTCTTTGGCCAGCAGGAAACAAGAGCAAGACTTAATAAAACGAAAACTAAACTTTTCATTCTCCGAGGTTGTATTCTTTTATTTTTCGGTAAAGTGTACGTTCGCTTATACCCAATTCTGCTGCTGCGTATTTTCGTTTTCCTCTGTGTTTTTCCAAGGCCTTTTGAATCAGCTCGCGTTCGCGTTCGCCCAATGAAAGTGACTCCTCGATTTCAATGTGTTCCTCAAAATGACCCGTTTCTGGATTTTCACTGAGCACTGCATGTTCCACTGAGGCACTTGGTAAGGCGCGTTGTTGAACGCCGATGTCCTGATAAAACCTGTTCACAACCGCTGTTTGATCTGAATTTAATTGGAAATCACCTTGTTGTGAAACCATTTCAAGCACGAGTTTTTTCAATTCTGACAAATCCCGCTTCATTTCAAACAAAAACTTATACATCAGCTCCCGCTCAGATATGCTCTCCTGACCAGCCGATTCACCTACCAAAATAGGTGTTTGTTCCGTCGGTAGGGGCAAATATTTTTCCAAGGAAAGGGCGTCCATTTCCCTCGATGTTTCCAACACCGAAAGTTGTTCAACTAAGTTGCGAAGTTGCCGGATATTGCCGGGCCAAGGATATCGGAGCACTAAATCGACCGCATCCGGTTGTAGCTTAATGGCGGGCATTCGGTACTTTTCCGCAAAGTCATGCGCGAATTTCCGAAACAACAGATGGATGTCTTCGCTTCGGGCTCGGAGTGGAGGCAAGTTAATAGGAACTGTATTAAGACGGTAAAACAAGTCCTCTCTAAATTTTCCACTATGTATGGCTTTCATCATGTTTTCATTGGTGGCAGCCACGACCCGAACATTGGTCTTTATCACTTTGGAGGAACCCACCCGAATGAACTCTCCTGTTTCCAGCACGCGCAGCAAACGCACCTGCGTCGGCATGGGCAATTCGGCGACCTCGTCTAGAAATATGGTGCCTCCATTAGCGACTTCAAAATACCCTTGTCGGCTTCCCTGAGCGCCTGTGAAAGCACCTTTTTCGTGTCCAAAAAGTTCTGAGTCAATCGTTCCCTCCGGTATGGCACCACAATTTACAGCAATGTACTCGCCGTGCTTTCTGGAGCTCAACTGATGAATCACTTGCGGAATGATCTCCTTTCCTGTACCGCTCTCTCCTGTTACCAAGACAGAGATATCGGTAGGAGCCACCTGAACAGCTACTTCCAACGCTCGGTTGAGTAGGGGCGCATTGCCAATGATCGCGAAACGCTGTTTAACCTGCTGAACGTTCATTTAATTAGTTCGATTGGGATTCAATGAGTTCAACTACCTCTCCATGTAAAGTGGCCGATGAACAATCTTCAATGCGCACCATCACATATTGACCTGCACGGCATTGTTCTTTGGGAAAAACAACCATGCTGTTTCTGCCCGTTCGCCCACAAAGAAATTCGTCTGAGCGCTTCGAGGGGCCTTCAACCAACACTTTTTGTACGGTACCAATTTGTTTTTTGTTGGAAGCAAGGCTGTGGCCCAGTTGTTTTTGAATGACTTCAGTCAAACGTCTTTTCTTTACTTCTTCGGAAATATCGTCGTCATACCTGCGTTCTGCCAATGTTTTTGGTCGTTCAGAATAACTGAACATGTAAGCAAAATCATAGGAAACGGCATCCATAAGGCTGAGCGTTTCTTTGTGTTCTTCCTCCGTTTCACCACAAAAACCAGTAATGACATCGGTAGAAATGGCACAATTGGGTACAATTCGGCGTATTGCCTCTATCCGTTCAAGGTACCAATCCCTCGTGTAATTTCGATTCATTCTTGTTAAAACACTGCTGCTTCCGGATTGAACAGGAAGGTGAATGTAGGGGCAAATGTTTTCATGACTTGCCATGGCTTTTAATACGTCGTCCGTCATGTCCTTCGGATGAGAGGTCGAAAACCGCACCCGTAATTCAGGAGAAACGTTGGCAACCATGACAAGCAATTCTGCGAAGTTTGTGGTCGGAAGTTCGGTATTTTTAATTTCGCCTTTTGAACTAATATTCCACCGGTAACTGTCAACGTTCTGCCCAAGAAGCGTAACCTCTCGATATCCCTTCTCAAATAGATCGGTGCATTCTAAAACAATCGTATGAGGGTCCCTAGATCGTTCACGACCTCTGGTAAAAGGTACCACGCAGAAAGAACACATATTGTCGCATCCACGCATGATGGTTACAAAAGCCGAAACGCCGCCCTGGTCCAAGCGAACAGGTGTAATGTCTGCATACGTTTCCTCACGCGACAGAAGCACATTTACTGCTTTTTGTCCAGTGCCTACTTCCTCTATTAAATGAGGTAAATCGCGGTACGCATCCGGACCAGCAACCAAATCCACAAGTTGTTCCTCTTCCAGCAGTTTAGTTTTTAAACGTTCTGCCATACAACCCAATATGCCAACAACCAATTCGGGCTTTGATTTTTTGCGGTGTTTAAAATCATTCAACCGATTACGCACTCGTTGCTCTGCATTGTCCCTAATGGAACACGTATTAATCAATACCACGTCTGCCTCTTCCACATTGCGGGTTGTACCAAATCCGTTCTCTGACAAAATGGATGCAACCACTTCACTGTCAGAAAAATTCATCTGACAACCATAGCTTTCCAAGTACAATTTCTTACTAACAGAACTTTTGTTCGCATCAATCAATGTGGCACTTCCTTGTAATTCCTCAGATAACATAGATCCTTTTTTAACAATTCTCTCTCGCTAAGATGCGAAACACAAAAGTAGTGAACTTTTAAATCACCTGTCAATTTGTCACCTTTAAAAGTGCTTTTACACTGAGAATCGTCCTTCTTTCATTGATTTTCTGATTGCGGTACCGACTTCTTTTTACTTTGGTAAAAACATTTATACCGCTGTCTCTGTTCTTTTTCCGTTGGTGCTTGAATTCTGAAATAAAAACTACATTTGCCAACTTTTGATTTCAAATACACCTATGTTATGGCCAGAAATTTAGTAATCGTCGAGTCCCCTGCAAAAGCAAAAACAATTGAAGGATACCTCGGAAAAGATTTTGTGGTAAAATCCAGTTTTGGCCATGTGAGAGACCTCGCGAAAAAAGGTCTTGCTATCGATATTGAGAATAATTTTTCGCCTCAATACGAGGTTACACCAGACAAAAAACAGGTCGTTTCCGAGTTAAAAAAATTGGTAAAGGAGGCTGAAACCGTTTGGTTGGCAACGGATGAGGATCGTGAAGGAGAAGCCATTTCTTGGCATTTGTATGAAGCGCTCAACCTTGATAAAAAGGAAACACGAAGGATCACTTTTAATGAAATTACAAAGCCTGCGATTTTAAAAGCAATCGAGCGTCCGCGAGACATTAACAAAGAATTGGTTGATGCCCAGCAAGCAAGACGGGTGCTTGATCGCCTCGTAGGTTTCGAATTGTCTCCCGTGCTTTGGAAAAAGGTGAAACCAAGCCTTTCCGCAGGACGAGTACAAAGCGTTGCCGTTCGCTTAATAGTTGAAAGGGAAAAGGAAATTCAACAATTTGAATCAGGTTCGTTTTACCGGATTCAAGGGATATTCAAAAGTACTAAAGGCGATTTCACCGCAGAGTACGATGCCCAACCTACCGATGTAAACAACGCAAAATCGGTATTGGAAGCATGCGGAAAAAGCGCCTTCAATGTAGCGGATTTGCAAACAAAACCTGCCCAACGGAAACCTGCTGCTCCTTTTACAACATCAACCCTTCAACAAGAAGCCAGTTTAAAGCTCGGATTTTCTGTCACACGAACCATGTCTGTAGCGCAACGGTTGTATGAAGCAGGGAAAATCACTTATATGCGTACCGATTCAGTTAACCTGTCTCAAACAGCAATCGGATCGGCGAATAAGGAGATTGTGCGCGTCTTTGGCGAAAACTACGCCAATCCTACCACCTATAAAACCAAATCTGCGGGTGCACAAGAAGCCCATGAAGCTATTCGTCCAACTGATTTTTCGGTTCATCATATTAGCAGCGAAAGGGATGAAGAAAAATTATACGAACTCATCTGGAAACGAACCATGGCCTCTCAAATGGCGCATGCAAAACTGGAACGGACAACCATTACAGTTGCAGGTGAACACTTGGAAAAGCATTTCAAAGCAAAAGGCGAAGTGGTGAAATTTGACGGTTTCCTGAAACTTTACATGGAGAGCAATGTGGACGGAAACGAGGAAGATGAGAAAGAGTCTGCTTCCGATAAGCTGCTACCTGCTGTGCAAGTAGGGGAGTTGTTGTCATACAAAACGGTCAAAGCCACCCAACGTTTCTCACGGCCACCTTCACGCTTTGTGGAAGCTTCATTGGTCAAAAAACTGGAAGAACTGGGAATTGGTCGGCCTTCTACCTATGCACCCACCATTTCCACGATTCAAAAGCGAGGTTATGTAGAGAAACTGGAACGCGAAGGTGCGCTTCGGGAATACGCTGTCCTCGAACTCAAAAACGGTTCCATTTCGCAAGATTCAGCAACCGAAACAACAGGAAAAGAGAAAAACAAACTTTCTCCTACCGATATAGGCACTATTGTTACAGAATTTTTAAGCGAACACTTCAGCGGAATCATGGATTACCATTTCACCGCCAAAGTGGAGCAAGAATTCGACGAGATTGCCAAAGGACTGCGTGAATGGACCGATATGATTCATACCTTTTACCAACCCTTCCACCAAAACGTAGAAAACACCTTGGAACATTCCGAGCGTGCCACCGGGGAAAGGGAGTTGGGTGTGCACCCGGATAGCGGTAAAAAAATAATTGCCCGAATGGGGAGGTTTGGGCCAATGATCCAAATAGGCGACGAACAAACGGATGGCGAAAAGCCCTTGTTTGCCTCCCTAAGAAAAGAGCAATCGATTTCCAACATTTCACTGGAGCAAGCGTTGGATTTATTCAAACTTCCGCGCATGTTAGGTGAAATCGACGAGCAAGCCGTAAAAGTCAATAATGGACGATTTGGACCGTATGTCCAAGTTGGAAAGCTTTTCGTTTCCATACCAAAAGGAGAGGACCTTATGGCCATCACCCTTGAAAGAGCGACGGAATTGTACCGGGCCAAATTAGAGGAGGAAGCGAATAAACTCATTAAATCTTTCCCAGAAAGAGAGGACATACAAGTATTGAATGGCCGATGGGGCGCATACATAAAAGCCGGAAAAAACAATTATAAAATTCCGAAAACACAAGAAGCGTCCGAATTGACCCTGGAGGATTGCTTGGAATTGATTGAAAAACAATCAAGTGCACCACAAAAAGGCAAACGGAAACCAGCCAAAAGAGCATAGCTTTTTTTAAAAGATCAAGTTTTCAACGTTAGGCTGTGGTTACTTTCATGCCCCCGCCAAATGGTGTTGTATCGATATCGGTTATATTCGCTGAAAACAGTGCGATGAAGGATCTGTCTATTTACTTCTCTCCCGTTCAGGTAAACAACGAGTACAAACAACAACAACTTGGAAAGCATATAATTGTGCATCGGGAGGATTCCTTTCCCGATCTTGAAGCCGGCGGAGTAGCAATTGTTCATATCCCGGAATACCGCGGATCGGAGGGCGCTTCTGAATACAGGAACGGAGGTGCTCTTTTTAGGTCGAGGTTTTACGCGTTGAATGCCGGCATAGATTGGAAACTACCTCTCTACGATCTTGGCGACATACAACCCGGTAAGGAACTGGCAGATTCCTTTTTCGCGCTCAGTAAAGTGTGTGAACTTCTGGTGAAACACAACGTCATTCCACTTGTTATCGGTGGCAGCCAAGACCTTACCCTCGCCATGTATAAAGGGTATGCCCAACTCGAACAAATGGTGAATTTGTGCTGCATCGACCACATGCTTGACTTGGGAAGTCCTGAAAATGAACCCAATGCAAACGGATTTCTCAGCCACATGCTCTTGGACCGCCCATGTTATTTGTTTAACCACTCAACCATAGGTGTTCAAGCGCCCTACGTGGGACGTGACGAGTATGACCTTTTTGAAAAACTCTATTTTGACGCGTGCCACCTCGGAGAGTATAACGCGGATTACCGAAAAGCGGAGCCCCTTATCCGAAATGCCGATATTTTGAGTGTGGACCTACATGCCATCAAAGCCAATGAAATCAATGATGCCAGCTATGTGCAACCAAATGGTTTCCTCGCAAATCAAGTGTGCCAATTAACCAAATATGCGGGCCTAAGTGATAAGCTTTCTTCCCTTGGAATCTTTAACTATTTACCTGCAGATGAGGATTCTCG
>Ga0315902_10009030_pt1 | contig 13410 bp, 14 predicted proteins | sample LakEriMetagenome_9_FD_203523 | JGI IMG/M metagenome (GOLD analysis project Ga0315902, IMG submission 203523) | Freshwater fungal communities from buoy surface, Lake Erie, Ohio, United States - Buoy 12 MA117 | ecosystem: Environmental > Aquatic > Freshwater > Lake > Lake biofilm | place: USA... | reverse complement strand
GTGATTGGGTATTTTGAATGGCAGTAAGAGAAACTGGAATGTCTTTTTCAATAATCAGAACTGTAGGCAGCCTCTTTAATAATCCAACTGCAACATCTGGAAGTTTTACTAAAAAACCATCAAATACGTATTGATATCTACTATCAATCTTCCCGCCGTATTGCAGAACTGTCTTTTCTATAGTTGCCTTTGCTTCCGGAGTAACTCTGATTATGTAATTGGAAGAGGCGCCCAGATCTATTGCCTGTGAAGGCACGCTGGAGAATAGGAGTCCGAAGACTAGAAGCAGGGGAAGGGATACCTTTCTCAGGGCGATTAGATTGATTTTCATGGGATAAATGGTGGCATCTCGATGGCACATTTTCTAGGAAGCCCTTAGCGACAAGCGAGAATTTGCATGACTTCCACTGTCCCCACCCACCTCTAGATTAAAGCCATGGATCTTGAGCAAGTGATACTGACAGTAATGGCTATGCCAATAGTTTCCTTTACCGCCTTTGCCTTTGGAAGAAATCCTTTTATCTGGGCCTTCTGGGCCTATCTCTTTCAATTCTGGTGCTTAATCCCTCTCTTTCTCATGAAGAAAAAACCAAGGCAAGAGCTTCCCCAATCGACTCTGAAATTGGCAGGTGAGATCAATATAAAGCGAGAGCTTAGAAAGATTAAGACCCCAGATGATCTCTTTGGCCAAGGAAAGATTGAGTAAGAGTAATTTCAAGGGATAATCAACCATGAGTTTTTTCCAGAACTTCAAAGCAAAGAGAGCTGCAAAGAAAGCTAAGAAGCTCTATGAGAAAGAGCTTGCTGAATATAACCATGAAAGCGAGCTATTAAGCAGAGCACTTGAGATCTTTAACGATGCCTCAAAAGGGGAAGAGCCATCAGATCAAGGTCTTGTTCAAAAAGCTGGCGAGTTGGTGCTCTGGACTGGATCTGCGGTTTATCACGAAGCGGGAAGAACTCCTTCTAAATACGTTGGTGGCTCCACTGGCTTTTCAGTTCCAGTAGTTGCTGGAATTAGAGTAAGAGTTGGATCATTTCGCGGTCATATGGTGCCAGGTGAGGAGATGCAGCTAGATAAAGATCAGGGCTTGGTAAAGCTAACTAATCAACGACTCATCTTTTCTGGCTCTATCACCACAACAGAGTGGGCCTTCTCTAAATTACTCTCAGCTGTTAGAACTGAAGATGGCAATGACTTTCTCCTGGGAGTCTCTAATAGAAAGAAGACATCTGGTCTTAGATTCTCAAAAGTTGACGGCCCCTATTTTGCAAGGCTATTTGCAATGGCCCTCTTCTGCTATGAAGAAGGCCTTGCCGCAACGATTAAAACCATTAAAGATGAGATTAAAGAGCTGGAGAGTAAGAAGCCTGCTCTAGTAATCCCTTCTCAAGCAAAAGAGCTTAATTAAGCCACTTCTCTAACTACCCCTTGTATTATCTAGCCCATGGATGAAAACAATTTAATTAATTCTTGGAATCAACAAAGAGCTATTAGAGTCAAATCTCAACTAGCTCCCACAGTTCTTCTCTCAGCAGTATTAGCGCTCTGTGCAACAGGTGCTATTACTAGCGATAGCGATCAATATTTAAAGCTCTTTTTGGTTGGCCTTGTTGCCTCCGGGGGAGTCTTCTCAGTAACAGCTATGGTGGCAGCAGTTAGAGATAGCCTCTATGTGATTGATTCACTAAAAGCTCTTAAATCTGTCTCAGCTCTTAGTTCATCAATAATGAAATCAGGTTCTCAACTAAAGGCTCTTGCCCTTCTCTTTATGGCGATGAGCACCTTTAATTTTGTTGCGCTCCTACTCTATTTATATAGCTAGGCCTTGAATTATCTTGCTCTTTAAGCAGCCAGGGCTAAACTAACCTTGACTTTACTCCCATTGAAAGGCGAAAATTAAAATGGCTTTCACACTCCCACCGCTTCCTTACCCCTATGACGCTCTAGAGCCTCATATCGATGAGGCCACAATGAAGCTTCATCATGGCAAACATCATCAGGCCTATGTTGATAAATTAAATGCAGCGATTGCAGCAAGTGAATGGGAATCAAAGAGCATCGATGAAATTATGGTCTCACTTGATAAAGTGCCAGATAAAATTAAAGCAGCGGTTAGAAATAATGGCGGTGGTCATTACAACCACTCCCTATTTTGGCAGTGGATGAGCCCAACTGGTGGCGGTGAGCCAACTGGCAAAGTAGCAGAGGCGATAAATGCCAAGTTTGGATCCTTTGCAAAGTTTAAGGAAGAGTTTGAAGCAGCAGGAATGAGCCGCTTTGGCTCTGGTTGGGTCTGGTTAATTCAAGATGGAAGTGAGCTTTCAATAACCACCACCCCATATCAAGATTGCCCAGTAAGTGAGGGAAAGAAAGTACTTCTAGGAAATGATCTCTGGGAGCATGCTTATTACCTTAAATATCAGAATAGAAGACCGGAATACCTTGCTGCATGGTGGAATGTAGTTAATTGGAACAAGGTCACAGAGCTCTTTAATCAATAAAGGACGTCCATGAGGAATAGAAGTAAAGAAGCAACATTTTTAATCGTTTTTACTTTACTTCTCTCCTTATTTCTTCCCACCTCTCACTCGGCTCAAAAGATCACAGCAGGCGCTTCTTGCAAGAGCTTAAACAAGAAAGTTGATTACAAGAATAAAACCTATACCTGCATTAAAAGAGGCAATAAATTAGTTTGGTCAAAAGGTGTTGCAATAAAGAGTGCAGCGCCAGCACCTATACCAACTCCTACACCGACACCCTCTGCCAGCCCTTCACCAACGAGTAGCGCAGCCCCGGCTCCAACCCCAACTCCAACTCCAACTCCCGAACCACAGTTACCTAGTGAGGGGTCGCAATGTCCAGTTATTGGACAGAAGATTTCGAATAGTTCAGGAACAATGCGCTGCTCATGGGGTGGTCATGCGACTACCACTGAGGAGGCAAAGCAGAAACTTCAGTGGCGCAAGCTCGTGGTTCCAAAGGTATCCACTTCTAAATCAAATAATTACCCATCAATACCAGTAGAAAATGCTGCTTGTTCAAACTCGGGAGACACATTTGATGTGGCAAATGGAGTACTTGAATGTCGCTGGATTGCTGGGATGAGGCTGCAGTGGATCAAGATAAATACCGTAAAGAAAACATTCACGAATGCTAAAAGTCCGGTCTCAATTGATGTTTGCAAGTTACAAATGAGCGCCTCAAAAGCTGATAGAACTGGAAGAAATGCTGGCGGAGGAATGGTCGGTTTTCCACTAGTTGATAGCGCGAAAAATGGAATGCTAATCAACGGTGTAAATGAAGTTCTAATAGTCCCTATCGACTTTCCTGACTTCCCGGGTGACTCCAGTTTGAAGGCACAGTTGGAATATGACAAGAAGTGGCTTAATGATTGGTATGACTACTTTAGCGGCGGAAAGTCAAAATTTAATGTGACCACAATTGATTCGTGGCTAAGAATGCCAAAGGAGCGCTCCGGTTATCCTACAGATTCCAAGAACATAAACCCTACTGCTGCTGATTCAGTTCAGCGGCAAGCAGTGCAGGCGCAACCATTTGTAGATGAGATTTCTAAGAAGGTTGATTTGAGTAAGTTTTCGACCGTCTACGTCTTCTTTCCAGAGGGCGAATATGCACTAAGTGATTTCATTATTCGAAACTATCCTTTTAAAACAAAAGAAGGCGTCAAGAATTTAAACTATTTCAGCTGGGGCCGGAATTTAACTGGGATGGAAACCCTAAAGTGGTCCTTTTACATCCATGAGACCTTGCATGATTTCAACATAATTGGCCATGCCCCAGGTAATGGTTGGCCGTTGGGAATAATGACTAACCAATCCGGAATAAGTTATGCAATTAATCCATGGGAGCAGTTCTTGCTTGACTGGTTACCTCCGGATCAAATTTATTGTGATGATGCTGCTACTTTGAAACCCGTGACGCTCTCACTTTCTCCCATGGAACGAGAAGATAAGCAAACCAAAATGGCTGTAATTAAACTTTCTCCGACCAGAGCTATTGTTGTTGAGTCCCACGGTATTGATAAGTGGAGCTCCTTTAATTTTGCAGATCGTGGTTTTCCTCCAGGGTTCTACTCTGTGATGGCTTACATAATTGACCTAGATAAACAGGTAGCTGCTCCAGTTAACAGCGATGGTAGTTCACAACTAAATGATGAGTGGGCATGGGCGGTCTGGCAAAAGATTGTCGGCACCCCTTCAAATCAATTTTTCATTCCCGTGGGAGATAGAAAAAGTTTGCAGGACTACGTCGCTGTTCTTGGCGACTCCTTTGAAATTGAAGGTATCCGTATCAAGTTTGTGGCCACTGGCGATTACGAAACCATAGAGATATCCAAGGTTGGATAATGAGTACGCGAGAGGCGCTTTCTTTGGACACCACCCCCAAAAGCCTTGACTGCTGGGCTAGCGAAGTTCTAACCTAAAGCCATGTGTCTTGGATGTGCGGCGATGTACGCAGCAGTGTTTTCTGGAGTAAATGCCCCAGCTCCTGCTCCTGCTCCGTTGGTGATAGTTCAGAAGCCAACCCCTGCGCAATTAGTCCGCGCAGCATTTAAAGAAAATAAAATCGTAATAAAAACAGATAAAAATAATCGAGCTATCTGATCTTTTTGTCAGACTAAAAATTCTCTAATCAAGAATTAAATCTGTGAGAGTCAAAATTAAAAACTCTGCCCTCATAGTGGCATTTACCCTAATACTTTCTCTATTTCTTCCAACCTCTAATTCTGCTCAGAAAATTACAGCAGGTGCAACTTGTAAAACTCTAAATAAAAAAACCATCTATCAGAATAAAACTTATACCTGCATTAAAAAGGGCACAAAGCTAGTTTGGAATAAAGGCGTCGCAGTCAAGACACCAACACCAACACCAACACCAACGCTGACTCCTACTCCAACACCAATACAAGCAAACACGGAGTTTGAGGGAATAAGCGTTAGAGCTACTGGAGAAACGACAGCTGAGTTAACTTTTAGGGCTAAGGGTTATCTTTCTTATCAAGTTTTTGTTGTCGTTCTAGGTGGCATTAATCCAAAAGAAATTTCGAGAACTGCAGTCACAAATTTTTCCGAAAGGACAGCAAAGCTGAGTTTAAGTGGATTGGAGTGTGGGCGTTCAAACTTCTATGAAGTTAACGTTGTGATATTTTCAGGAAAAGATGGAACAGGGTCCTCTATATCTAGTGGCGTGAAGATAGAATCCACTGGAAAATGTGAGGGACAGACGACAAATCCATCACCAACACCATCGGCGCGTCCAACCAATCCAGCCGACAACCTTCAATCCCAACCCTGCACCAAAGAAAATGAAAGAATAAAGAATAGTGTCAATGAATTCTGGTGTCGTAAAGACCCATATGGAAGATTGATTTGGACTGAGAACTACCGGTTCTCAAATCCAATTCCAAGGGCAAAATTGCCAGAAATCAAATACGACATTAATCAATACTTTGAACCAAAAATGCCAAGTGCGCCCATTGAAAACTGCAAAATTAAAGAGAAAAGCGATCAAGGGGCACTTAGAGGCGACTTGGCATCAGGTTTCCCATATATGCCTCGATTCCAGTCATATCCAAAAAATTATAAAATGGCTTTAATCCCAATTGACTTTTCTGATTTTGAAGGTGATAAGGGATTTAGGTCAAGAGTGAATAACCAGATGCAATTGATGTCTGATTGGTATAAAGATGTAAGCGGTGGACGACTAACTATAGATTGGGTTGTATCTGATGAGTGGATCCGCCTTCCAGGTTCCATTAATGATTATTATGTTGAATTTTCGGGCAAATACCCAGACACTGAAAACTTCTGGAAGAAAGTGATTCCAGTCATTGACTCAAAATTTGACTTAACTGGTGTTCAAACCATTAATTTCTTACTTCCCCTAAATCAACAATACATTTATGAGACTGTTCAAAGTTTTTCATTTTTATCAGAAATGAAAAAATATAATTCTACAAAAACTAAAATTTATAGTTTCGCAGCAGCTGGAATAGTATTCGAGGCCCCAGATACTGATCTGTGGGAATACTGGGCTCATGAATTTGGCCATGAAATAGGGCTAGCTCATGTGGGTGCTTCAAGAGGTCAAGTTGAACCAATCATGCAAATGGAACTCCTCGGCGACCATGACGGCCCTTACCGTGAATTGGGTGGCTGGATGCGATTTATCATCGGTTGGTTGAGCGACTCGCAGGTATATTGTCAAGAAACGGCAGGATTCACATCTAATGAAATTAGTTTGGTTCCACTGCCTGAATCTAAAGCTGGAATTAAAACAGTGGTTATACCAACAGGTGTGGATTCTGCAATTGTTATTGATTCGCGAAGGCCAACTAAATATGGATGTCCTGTTGAAAATCTTCCTGGCGGAGTCTTGGTTTACACCTACGATGCAAAATTAGGAAACCAGTCATACTTCATCAAAGCTCATTACCCCGATGGAAGACAGCCAACAATACGATGTGAAGTTCGCACTACTTATCCGGACATATTGCTACACACGGGAGACTCAGTAGTAGTTAATGGCTACAAGATTTCAGTCATCTCTAGTGGAACCTTTGACCAGATCAGGATTACTAAAAATTGAGACAGTCAATCGCACTAATTTCGGCAAAAACAATAAAATTCTAGACACAATTCTTTACCAGACAACCATCAATGATGTTAACCAGTACCAAAAAATTTTGCATCCGAATATTTATTTCTTGATACTGACTTTTACCACTTCTCCTGTTGAATCTGAATCAAGAACTTCAATCATGTAGTTTCGAAATGTTGCAGTATTGCCTTTGGCTAAAGTTGAGGAATACCAGCCTGATACCGGCGGATTATCTCGATATATTACTTTTGCAGTTCCAAGGTTTGAAAGAATGTCGGCATTGACGTGATAAGCAAAGATTCCTTCTTCATCAGGACTGATCTGGCTATCTCGACTAACTTTTCGACTCTCTAAGACAATTACTTCATTAGTACTCAATTTGATTGCAAACATCTTTATTCCCGGAGTATTTGGGGCGAGATCACTTACCTTGATAGTGAAGGAATCCTGCGTAGGAGCAGAGAGACAAGCAACCTGATCTTCTCTAAACCAGCCCAGCACAAACTTTTCCCAGGCTAGAAATTCTGGTGCGCGAGTTGCGCCATTAGCCATTGCACTAAATTTGGGAAAACCGGGCCTTCCCCATGAATCTCCGCCGGTATTGAATGGATGAATCAATCCCCATAAGTGTCCAGCTTCATGAAGGAGCCAAATCTTTTTTAGTGGATCATCAACGTACTCTCTAATTGGACCAAATGTCGCAGCGTAGAAACGAACACCATCTGCAGTCAATAAGCCTTCCCCTCCACCTCCGAATACACCCTCAAACCCAATCTTTGTAGTTGCTGGCGTAACCACATTAATAAATTTGTATTTAGAGAAATCAACAAGGGGATCAGCAACTGCTACGGCATCGCGAATTAGTCCCGCCACATCGGCGTTAGGTTTCATTGGAGCGCCATGGGCAGTGTCGAGATTGTAGGAGAGGACTGATTTCTTAATGTGAAGGAATTGATCAAAGATATCCACTTTGTATTTGAGTTTGCCATAGCTCATTGCCTCGGCAAATCTCTCAAAAGTTGGTATCTGATTATTTTTCCACTCATCGATCTGTTTCTGCTCTGCAGGTAGGTCATCAAAGTAAACAAAGAGCGTTATAGCTCGTTGCTCGCCCAAGTGAGCAGTAACATTCCGCGGTCGTGGGAAGCCTAGGTGTTCACTTCTGCCTCCTGTGATAGTTGAATTAATCTCACAAGTTGACATTGCTTGAAACTTACTTAAGTCAGTTAATGGTATTACCTGCTTTGTTAGAGTTGGAGATGGGCTCGGCGTTGAAGTAACACTGGGTGTAGGCGATGGCATAGGAATTGGTGTTGCAATAACGCTGGGTGTAGGCGATGGCGTAGGTATTGGAGCAGGAGCAGTGCTCTTGATTGCTACACCTTCATTCCAAATAAGTTTCTTTTTCTTCTTAATGCAGGTGTATTTCTTTCCTTTATATTCCGAAATTTTTCCAACTTTTGAACAGGAAGACCCTGGCTTTATAGGAGCTGCAGAAATTGCATTATTAGAGGTTAAAACTAGAGCCATACCTATAACTATCGCACTAACTTTACGCTTCATAATGTATAAGAATAGAACTACCGCCAGTATTAGAAAACCATTTACCGCTCCAAAAGGCGATATATCATTACGCTACTCACGCCTGGTAAGAGGTGAGTGTCTTAAAGAGACACCGCAAAAGGGCCCCAAAATATTGGGGCCCTTTTTAATGCTCAATTAAATCTACAACAAAAAAGCTCTGAGAATTGAGCTGGCTTACTTCCTCTTACTTGAGCCATTCTTAGCAACGAGAAGAATTACAAGGATGGCTACTGCCACAATAACAAGTTCCATATCCCAATTATCACCTAGATAAGGCAAATACCGAACTATGATTACTTTCTTATGTATGCCGTGATCTTTCGCTCCATTAGAACTAATGAGCATAGCGAGCTCTATGAGAGCCACTCTCAAAAGATGGAGCAGTTAGTAAAGGCCACCCCTGGCTATATCTCTCACTACAGCCATAGAGACCCAGTATCTAGATCTGGAGTAACTATCTCTTATTTTGAAAGCCTTGAAGCAATTAAAACCTGGCGAGAAAACTCAGAGCATAAAGAAGTTCAAAGGCTAGGCAGAGAGCTCTTCTATAGCTGGTATGAGATCCAGGTAGTTAAAGTTGACAGGCAATATGAGTGGAGCCTCGGGGAGTAAGTAGCAGCTAGGGATTTATCTGCAGGATCGAGAAGCAACCCAATGATTAAAAATTACACTACGGGTCTAGAAACTGGATGACATAAGGATTAATATTTTGTATATGCAGGGTCGCGTCCTAGTCCTAGTTCTCGCGCTGATTTTCTCTGCTTCTACTTCCATCACTGCTAACTCAAATTCTCATGGCGCAGATCCGCAGGGCGCACCCTGCGGAACATATAACGTGAAGAAAAATGAAGTTATTGCAGGAGTTAAGTTTCCAAAGGGTAATTATCAAATCTATTCATACAATATTGCTTGCAACAAAGTGATTGGAAGCAAAGGCTTTTTCACTAAGTTTCTAAAACAAAAAGATCAAGATCCTCTACCAAAACCTTGGAAATATCTCCCTAATTCCGTAGGAGCGGGAGGTTTTACCTCAGGACCGGGAGTGGGCTTTAGAGTGCAGATAGTTTCAACAACAATTGCGGCGCCAGCTCCTTCATCCTCCGCACTACCAACCCCGACTCCAACCCCGACTCCAACCCCGACTCCATCCACAATTCCTTCCCCTTCAAGTGCACCAACTCCTACAACCACTCTGACTTCTACGCCAAGTAAAGCGGCTCCACCAATTCCAGTCGGCGTAAAAGCGGCGCTCGATGACCTAGGTAAATTCCCGAAAAGTAAAGAGGCACCTCAACAAATCAAATTCCACTTTGGGCCAAACGCCGATAAACGCTTATCTGATCTAATAGAAAAAAATGCCAATGCAACGATGCAGTTTTTTGTCGATTTTCATCAAATTGCCACTCCCTACCCAGTCTTCTACAGCTCACCCGTGGATAAAGATTGGGCGATTAGCGAGATGGCTAAAAATGGATTCAAGCTTAGAGGTGAATGGAGTGACGAGAGGCAATTCTTTGATCCGGCCGGCGGCGGGGATTGGAACGGCAGCTACACGTATTGGTTTTACAAAGAAGATTGGTCGGGTGAAAAAGGATGGGATTTGTACTCAGTCACCCGGCAGGACTGGGTCACCCATCATATTGTTCATGGAATTCAAAATAGAATCACTGGAGGCAGAGATAGGCATTTAGGAATTTGGGCGAGAGAGGGTGGTGCCACATTTTATGCTTGGTACATCATCGGGCGTACTTTTCCAGAGATTGGTAAATCTTCTTTAGGTAATGTGACTTATAGTGTTTGGCGATCAGAGCAAACCAAGCCTGTCCGGCCCTGGGTCGCGCCCGCACTCAATTTATTAGAACTGAGTGAGACTGAGTGGTTAAGTTTTATTAAGTCATGGGATTGCAACCTGTATAAGTTTCCGAGCGGTAAGGGCGGAACCATTTACAAGCCTTGTCCTGAGATTCAGCATCAGCAATTGGCTTATCCCACCGGGGCGATAATGTACGAAAGATTAGTGGGCGAATTTGGTCATCAAAAAGTGATGGACTGGTGGTATGAAATTCGCACAACGCCAGATTGGGAAGAGGCGTTCGCAAAAACATTTAAGGTAAATATCGATGACTGGTATAAGACAAGCGCTATTCCATACTTGATGCAAGTATTTAAGGATTGGGTTCTGATTCCTTCAAGGTAAGCCAAACTCGATAAAGAATTGCTAATCTTTATCGGAACATTAATAATGCAGAGAAAAATCAAGAATGCTAGTCATTGACAATTTTCTGGTCTAGGATTAAGGAATTCAAGGTCTCTATAGAATCTTTAGATTCCTCCTTCATACAAATATTGTTGGACTTTCCTTCAGATTTGGGGGCGAAGAGAACAGATATATCTCGCTACGTTAGCGGTGAGTTACAGAAACTTAGAGTGAACTTGGACCTCAAATTTAATTGCTAGCTTTACTTGAGTCTTCTATCTCTAAACCTCTAATACTTAAACCCAATTTTGTCTAGATATTTGCAGGTTTCACAGTCAGGGCCGGAATTAGGAAAATCTCCTTCAATGATTCCAATAAATTCGGCTAAGAAATCTTGGAATCTTTCTATCTGACGAGGAATAGGGATATACCTGTGATCCACAGAAAAACCACGTTTGTTCTCATCTAAATGAAGTGAATCATCAATACGCCATTGAAGTAGACCAATTGATTTAATCGGCATTGCATCTCCATCTAGTGGATTTTCAAAGGCATAAACATAGGCCTCTAGCTGGGTCCAATAACTTTCAATTAGCGCTTCAGCATCTTTCTTCATTGAGACCTTGCCATCAACGATTGAATAGCTTCCATCATTGTGATCAACTAGTAAGTCAATTTCGCCATAAATCTTCCATCTAGTTTCCTCACCATTGACTTTGACCGGCATACTTGTAAAGCGCTTCTTATAGCGCTCAACTTTTCCTGGCGGGATTTGATCACTTATCGCCTTTGAAGTAACGCCGTCATAGGCAGCCTCTTGAAGACGCGAGAGAAGTAATTGCAGAGCTAGATTGGCTGGCAACTTAATGCCATGCCAGTACTCAAGCCAGAGACATCTAGGGCATCTGATGTTATAAAAAGATGATGGTGAAAGCGTTGAACGATGTGGCGCGCTTGGCTTCTTACTTAGACTCAAAATATCTCCTTAAATCCTTAAGTTAGCCCCTCTTGCATCAGATAGGAATAAGGCAAGAGGGGCTAAAACTATTGGCAATTTGTGGAATTGCCTATCCTGCAACCTCGGTAAGAGTTGAGAGCCTGCGCTCTGCCTCATCAGCTTCAGTACTGCGCTCAGTTAAGCGATAAATACTGATTAACTCCCTTTCAATCTTTGTGATTTGGGGCCAATCATTTGATTTAGCTACCAGATCTTGCGCTGCAAGAAGCAGGTTCTCTGCATCTTGGTATTTGCCAAGAACCTTATAGCCCTTGGCGATAACAAAGTTTGATTTACAGATCATCTCGTTATCTTTGCGAAGAGTTGCTATGTCATTTGCTTTGCGTCCCCAGAAGATAGCTTGCTCGCCATCTCCTAGCTCTGCGTGGGCATCTGCAATATTTAGATCACACCAGCTTATTTCAAAGATCATTTTCTGCTCTTTGAATATCTCGCGAGCTTTAAGAGCGTAGGTAATTACCTCACTCCAGTTTCCTAGCTCGTGATAACAGTGGGCGATAGAGAAAAGATTTCTAGCGTAGAACTTGGTATTGCTATCAAGTTCATTTATCTGAGCAATTTCGCTATAGCTAGCTAGGGCCTCATCCCATTTGCCTTGCTCTCCATACCAGCCTGCCTTAGTACTTAAGGTATCAATCAGGAATGGATGCTTACTTTCTCGTAGCAAGTCAATTGCTCCATCAAGAGCTTTTGTTGCTTCATCAACTCTATTTAGTTCTTTTAGCGAGTAACCAATTCCTGTTATCGCATTTGCCATCGCTATCGATGAGGCTCTAGCACCTAAGCCTTGATATATCTCATGGGCTTGCTCAGCCAGTGCAAGTGCTTCATTACCTGATGATCTATAAAGCGCTTGCTGTGCGAGTTGAATTAGTAATTCCGCTCGCTCTTCACCTTCAGTATTTGGTAATTGCTTCCAGAGTTCTTGATCCTCTGTCTCTTCATTATCTATAGCTATCAACCCCCTTCATCATCTTTTTATTAAAACTATAGGAGAGCCCACTGACATCTCCCCCCTACTCATAACCCATAAAGCTGACTACAGCGTGAGCATGCATCGCCCTAAGCAGGTCAACCTCCTCATAAAAGGAGATCGTTGAACTCCAACCACAGGCGCAGTAAGCCTGGTAGTAGAGGCTTGGAAGCTGGCAAATGACATTGGCATGGCGCAGATCAGTACTACTCATTTCTGGCCTAAGTGCTTGTTGTTATGGCTATTAACAAAAGCTTTTGCTTCTTCATTCCTTATTTCAAAGACAACCTCTCCGCACTCTTGGCAATAGGCGCTATAGAGATAGCAGGATTTGCTTTGGATGTATCTAGAGCCCACAATCAGAGCGCAGCTTTTAGATTTAAAGTCACCTAAATCTCTATGGCCCCGCACTTTCTGCACTGGATCTAGAAGCAGCTCCCTACTTTTATCTTCAACACCCTCTGAAATTAATAACTCTGGTAGATCTTCACCCTCCTCTATATATAACCCGCAAGTACATATGAACTTGTCAGCTACACCTAAGCCTGATTGGGTCAGGTAGCGAAAGTGCATCCCACTTTCCTGAGCGCTCTCAAGGTTTGCATAATGAAGCCAAGCTTTATATCTGCCATATTTAGAAGCAGGATTTGCACGATCCATTTCTTCTTTAAGCTTTAAAAGCTTTTCTTTTGGAACTTTAACTTCTAAATAACCAATAGATGACATAACCGGTCCTTATCTGGACCTCATATTTTCTCTGAGATCCGCGCATTCCCAGAAGGCTTTCAACTGGGCCGGTCTTCCTCTAGGACCACCGCGCACGGAGCTCGGTTGGCGTCAGACTAGCTAAAGGGCTAGAACGTCTGATCTCGTTGACCTGGGTAAATAATACCTGAAGAAAAATAGAGGACCACCTAGAAGGGGGATAGATGGTCCTCATTTTTTATTAGGAACTAATTGTTCTCTTTATCTGGGGTAATTAGTCCGCGCAGCTCTTCAAGCATCGTGTCGAT
>Ga0315902_10009027_pt1 | contig 13412 bp, 10 predicted proteins | sample LakEriMetagenome_9_FD_203523 | JGI IMG/M metagenome (GOLD analysis project Ga0315902, IMG submission 203523) | Freshwater fungal communities from buoy surface, Lake Erie, Ohio, United States - Buoy 12 MA117 | ecosystem: Environmental > Aquatic > Freshwater > Lake > Lake biofilm | place: USA... | reverse complement strand
GCTTTCAGGACGGAAGTTTCAGGTGTTACATGTTTACAGATTACATATAAAAAATAAAAGGCGAATTAAAAGGTGATTGGAAAAATTATCTTCCGTAATCATCCTGAAGCCTTACAATATCCTCTTCATCAGAGGGAAAATCGGGATCCGTATGTTGCCAGATTTCAGCCAAAACACCCCAATCGTTCAAACCCACTAACCGATGCCTTGTGCCCTTTTCAAGAACGATGATGGAGCCCGGTCCGAAATGTTCTACCGCTTTCTCCGTATCATCCATACTTCTTACAACACCCACTTCGCCTTCTACTACCCTCCAGATTTCAGCCCTGCGGTGGTGGTATTGCCAGGATAAGCGTTGCTTAGGTGCAACAAGCAAGATTTTCGGACTCAGTTTATTTCCAAGGAGCAGGTCTTCTTTTTTATACCCCGGGAAAAACAATTCAATGAAACGATCGGCTTGCTGTTCATCAATTACATAGAATCCGCCCCAGGGCCTGGTAAAATCAGTTTTAACTGCTACTAAATTTTTCTCCTGAAGCAGCTGATCCGTTTTTTTAATCAAATCTTCCTTGTTCATATATATCCGCTTGAATGATTGACCTATTGATATCAATAGCAGTTATAACAAACCCTCCACATCAAGTGGAGGGTCAGGGAGGCTGATGGGTCTCGAACCCACGGCCTTCAGTGCCACAAACTGACGCTCTAACCTACTGAGCTACAGCCTCCGTAAATCGGGTTGCAAAAATAGGATAATTGGCTGGAGGAACAAAAATCAGAAACAGAGTGTGCAAAGACCGAATTTTGCAAAAAAAAAGATGAATTACTGGCTCGTATTAATACCTGTGATTTCCGGCTTTATCGGATGGATAACCAACTGGGTAGCCATTAAAATGCTTTTCCACCCTAGACAACCGATTCATTTTTTAGGAATGCATATTCAGGGGATTTTCCCGAAACGACAGGAGCAATTCGCAGTCAGTTTGGGTAAACTCGTGAGCCAGGAACTGATTTCTTTCTCCGATATTGAATCCAGAATTTCAGACCCTTCCAAACTCGAACAGGTTATTCCGGTTCTTGAATCCAGAATCGATCATTTCCTTCGAGAAAAACTCAGTGAAAGTTTTCCGATGATCAGCATGTTTATCGGCGACAAAACAATTGACAAACTGAAAGGATTATTCACCGAAGAGCTGAAAACTTCCTTTCCGGATTTACTGAGTGCATACATGCATCAGCTTCGAGATGAACTCGATATGGAAAGAATTGTAACCGAAAAAGTAAAAGCCTTCTCCAGCGATAAACTGGAAAATATCATCAATCAGGTGATGTCCAGGGAACTCCGGTTCGTCGAGTTGCTGGGTGGAATTCTCGGCTTTCTGATAGGCTTGTTACAGGTTGGCATTACGTTGCTTGCCGCATAAAGAAAATCCGGTCATTACCGCTCATACCAATTTCCTGCGGATGCTCCCAATATAAACGGAACTTTGCGCAGCTAAGAAATCCTTATTATGAATAAATTTTTTTTCGGTGCCATTCTTTGTTTTTGTGCATTGTTTACGAAAGCTCAGTTTCCCGGGGCAGGCAGAATGGGACAGCAGACCAACATGGGGCGATTTTACGGGAAAATCATAGATGCGGGTAGCGGCAAAGCTATCAATGCTGCTGCTGTTCAGCTGTATCAGAACAAATACGACAGCGCATCAAAAACGAGAAAAGATGTACTGATCGACGGACTGATCACCAAATCAAACGGCGAATTCAATCTGGAAGGTCTGAATATAATGAGCAGCTACAAACTAAAAGTAACTGCTTTGGGATATAAGACGATCGAACAGAAGCTCAGCTTCGATCTGAAAATGACCGGCAATGATTATGCACAGATGCTGAATAAGATTGACAAAGATCTGGGCGATCTTAAACTCACAGCAGAAATCACGCAGATGAATGAAGTAGTGGTAACCGGTGAAAAACCGGCCTTACAACTGGGGATTGACCGTAAAATTTTTAACGTTGACAAAAATATCGTTTCGGCAGGTGGCACAGCAGTTGACATCATGCGAAATGTACCCACTGTAAATGTTGACGTAGACGGCAATATCACCATGCGCAACAACGCTCCTGAAATTTTTGTAGACGGAAGACCAACGCAGCTTACGCTGGATCAGATACCTGCAGATGCCATCCAAAGTGTTGAACTAATTACCAATCCATCCGCGAAGTATGATGCCAGCGGCGGGCAATCCTCCATTATCAACATCGTTCTAAAAAAGAACAAACGGGTTGGTTACAGCGGCTCTGTTCGCGCCGGAATAGACATGCGTGCCCGTTTCAATACCGGAGGGGATTTCAATTTCCGTCAGGGTAAAATCAATTTCTTTGTAAATGCAGGTTACAATCAGCGTAAATCCATTGCCTGGGGAAACACAACACGTGAAAATCTGCTTCCATCTGATAACCCCTCTGATTTATCACTCGTTAACGATAATACCAACCTGGGGGCCTTTGCGTTTGGAAGAACCGGATTTGATTTCTTTATCAACAACCGGAACACCATTACGTTCGCCGGTAATTTTGCAGGAGGTGATTTTCGCTTAAAAGACACCAACCGAATTGAATTTGACTTTAAAAATACCAGCTACCTGGACTCTACTGAAAATCGGTTTGCAGATGCGGAAAACCGATTTCGGAATAACGGACTTCAAATCAGCTATAAGCGACTTTTCCCGAAAGCCGGAAAAGAATGGACCGCAGATATCAACTTTAATTCCAGCCGCAGTGACAATGATCAGGAAATTCAAATCGCCACTACAAAGTTTCTTAACAACAATACTCCTCAGAACAGACAGTTTTTACAGGGTGTAGATGCCGGCGGCGGCAGTGATCTATTTGTAGGACAAACAGATTTTATCAACCCGCTGAACGAAGACAGCAAATTAGAAGCGGGATTGCGTACACAAATCCGATGGTTTGAAAGTTTTCAGCGTAACAGCTTAAACGGTATTGCCCTGCCCGGAATCAGCAATGAATTCTCCTATATCGATTATGTACATGCAGCATATACTTCGTATTCAAGACGCCTTTCAAAAGCAAATATCAACTACCAGTTAGGTCTTCGTGTGGAAAGCTCTTCCTATGAAGGCAAACAAGTCGGCAAAACAGAACCCTTTACGAATCAGTTTCCGCTGGCTCTTTTCCCGAGTGCTTTTCTTTCAAAAACATTCAATAAAAAACAGGATCTGCAATTGAATTATACACGCCGGGTAAAGCGGCCTAATTTTTATCAGTTGTTGCCGAATACAGATTTCACAGATGTCCTGAATTATCAGACAGGCAATCCGGGGCTGAAACCTGAATTCACACATTCTCTGGAAATGAGTTATCAAAAAACCTATGGCAAAAAGAACAATGTTTTTCTGGCAACTCTATTCGGCAAACAAACCAATAATCTGATTGCCCGCTATCAGGAGCCCCGAAAACTGGGCAATACAGATAGTACAGGCTTTGTAACCACGTGGGTAAATGCAACAACAAGTTATGCTGCCGGCCTTGAATTGGTATTTAAAAATACTATTTACAAATGGTGGGAAATCAATTACAATGCCAACTTCTATTACTCAAAAATTAACGGTACAGATGAACTTCCGAACCTCCGCAACGAACGCACCAGCTTTACAATTAAGATCAATAACACCTTTAAAGTTGGAAAAGGATGGACGATTCAGTTAAGCGGCGATTACATCTCCCGTTCAATTCTTCCGGTTTCTTCCGGAGGCGGTGGCGGCGGACGCGGCGGTATGATGGGCGGCGGCGGCGGTGGCTGGATGGGTGGCGGACAGATCTCCACTACACAGGGATATATCGACGCGAATTATTATGCTGATCTTGGAATACGTAAGGAAATTAAAATCAAGAATAATACCGCTACATTTTCTGTAAACTGGAGTGATTTCTTACGCACCCGCCAGAATATCGTTTTTTCTGTCGGAGAAGGATTTGAACAAAACAGCTGGCGACGCCGGGATCCGCAGTTTGTACGTGTTAATTTCAACTATCGGTTTGGTAAATTTGACGCCTCAATCTTTAAACGTAAAAACAACCGCATGGAAATGGGAGATGATATGCAGATGCAATAAGAAAAAATCTTTTGCAGATTGCTCAGTAATAGACCTCCAACAAGCAATCTTTCTTCAAAAATTTTCAGGATGGTCGCTGGCTGGTGTAGCCCAGCATCGGAACAAATGAAAACTCTTCAAATAATTCTTCCGTAATATCACCGGTATTTGTTTTAGTGATTCGTTTCATACGCTGCACTTCTTTTTCTTCAACCGGGATAACCATAACTCCACCGGGTTTTAACTGATCGATAAGCTTTGGCGGAACATAAGGAGCAGCAGCCGTAATAATTACCTTATCAAAAGGTGCAACTGCAGGCATTCCTTCAAAACCATCACCAAAAAACAAATGCAGATTTGGAAATTGACGGAGGTATAAAAATTTATTATTCAGCTCTGCCAGTTTCTTCTGGCGCTCTATGGAGAAGACTTCTGCTCCCATTTCAGCCAAAACAACCGCCTGATACGCACTTCCAGTTCCGATTTCCAGGATCTTATCGTGCGGGCGTACTTGCAGCAACTGTGTTTGGTATGCAACGGTATACGGCTGAGAAATGGTTTGCCCCTCTCCTATTGGAAAGGCCCGGTCTTCGTAAGCGATGATATCCAGTCCGATATCTAGAAAGAAATGTCGAGGAATATTACCGATTGCACGCAAAACATGCTCATCGGTGATCCCTTTCTCCTTAAGTGTTTCTACCAGTTGTCTTCTCAACCCTTTATGCTTGTATTCATCTTTCGTTTTCCGAACCATAGCTGCAAGATAGTAAAAGGGATTTTCCCAATCAGTGGATATCGTATCAGGAATTCAATTTCATATCCTGAATGATTCCCCGGATTCTGCTTTTCAATTGTTCATGAGCGGCATCAAACGCATCTGCAGCGCGTAATGCTGTATGAACGCTGAAATAGAATTTTATTTTGGGCTCGGTACCGCTTGGTCGTGCTGAAATTTTACTGCCGTCTTCAAGTACAAACTGCAATACATTGGATTTGGGCAATCGAATTGGCCACTCTTCTCCCGTTTTCAGATTTCGGCCCTTTTGCAACTGATAATCGAGCAACTGAACAACAGCCGAACCATTGATCGAAGCCGGAGGCTGATTGCGGTAGCCTTCCATCATGGCGGCAATTTCAGCCTGACCATTCATGCCTTTTTTCGTGATTGAAATTAAATGCTCGAGATAAAATCCATATTCAACATAGAGATCAATCAGTTTATCGAACAGAGATCGTCCTTTATTTTTTTCATAGGCGGCCATCTCACAAAGGAGGGCTACTGCACTTACGGCATCTTTATCCCGAATCTCAGATCCAATCATCAGGCCATAGCTTTCCTCTCCACCAATAATGTAATTTTCATGATTTTCTTTTTCTTTGATCAGTTCAGCAATCCATTTAAACCCTGTGAGTACATTATAACATTGAACCTGATTGCGTGCGGCAATGGTGTCGATCATTTCAGTGGTAACAATGGTTTTAACTACCATATCGTTGGCCTTCGTCAGCCCTTTTTCTTTTCTCGCTTCTATCAGGTAATTAAATGCCAGAACAGCCGTTTGATTCCCATTCATCAACACCCAGTTACCGTTATGATCCTTGATTCCGATACCAACCCGGTCGCTATCGGGATCTGTGCCCAATAAAATATCCGCATCCAGTGCTTCCGCTTTTTTTAATCCTATACTCATTGCTTCCGCCTCTTCCGGATTCGGATAAATCACCGTCGGAAAATTCCCGTTGGGTTCTTTTTGTTCTTCCACCACTGTCACTTGCTTAAAGCCTTTTCTGCGCAGCACTTCCGGAACGATCGTGATTCCGGTACCGTGAATTGAGGTATATACTATTTTTAGATTTTCCTGTGCCGCACATGCGTCTGGGTTTACAGCCTGATTCAAAACCATTTGCATATAGGCTTCATCTATTTCTTTTCCAATCAGCTTAATTCTGGAAGGGTCTCCTGCCCAACGAACCGCTTCCACCGACTGAATTTTTTCTACTTCTCTGATCACATTTTTATCATGCGGGGGCACCAACTGACCTCCGTCATTCCAGTAAGCTTTATAACCATTGTACTCTTTCGGATTATGTGATGCTGTACATACGACGCCACCCTGACAACCATAGTGCCGAATTGCAAAACTCAACTCCGGAGTCGGACGAAGAGCTTCAAATAAAAAGACGTCAATACCATTTGCAGCCATCACGTTGGCAACGATTTCAGCAAACTTTCTGCTGTTATTGCGGCTATCATGCCCAACCACAACTTTTACATGACCCTCTCCAAAGGATTGATTGAGGTAATTGGCATACCCCTGTGTAGCCATTCCTACTGTATACTGATTCATCCGGTTCGTACCGATTCCCATTATACCTCGTAAACCTCCTGTTCCGAATTCCAGATTTCTGTAAAAAGCATCTGCGAGTTCATCGGGATTTTCTTTCTGCATGTTCAAAATTGCATCCTTGACTTCTTTATCGTAGGAGCCCTGTAACCATTTATCAACATTAACCTGAATGATTTCCTGCATATTCTTTGATTTATCTTCAAAAATAACTAATCTGAACATGGATGAAAAAGTTTGTGAGTTGTAAAATTGAACGGGGGGAACGACCTTTGAACCATCCATGAACAGAAAGAAGTCTGCATACACTTTGTTTTTTATCATTCTGTGGCCATTTCTGTCGCCTTACACTGGAAATGCACAAAGCGGGATTCTTCCTCCATCCGACCGGTATCGTCCGGATCGCTTACGAAAAGTTGTACTTGGAGAGTCAATTTTGTTTGCAACCACTTCTATCGGCCTTTATTTTTTATGGTATAAAGCGTTTCCTAAAAGTCGTTTTCATTTTATAAGAGACGGCAGAGAATGGCTTCAGGTAGATAAGATCGGGCATGCAACCACGGCCTACTCAATTGCGAATGTGCACCACGACCTGATGCGTTGGAGCGGGCTATCAAGGCCGTCTGCCATCAATACAGCTGTGCTCACTTCGCTGGCTTATATGAGTGTGATTGAGGTGATGGACGGATTCTCCCGAGACTGGGGGTTTTCAGGTGGAGATTTTCTTGCTAATATTTCCGGCGCGGCTTTTTTTGCAGCGCAGCAATACAGCTGGGGAGAACAACGTATCGGGATGAAGTTTTCGACACATTTTACTCCATTTGCCCAATCAAGACCGGAACTATTGGGGAAAAATCACAGTGCCCGGATTTTCAAAGATTACAACGGACAAACCTACTGGCTAAGCGCAAACCTTCGTTCGTTTATGCCGACAAGCAGTTCTTTTCCGGCTTGGCTGAACTTAGCTGTTGGTTACGGAGCGGAGGGAATGCTGCGAGCTACAAAAGAAGCGCAAAAACAGCAGGAATATAGCGCTAGAACCACCCGTTACAGGCAATGGTATCTGGCGCCGGATGCAGACATATACAGGATTCAGGATGCCGGAACCTGGACAAGACCATTCTCACTGATACCTTTTGTAAAGATTCCTGCACCGGCAATAGAGATAAATTCAAAAAGAAAATTACATTTGCACCCGATTTATTACTAATGCTTCAACCAAGTTTTTTAATACAGGTTTTCCTGATCACATTTGGAGTGATTTATGCTTTCAGCACATTGCTGATGGTTGGCTACAACCATCTCAAAAACAGTTTTTCTGCTGCCAATATGAAGCTGATGGTGAAAGATTATTTACTTTATTTTTTCACCCTAAAACCGCTTCAAACCAGAAAATTAAACCCTAAAGGCTACGACTATAAATTATACATGCGTTTTCAGCGCAGATATATCCTTTACTATTTCGCACTCTGGATTTTACTTTTCATCATTTTATTTCTCGCAGCCAAGATTTATTTAAAAGCTTTTTAAGCACTCCCCCTTACTTTCCAAAAAAGATACCGATCCCGTATTCTATAACGCAATTAATTTTTTTGGAGAAGCGCAGCATAGAGTATATCTGATGATAATTTTTTCTCCAGCAACAATCCTGAATCAATCGTTTTTAACTGAAATTTTTCTTCCAGCCATTTTATCTGCGATTCATTTTCATCACGAAACACCGAACAGGTACTATACAGCAAATAACCACCCGCCTTCAATGAAGGAAGCACATTTGTCAGGATTTTCTGCTGTAGTACCACGTAGTCTTTTATCTGATTCGCTGAAAAACACCGAAGTTGTTCCGGTGTTCGCGACCAGGTTCCGGAACCGGAGCAAGGCACATCAGCAACAATCACATCAAACTGATCATCCATCGAAACAGCCTTACTGAGATCCAGAAGCTGTGCTGTATACGTATGAATACCTGCTTGTCTGAAACGCTCCTGAAGATTATTTAATATCGATGAACGGATATCGGATACTAACAATTTTGAATCAGGAAAAAGATCGTGGAGCTGTATGGCTTTCCCTCCGCTTGCAGCACAACAATCCCACACGGAAAAAGTGTCTGACATTGAAAATACATTTAACAGCAGTGGTACTACTTTCTGAGAATTGATATCCTGCACAACAACCTGTTGATTCATTTGAAGCAGATTGTCCAGCTGAATTCCCTGTTTGAACAAAAGACAATCAGGGGTTAACTGGCGGAAACCAACCGCTGCTTTTTGCAAAACAGAATCAACTGCAGTTTCATTTCCCGGACGGACGCGAAGAAATACATCCGGCTGTTTCAGAAACCGAAGTTGAAACTCCGGCTGATCAATCTCTCTACTCAAATATTCATCAAGGGGAAAACATTTAAGGTCAGCGATTGACTTACCTATCAATTTAAGTTTTTCATGAATAGCAGACGAACAATATTCAGCCCACTCCGGCTTTAATGCCTGTATAATTTCATCCGGATCAGTGGCTGTAAGTAAAAGCGCAATCCACATTCGTTCTTCCCGAGGATGCTCCGGAAAAGAATTGCCGATACGAAAGAACCGATAAGAGATGTCCGTTATTTGTTTTCTGTCACGGCTTCCTTTTCGTTTATCCAGTGAAAATTGTTTTTTCAGATAAACCGAAAATGGCTCATTGCATGCATAGTGCTCAACCAAACGCAGGGCTTCCTGTATGTAAGAATGAAAGCGATACATGATTACAAAGGAAAATCTTTCATTCAGAAAATCGTTCTTTTAATAAAAAAAAGAGATGTCGTTTAGCCACATCTCTTTTAAAAAAGTTAGAATAAACAAGGTGTTTTATAATTCTAACAGGGTTTTTACAGGATCTTTTCCGATGAGCAACTGCTCGGGGTTTTCCAGAAGTTCTTTTACGCGGACAAGAAATCCAACACTTTCTCTTCCGTCAATAATACGGTGGTCGTAACTCAAGGCCAGATACATCATTGGACGAATCACTACCTGACCATTCAACGCCACTGGTCTTTCCTGAATTTTATGCATACCCAGAATTGCGCTCTGGGGTAAGTTGATGATCGGGGTACTCATGAGTGAACCAAAAACTCCTCCATTGGTTATGGTGAAAGTGCCTCCTGTCAGCTCTTCCATTGTCAATTTATTATCGCGGGCCTTCGCTGCCAGTTCAGCGACACTTTTCTCCACCTCCGCCATGTTTAAACTTTCCACATTTCGAATAACCGGAACCGTTAGTCCTCTCGGAGTTGAAACCGCTACAGATATATCAGTATAATCATGGTATACCAGTTCATCTCCGTCAATGTAGGCATTCACGGCAGGCCATTCCAGCAAGGCGATGGCACAGGCTTTCGCAAAAAAACTCATGAACCCAAGTCCGACCCCGTGTTTTTCTTTAAAGGCATCTTTATTCCGTGCTCTGATCTCCAGAATACGGCTCATGTCAGCTTCATTAAAAGTCGTGAGCATGGCCGTAGTATTCTTACTTTCCACCAGGCGACGGCTGATGGTTTTGCGCAGATTACTCATTCGTTCCCGTTTAACATTCCGGGAGAATAATACCTGTTTTCCTTTGGCGGCTACACTGCCGGGCTGGGCAAGCGCCAGCAGTACGTCCTCTTTTATAATTTTACCACCCGCACCTGAAGGCGTAATTTTTTCCGGATCTACCTTACGGTCTGCTATGATTGCTGCCGCCACCGGAGTAGCTTTTATATCATTGGATACCGTTGCCACTGGAGCAGCCGGCTTCTCCGCCGCCGCTGGTGTTTCATTTGTCTTTTTGGGTTTCGTTTCTTTCTCGGCACTCGCCGGTTTGGATGCTGCATCATCGATCTGGGCAATGACATCACCAATCCGAATGGTATCGCCTTCAGAAGCGCCGTGCTTTAAAACACCCGACTTCTCAGCATTGATTTCAAAAGTAGCTTTTTCACTTTCGAGCTCCGCAATCACTTCATCTCTCTCCACCCAGGAGCCTTCCGGTTTCGTCCATTTCAGCAAGGTCACTTCGCTGATCGACTCACCCACAACTGGAACTTTTATATCAATCATATTTAGGTTTTCTGCTTGTGATTATTCAGTTTATTATCCAATACCAAAAGCGGTATCCAGTAATTCCTTTTGCTCCTGTATATGCACTTTGTGATAACCGGTAGCTGTTGACGCTGAGGCTTGTCTTGCGATTACACCAAAACGCAATCCCTGCAGATTCATTTTAAGATATGCTGCTGCACCCATATTCATCGGCTCTTCCTGAATCCAGAACCAGGTTGCTTTTGGATATTTTGCCTGCAAGGCCTGCAGTTGTTTATCCGGAAGCGGATAGAGCTGCTCCAGACGCACGATTGCAATATCAGCTCTTTTTTCTGCAACTTTCCTTTCTGCCAGATCAAAATATATTTTTCCGGAACAGAAAAAAACTTTCTTCACCTGATCCGGCACCGGTGCGGAAGGATCATCGATCACCTCCAGAAAACCTCCTCCGGTAAATGCTTTTTTATCCGAATACGAACCCGGATGGCGAAGATTGGCCTTCGGTGAAAAATTTATAAGGGGTTTTCTGAACGGCCAGTACAACTGACGACGCAATGCGTGGAAAAAGTTAGAAGCCGTGGTGATGTTCGTTACGACGAGATTTTGCTCTGCGCACATCTGAAGAAATCGCTCCATTCGGGCACTGCTGTGCTCAGGGCCCTGGCCCTCATAACCATGTGGAAGCAGCATAGTAACGCCGTTCATGCGATTCCATTTCTGTTCGCCGGCAGCTAGAAATTGATCGATCATAGTCTGGGCTCCGTTGCAGAAATCCCCGAATTGTGCTTCCCAGATTACCAGTGTGTCAGGACTTGCAAGTGCATAACCATATTCAAATCCCAGAACTCCATATTCGCTCAAAAGAGAATTATAGATATAAAATTTACCGCTTGCCCCTTCGATACCAGACAGACGATTGTGAGGGGTTGCATTGTTTTCATCTCTCAGAACCGCATGCCGGTGAGAGAATGTACCACGCTTCACATCCTGCCCGCTCATACGAACATTTTTACCTTCCAGAAGCAGGGTCCCGTATGCCAGTAGTTCTGCCGTAGCCCAGTCGATTTTTTGTTCTTCCTGAAACAGTTTGATTTTATCCTGAAGAATTTTTTCAACTTTCTTCAGAGGTTTAAAAGATGACGGCCAGGACATCAACGTATTAAATACCTTCTCCAGCTGATCTTGCTGTACGCGGGTATCCGGCGATTGATGAAAATCTTCCGGCTTTGACTTGCGCAGTTTTTTCCAGGCAAGTTCAGGAGCCTGAAACTGATAAGGAAGCGGATTTTGTTTCACATCATCGAGACGTGCCTGTAGATCATCCCAAAACTTTTTTTCCATATCCAGTGCAAGCTGACGCGCATCGGCTTCTCCGTTATTAAGAAGATATTGCGTATATACCTCTCTGGGATTGGGATGCTTTTCGATAAGCGCATACAATTGCGGCTGCGTAAACTTCGGATCATCGCCTTCGTTATGCCCGTGACGACGATAACAAACCATATCGATAAAGACATCGCTGTTGAATTCCTGACGATACCTCGTGGCGATTTCCACACATTTAACTACAGCTTCGGCATCATCTCCATTCACATGCATTACCGGTGCCTGAACCATTGCTGCCAGAGATGTACAATAATCGGCACTTCTTGAATCGGAAAAATCTGTTGTAAATCCAATCTGGTTATTAATAACGAAATGAATTGTACCTCCGGTATAATATCCTTCCAGATTACTCATCTGAAGCACTTCGTATACAATACCCTGTCCGGCAATAGACGCGTCTCCGTGGATGAGAATGGGCAGAATCTGATCGTAATTACTTTCATACATCACATCCGCTTTTGCTCTGGAAAAACCAACCACAACCGGATTTACAGCTTCCAGATGCGAAGGATTGGGAAGCAGTTTTAAATGTATTTTCTGACCTCCGAAGGTATCTACTTCACTCCCGAAACCCATGTGGTATTTTACATCCCCGCTGCCCATGGTTTGGTCAACCGTTGCCGTACCTTCAAATTCGCTGAAAATCTGTTCATAGGTTTTACCCATAACATTCGCCAGCACATTCAATCGGCCGCGATGAGCCATACCAATAGCCACTTCTTTTACGTCGTTTTCCGCTGCCGTATTGATGATTGCATCAAGGGCAGCGATGGTAGTCTCCCCTCCCTCCAGTGAAAAGCGTTTCTGTCCAATATATTTTTTATGCAGGAAGCCTTCAAAGATCACCCCCTGATTCAGTTTCTCTAAAATTCGTTTCCTTTTCTCAAGCGGAAGCGCACGATGAAAATCGACTTCCATTGCATTAGTGAGAAAATCTACTTTCCGCTGATCCGTGATGTATTTGAATTCAATCCCTACCCGAGACGCATATGTTCTCTTTAAAAAAGAGAGGATTTCCTGCAGCGTTGTCTTACCCAGACCAACAAGCTGACCCGCATGAAAAGACTGGTTGAGATCACCTTCCGATAATCCATAAAAAGACAAGCTTAAGTCGGCACCACGATCTTTTCTTGGACGAATGGGGTTGGTTGTAGCAACGAGGTGCCCTTTATTTCGATACCCCAGAATCAAACGATAGACCCCGATTTCTTTTTTCCAGTCGGATGCAGGCAGTTCCGGAGACGGATCCGCCGCCTTACCATTCATCGCAGGTACTCCGGAGCTGACTGCAAAATCAAATCCCTCGAAAAACTTACGTAAATCCGGATCAATTTTTTCAGGATCAGCAACAAAATCCTTGTAAAGATTTTCAATGAATTGCGGATGTTGGGAGGTTATATACTGAAAATCCTTCATTCAGAACAAGCGTTAATGTCAAAAAAGTTTCGCAAATATCGGCCTTTTGAGGTACGGAAAAAAGTGTAGAAATATTTGAAAAAAGCGGG
>Ga0315902_10009026_pt1 | contig 13412 bp, 10 predicted proteins | sample LakEriMetagenome_9_FD_203523 | JGI IMG/M metagenome (GOLD analysis project Ga0315902, IMG submission 203523) | Freshwater fungal communities from buoy surface, Lake Erie, Ohio, United States - Buoy 12 MA117 | ecosystem: Environmental > Aquatic > Freshwater > Lake > Lake biofilm | place: USA... | reverse complement strand
CTTGGGTACTGCAGCAACAAGTGACACATTTATCCTGTTATGCCATGACGGTGGAGCCGCAAACACCACTTGAAAAAAGGATACGAACCGGGCAGAGTGCACCGGTGAGCACAGAAAAGCAAAGCCGACAGTTCCTGTTACTGACCGATGTATTGCAGCAGGCCGGCTGGGAGCATTACGAAATTTCCAACTTTTCAAAGCCGGGTCACCGGAGCCGGCATAATTCCTCCAACTGGCAGGGCCGGCATTACCTGGGACTGGGTCCATCGGCCCATTCTTTTAACGGCGGCAGCCGGCAATGGAATGTGGCTCATAACCGGCAATACATAGAAGCACTTCAGAAAGATGAACTGCTATTTGAAAAAGAAGATCTTACCCGCGTACAACAATTGAATGAATATATTATGACCAGCCTGCGTCTGCAGGAAGGATGCAACCTGAAGCTGGTTGAAGAACGTTTTGGAGAACCGGCTGCAAAAGAACTCGAAAAGAAAGCCTGTGTTTTTACAGCTAAAGGCCAACTACTGATAGTGGAGCATCATCTGATCCTTACCCGTGAAGGAAAGTTATTTGCGGATGGTATTGCGGCAGAACTTTTTTTTGATGATCAGAGGGCTCAATCAATATGAGTAAGAATATTATCTGCTGTCTGCAGCTGGTATAAAAACAACGGATAGAGTTCATGCTTATCATGGGGCAGCGCATTCAGTTTTTCGCGCAACTGGTCGAAGTTGCTGAGCAGCACTTGTTTATTGATACTCTGCGCCTGCAGGGACATCGGTTTGTGAATTTCAAATTCATCACCGAGGAGCTCCACCGGTGATACTCCCAGGGCTGCGCTGATCTGTTTCACATGGTTAACGGTGAGTTGAGTAATGCCATTCTCGATTTTGCTGTAAGCATTCTGGGAAATATTCAAATGACGGGCTACTTCTTCCTGTGTTACTTTTTTCTGTTCCCTGAGTTTCCTGATAAGCGTTCCTGGCATGTTGTATGGTAATTAAGTATGAATGGAAAGAGTTATTGCTGTCACCTGTGATTCCGCAAATGGCGGGTACGCGTCACCGTAAACAGATGATGCAGGATACCTGCCACAAGCATCAGTATCAGTAACAGCGGAGTAAGTCCTGTAAAAGAAAAAGGTAACATATACATAAAGTTACAGGTAACCGGCCGAAAAGGTTGGCGGAGCGTGTTTTTTAACAATTTCTCAAATCATGGTTTCCTCAATCTGCCGGAAGCCGTCTGCAGCCGGGAGCTGCTCCCATAAAATCCGGTAAACGGTGGAGGCGATGGGCATATCGGCCCCTACTTCCCGGTTAATCTGGTAGAGTGACCGGCTTGCATTATAACCTTCTGCCACCATATTCATTTCCAACTGGGCTGCCTGTACGCTGTATCCCTTGCCGATCATGTTTCCAAAAGTCCGGTTACGGCTGTACAGGGAGTAGCAGGTCACGAGCAGGTCGCCCAGGTACACACTGGCAGCATAGTTGGCCGATTTACGGTAGGGATTTTTCTGGAGCTGCACGCCGGGTATAGGCTCTTTGTGTACCCCCACTTCAATATTGCGGATACCCACCTTGCGTAAAAAGCCGGCCATTTCATCGGCAGCATTGGCGATAAGCACACTCTGAAAATTATCGCCATATTCCAGTCCGTGCGCAATACCACTGCCCAATGCATAAATATTCTTAAGTATGGCAGCAAACTGAACCCCGTAGATATCGGTATTGATTACCGTATTGATGTAGTGATTTTTGAAACAGTCGGCAATTACCTGGGCTCCTTCTTCATCCAGCCCGGAAAATGTGAGGTAAGACAGTTTTTCGGAGGCTACTTCTTCGGCATGGCAGGGGCCCATGATGGTGTAATAATGATTGATATCAAAGCCGAACTCCTGTTTCAGTTTATCGTTGAGCAACACATTATTTCGGGGCATAATACCCTTGATGGCAGAAATCACATTCTTCCCTTCAAAAATATCTGTTGGTAACGTGTCCAGTACCTGTTCCACATAGGCAGAAGGGATCGCCAGAATCACGTAATCTGCGGCACGGACTGCCGCTGCTGCTTCCAGGTACAACGTAAGATGACCGGTCTTAAAAGCCGCGGAACTGAGATAACTGGGATTGTGGTGATGGGTACTGATATGATCTATGATATGCTGGTTACGGACAAACCAGTGAACCTGCACCCCGTTATCACTTAAAATTTTTGCGAGTGCAGTAGCCCAGCTTCCGCTGCCAATTACTGAAAATATGGGTGAACGTTCTGATTTCAACATGTTGATTTAGACGCAAAATAAAAAGAATCCCGTTTGGTGGCGGGATTCTTCAAAGGCTTTCTAAAGATAATTTTTATTTCGTTTCGTACACTTTATCCTTTGGCACCACAGTCACCTTCATACCATCTTTCAGCAACTTGCTGATGGTATTGTACGGTGCACTCACCACCTTATCGCCCTCCTTAATACCACTGAGTACTTCAATGTATTCATTGTCCTGAATATCGGTTCTGATCGGTACTTTTTTTACCGTTCCATCGGCCTGCACAACGAACACCACTTCCACGAGTTCATCACTCAGCACCGGTGCATCATTGGCGGACTGTCCCTGGGCTTTTTGTTTATCTTTCTGCTCCTGACCCTTTGCCTGAGATTCTTTTTCATTTTTATCCCTGGTTGTAACAGCGAGAATGGGCACGGCCACTACATCGATATGCCGCCGGGTCATAATATCGGCACTGGCGCTCATACCCGGACGGAAGGGCAGGTTTTTCCCCTTCGCAGGATCAATCAGGTCTTTATAAGATTCGGGGTTGATACGGATATACACCTTGTAGTTGGTAACATCACCGGTAGTGGCAGCCGTTACGGTTTGGGCAGAGGTGCTGCTGCTTGAAATTTTGGTAACCACCCCCATAAACTTGCGGTCGTTATAAGCATCCACCTCTACAATGGCGCTGTCGCCGATCTTAACTTTGGGTATATCGTTTTCACCCACATCCACCCGCACTTCAATTTTGCTCATATCGGCCACACGGAGAATTTCTGTTCCCAGGCTGAAACTGTTACCAGCCACCCGCTCCCCTTTTTTTACAGCCAGCAGCGAGACAATGCCATCCATGGGCGAAATAATGGAAGTGCGGCTCAGGTTTTTATTTGCCTCAGTCAAACTGGCCTGAGCACTTTGTACACCAGCCTGTGTGCTCTTCACACTCTGGCGGGCAGCTTTCAGATCGGCTTGCGCACTTAAGTACTGGCTTTCAGCCTGCTCAAATTCAGAACGGGAAATCACTTTATCGTTCAAAAGTTTTTTCTGACGTTCATAGTTAAGTTTTGCCTGTTCGAACCGGGCTTCAAAAGCAGCAATCGAAGCCTGGGTATTCCCCACCTGTGCCTGTTGCTGGTTGACCACTGATGCGGCCCGGTCGCGGGCACTGGTCAGCACATCAGCAAATACTTTTGCCAACAGCTGGCCTTTGCGGACACTATCACCCTCTTCCACATACATGTCCACCACTTCGCCGCTCACATCACTGCTCACCTTGCGCTCATCTTCGGGGTATACCTTTCCGCTGGCACTAACCGTTTCAATAATTGTGCGCTTCTGAATCGTTTCTGCAGCTACTTTGGTTGTCTGATCTTTACCGATTACTCCTTTCTTTTTCAGCACCACCAACGCCACAATCACAAGAATTAAAATGCCTATAATCCACCAAATTTTCTTACTCATACTGTGTCATTCAATATTTTAAACTGTTTAATACAAATTATAACCTGAGACCTAAGCCTTTATAAAATTCGAGCACCTTCATACGAAATACATAATCGAACTGATCTGAAAGTGCCTGAATCCGAGCCCGGAATAAATTATTCTGATTGGTAATTAACTCAATGGGCTGCAACAATCCGGCCTCATATCTCTTCTGTGCCAATACAAAACTGCGTTGTGAAATTTCAAGCGTTTTTTTGCTGGCATTATAGCGGTTGAGTGCTGCAACTGCCGACTGGTACGCCTGGTAGATATCGTTCTTCAATTTCTGGTTAGCCTGCTCTTTCAGCAACTCCGCATTTTTAAGATCGTATTGGATCCGTTTGTAGTTCGTACGTGCAGTACCACCGTTAAATAAGGGTACCGAAAGCTGAATCCCCACATTCTGCCGGAAGTTATTGTTGATCTGAGTACCCCATCCTCTCCACATTTCACCAACTGTTTTCTTTCCCTGCAGAATTTCAAAATCGGGCTCCTGCACAAAGAAATTGGTTCCGTTTACATTCACAACCGGTGATGCGGGCGTCACCTGCTTATAACCCAGGAAGTTAAAGCCCAGAAATTTTGTATTGGGATTGGCAAAGTTGGTACCCAAACCACCAAACCAGTTGAGGGATGGATACAGGTTGGCTTTTGCTGCTTTGAGATTATACTGAATCGCTTTGATACGGAGGTCGTTTACTTTTTGCTGCGGTTGGGTTTGCAGTGCCATCTGGTACACAACATCGGGCGTAAGGTCGCTAATCTGTTCCACCGGAATTTTGTCAACCGGCGGCTCAGCAATATCAAACGGGAGGCCTGCATCCAGGTTAAGGGTTGCTTTCAAGGTAAGCAGTGTTTGTTCTGCAGTGGCAACAGCAGAAATATACGATGCACTGTCGCGGGCATACTGAGCTTCCAGCTCCAGTGCATTCAGTTCGGGCATTAAACCTGCATCCACCCGCTTACGTGTATCAGCCAGGCGCGAACGGGAAATATCCATCTGCACATTTGCTATTTTGGCCTGCTCCTTGGCCAACAGTGCCTGCAGGTATGTAGTTGCAACAGACAGCCCTATATCATTTTTGGTGCGTTCAATATCTTTTTCAGCCGCTTCTGCACTGTAACGGGTGCTTAAAATACCGTTGCGCACATTGCCCCAGTTAAACAACAAGCCATTCACATTAAAATTATACTGCTGGAACAACAACGTGGAGCTTACGAACAGGTTAGAAGTTGGGTCTACTGCACGGCCGAAGTTGGTACCGGTATTGGTGGAAAATGAAACATTGGGATACTGCGACAGGCGGTTCTGATTGTAGGTCAGCGCCGCTATGCGGGCCTGTACATCCGCCTGCCTGACAGAAATATTATTGGCCCATGCGTAATCCACGCATCGTTGTAAATCCCATTTTTCCTGCGTCCGGCCGGTGATAGAAAAAACGGTAACAAACAGAAACAAGAGTGCTTTTCGATAATCCATGACAATCATAGAACAAATGTAAGGTGAGACGTTTATCTTTCCATAAAATTAGGACGAAGGGTCAGTTACCGTTACCAAATGCAGCATCGAATGCCCGGGACAGGTCTTTTACCAGGTACCCGGCATCTTCCAGCCCGGTGTACATCCGCACCATCCGATGCTCGGGATTGGATGCATCAAACTCGTGATCCTGTATACCGGCACACTTCGGTAAGAGTAAGCTTTCATGCCCGCCCCAGCTTACGGCCATCATAATATGTTGCAGACTTTCACAGAATGTTACAATCTGCCGGCGTTCCGATGCCTTTACAAAGAAAGAAAACAAGCCGGGAGCCTGCTTCATCTGCCGCTTTGCAAGAGCATACTGATCAAACCCTTCATCAAATGGATAAATAATTTCATCCACGGCGGGATGCTGCTTTACAAATTGAACCACTTCCTGAGTGGTTTGGCTGATGCGCTCCAAACGTGCCGGCAAGGTTCTCAAACCACGGATCAGCAACCAGGCGTTGAAGGGCTGTATACCGCTGCCGATATTCATGTATTCGCTGTCGAATATTTTTTTAATCAGGGCTTTACTGCCGCTGAGCACACCCCCCAGCGTATCGCTGTGGCCACCGATGTATTTGGTGGCTGTTTGCATCGCGAGGTCGACCCCCATGGCAATCACATCCTGGTATAACGGGGTACAATAGCTGTTGTCGATCAGGGTTATGATGTTGCGCTGACGTGCAAAGGAGGTAATGGTGGGGATATCCTGCAAGGCAAAATCCCAGCTGTTCGGGCTTTCGAGGTAATAAAAGGTGGTGTTGGGAAGGGTGGCATTGAAATAATTGGTTGCATCCCGCCCGTCCACGTAAGTGGTTGTTATACCAAACCGGGGTAATATCACATCAAACATCCGCTGCACCCACGTATAAGGCTTCTGCACACTTACGATATGATCGCCTGCTTTTACATGGGCCAGTACACCTGCAAAAATTGCAGCAGCCCCGTTGCTGAATACGAGGCAATCTTCAGCCCCATCGAGTGCCGCGAGCTTTTTTCGGAGAATATCCACCGTGGGATTCAGCCCCCGGCTGTAGAGGTAGGTACTCATTTCATCTGCAAAGGCAGCCCTCAGTTCGTCCACCCGTTGAAACCTGAAATTGCTGGTTTGCATAATGGGGGGAGCCACTGCGTTGAAATACAAATCACGATCCTCTCCGAGTTCATTTATAATGTAGGACAGATCCATTTGAAATAATTATAAAAATGTCTGATAAAAACCAAAAAGGCAAGCACCTGTTCTTAACCGGGAAATTACTTCTTTACAAATAAAACAGAAACGGTTCACAGCTGTTTCAGTCCGGCTGTTCCGCTGATGCAACTGCAGTAACAGGTTAAGACAAGATGAAACTGTTTTCATTTCTGTTTCATTTTTTGATGGAACAGAAAATAAAGTCCGGCAAAAAGAGCCAGTAACCCAACACCTGTCAGAGCCGCCTGCGGATCGGCAAGCGTAATGCTCGTTCCGACAAATAAATAAGCGGCAATAAACACAACAGGCATCAACGGGAATAACTTCATTTTGAAAATACCAGTCGAATCGAGATGCTTTGTTTTTCTTCGAAACCAAAAGATGGTGGCACTGCTGAGAATCATACCGAAGCAGTCGAGAAAAATGCTGAAGGTGAGAATTTGCTCAAACTGCTGGGAGAAAAAGAGAATCACCATACACACCGCAGCAAAAACTGTCAGTGATAAAGTGAGCACCCCTTTTTCATTCTTACCAGCAAACACACGCGGCAGGCTGCCATCTTCTCCCATGGCATACATCACCCGTGGATTACTCATCAGCAATCCGTTTACATAAGCCAACACGCCCAGAAAAAGGAAAGCGGAGAAAACAGTGGCGCCGGTTGTGCCGAATATTTTATCCATGACCACGTAAGCTATTTCCCGCTCATTTTTCATCTGTTCGAAACCAATCAGCTTATAATAACTGAAATTGACCAGGAGATACAAAAGAATGATAACGGCAATACCGGTAAATATACCTCTTGGGATCGTTCTGGATGGCCGGTCAACTTCCTGCCCGAAATTAATCGTTTGCTGATAGCCCCCATAGGTAAACGAAACGGCAATCAGGCTTACGCCCAGGCTTTTAATCCAGTCGATGGAGTCAACCGGCGCAGCTGGAACCGGCAGCTCTTGCACTGCATATTGCTCCGGGAAAAATAAAGCGGCAATGAGCACCACGATCATCAGAATTTTAATGACCATGAGTACATTCTGCGTTTGAGAACTCATGCTCAGTCCACGCAGGTTGATGATGTAAAAAATCAGGATAGCAGCACAACTGACAAGGGCTTTGTGCATATCCGTCCACTCGCCGGGAACCAGCTTCAGCAGGTAGCCACTGCCGATTAAGGCCACTCCGCTCAGACTGGCTGCGTTACTCACCAGTATAAGACAGTTTATGGCAAAAGCAATACTTGGATGATAGGCCTGCGCAAATACTTTATAGTAACCGCCGGTAACGGGATACCGGCTGCCGATTTCTGCATAGGTAAGCGCCCCGCACAAAGCCACAATACCCCCCACCACCCATGCACTGAAGTACACCGATGGCACGATGGCATCTTTTGCACTGGTGGCGGCTGTACGGAAAATTCCCATGCCAATGACCAGTCCGATCACAATCATCACAAAAGAAAACAGGTTGAGTTTGGGTGTGTTTTGCATACTCTTTGCAAATAGGTGTTGAAGATAAGCGATCTGCCCCGAACAAATGCATCCGTTGGTACGACTCACTGTTACGCTGTGGCCCATGAATCATTTACCTTTACTGCATGCGTCTGTACTTGTTGTTTTACTGGCACCTCCTGCTCCCGGTCGTGGCCGTTGTTGCACAACAGCCTGTTGACACTTCCGGTAAGGAACTGGAAGAAATAGTCATCCGTTCCTTTGAACAAAACCGGAAGCTTTCTTATACTTCTGCCACAGTGAAAGTGCTGACGTTCCCTGCGGCCGACCGTACTAATAAAACATCACTGGTCCAGGCATTCAATACCCTGGCGGGGGTACGCATGGAGGAACGCTCTCCCGGAAGTTACCGCATCAATATCAGGGGCAGTTCCCTTCGATCTCCTTTTGGCGTACGGAATGTGAAAGTGTACTGGAATCAGATTCCGGTGACCGATGCAGGCGGCAATACATATTTCAACCAGTTTGCCTTTAATAACTTCAGCAGTATTGAAATCACAAAAGGCCCGGCCGGCAGTTTATACGGGACCGGAACGGGTGGATTGATCTTATTAAATAACTCTGACCGCTGGCAACCTGGTGCGGCAGTTGAATACAACGGAGGCAGTTACAACCACCACCTTTTTCTTTCGTCGGTACGGTTTGGCACCCAGGAAAACAAAAACGAACTGACTGCTTCTTTTCAACGTACAGATGGCTACCGGCAACAGTCGGCCATGCAACGGACCAATGCTTCCTGGCAGACAGAAATCATACGTTCCGGCAGGCAACGTATCCAGGCTTCTGTTTTATATACCGACCTGTATTACCAAACCCCCGGTGCGCTTACTGCAGCAGAGTACAAAGTCAATCCGCGTTCCGCCCGGCCTGCAGCGGGAATATTTCCCGGCGCTGTAGCCGCCAAAGCAGCCATTGAGCAGAAAAACTTTCTGGCGGGCATAACGCATTCTTACCATATAAGCAGCCGCCTGCTTAACACAACCACCCTTTTCAGCACCTGGAACCAGGTAGAGAATGCAGCGATCCGCAATTTTGAACGGCGGACAGAACCCGGCCTGGGAGGACGAAGCCTGTTTACCTATAAAAAGGAAAATCCGGCAGGCACCATTTTTCAGTGGATTGCAGGAGGCGAATACCAGCTTGGAACGTTTAACACCCAGGTGTTTCAGAATAAAAACGGCAACCCGGATACGTTACAAACAAACGATGATATCAGGAACCAAAGCTGGTTTGTGTTTACCCAGGCCGACTGGTCGTGGCAGCAACGCTGGTTCCTGAGCACAGGTGTAAGTATCAGCAAAACAGCCGTTTCCTTTCAGCGGCTGAACCGTTACCCGGTACTGCTGCAGAAACGTACTTACCGGAATGAATGGGCACCCCGCCTTTCCCTTAAAAGAAGATGGGGCAATCATTTTTCCCTGACCACCACCTTAGCCCGTGGCTTTTCGCCCCCAACTATCGCCGAGCTGCTTCCTTCGACCGGCATCATCAGTACCGGACTGGAAGCAGAATACGGATGGAGCAAGGAGCTAACGGCAACCTACAAACGAAATATCCGGAGTCATGGCTGGCAGCTGGAGATAACCGCCTTCCATTTCCGTTTAAAGAATGCACTGGTTCAACGCAGGGATTTCTCCGGGGCCGATTCTTTCACCAATGCAGGCGATGTGCAGCAAAAGGGCGTTGAGACCACGGTCAACTATTGGTACATGCCCTACGGTTCCCTTCTTGAAGCCGTTCAGCTAAAGGCCGACCTTACCCTTCATTATTTCCGCTACGGCAGCTTTCAACAGGGCACCTCAAATTTTTCCGGCAACAGGGTTCCTGCTGTACCGCCGCAAACCCTTTCCCTGCTGGTGGATGTGCAACTGAAAAAGGGATGGTATTCGAATATCACCTGGTATTACTCCTCCTCTCTTTTTCTGAATGATGCAAACAGTGTAAAAACAGAGCCCTTTCATTTAGCAGGCTGGCGCATCGGTTGGAAATATACGAACCAGTCAAAAAGAAAAATTCACCTCTATGCAGGAGTGGACAATCTGCTCAATGAAATTTACAGCCTGGGTAATGATATCAATGCAGCAGCGGGACGGTTTTTCAATGCTGCTGCTGAAAGAAATTTCTATGCAGGCATCAGCTTTCAGATTGCCGGCAAATCCAACCCCCAATAACGTATAGGTGAAAGAAACTGTCTGACATATCTTCTCCTGCCCCGCAAATGTTTTCAACATGCCTGTGTATAAGATTTTTCCTGGTCAATTGAATTGGCTTCTACATTTGCGCCTGTAATGGTTCCGCTTCCCTGAACTTCAGGAAAACGGATGAAAAGGGAATCCGGTGCAAATCCGGAGCTATCCCCGTAGCTGTATAACGGCGCTTTTGCCAAAGCAACAACTCTCCTACTACCGCCACTGTTATTGTAACGGGAAGGCAGCTGAGTTGACCGTAAGCCAGAAGACCTGCCATTGCAAAAAATTTCATTTTGCTTTCGGGTGAAAAGCAGGAAATGCAGCTCCCTCCGCTCTGCAAAGAGACACCGGATGTTCCATTTCTCTTTTTTCGAAAGCAGTCACCTTTAAACTTTTTCATGAACATGAAAACACGTTTTTTTCTGGTGGCTGCACTCAGTTTCAGCAGCCTCACACAAGCCCAGGACGACAGTACGTCCCGCTCCCTCGATGAAGTGATCATCACGGCCAACCGCGTGGAGCAAAAGCAATCACAAACCGGTAAGGTGGTAACCGTCATTGGTAAATCCATTCTTGAAAAAAGCCAGGGAAAATCAGTGGCACAATTGCTGAATGAGCAGGCCGGCATTACCATTAACGGTGCATTGAACAATGCAGGCACGGTGCAAACCGTGTATATGCGTGGTGCAGCCAGCGGGCGGGTACTGGTTTTGATCGACGGAATTCCGGTGGGCGACCCCTCCTTCATCAACAATGAATTCGATCTGAATTTCCTGTCCATCCAGGATGTGGAACGTATTGAAATTGCGAGAGGCGCACAATCCACTTTATACGGAAGCGATGCTGTTACAGGTGTGATCAACATCATTACCACTAAAAAACAAATTAACCGTCCGCTTCAACTTAAATCCACCCTAAGTGGCGGCAACCTGGGCACATTCAGGGGCAATCTGCAGCTCTACGGCACTTCCGGAAAATTCAGCTGGCAGACACGTTATTCCCGGATCAGCACGAATGGATTTTCTGCTGCTTACGACAGTGCAGGTAACAAAGGTTTTGACCGGGACGGATACACAGGAAATATTGCCAATGCTATTGTAAATTTCAAGGCAAGCGAACACCTGAGCTTCCGCAGCTTTGTACAATACAGCGGATACACCAGCCATGTGGACGCAGGTGTGTTTACAGATGACCGGGACTTTTCCATCAATAACCGCACCCTCATGGGTGGGGCAGGTTTTCAGTATCAGAAAGAGGGGGTGAAAGTTACCGGCAACTATCAATACAGTGAGCACAAACGACGCTTCCTGAACGACAGTGGTCACATCAGCGGCTTTGCCCGTTTTGTGCAGGATGATTATTTCAGCAGAAGCCAGTTTGCCGAACTGTTTGCCAGCATCCGCCTCAATTCCCGTTTCACTTTATTGCAGGGAGGCGATTACCGGTTTGGCACTTACAATAACCAATACCTGTCCATCAGTTCGTTTGGACCTTTCCGCAGCAATTTCAGAGATACTTCCGTCAGCCAGTCGTCGCTCTATGCATCCCTGCTTTATTCCGGCAAGCGTCAGAAGCTGAGCCTGGAACTGGGCGGCCGGCTGAATGTGCACAGCCGGTACGGAAGCAACCATACTTTTACGTTTAACCCCACCTATTCTTTCAACAACCAGTGGCGTGTGTTCGGAAGTATTGCCAGTGGCTTTAAAGCACCCGGACTGTACCAGTTATTCTCCGCATTTGGAGATGATGAACTGAAGCCGGAAGAAAGCATCAATTACGAACTGGGCATTGAGCAGAAAAATAAAATCATCCGTCACCGGCTGGTATTTTTTTACCGGGATATTGATAACGGAATGGATTTCGATAATGTCAATTTCGTTTATTTCAACTTTCCACGGCAGCTGGTACGCGGACTCGAATATGAAACATCCTTTAAGCTGCTGAAACAAGTTACGCTGAGTGGTAACTATACATTTATCAGCGGCACTGAGTATACGCAGAGCCGCATCAGTTTTGCTGACACATCTTATCAATACCTGCTGCGCCGACCGGCTCACCAGGTCAATGCCTCGATCATCTATTCTCCTTCTGAGCGCGCCACGCTCTCTTTTTCGGGCCGTTACGTAAGCAAGCGGCAGGATACCGGCGGCTACAAAAAAGCCGACCAATCACTGGATGCTTACCTGCTGTTGAGTGCTTATGCATCGTACCGGTTGAAAAAACATTTTCTGTTCTTTGCAGATATACAAAATATGACCAACCGCAGATTCTTTGACCTGCGTGGTTTTAACAGCATTCCTTTACTGCTGCAGGCAGGTGTCACGTTTGAATGGTGATGAAAGAACGGAGTAATGCATCCCTTCCAGCCGGGGATGCATTACTTTTGCCAAAAAGAACGCATGAATCTTGAGTTTTCGTTCAACCAGTTTTTGTCTGTAACCTTTACGCTTTTTGCTGTAATAGACATTATTGGTTCTGTACCCCTGCTCATTGCCCTGAAAGAAAAAATGGGTGGTATCCGGGCATTCCGGGCAACATTGGTCTCCGGCTTACTGATGATCCTGTTCCTCTTTGTGGGCGAACCTTTTCTCAATGTACTGGGTGTTGACCGGCGTTCCTTTGCCGTTGCCGGTTCTATCGTGATTTTTGTGTTGGGACTGGAAATGATCCTGGGCCATGAGTTTTTCAAAAGTGATAAAGATGTACGAAGCGCCACCCTGGTGCCAATCGCCTTCCCCATTATTGCCGGTTCGGGAACCCTGACCACCATTATGTCACTGGGAGCCAATTATAATGAACTGACTCTTTTACTGGGTATCCTGGTAAACCTTGCTATTGTTTATGTGGTATTGAAGCTGCTGTCACCCATTGAGCGGTTGCTGGGACCTTCGGGTCTGACCGCCATCAGGAAGTTCTTCGGCGTGGTACTTCTGGCCATAGCAGTGAAAATATTTGCCACCAACGCGAGTGGACTGATCAAATAGCATATCGGCAGAAGTCTTATATTTGCAGCCCTTAACCGGTCTCGTAGTACAATGGATAGTATGGGAGTCTCCGGAACTCCAGGTTCAGGTTCGATTCCTGACGAGACCACTCGAGCGAAGATGTTATGTCTTCGCTTTTTTTATTCTGTTGGTTCAGGTTCCGACGCTTGCAGGTCGGGATGCAGACCCGCATCGCTGCGTCTGAAGAAGCAACATTGAAAAATGTACAACCGCTTAATAAGATAATCCATCG
>Ga0315902_10009018_pt1 | contig 13416 bp, 19 predicted proteins | sample LakEriMetagenome_9_FD_203523 | JGI IMG/M metagenome (GOLD analysis project Ga0315902, IMG submission 203523) | Freshwater fungal communities from buoy surface, Lake Erie, Ohio, United States - Buoy 12 MA117 | ecosystem: Environmental > Aquatic > Freshwater > Lake > Lake biofilm | place: USA... | reverse complement strand
AAGGATACACAACATCACACATCGGGGTAATGCTTTACGGTTCACCTGATCGACACGATGCGGTGATTCATCACATGAAATCAAAGCCATTTCACAAAGCAACGGAGGTTCAGATTAATTGGCGGTCCTGGATCAAAGACGGTCTATATCCTATATCTTCAGAGGTCGGTAAATACGGAAATAATGAAAGGGTATTTTATCAGATGGACTTTAAATTGATTCACAGAAGCGAATTAACAATCAAATAAATCACAAATAAATGAAAACAAAAATCAAAATTTTAAAAGAATGGATTGAAGTAATTAATCCAACAGTATTAACTGACAAAACAAAAGCATGAAAACTAATTATCAAACATTCTTAGAAAATAAACGTCATTCAATCGGCGACTTCGGCTTCGATCCGAATTGGTTTCCTGAAGGTGCTTTCGACTTTCAAAAGTACATTATTGAAAAAGCCGTGCGTAAAGGTCGCATTGCTGTATTTGCTGACACTGGATTAGGCAAGACTTTAATTCAGTTGTCAATCGCTCAGAACATCGTTAATCACACGAACAAAAAGGTTCTAATATTGACACCTTTGGCAGTTGGTTTTCAATTTTTGAAAGAGGCTGAACGGATCGGAATAGATGACATTCAGCAAACGATCAAAGGCGAACATACAAAGAGGATAGTAATATGTAATTACGAACGATTGCATTACCTGAATAGTTCAGATTTTGTCGGGGTTATCTTGGATGAAAGTTCGATCCTAAAGAACTTTGACGGCAAGATTAAGAACCAAATTAACTCATTCATTAAAAAAGTGCCGTACCGTTATCTATCAACGGCAACACCTTCCCCAAATGACTTTATCGAATTAGGCACAAGCTCTGAGGCTTTGGGTTACATGGGTTATATGGATATGCTCGGAAAATTCTTTAAGAACAATCAGAACAGCGTTGACAGTAATAACCGAAACATCGGCGAAAAGTTCTACCTAAAGCCGCACGCTGAAAAAGATTTCTTCGCATGGGTTAATCAGTGGTCGATCATGGTTAAAATGCCGTCCGATTTAGGATTTTCAAATGATCGGTACAACCTACCTAAATTGATCGTCAACCAACACATTGTCGAAAATCAGTCTTTGATTGATGTAAGCGGACAAATTCAGATGTTCAATATCGTAGCAAAAAACTTTCATGAAATTAAGCATGAAGAAAAAAGCACGGTTAAAGAAAGATGCGAAAAAGCTTCTGAATTAGCAAGCGATAAAACGTCTGTATATTGGGTAAATAGAAACGATGAAAGCTCATTGATAAAGCAAATTGATAAAGATGCCGTTGAAATACTTGGATCAATGTCAATCGAAAAGAAAGAAGATATTCTCATGAACTTTGCAGACGGCAACATCGAACGCCTGATAACAAAAGCAAAGATGACAGGAATGGGATTGAATTGGCAACATTGTAATCATTCGGTATTTTTCCCGACATGGAGTTACGAACAATATTATCAGGCTATCCGTAGATTTTGGCGTTTCGGTCAGACTAAAGATGTTACTATCGACATGGTTATATCGGACGGTCAAACAAGGGTAGTCGAAGCGTTACAACAAAAGACGGAAAAGGCTATACAGCTTTACGAAAACCTAACAAAGAATGTTAATAGTTCATTTGAACATAGAACAAAAGAGTTTAATCAACAAATAATCAAACCTTCATTTATTTAATTATGGAAAACAAAGTAAAAGATCAGTTGATCACAGAAAATTACGCAATCTACAACAGCGATTGTATGCTGGTATTACCTACTCTGGGAGACGAAAGTATTGATTTGTCAGTATATTCCCCTCCGTTCGCAGGGCTTTACAACTATTCAAGCTCTGAACATGACTTTTCAAACTGTGAAAGTAAAGAACAATTCTTGAATCAGTATGAATTTTTGGTATCTGAAATCGCTCGAGTAACAAAGTCAGGAAGGATAACGGCTGTTCATTGTACTGATGTGTTCGACAATACTTGTCGCCTTTGGGATTTTCCACATGAGATCATTCGTATCCATGAAAAATACGGATTTGAATATCGCAACCGTATAACAATCTGGAAAGAGCCTTTAAAGGTTCGTATGCGAACAATGGTTCAAAGTCTTATGCATAAATTTATTGTTGAGGACAGTACGAAATGCTTTACGGCTATGCCTGACTATATGCTGATCTTTACAAAGAAAGGAGAAAACAAGGTGCCAGTAACACATGAAAAAGGGTTGCTTCGTTACTTTGGTGAAACGCCTGTACTACCAAACATTTTACAGGCTTGGAACAATGCGAACAACAGCGATCTGAACGCTGAACAGCTTTGGGATTTATTGAACAGAAAGTATAAGAACCATGACGATCCAAAAGGAAACAAGCTATCACACTACATTTGGCAGCGTTACGCTTCGGCTGTTTGGGATGATGTAAGGATAGACAATGTACTACCATTCAGAGATAGCAAAGAAGATGACGACGAAAAGCATGTACACCCGTTGCAACTCGATGTAATTGATCGTATTATTGAACTTTATTCAAATCCTGGCGAAGTAATATTAACTCCTTTCATGGGTGTTGGATCAGAGGTTTACAGCCCTGTATCGCTTGGACGTAAAGCAATAGGTATCGAATTGAAGGATAGCTATTTCAAACAGGCAAAGATCAATTTATCGTTCGCTCATAACCGATTTAAAAACGAGATCGAACAAACAACTATCTTCGATGCAATCCCGTAAACTATCATTAATTGAAAGTGCTATTCAGACCCTTGTCGGTCTGATAGTATCTTTCTTTGTTCAGATCATTATTTATCCACTTTTGAACATTCCGGTATCTGTAACTCAGAACATTATTATAACACTTGTATTCACCGTTGTAAGCATTATTCGGGGTTATTTATTGCGAAGGTTATTCAATAAAATTAAAGAGAAATGACACCAGAAAAAGCAATTAACCTATCATTTGCGGTAAAAATTCAATTACAAGCATTATTCGAATCACTCGATCAATTTCCAAAAGGAAAACATGATGAAAAGAAAAGAATTAATGACTTTTTGAATTGGCTGGAGCGCAATCAGCATGATGCCACATTTGGATTCAATACTAAAGAAAGCCAACAATTTAATGAGGCTGTTGAAAAAATCCATTCATTTGCGAATAGCATAAAATTAGTTATGGATCATTAATTTGTATCTTTGTAATAGTTACGCTTCCACAATATAGTAACTAAAGGGAATTACTGCCCGATCATTTGAACGCAACGTGGAAGCTGCAAGTAAAATGGTCGGGTTTTTTATTGCCTAAACGAAAAGAAATGAAAACAGGTTTTATACTACACAACGATAGTTTATCTGTATTGGATGAACTGACAAATGAACAAGCTGGAATATTGTTTAAGGCAATACGTGAATACAATCAGGGAAAAGAACCTGATCTTGACTTTGCAATGCGAATGGCATTCCTGCCGTTTAAAAATCAATTTGAACGTGATATTGAAAAGTACAACAAAACATGTGAAAAGAATAGGAATAACGGTTCCAAAGGGGGTAGACCAACAAAAGCCAAACAAACCCAAAAAACCCAATCGGTTAAATCAAAACCCAAAAAAGCCGATAATGATAATGATAATGATAATAAAAAAGATATATATAGAAGCTTCGCTCATCTATCTATTACATTTGACGAATTCGATAAACTATCTGAAACCTATGCAAAGCAGAAAATTGATAATATTCTTGACGAAATTGAAAACAATGCCAATAATAAGAAATACACATCCTTATATTTGACTGCAAAGAATTGGCTAAAGCGGAATGAACCTGATCCGGAAACGGCAATTGTTGATCCTTTGGTTGAATACGTTCACAAACAACTCGGAATAAAATGAAAGGGGATGCAATCAAATATCTTATTGACTACAAAAACGGGAAAATAAAAAAGGGTTTAGGTATAGACTGCATCCTGGATGATCACCTTCGCTTCAAACGTAAACAACTGAACATTATTCTCGGTCATGACAACGTGGGAAAAACGTATTGGATAAATTGGTATTTCCTAACTTTGGCCGTAAAGCATCAGTTGCGTTTCTGCATTTGGTCCGGAGAAAATCAAAAGGGACAAATACTCAGGGACATGATTCAAATGTACATTGGTCAAAAGTTTACCGAAATAGATGAGCAAAAAATAATCAGTACGGCAACATATTTGGAACAGTACTTTGAATTTTTGCCAAATGATAAACTTTACAAACCGACTGAACTATTGAAACTATTTGAAGAAAGCGAATGCGATGTTGCGCTCATAGATCCATTTACGGGATTGGATAGGCAAATGACATTTGAAGGAAACTATACTTTTTTGAATGAGGCGAGGCAGTTTGTGAACAGAACCGGAATAACAATATACATAAATACGCATCCGAATAGTGAAAGTGGAAGATCAGGAAACCTTTATCCAGATAACCACGAATGGAAAGGATCATTAAAGCCACCATTGAAGGACCATATTGAAGGCGGTAAGGCATTTACAAACCGATGTGATGATATGTTTGTGATTCACCGATTGATCAAAAATGAATCAATGAAATACTTTACAATGGTGAACGTGGAAAAGATAAAAGACACCGACACTGGAGGACAACTGACACGGATAAATGAACCCGTTTTGTGTGAATACAACAACGGATTGGGTTTCAAAATTGCAGGGGTTGATCCTTTACGATTCAATCCATCGGCAACATTTCCGGCAAAGAAACCAATTTCGCAGTATATTAAACCGAATGATTTACCATTTTAAAAAACCAACATGGCACAACTTGAAATACTAAAAGCACAAATCGACATCCAGGCATTGATTCAATCTTTGAAATTATCAATTGAGGAAGTCACACGAAAGAAACCGGAAAGCGACTACATTCCCGGAATGACTAAACACCTGAACAACATGATTGATGTAAACCACGTTTTGCGGGAAATGGAGCAGGAAATTAAACGGCTCAATCAAATGAATTTCAACTATCACAAGGTATCAATGGATTTGAAATTCGAAAACGAAAAACTCAAAGATCAGGTCAAACATTTAATGGAAGGGATATGAAACGATGTAAAAACTGCCGGGATCCATTCACTCCGATCCGTTCCACGTTGGAAAAGTACTGCCAAAAATCGGAATGCATACGGGTATGGGTTGAAACCGAAAAGCAAAAGGCATGGACTAAAAAGAAAAAACAAGCGAAAGCGGAAATGTTAACGGTCCAGGATTACGTTAAAATGGCTCAACAAGTCTTTAACTCCTACATTCGGAAAAGGGATTCCGGGAAACATTGTATTTCATGCGATACGAAACTATCAGGAAAGTTTGACGCAGGGCATTACTTTAACGCAAACAATCATTGGGCGGTGCGCTTCGATGAGAATAACGTACATGGTCAATGTGTGCATTGTAATCAGCACAAGCATGGCAACCTAATTGAATACGGTGTAAGGCTTGAAAAGTTGATCGGTCCGGATGAATTCGCAATCCTGCGAGAGGATGCCTACAAATTGCGGAAATTCTCCATTGATGAGCTGAAAGGAATCATTACCGAATACAAACGAAAGTTGAAGGAGTTGTAAAATATTCCTTTCGAATAGTAGTATATTAAGTTTAATTAGTTATATTTGTAAAAATTAAAACAGTCAAATCATGAATCAAACGAATCAAAAGTATCTCGCAGCCTTCGTTGAATTGTACGGGGAACTGCAAACAAATCCGAAAGTACATGTATCGGATCTCGCAAACAAGCACAAAATCGGAAAGCAAGTGTTTTCTATGCTCGTTCAAATGGGAATAGTTTCCAGAACGAAAAGCGGAATGACATGGATTGGTAAAGAACCGAGCATCCAAATGGTTATTCAAATCCGTTTGGCTATCCGCCAGTATCACATTGAACTTGATAAGAAAAAGAAGGTTCAGGGCGAATTGTTCAAAAAGTCGAAGCCGAATCACCGCATCAGGAAGGAAACGCACATCGAATGGGAGCAACGAGTGAAACAACAGAAACCGGAACCGACTGACATTCCGATTAAACAACCTTTACCTGATAGCTCAATGGTAAGCGAATTCATATCACATGAGCATGTTGAAACCAAACAACTGAATTGGTTCCAACGAGTAATAAAAGCAATCTTTAACCTTTAATAAATCAAACATGGAAACAATTATTGTAACAAGCAAAATGAATGCAGCATTGGAATCAATGGATACAATGTTCACATCAAGGGAATTTTATGATGTTTATAGAAACATCGGAGGAACTCAAAACCACATCCATTCTGGAGCATTACGAACATACCTTTGTTCGGTAGCAAATCAAGCGGAAGGATCAAAAAAACTTTGGATTAAAAAAACAGAATCAGTTGAACTACCAAAACCGGAATCGATAAAAGAACCGAGTATAGTTCAAAAGCATTTTGATCAGCCATTGAATCACTTGACTGAACAAGATTGCATTAAATTCCTAAAAGCAAGGGGTTACACAATCACAAAAATCGTTGAATTTTAATACATCAAACATGAAAAAACAAACCGAAACACAAACATTCGAGGATGCGATTCCAAAGCCTCAAACCATTTGGTACAAACTATGGTGCGCAAAGCAGGAAATTGGAAAGATCACAAAGGGATCAAACAACCCATTTTTCAAATCAAAGTATGCTGACCTGAACACTATAATCGAGGCGGTCGAACCAATCCTGCACAAATACAACCTTTTGTTATTGCAACCGATACAAGGGAATCATGTATGCAGTCAGATAATTGACATTGAAACGGGTGAACGCATTGAAAGCTCATTGGAGTTACCAAACATTCAGGATCCGCAAAAGCTCATTGCTTCCATAACTTACTACCGAAGGGGATCATTGCAAACGATGTTGAGCCTCCAGGCGGTAGATGATGATGGGAATGAGGCAAGTAAAGCTGTAAAGGAACAGAAAACGGAAGTATTGACCTTAAATGAGAAGCAATTCATTTCAGCAGTTGGCGCAATCAATGCCGGAAAATATACGGTTCAATACTTTTTCGACAAGTATTCCTTAACTCCCGAACAGATCAACGTATTAAACGAACTAAACGCATAAAATCATGAAACACGAATTCATCGCCAGAGCATCGCAAATGGGTGCGCTAATGACTAACCCCCGAACGAAGGGAGAAAGTCTATCAGAAACGACAAAAACGGCAATTCAGGAAGCCGTACTATTCAACAAGTACGGAATAGAAAAGCACATCACATCAAAAGAGATGGAAAAGGGAACGCAAAACGAGGAAATCGGGATCGAAATGGCATCGCAGTTGTATGGTTGGTTTGGAATAAATGAGATCGTAAAGCAAAGATTGTTCAATGATTACGTTTCCGGGGAATGTGACATCCTAACCGATTACGTTTTAGCCGATATCAAATGCCCGTTCAAAGGATCTAATTTCCCATTTTTTGAAACCGAGGTCCCGAACAAAGCATACTTTTATCAGCTTCAAGCATACATGTGGCTATCGAACCGACAAGAAGCGGAACTACTTTACTGCCTAACGAACACACCTGATCACATTATTGACGATGAAATCCGGAAAGAGATTTGGTATTGTTCAGCACAACCGAAATATCGCAACATGAGTGAACTTGAAATCGAGGAAATGTGTGACGATAGAATCCGGAAACAACATATCTTTGATCATATCCCTTTGGAAAAGCGAGTGAAAAAGTTCGTCATCAAAAGGGATGAAGAAGTGATTGAGGCAATGAGGCAACGGATTGTACTTTGCCGGGAGTATTACGATTCAATATATGAAATAGCATAACGATTTGCAGATTGGCGGTCGTTTTAATGCCGCCAATGTGCTGTTAGCACCAGTACGGATTAATTAACTAAAAACTAAATAATATGCACAATTTTAAATTAGGAGATAAGGTTTACCACCGAGCAGACGCTGCGCCTTTTGAAGTGGTAGGAGTAAGAAAAACAACTGTTGAAATACAAGGAGATTGGTCTGGTGGAACTCACAATGTAAATCAAAAGGCGTGGGTTAATCACACAGAAATTCAACCTTACGATAAAACTAAAGTGAAATACTATATTGATGGTAAACCGTACCGTAATGGACAACCACTAACGTAGTATTGGTGCTAACAGTCGCATAGGCGATCGCTTTAGTGTCGCTTATGCTTTGTTATCAAATCAAATAAAAACAGAAATATGACTAAAGATCAAATAAACAAAATATTTGACAAGCAGATTAAAGAAGATGAAAAGTATAAAATTCATAAAAAATTATTTAACCTGACTTGTAATTTTACAATTGAAGATTGGATATTTATTAGAACCGAAAAATATTGGAAAACAATAGATAAACTTCCATATGATCAAAAAAAAGAATATACACTGACATGTGTGGAATACTACATTAAGCATTTAAAAAAAACAATTTAAAAACAGAAATATGAGTGAAATAATCAAAGTAACCGGAAAGGTTCACAGCATCGGAAAGGAGCAAATCGTATCCGAGAAATTCAAAAAACGTGAAATCGTATTGGAAACAACGCAGGGCAATTACAAGAACCATCGAGTGATTCAATTCACAAACGATAAAACGGGGCTTCTGGACAACGCAAAGGTCGGAATGGATGTATCTATCAACATTAACTTAAAAGGTCGCTTATGGACCGGAAATGATGGAATAGAAAAATGTTTCAATACAGATGAGGGATGGACCATTGAACAAGTAGGAGCCAAACCAATGCAAAACACATCGGAAAAGATGCATGCATCCGGATTGCGTGGCGAAATAGCGCAGGATCACTTTGATCAGCACATGTATGGGAACGATAATGACCTATTTTAAGCGGAAACCATGACATCAAAAGAACTTAGTAACATAAATTCGATTGTCAGGAAGATGATAACGGATCACATGACCAAAAATGGGATGTCAATAGCATCATTCAGCCGTGAAAGCGGTGTGCATCAATCACAGTTATGGATGTACATGAACACCCCGGACAACAAAAAGGGGCTGCACTCATCGACAATCGAGAAAATCGGGAAATATTTACACAAAAACTCGTAAATTGAAGCCTGAAATGCAACAATGCGACAAATACATAAATGGTGTGCCTTCTCAATCGTGGTTGGCCACCATTGTCACGTTGGAAGTTGATGACTTTGTGATGATCGGATTCGCATGTGATTACTATACGGCTACAATTCCGACAATATGCATTGAAAACAAGGTAAACGAAAGCGAGATACTCCAGGTTTTGCGGAAAAATCATATCGGAATTCTTTGGTCACATCACATAGGACAATACATTTACATCGCATTCAGTCGCAATTCATTTGAAAATTAACTTACATTTGTATGTTTGATGTTAGGTTTGGTTAAATAACAATGGAGGGGGTGTGATGTTGGTTTTGTGATTTGACGATTATGTAGGTTCTCCTGCATCCCCTCCAAACCAAACGATAAAAACGGGAAACAATGAAAAAGAAAATCAAAATAGCACTTGGACTTTCACTCATGCCATTATTCGCATTGATATACTTTGCAGATAGGGCATTACTGATCATCCTTCCGCATCTGGAACAAAAGAAAATCACCCATTGGTTCGAATCAAATGAGGCAATGACCGGATCTTTCCTTCGGATGTTATCACTCGGAACAATTACCGGAACGTATTATCTTCTAACTTGGATATTCTAAACCACAAAAACGGGAACAAATGATGGCATACGATAAAGACAAATTACATAAACAAGCCATTAAGGCAATAACAGAAAACAACCTTTACTTTATCGAGGACATTATCACAATGCTCCCATGCTCAAAGGCAACCTTTTACGAATACTTTCCTTCGAACTCGGACGAATTGAACAAGATAAAAGAGATGATTGAGATGAACAAGGTCGCTCAAAAGGTCAAGATGCGTAAAAAGTGGGGTGATTCCGACAATGCAACCCTGCAAATGGCACTCATGAAACTCATATCAACTGACGATGAGCGCAAACGATTGGCGGTGTCCTATGTTGAAAGCAAAACAACACAAACAAACGTGGACCTTTCCGGGCTATCAACTGATGACATTTTAAACATCCTGAAGGAAGGTGATGAGGAATGAACGTAAAGAAGCGGTCAAAGAGTTATTGCGGTGCGAGGCATCACGAAGGATTTTATGGCAGTTTTGCATGTATTACGATCATGAGTTCTTTTCCAAAAGACCATTTCTTAAAGATATTGCAGATGGTTTTCAAGCCATTGAGGACAAGGAAATAAAATCTTTGGCCGTATCGATGCCACCGAGGTCGGGAAAATCTTACATCACATCACTATTTTGTGCCTGGACCATTGGTCGAAACCCGGAAAGGTCAGTCATGCGTAACACATGCACAAGCACCCTATATCAAAAATTCAGTTACGATGTTCGGGCAATAGTCAAATCTGATAAGTTCAAAAAGGTATTCAGTAACGTGATCCTATCCGATGACAAATCGAACCTTCAGGGATGGAACACGAATTCAAGTAAGCAAGTCGGGTATTTTGGTGCAGGGGTTGGCGGAACTATTATCGGATTCGGAGCATCAAACGTGGCAATCACCGATGACCTTTACCGAGGCATTGAGGATGCACTATCTGACACGGTGAACGATCGCATTATTCAATGGAAGGAATCAACACATGATTCCCGTTTTGAATCAGGATGTGCCCGTATCGATATCGGAACCCGTTGGTCCTTGAACGATGTGATTGGTCGCAACATGGAAATGGGAGCATACGATCGGACTGTGATTGTTCCGGCAATCGATGAAAACGGGAAATCCTTTTGCGAGGATGTCATGACTACGGATGAATATCAAACCATTAAAAAGCGCATGGCTCCTGAAATATGGGAGGCTGAATACATGCAAACACCGGTCGATATGAAAGGTCGCCTATTCAATCAGCTTAAACACATTGATCAAAGCGAATTCGAAGCAATAAAGGATAAGATTGAAGGTTGCGTTGGTTACATCGATGTAAGTGATCAGGGAGCCGATTATACTGCACTTGCTATTTGTGCCGTAATTCAAAACGAACTTTACATAGTTGACTATCTCATGACACGAGATAACACCGATATAACGATCCCTTTATGCGCTGAAAAGTTGACCAAATGGAAAGTGACATATTGCCGGGTTGAATCAAATTCGATGGGTGCAATGTTCAGCCGTGAGCTTCAAAGGAACACCGGAACAAGAATCCTCCAGGTCCACAACACAACAAACAAAATGACACGCATCATCATGCAGTCGGCATTCATCATGTCACGGTTTAATTTCGTACGAAATGGGGATAACATGAGCGAACTTTTCATCCAAAACATGGTATCATTTAGCAAGGAAGGAAAGAACAAAAACGATGATGCTCCCGACTGTTTAGCAGGTTTATCAATTTTTGTGCAGTCGATGTTTAAAAATTTGTCGTAACTTTGATTAAAATCTAATCAAAAAATGGGATGGATTTAAACCTTTGGGAAAATTTTTTCGGCATTACGTTCAATCGACAAAACAGATTCATCAATCAGGCGAATCAATTAATGCCGTACTCAAATCAAATTTGGGGTGTTAAAAAAGCCGTATGGATTGACACAAATAACGCATGGGAATGGTTTATGACTATTCCTGAATTAAGGGCGGTAATCGATAAACGGGCATCGATGATGGCATCAAACGAGGTGAAAATGTACGATGCCAACGGTGAGGAAATCACTGAGCATTGGTTCCTGGACCTTGTAAAGCATCCAAACCCGGTTCAATCATGGTCCGATGTCGTGTATTCCTTATCGGTAAACGATGCACTTTATTCAAATGCGTTCGGTTATTCACCGGTGCGATCCTTTGACATTCGCAATATGTTTGTTCCGTTACCTTCCAACAAGGTGCAGATATTGACATCAGGAAAGACTTTGAAGCAAATGGATGTCGATGGGCTTATTGATGGATATCGGTTTGAATACGATAATAACGCATTCGAATCACTCGAATTGAAGGATGTGATATACCTTACAACGAATGATGGGATGAACCTGATCAGGCCAACAAGCCGAATCGATGCGCTCAAATATCCATTGAGTAACATTAAAGCACAATACAACAAGCGGAATGTACTACTCGAAAACATCGGAGCCATTGGTATCTTATCAGCGCAGAACTCCGACATCGGAGGGGCAATCCCAATGACACCGGAGGAAAAAAGACAAATCCAAAGGGATTGGTACAACCGATCTAAAGACGAGGTGATCATCACCGAATCACAAGTTAATTGGCAGTCGATGTCCTATCCGACACGGGATCTCATGCTATTCGAGGAACTGAATGCGGATAAGATAGCCATTATTGACGCATACGGAATGAACGTCAATCTGTTTTCAAGTGAGCAGGGAACAACCTTTACCAATGTACGGGATTCGGTTCGTATGGTTTACACCGATACGATCATTCCAGAAACGCAACAAATGTATGATACTATCGCACATCAAATGGGGTTGGATAAGCAAGGCATTTCGATTGTCGCTGATTTTAGTCACCTTCCGGTGTTGCAAGATGATGAGCAACAAAAGGCACAAGCAATGAATACACGAGCCGATGCGCTTACTAAAATAATCAATGCCGGAGTGGTGTTGAATGATGATGAGAAACGAGCATTGTTAAGAATATGAAAGGAAATAATTATCAAACCAAATCGGCATCCGAAATAAAGGATTTAGATAGTAGCAAAAGACAAGTTGCAATCTATTTGGCAAAGTTCGACAACATCGATGCTGATAATGACATGATCAAAAAGGGATCATTCACAAAGTCGATTCAGGAACGAGGTCCGGAAGCATCATCGAACAGACGTATCGCATACCTACGATGGCATGATTGGGAAAAGCCAATAGGTAAATTCTTGAGCTTATCGGAGGATGACTATGGTCTGTTTGCAGTTGCTCAATTAGGGCAATCACAAATAGGTGAGGATGCGTGGAACGATTACAACGATGGAATTATCCGTGAACATTCAATCGGATTCCAATACATCCAGGACAAAATGCGTTGGATCGATGACATGAACGCACCGGCACAAGGGTATTGGATGATTTCGGAACTAAAGTTATATGAAGGATCAGCAGTCACATTCGGTGCAAACGAGAATACGAACGTGGTTGAGGTGATGAAATCGGAACAGAAAATCGAAAAGGCTGTAAAGATATCGGAACAAATCGACACCTTAATAAAGGCACTCGCAACCGGAAAAGGTAGTGATGACCGTTTATTCGAAATGGAAATGAAAGTGAAATATCTGAACTCACAGTTGTTGTTACTTGCTAAAAGTGAGCCGATCATTAAAGATCAT
>Ga0315902_10009016_pt1 | contig 13420 bp, 20 predicted proteins | sample LakEriMetagenome_9_FD_203523 | JGI IMG/M metagenome (GOLD analysis project Ga0315902, IMG submission 203523) | Freshwater fungal communities from buoy surface, Lake Erie, Ohio, United States - Buoy 12 MA117 | ecosystem: Environmental > Aquatic > Freshwater > Lake > Lake biofilm | place: USA... | reverse complement strand
CAGAATTTCACCTTTCCAAAATTATTTATTTTACAGTGCAATTTTCATCCATAAAACAAAGTGGCCAGTTAGGGCAGAATATATCATAAAAGATAAAAAACTATTTTACAAGATTACAGCCGGTACAGATGTTGTAATGGTTCCCTGCGGTAGTCTTGATTTTAAAAATTGATTATTGCTAACAGGAAATCAAGAAATGAACCTCCTTCAAAATTGTACGAAGTTCATCCCTTTAATTTTCTGATAGTCACATACTCAATCATCGTATTGTAGTTGCATCTTTCGTCCAAAAGGGGAGCAAAGTGAGAAAACATGTCAATATCGACCTGTTTTTTTATTTTACCTCCTTGTAACTCATTGAAAATCTGAAAAATGACATCAATGGGTTTGGTATAAACGACTCGTCAATGCTAAATGATTATTATCTTAACAGATAAATATAAAAATGTTATTAGCACCTGGAATATTTATCGCGCTTTCAACTGTCGTCATTCTTTTTCAGGCATGTCTTATTGCTGGACTTCCTTGGGGTGCCGCATCAATGGGTGGACGCTACCCTGGAAAATATCCATTCAAAATGAGGGTTGTGGCATTGTTGAATATTTTTATTATGTCATTCTTGTCCATCATAGTCCTTTCAAGGGCAAACATAATTTTACTACAAATGAATCCTTTTTCCCATAAAGCAATATGGGGCGTTGTGGTTTTTTCAGGAGTAGGAATTTTCTTGAATTCCATCACACCTAGTAAAATAGAGCGAATATGGGCACCTGTATGCTTTATACAATTCATAACAAGTTTAATAGTTGCTCTTAGTTAGGATTAGCTTTTAAGTTATACTCCTATATTGATAAAGCTGCATCTTACGAAGAGCGAGTTTAAAAGTAAAAGGGTTATACTTGTATAGTATAACCCTTTTTAATTTAAACCCTTTTAAGAATTGAAAAGGGTATTATTCTTAATAAAAGAGCAATTAACTTCCACCTTTTAGTGATATAAACCACCTTCTTTTTTTGTTTGATGGCTTCAAATATTTGTTCTGCAGCCTTTTGAACAGGGGCCACCCAAAAGAGACCTTCACCTTTTGCCATTGCAGTATCAACAAATCCAGGACGTACATCAGTAATCGTAATACTTGAACCATATTTCTTTGCATTTATTCTCAACCCTTCCAGATAATTTATTTGATACGCCTTTGTAGCATTGTATGAAGGGGCAATTCCATTTCCCCTAATTCCAGCAATAGAACTAATGTTAACGAGATGACCATACCCTTGTTCTTTAAAATACCGTACAGCCCAGTCAGCAATACACGTAAATCCCTGAATATTCGTTTTGATTACACTTTGCTCAACATCAAAATTTAAGTTTTTATTTTCCTCGCCGATTCCTGCTGAAATAATCAATAAATCCAAGCCATCTATCTGATTAACCAATTCATTACAGATTAGCTCTAAAGTTGATAAATCCTGAACATCCATTTTTTTAAAGACAATTTTACTGGTCTCTTGTGTCTTTATGGATTGAAATAATTCCTCACGCCTTCCGGTTACACCCACTTCATATCCTTCCCGAATTAGCAACTCAGCCAAAGATTTGCCAATACCACTTGTTGCTCCTATGATGATTGCTTTTTTCATTTTTATAAAAGTAGATAAACAAAGATCTAATTCCAACTTCCTGCAATTCTACAAATAGTTCTGCCCTTTAATTTTCTAATAGTCACATACTCAATCATCGCGTTATAGTTGCACCTTTCATTGAAAAGGGGAGCAGATATAAAGATAAAAGGGTTATACTTTGATGGTATGACCCTTTTTTAACTCATAAACCTAGCACCTGTTATTTAATACATCATCCTTGAACTGAAATATCTGTTTCCTCATTTCTTTAATCTCCTTCATCTTTTGTTCTAAAGAAATCAGTTTGTCATCAAGAATTTCAAGCTTTTGTTTCTTAGTATATTTCTTATTGTACCAAGCGTCAATGATTTGACCAATTTCTTTGATAGTAAACCCAACCGATTTAGCATCACTAATGAATTCCAATTTTTCAATCGTTACATCGTCATAATGAAAGTAATTATTTGACTTGATTGATTCATCTTGTTTCCCCTCTATTAACCCCGATTTTTCATAAAAGCGAATGGTGTGGGTAGAAATCCCTGTTTTTTTAGATAGTTCGTTTATTAACATATTGCAAATATAAGGTGTTGAAAAATAAATATCAACTATAGACTATACTCTAATGTTGTGGGTTTAATATTAACCCAATACTTTTGTTCAAATAATAAAATGACGTATATGAAAAAGACAGTATTGATTACAGGAACATCAAGTGGAATTGGGAAAGCAACAGTTTTAGAGTTTGCTAAAATGGGTTGGAATGTTATTGCAACTCAAAGAACGCCTGAAAAAGAAAAGGACTTTTTTGAGTTTCCAAATGTAAAAATGTATTCTCTTGATGTTACTAATCTTGAGAGTATAAAAGAAACAATATCACAGGTACAGAAGGATTACGGGAAAATTGATGTGGTAGTTAATAATGCAGGTTATGGTGTTGATGGAGCGTTTGAAGCAATGTCAGATGAAACTATTGAAAAACAATTTAACACGAATGTTTTTGGATTGATGCGTGTGACAAGAGAAGCGATAAAGCATATGAGACCAAATGGTGGCGGAATGATTATTCAAATTTCAAGTATGGGTGGTAAAATCACTTTTCCCTTATATAGTATTTACCACGCTACTAAATTTGCTGTGGAAGGGTTTACAGAGTCGTTACATTATGAGTTAAGTCAATTTAATATAAAAATGAAACTAATAGAACCGGGTCCAATTGTCACTGATTTTTATGGAAGAAGTAGACAATTTATTAAACCAACTGACACAAACCAATATGATGGATTTATTCAAAAGTTTAATGATGCTGCTGAAAAAGTAATGAAAGATGCAGAGGGTCCAGAAGTGGTAGCTAAGATGATTTTCAAATCTGCAACTGACAATAGTAATCAAATGAGATATGCCGTAGGTAAACCAGGTCCTATGTTGTTGATCCTAAGAAAGCTGCTTTCGGATAAATTATACTTTTTGATGGTTAAAAAAAGTTACAACCTATAATTCAACTTCTTGCAACTTTGCAAAAAGTTAAGAGTTTAATTTCCAAATAGTTATGTAAACAATAAGAGGTTGATAGTTGCATCTTTCGTCTGTAAGGGGAGCAATAATGATAAAAAGGTTATACTTTTATAGTGTAACCTTTTTTATTTGGATAAAAATCAAAATTATTTAAGTTGTGAAAGAAATTTTTAAAGACCTTTTGGCACAAAATATTCTCTCTTGTAGTTTTTCTTTGAATTTAGTGAGCAGCGAGAATATTTCGAAATCATTAAATAAAAATACCTCATCTGTTGGGTTCATTTATAGGCATATAGGTGAGACAATGCTTATGTTTGGGTATTTTTTTGGTAAACCTAGTGAGGTTCAAAATACTACCTTAGGAAAGCAAGATGAGGGACAGGGAAATGATTTTGAGGAAAGTAAAAAGTTAATTGATGAAGGATTTAAAATGCTAGAAGAGATTATAGAAACAACTCCTAATTCGGGGTGGTCAGATATCGTAGAAACACCTTTTTTTGGACCTGTATCAAAAGCGAGGCTATTTTCCCATATCCTATATCATAACTCCTATCATTCAGGCCAAATTGGGCTTGCACTAAAAAGAGGGGTATAAACGTTATTTCACATACAATTTATGGATAAGCTAGTTCAATTCCTTAAAAAGTACCGAAATGAAGTCATCGTTGGAGTACTTGTGTTTCTCTTCTTCATTTTCAGAGATGTAATTAAGTCCTTCCTGTAAAATTGCAGGAAAGTCAGTTCTTTAATTTTCTGATAGGCACATACTCAATCATCCCATTATAGCCGCATCTTTAGTTAATAAGGGGAGCCACAATAGAAAAGAAGTCAGAAATGACCTCTTTTTTATTTTTAGCCCTCTGCAAATCCTTATAAACATTGAGTAATAGAGTAATCAACTCAGTGAGGTGAAGAGCTACATCTTCTTTTTTAAAAAAATAGATTTTTCGGATTAGATGCAGACCAAAATCTGTTCTTTAAGTCCATTACTACCTATTGAAATAACCGTAGGGTATTTTTTAGCAATTGGAACTATAAATTTTTGGCAAAAAAAATTGGAGAATTGCGAAATGACGCCAAAATGTCGTCCAAATGACGTCTTACTGATAGAATTTTTCTGAATTTGGTCTTTCATATTTGCACTATGGAATTTGGAGAAAGATTAAAAGAACTTAGATCCAGTTTAAATTATTCTCAAAAAGAGCTCGCAGAAATATCGGGGTTAACCCTAAGAACTATCCAGAGAATTGAGAATAACGAGGTAAAACCAAGCCTTTATTCACTAAAAGTAATTGGGGAAGCATTGAAAACCGATGTTTCTGAATTTGCCAAACAATCTGATACCAAACCTTATGAATTTAATTTTTCAATTAAAATCACAGATATGAATCAGTTCTTAAATGACTTAAAAACTTTAGTAAAAACACACTGGAAAACGATTTTCATTATTGTATTGATTATTTGGCTTGTCACAAATTATACTGATATTAAATCAGGCATAATAGATGGGTGGAGTGGAAAGTAACAATTTAAAAATCAGTTAATATATTTCTTGAGTTAAGAGGAAGAGTAAACAAGAATAAAATAAACTTAATCTAACAGGATAAACCTAAAAATAATTTATGAGACAGCTTAATATGATACACCTTTTATTCATTCTGTTTCCAATTGCTGCAATGTCACAGGAAACAAAAGTCCAATTAACCGAGAAAGTTTCTATTAGTTTTCCTGAAAAACCTGATGTTCGGAATATGCAGGATATAGCGACTATTTATTCGTTAAAATTAGCCGATAGTACTGCTAACTTTAATGTTGTTGTTCAAAACTTAGGGAAAAATGGACTAACCGAAGAACAGATTGAATCTGCTCAGTTAGATCTAACTTTCTGGGAACAGTTAGAAGCTTCTTTTATTGCTCAGCTTGGTAATGAAACAAAGGTTTTATCAAAGGAAAAGAAAAATATAAGTGGGAAAGATGTTTTAATTCTTGAATTAAGTACAGAACGTAATGGCAAGAAAATGGAAGTAAGATCTTATATATTTATAGATAGAATTCATAGTATTAATATTGTACACAGCAAACGATCTGATGGTGCTTCAGTTGATATAAAAAATAAGTTCTTCAACTCACTTAAGATAGTGGAGTAACCTTCTCCAATTTTACGCGAGATCTAAGCTTTTAATTTCCTCAAAGTTGCAAGTTCAATAATCGAATTGTAGTTGCTTCTTTCGTAGGAAGGGAGCAAATCCCCGACAAGCAATTGTTGGGGGTTTTTGTTTTATGGAACACCCTATTGAAACATAGAAAAAAATTTGGGTCAAAATCTAATTCATCGTAATATTGCGATGAAATGGGTATCACTAAAACGGTAGATTACAGTAAACAAGCGTTGGAAATTGCCCGCTATGCAAAAGCACTAGCACACCCAGCACGTGTGGCTATCTTACAATTGCTGTTGAAAAAGCAAGTTTGTGTTTGTGGCGATATTGTGGATGAATTGCCCATTGCCCAGTCAACTGTATCACAACACTTAAAAGAATTAAAAGAAGCAGGCCTCATCAAAGGAAATATCGATGGTGTAGCAACCTGTTATTGTATAGATGAAAAAGCTTGGGCCAAGGCCACAGCTTTGTTAAGCAGCTTCATTGGTAAACAACCCATTTTACAACAAAGCTGTTGTTAATTTTTTTTGAAACAATTCATCGCATTATTACGATAAACTTTTAAAACAATCGATATGAAAACAGAAGCTGAACTAAAAGCACTTGTGAGAGAAAAATATAGTGAGATTGCTTTGCAGGATAAAACTACCAATATGTCATCCTGCTGCGGTGCCGGTGGCTGCTCTACAGAAGTGTACAATATTATGTCTGATGATTACAGCAACCTGAATGGCTATCAGGAAACTGCTGATCTTGGCCTGGGTTGCGGATTGCCCACCCAATTTGCGCAAATCAAAGCCGGCGCTACCGTAATTGATCTGGGCAGCGGTGCCGGTAATGACTGCTTTGTGGCCCGCCATGAAGTTGGTGCCAATGGAAAAGTAATCGGTATCGATTTTACCCCGGCCATGATTGAGAAAGCACGCGCCAATGCAGAAAAGCTGGGTTATAACAATGTAGAGTTTCGCCAGGGCGATATTGAGCAAATGCCTGTGAGTGCAAATATGGCTGATGTGATTGTGAGTAACTGTGTATTGAATCTTGTACCCAATAAAGATGGTGTTTTCAAAGAAATCTATCGTGTACTAAAACCAGGCGGACATTTCAGCATCAGTGATGTGGTTTTGGTAGGCAATCTGCCCGCAGCTTTACAACAAGCTGCTGAAATGTATGCAGGATGCGTATCCGGTGCTATTCAGAAAGATGTGTATCTGGAACTCATCCGTATCAATGGTTTTGAACAAGTAACTATTCAAAAAGAAAAACCGATCATCATTCCGGACGATATTTTGCAACAATACTTCAATGCTGAACAACTAGCACAATTCAAATCAAGTGAATTAGGTATTTTCAGCATCACCGTATTTGCACAAAAACCCATCACAGAAAAATCAACCTGCTGCACACCAGGCTCAGGTTGCTGCTAAAATCAATCTATGTCGGCCAATAACTGCGCTCCTACACACGAAAGAAAGCAACTCGGGTTTCTGGATAGATACCTGACACTTTGGATTTTTCTGGCCATGCTGGCCGGAGTAGGCATCGGCTATTACCTGCCTGAATCTTCTGATTATGTGAAAACACTTTCTTCTGGTACTACCAATATTCCATTGGCGATTGGTTTGATCCTGATGATGTATCCGCCTTTTGTGAAAGTACGCTATCATTTACTGGGTGAAGTGTTTCGCAATACCAAAGTGCTGAGCGCTTCGCTTTTCCTGAACTGGATCATCGGCCCCATACTGATGTTTGTTTTGGCCATCGCATTCCTGCAGGATTATCCTGAATACATGATTGGTCTCATCCTTATTGGATTAGCACGCTGTATTGCTATGGTGATTGTATGGAATGAATTGGCAGAAGGTAGTCGCGAATATGCAGCCGGCCTCGTAGCCCTCAATAGTATTTTCCAGGTTTTGCTCTACAGTGTGTATGCGTATATCTTCATCACTGTATTGCCACCAATATTTGGATTGCAGGGTTCTGTAGTAGACATCACCATTGGTGAAATCGCTCAAACCGTTGCTATCTATCTGGGCATTCCTTTTGCTGCAGGCTTTCTCACGCGTTGGGTATTGGTACGCATCAAAGGCGAAGCCTGGCTGAATGAAGTGTTTATTCCAAAGATCAGTCCTATTACACTAATTGCCCTACTCTTCACTATTGTAGTGATGTTCAGCCTGAAAGGCAAGGCCATTGTACAGATTCCTATGGATGTATTGCGCATAGCGCTTCCATTGGTGATCTATTTTGCCATCATGTTCTTTGTTAGCTTTCTGATAGGCAAAAAGCTGGGCGCAGATTACGCCACCAACACATCCATCGCGTTTACCGCAGCAGGTAACAATTTTGAATTAGCCATTGCTGTTGCGATTGGGGTATTTGGTATTCAGAGCGGACAAGCATTTGCAGGCGTCATTGGGCCACTGGTAGAAGTACCAGCGTTGATCATTCTGGTAAAAGTGGCTTTCTGGTTAAGAGATCAATTCTATCGTAAAAAATAAATGATGAAAACAATTCTCGTACTCTGTACCGGCAATAGCTGCAGAAGTCAGATTGCCCATGGTTATTTAGTCCATTTTGCAGGCGATAAAGCGAAGATCTACAGTGCCGGTGTAGAAACACATGGTGTTAACCCAAGGGCTATTGCCACGATGCAGGAGGATGGTATTGATATCTCCCATCATACCTCCAACAATGTATTAGAATATCAAGGTTTACCGGTTGACTTTGTCATTACAGTTTGTGATAATGCTAAAGAACGTTGCCCGGTATTCCCTAGCAACGCCCAGCAATTTCATTACAATTTTCCCGATCCTGCAAAAGCAACGGGCACAGAGGAAGAGATTATGGCACAGTTCCGCAGTGTGCGCGATATGATTAAAACCTATTGCGCCAACTTTATACAAACCAACCTGTAGTTGTCCTAATCGTTGTCTTCAAAATGCAGGTGCTGGTGATGTGCGCCTGCCGCCAGATGCAAGGCAAAACCGGCGATGGCTGTATCCTTCAATACATTGATGAGGGCAAATACCTTCATCTCTTCCATACCTGCATTCAAGTAATTGGGTACATGTACGGTAAGTATGAAGAAGAACAGAAAACCAGCCAGTAAATAACTCGCCAGTTTCACATAATAGTTGAAGACAAAAGAAAAGCCCACAAGAATAAAACAGATACCTACCAGATAAGCCCATTTGATACCGCCCGGTAAAAAGAAAGGTACATATACCAGCAGGTCATTGGGTTTCAACAGGTGATAAGCACCAAGACAAATCAATACTAAGGCCAAAAGATAAATGGCAATACGGGATACCACATGGTATTTGTTAAGATCTAAGCGCATGATATAGGGGTTTGATTAGTATAAGGTACGCATAAGTACCTGCTATTCCATGATTTGTTAGAGCATTCATCAAACTTATCTAAACAATTTTGGCAAAAAGCGCACTCATTTCAAGAAAAGACATTAAACGGAAGAAGCAGAATGGCATCAAAGAGCCATGCCCCCACTTAGCAGATCAGCGAAAATATTATTGCTTGCCTCCAGCCTTTGGTATTTTGGAGAAGGATTGTTCGGTCCTTTATTCGCAGTCTTTGCTGAGAAGGTAGGCGGCGATATCATGGACATTACCTGGGCATGGTCTTTATACCTGATTGTAACGGGAATTTCCTACGTGGCTATTGGTAAGATTTTCAACAGAACAAAATGGAAATCGAAATTGATTGTCATTGGTTATGCACTGAATACCCTATTCACATTCGCCTATCTTTTGATAGATGATACTTTGGGTTTACTACTGGTGCAAGTTGGACTCGGCTTGGCCGAAGCAGTATCCACACCTGCATGGGATGCCTCTTTCGCTTCTGAGCTGGAAGACACGAATGATACTTTTTTGTGGGGCATTGCCAACGGACAATCCTTTTTTGTTTCGGGTATTGCTATTGCCGTTGGTGGACTGATTGCCAACTACATCTCTTTTGATGCGCTATTTATATTGATGGGTACGATTCAACTGCTGGCTACAATGATTCAGGCAAAAGCAACATTTGGAGCACAACATACTAGTGAAGCCAATCCTGCTTCGTAACAGCGTATACCACATTCAGGCGACTTGCCTCGCCATAGTAAGCAACTTCTTCTTCTCCGAGAAAACGAGCACCCAGTTTTTCCATCGCTTTTCTGGAACGAAGATTACCTGCACCCACATGAAAGATAATGGTATTGACATACTGCAAAGCGTGTTCAATCATCAAATGCTTTACAGTACGATTCACTCCTTTACCCCAACATGCTCTACTAAAGAAAGTATAGCCGATTTTCACTTCGCCTTGTTCAGGTACATAATCATAGAACCTACTGCAACCAACGACCTCATTGGTAACGGCATCACTGATGAGTAAAGCACCTCCGGATTCTATTGCGCCCTTAAAATAGTTGGCAAACACTTCTCGCTTATATCTATCAGGATTGGGATGCTGTTCCCAAACCAGCGGATCTGATGCCACTGTATACAGTACTTCAAAATCATCGGCCTGCAGCGGTCGCAGATTCACTAATGCATGATGAAGCGCTGGTTGCCAATTTGGTTGCATCGGGTATTGTATTGATTGAATCAATAATGTTTATACGCATCTAAGATAACCATCTGTTGTATAAAAAACCCCACTCCGCAGAAGCAGAGCAGGGCGCCTAAACAAACCAAAACTGGCTTGCATCATGCATGCGTATACCCTTTGATCAGGTATAACGCTATGATAACCGCTATCAGACAAAGTGCAGCAATCAGCTGTGCCCACATGAGGCGTCTGTCACGGGTACTATTTTCCGTTTCCATGTAAAAAGTTTATCGTGAATAAAAATGTTCAGCCAATCACGATAACTGGGGAGGGGGTGTAGGTACTTTTCTGAACACTTTCTCGGCTATACATTGTTCTGCATCAATGTAAGCAGCTAAAGGTGCATCAAGCTGGCTGCATTGTACATAACAATGCAATTGTTCATCACAAACACTGTCTTTAGAAAAATCAGGAATCAGGTTGTTACTACTCTGGCCATGCTGTTTTTCCTTATCTGTAATAGAATCTGACACTAAGCCAACCAGTAAAGTCAGCAGGTTCTCCCGGTAGACACCTTCTTTGCTAACACCAAGATCGGGCGATCCGGGATCATTAAAGCTTACACTGTTGAGCAGCAGGAAACAGGCCAGACCCGTCCAGAGTCTGCGTAATAACCAATTTCTATATGTTGCTGTTTGATACATGCAATACCTGATGAAAAGAGAGGATATCCTTTACGAATGCGCAGAAAGGACTTCTTTAAACAGGCGGCTGAAAAGGCAGGGAAAGTGGGTCTTCTGGCAAAGCAGTATCCAGTGGGTACTGCTGTTTGGGCAGCTGTGCAAGCCCTGAAATGAAATCGGCGTAATAAACGGTTGTTACCAAACTATCAGACTGATCATCACCTTCTTTTTCTGCGCCATCAGGTAGTTCAAGATCACCCGGTAACTGCAGCGACCATTCTGTGGCTTGGTTGATTTGCGGGAAAAGACCAAGACCCAATTGCATCGTAAAACTCATGAACACCAATAAGGCGCCCATCAGACAAAGCAATGGATATCTTTTTCCGCTGAACATGACTGTTTAAAGAAACAAACTTTGTACCAACTTATTGTGTGAACCCAGAAAAACGCTCTTATAAAAGAAATTTTGCGAAAAACTTATTGTCCTGCTTTTACTTCCAAATCTTCCGGCTTGGTTACATCTATTTGATAACCACCTTTATACTCCTTTACTTTTCCCTTTACGCAGATCTCTTTGTTCAGCAGGAATTCTTCCGGCTTCCAGGTAAAATTTTTCCGGCTGTCGCCATCAATCACCACAGTCATTTTCTGATTGGGATATTTACCCCCCAGATTAATGAGTGTCAATTGCCGGGCCGAATTATCCAGAAATCGGGCACTATAGACCTTATCGCAGACTTTCACTTCCTTACCAACGTATTTGGCGATATCGTCAATATTGATGGTCTCCTGTGCTTTCGCCACCAGGCTAAAGCAAATCATTCCGGCAAACAGCAATAGTTTCTTCATTGCAGATTATTTAAAAAGGCAATTTCGGGAATCAGCGGGAATTTTTTTGCTGCAATCTATAGCTATTGATCCAGGTAAAGCCTACTGAAAGCAGGATAAGCACAATGCCCAGTGTTGTAAGCTTATCCAGAAGCGCAAGTCTTGGCCCCTGTGAAGCATGAATACCCCATAAAGCCCAGGCGATGACCAAAGCCGGCGCTTTCACCTGCTTCATGAATACAAAAAACAAAGCCAGCAGCATTGCTACAACTATCATGATGGCGCTCCAATGATAAGCGGCAATTCCTGCACCACCCCATTGTATTTTAACCAGTAACGCAGTTACATTGGCAATGGTGGCTACTGAAATCCATCCTAAGTAAATCGTAAAAGGCATCCACAACCACAATTGCTTTCTGCCCTGCATATTGCGCGTAAGCGGATAGGCTTTCACAAAAAGCACTATCAGCGTAACTAGAAAAGCAAGCATGATCAGCAGCGATAAGGTCATCTGCAGATAATGCCAGGCGAGAATCCAAGCCGCATTCCAAATGCAGGTGAGTTGAAAATAGGGATTAATGGTGTTGATATAGGCCTGCGTAGCCGCATCGGGTTGATAGCGAATTTCATACAGGGTTACCTGTGTGGTATAACCAATAATAAGCAGGTAAATAACCGACCATATGCCAAATGTAAAACCGGCCGGCACAAAATAGTTGGGATATAATCCGGATATCTGTCCCGTATTCATACCATTGATGGGTAATACATTGGCCAGTGTATTTACGGTCAGCACCAAAATCAGCAATAGCCAGTTGAGGAGTATACGCATGATCTACAATTTTAAAACCAGCCCCTTCTCTTAAATACAAAAAGCATCCAGGCAGGTACCATCAGCATCAGACCCACTGCAATGAAAAAACCGTATTGATGATGCAGGTAAGGAATACGATCGAAGTTCATGCCGAAAATACCGCCAATCACCGTTGCCGGTGCCAGCAGACAGGTAACAATAGCCATTACTTTCATTACCTCATTCATCCGCAGGTTTACATTACTCAGGTAAAGATCCTGCAGGTTCATCATCATATCCCGATAGTTCTCTACCAATTCATTGGCCTGAACAATATGGTCGTAGACATCTTTAAAATACTTGGTGGTTCTGTCTTCCAGCAAATCATTCTCACTTCTGATAAAGCCATTCACCAAATCTCTTACTGGGGCAACATTTCGTTTTAAGACAATCAACTCTTTGCGCAGGTTATTGATCTCTGCCAGTGATCTTGTATTACTATGTCTAATGATCTTTTCTTCCAGTAATTCAATGCGCTCACTAAGCTTTTCCATTACCAGAAAGTAATGGTCTACAATCATATCCAGCATCATATAACATAAATAATCGGCTTTGCTCTGCCTCAGCTTACTATTGGGTATGCGCAATTTCTCGCGAAGTCCGTTAAACACATCCCTGCTTGCATCTTCCTGAAAGGAGATTACAAAATCCTTACCCAATACAATACTAATCTGCTCTACTTCCACAGCACCACGCTGCTCATTGAAATACAACATATTTAATAAACAGAAGAGTACATTGTCTATTTCATCCATCTTAGGTCTTTGCCCAACAGTGATGATATCTTCTACAATGAGGTAGTGAATACCAAAATGCTGACAAACAGTTTCTATATCTGCTTTCCGAATACCATCAATATTGATCCAGGTAATATTCTGATTATCCCTGAAAGGGAAACAAGTAGCAACACTGTCTGTTTGTTGCTCATGAAAATGATCGCCATTGTAATCGTAAATCATCACCTGAATCGCTTCAGCCTCGTGCCTTACCGGCGGAATGGTAGGGTTTACATGAAAAATATCTCTTGTTCGCTTTGTATTGAAAGCACTTAGCGGATTGAGGTATTTCAGGTATTTACCGGCACTGAGGTTTAACATGACATGAAGTTAAATCTTTGCTGCAGATTCAAAAGCATGACTTTCGTTATTGTTTGATAAAACAGCCTGCAGTACTTTAGAGAAAAGCCTTGTATGAAAC
>Ga0315902_10009013_pt1 | contig 13422 bp, 15 predicted proteins | sample LakEriMetagenome_9_FD_203523 | JGI IMG/M metagenome (GOLD analysis project Ga0315902, IMG submission 203523) | Freshwater fungal communities from buoy surface, Lake Erie, Ohio, United States - Buoy 12 MA117 | ecosystem: Environmental > Aquatic > Freshwater > Lake > Lake biofilm | place: USA... | reverse complement strand
ACGCTGTCCTTATTTCCAAGAGCGGCCACAAAGCACTCAACGACGCCTTCGGCCTCGTCAATGCTCAGTTGTCCGGACATGGCCTTGAACTCAAGTTTGTCTGTCAACTTATTTCTCCAGAGCGCAGATGACGTACTGAAGCAAATTACTATTTTTCTTATACTGATACGGACAAATAAATCCGTATACTTATCAGTATTTAGTCAACAAACTTCAAGCGGCACCGGCAAGCCAAGGCAAGATGCGGTGGTGCCAAGGGATCGCCGGGGTATCTAAGCGTTACTCCATCAATGGAGAAGGGCTTGGCGATGTCAATAGTCTTGCCCTCAAGCATGCGGTGCTGGGGCCGAACTCGGTCATCACGTCGCGTACGCCATGTCTTTTGTGGAGCGCCCGTCTGCTGGCCAGCGAGGTACATCCCGCCATTGAACGCTGCTTGGGACTCAATTTCAGCAATTCGACGACGACGCTTGGAGAGTAAATCCACGAAAATTGCTGCCAAAGCGGCAATCAAGAGTTTGTGTCCCTCTTCTGGATCTTCGTTACCAAGGGTCTTTGCGGCAAGGATTGCAGCAGCAATTTCTTCCATCGTGGTCTTATTGACCTGCTGGATGCGCTGGGTCTGCTGATTTACAATATCCTTATACTCATCTTCAGTTGGGTCAACTGGGATATCCGCTTTTGCTCCAACCATTCCGGCTGCATCGGAAACAATTCCAGAAATGACCGGACGGACATCTTCTGAAATCTGCTTATTCCAAGTATCAATGTCAAACAGATTCTCAGCCTCAAGTTTGCCTTCAGCGAGGGCCTTACGTGCTTTTGATCCACGAGCCTTCTCAAGAATTACCCGCTGTTGACGCTCAACAAACCGCTCAAGCGTCCTGTCCATAATGGCTTCCCAGCGAGTGGTTGAGTCTGCTGCTTTGGTATCCCACTCGTCATTATCAGACCAACGCTTGACGAGGATTTCTGAGAGGGACTCCGAAAGGGTCTGCATGTTCTCGGCCATTCCTGGCTCAGTAATTGGCGGCGCTTCTGGCGCTGGAGGAGCGGCCTCAACTGGTGGTGCTTCTGCTGGGGGAACGCCCTGCATCGGCATGCCATCAGGACCCAGCGGAGGTGCGCCAGCCCCCGGCATTCCGGGTACCCCGCCCATACCAGCCTGCTGCTGGGTTGGGTCAACGTAAGGCATATCCCGAGAGGTATTGCCAATGGGGGCCAAGTTGGGGTTAGCAAGCATTGAATCGGCAAGGTCAGACACGACCGGATCGCGCCCAGTTCCATCCCGATATTCGTTAGCGGTAATCAGTCCGTTGCCAAATTCGGTTAAGAGGTATTGCTCACGCTCTTGCTTGGCAAGAATAAGGATTGGGACATTTGAAGTGTCAAACTCAAACCAGTGCTTCTCATCAAGCGGATCAAAACCCCGAGCCAGCATTTCAAGGTGTGGCCCCATGGTTTCCATCCAGAAAACCCGAAGTTCTTCGGCAGCATTTGAGAATGTCCGACCAGAGGCATTGCCAATTACTGATTCAGGGACACCAAAGGCAGCAAGGATTTCTTCCTTGGTAAGGCGACGCATTTCAACATAGGCCGCATCACGAGGATTTGATCCGGTATCAATGTAATCGGCACCCTCTTCAGAGGCGATGATGGAAACGGCACCGGCTCGACCGATGTTCCCTCGGAAGCGACTGCGAAGTTCTTCTTTGTCTTCCTCGTCCATGTCGCCGCGCACGACGATCAAGCCACCCGGCCTGCCGTCGTTGATGAGGAAGTTTCGGTTATAGAACTTGGAAAGATTTTCAATTTCAATTGCAACCCCAGCGGCCTCCATTGGAGTCATTGAAAGGTATGGGTCCAATGGATGTGGGTGTCGGAACCAAAGAACGTCATCAGGTCGCAAGATTGATTTATTCGGCTGGCCGGGGATGTCAACTTCAAAGCCAGCAACGAACTTCTTGGGGTCTGGAATCGGCGATGTGTGTTGGGGCGGAAGCAAATGCAGGGCTATTGGCCCGCCGTCACGACCCCTGACAATTTCAACAAAAGCCCCACGAGTTGACATAAGGAGCTGGGCCGAAAGCCGGTAGCGGAAGATAAAACTGTTTTCACCAGGATTGGACACCGAATTGAATAACTTCAGAATTTCGTGAGTTTCAACAATCGGGCCAGCGGGGGAGTTGTTTTTGCGAAGTCGAACAGGGAGGCGGGCTTGATTTCCGGCCAAAGCGTCAATGCAGCGAAAAAGCCAAGTGACCTTTTTAAGCCCGTCCGTATAGGCGCGATCAATATCCCACCCGTCGTGGTAGCCACGCCCTGGCTGTAGTGCCGCATTGGTTGTAACTGGAGCGCCGTAAGAAATACCCTTACCGCTGGTCACATTAATTTGCTTATTGCTCGGTGTGTTCCAAGCCATTATTCAGCCCCAAGGATGTAGCCAACGATTCCACAGGTTACGCCAAAGCAGATTAATCCAGCCGGTGGAAAGATCATGGCGACTCCAATGCTTGGTGTAATAATAAAACCAAACATAAGCAAATAAGCAGCAATTGGCCTCCACTGCATCTTGCTAAGTCTTGCGAACGTGGACACGAAGAAGCGTTTGATGGGAGTCAAATTCATTTTCCTATGGTTGATTAGGCTAATCTTGATACTAATCCTAGCGCATCAAGGTGAGCAAAGTGACAGATCAAGACTGGGGAGAAATCCTCAAGTACCTAAAACCGAAGGAACCGTTGTTCTGTCCAGAGCAGCCTTCGGTCCAGCAGCAGGTGTTCCTCAGAACTAATGCAATTGAGGCACTTTTCGGTGGTGCTGCTGGCGGTGGAAAATCAAGTGCTTTGCTTATGGCCGCTCTCCAGTATGTGGATATTCCAAGTTACTCCGCTCTTCTTTTCAGAAAGAGCCTTACCGACTTGACCCTTCCTGGCGCCCTCATGGACCGTTTCCGTGAATGGGTAGCCCCACATGAAGATGTCCGCTGGAACGCTAATACTTATACAGCGGTGTTTCCCTCTGGGGCGCGTATTTCATTCGGTTACCTCAATAACAAAGAGGACTACCTGCGCTACAAGGGCGTTGAAGCCCAGTTCATTGGCATGGACGAAGTAACAGAAATTCGTGAATCTGATTACCGGTATCTGTTCTCCCGACTCCGGCGTCCGTCGTCCGGACCGCTGAGTCGAGTTCCGCTGAGAATGCGATGCGCCTCAAACCCTGCACCAAATTGGGTTCGTCAGCGTTTCATTGTAGAAGGACGAGAAAAGAACCGAATCTTTGTTCCTTCAAAGTTGACGGATAACCCCGGCGTTGACGCAGCCTCCTACCGGAAAGCCCTTCAGGAACTAGACCCCATCGAGCGGCGTCGCCTTGAGGAGGGCGATTGGTTTGTCACCTCGTTGGGAACAATGTTTAACCGAGAAGACTTTGTGATCATTGATCCAATGGAAGTCCCTGAAATGGTTAACAAAAGTTCCCGAGTAGTTAGATTTTGGGACTTGGCGGCAACCGAACCTTCTGGCTCCAATCCGGACCCAGACTGGACCGTTGGAACCTTGGTGATGTTCACGGAAGGCATTGCCTATGTCCTTGATGTCCGCAAGGGGAGAGTCAGGTCCGACAAGGTTGAGGCTCTGATTAGGCAGACTGCCGACGAGGACGGACCGCTTGTGTCAATCCGTATGGAGCAAGAACCAGGCTCGTCAGGTAAAGCCTTGATTGACCAGTATGCGCGATACGTGTTGCCAGGTTTTGATGTTCAGGGTATTAGGGCTACTGGGGACAAAGAGAGTCGCGCTCGCCCATTTGCATCTGCTGTGGCGAATGGTAATGTTCGAGTCGTTCGGGCGTCATGGTTGTCAGATTGGCTTGACGAGTTTTCAACTTTTCCCGAATCACTTGCCCACGACGATCAAGTTGACTCTGCGGTGGGTGCCTTTACATTTCTCGCTGGCCTTGGACTTCCACAGCGAAAAATGGCTAGCATCATCCTGTAAGCAGTATTTAACCTACAAACAACTAAAGGTTGATAATGACCGAAGAGTTTGACATTCAGTATTTGCTTGGAGTTATTTACGACCACGTAAATGCTTACGCTGGATCTGACGACCCCGATGACTTGGCTGAACTTCTGATTGTTCTGTCGGAAGCCAAAAGTGAAATTTCAGAAATGTTTGAAATGACAAAAATGCGTTTGGCTGACTTGATGGGCAATGAGGATTTGTACAACTTTGAAGGGGTCACCTTTGAAAAGAAGTACAGCACTCCTCGCAAGACGTGGGATCACAAGGCGCTTACCAACGTTGTTTCCACTCGCATCATTGACATGTCAGTTGACATGGATACTGGAGAGGTAATTAGAACACCTCAGGAAATGCTTGCCGAGCTGGTGAAGTACACGGGAATTTCTTATTGGAAAGTCAAGGAGCTTGAGAAAATTGGAATCAACGCCAACAACTACTGCGAAACCGGCGACGCGAAAGCGAACATCATCATCCGCAAGTAGTAAAACAAAAAAGGAGAATCCGGTCGTGAGTACCGAAGAAATTACGCAAGTTGCAGCAACCGATTACGACAAGATCATGGCGGAACTTGCCGAACCGTTCCCCGCTGAACTGTTGAGAGAAAACACTGCAAAGCGATTGACCTATGTCCCTATTGCAGAAGTGATTGCCCGACTCAATCGAGTTCTTGGCGTTCAGAATTGGTCAACTGAAATTGTTCGCACGTGGCGTGAGCCTGATCATCCGGACTGGGTGATTTCTCAGGTTCGTCTGAGCATTCGAATCGGAACGCAGTCAATCGTTCGTGAGGGCATTGGCGGTCAGCAGGTCAAGTTCCGCAAGAGCGGTGATGTCGTTGACCTTGGTGACGAATTCAAGGGTGCCTACTCCGACGCCTTAAAGAAGGCAGCACAGTCGCTTGGCGTTGGCCTTGAACTTGCACGAACCGATGAGGCTCTTGCTTACGCCGAGGGCGCTTATGAAACTCCAGCAGAACCTTCACCGGAAGCAAAACTTTACGCAACGCTCAAGGGTCACATTGATTCCATGCCAGCGGAAGCAAAAACCAAACTCAAGACTTGGTGGAGTTCCGCTTATCCAGATCAAGGCGCTCCCTCAACCACTTCTTCTCTTGAGTCGCTGAATGCTGCGATTGTTGAGGCCGTCAAGATCAGCACTCCTGGCATGGAGTCAGTGGATCCCGAAACGGGTGAAGTCGTCAATGGCTGAACCCCTGATGGTTCAGGGTGAGGTATGTGAATCACCAGCGCACCTGTCACCCTCGTCAATCGGCACTTGGCAGCAATGTCCACTGCGATTTAGATACAGCAGGCTTGACAGAATTCCAGAACCTTCAACACAGGCCCAGATTCTTGGGTCATTTGTGCATGAAGTTCTTGAGTACCTCTACATGGAGCCAACCGAAGAGCGAACGCAGGCAACAGCAAGACGCTTGTCTGCGAAACTTTGGGGCGAAAAGTGGGAGAAAGAAGTTGAGGTGTTAAGCCTCACCGATTCCGAACTCCATAAATTCAGGTGGCAATCATGGTGGTGCATTGAAACACTTTGGGCCATGGAAGATCCCACAAAAGTTGAGCTTGCTGGGGTTGAACAAAAACTTGAAATGAAAGTCGGGGATGCAAAACTTCTTGGCATTCTTGATCGCTACAACCATGACGAGGATGGTCGTGTGGTCATCAGTGACTACAAGACTGGCAAGAAGCCTATTCAGCGGTACGAGGGAGAGAAGCGATTCCAGCTCACCGTTTATGCCGATTTAGTTCAAAGCACCTTCAATGAACCCGTCAGTGCTGCGGAACTTCTTTACCTCAAGGAAGGGATCCGATGGGTCATCCACCCCTCAGAAGAAGATGTTCTTAAAATGAGGGAAGTAGTCATGAATGTCTGGTCTGAAATTCAAACGAGTTGCGCTTCCGGTTCATTTGAAGCGCGCCTCTCTAAACTTTGCAATTGGTGCAACTACAGAAGTTTTTGCCCAGCGTATAAGGGTTGATATGTTAACTGATGACAATTTTGCTCGACTTGTAGCAGAAGATGTAAAAAACCGAGTTTCCACTGAGCAGGCTGACTATTTGCGTCTTCCTGAGAATATGAGTCGATGGAAGCGTTCTCTTCAGTTGCTTTTGGTGAATCTAGATAGCCAACTTGACGAACTTGCGACTAGAGAAGAATTGGAAGTTCGGAGATACCAAGGATTAGGTGGAGAAGGGGTCAACCTTCTTGCCGAAGTTCAGACCGTCATTGAACAGCGACGACGCAAGGTTATTAAATTCCGGTTCCACGTTGAGAAGCGATTGGATGAAGTAATTCGTCTTAGCAACGCAGTAAGCAAGGATGAAACCAAGCAGTCGGCCAACTACAACCTTTTGCGCTCTGCCATTCAGAAACACAAAGAACTCTTGCTTGATGAAGACTTCTTTGCGACACTTTCTGATGCAGATCAAGACTTAATTGACGAAGCATTATGGGCATCGCTTGATGGCGTATGGGCTTTTGATGAAGTTGAATCAATGCGCGACCGTCAAGGCTGACAATGAAAAAAAAGCCAAGTCGCCCAGTTACTAAGATCGGCATTGCCACTTCCGATTGGTCTGGATCAATGCGCGATGAAAACTTTCACCCAATTATGGGTGGGGCGTGTTGGATTCGCTTTGGTCAACTTGCGCCGTTTGTAAAGAATCATTTTGTTTTTGGGCGGTTGGTTATTTCAAATGGAATGCCCCATGTTCAATCGCTAGATGGACAACTTCATGCCGATTGCTCGTTATTGATTATGCAGCGCAATATGGAGGAAGGCGTCCCTGATGCCATTTCTAACGCGATTGCTTCTGGCCGAAAAATCGTTAACGATGTTGATGATTGGTTTTGGGGGATTCACCCAAACAACAACGCAGCAAAAGCAATTGACCCAAAGCGAAATAAAAAGTCAAATGTTGACTTTTATGAACTTTCACTACAGCGATCATCGCTAGTAACAGTTTCAACGTCTTTTCTGCAGCAAGAACTTGAAAAGCGAAATTGCAGTACTAGGCTTTTAAAAAACCACATTGCTTATAACAATTTTAAGCCTCGGGTTCATAGAAAAGGAATCCCAATTATTGGCTGGTGCGGATCCACGGCCCATCGGTCAAACGATCTGCCAATTTTGACTGAACCGTTTTCTGAACTTAAAAAAACCAAAGAAAAGTTTTTCTTTCATCACACTGGAAGTCATGACGGGGCAAAGTCGTTTGCGTCCGAAGTTGGACTCAAAGAAAAAGATGTGACGAAACTGCCCTTACTGGCCCCAAGTGAATACCCATCGGGATTTTGTTTTGATATTGGAGTAGTGCCACTTAGCGACGTGGATTTCAATGAAGCAAAATCTTGCATCAAGGGCTTGGAGTACGCCGCCGCTGGCGTCCCATTTATTGCTTCCCCGTCACGCGAATACATTGAACTTCACGACGAGTACGGAGTAGGTCGATTGGCAAGTACCCCAGAGGAGTGGGTTCAGCATTTTCTTGAACTTTCAGACTTTCGTGTGAGAACCGTAGAAGCCGCCCGTAACAGGCAGTTGGTGATTGATCACTTCGGTCCGCAGGCGATGGCTCGCCAGTGGGATGAATTGGCGTGGGAATAACGTGAGAAAAAGATCAGCAAAAAAAGAGGCTGAATATGCCCTGCGTCGCCCCTTGGTCAAGCGAATGCTTGAGGAAAGTCCATGGTGCCAGGCTTGTCCGGTGTTTGCCGAACACGACGAAAAGGTCACATATAGGCGCAATCAGGCTTGTGATGTTCATGAGCTAAAGCGACGAGGAAAACTGCATCACTGTCTGTCGTCCATGCCATCAGCGGATTGGCAACTACCCTCAACTGGCCTTTGACCTTGGACTCGCCAAGCATGGCTGGGAAGACTGATCATGAAGAACATAAAAGTTCTTGGCCTTGATCTTTCATTGACGTCAACTGGTGTTTGTATTTCTGGTGATGCTTTTGCGATTGGAGTGAAGTCAAAGGGGGCGGAACGACTTTACGAAATATCTGAGAAAATTTTAGAAACAACACGAGTTCATAAGGTTGATATAGCAATTATTGAGGGCTACTCGTTTGCATCCCGCAACAGTCAGGCGCACAGCATCGGTGAACTTGGCGGAGTTATTCGACTGAGGCTTTGGGAAAACAAAATTCCATTCATTGAAATCCCCCCAACGTCTAGGGCAAAGTTTGCCACTGGGCGGGGAAATGCCGGCAAGACCGAGGTAATGTCAGCGATTTCCGCTCGAACTGGGATTGTTTGGTCCGGCAAAGGTGCAGACGACATGTGCGATGCTTGGATTTTGGAACAAATGGGTCTTGCTTATTTGGAAGTTTCGGAAATTAATTGGCCAAGTTCAAGCCTTGAGGCATTAAAAAAGGTTGACTGGACCCCTTTACAACAACTGCAAACCGGAGGTAATTTTAGGAAATGATGAATAGCTCGGGAAAGCGAAACGCCCCTATTTCGCAGGTTGACGTAGAGGAAGAAATTATTAGGTTACTTAACTTACTTGAAAGTGAAACCGAGGCTTTTGAACTTCTTGCCGAAGATTCCGCAAAGAAGGAGGCTCGGTACAAAGCCGAATGGGCAAAGGCGTACCTTTCCGCCAGTGGGTCAATCAAAGAACGCGAAGCCTGGGCTGATTACCAGATGGAGTCCCAGTCCCTTGACCACAAGATTGCTGAGGGCCTGTTGAAGTCAAAGCGTGAGAAATTGACATCGCTTAGAACTAGTATTGATGCCCTTCGGACGCTGAACGCAAATGTTCGCTCCATGACGATGCCCTAATTACCATGACAAAAATTCACTCCGACTTAGTAAAAATGGCAGTGCCGATTAGTTCCCTCCATCACTTAGAGGGGAACCCTCGTCTTGGGGATGTCGCTGCAATCAAGTCCTCGCTAGAGGAATTCGGTCAACTTAAACCAATTGTCATCTTTGACAATCAGGACGACACCTACACAATCATCGCAGGCAATCACACTGTCTATGCCGCCAAGGAACTTGGATGGGAAGAAATTGCAGCGGTGATTGAAACTGAAATGGATATCAAGAAGGCAACGGCTTTTGCGCTTATTGATAATCAAGTTTCAGAAATGGGACATACCGACACCGAACTCTTGACAGAAATGATCATTGATGTTTCGGATGTTTATCCAAATGTGTTTGAAGGTGTTGGCTGGGATGACTTTGAAATTGCCGCCATGTACACCGATCATTCTCAGCAAGACTTTGAAGGAGCATTGCCCACTGGTCAGGCGGGCGGGTATGTCGCTCCAGTGATTATTTCAGAGCCAGCCAAACCAAGTGTTATTCCGGTTGCCTCCGACGACGAGGAGGACGGTCCTCGACTTGTTGCCCCAGTGGGAACAGACGAGCGCGCAGCGGTCGTGTCGGGTGTCGGCGGTGCCGTTTCTCAGAGCGATGCGTCAAAGAAAGCGTCAATCCAGTACACATTGATTTTTGATGACGCCGACCAAATGTCTCGGTGGTGGGAGTTCATCAAGTTTTTGCGTTCATCGCCTGTCTATGAGGGTGAAACCATCACCGCAAAACTTATGGACTTCATTGAATCGCATGGTGAGTTTTAATGACACGTCAGCGAATGTTTCTAGACATGAGTTGCGTTGACGCAGCACGCGAACGCATGCGTCACATCTATGACATCTTTGACACCGTCTGTGTTCAGTTCTCTGGCGGCAAGGACTCAACCGCTGCCCTGCTGCTGGCAAAGGAAATTCACGAAGAGCGAAACCTCGGGCCAGTGAAGGCAATCTTCCGTGACGAAGAAATGGTTTCGCCGTCTGTTGTTCGCTACATGGAGTGGATACGAGAACAACCATGGATTGATCTTGAGTGGTACTGCCTGCCCATGGCGCAAGAGGTTTGGGTTCTCGGTCAACGCTTCTACGTGCTTTTGTGGTCAAAGACTAGAGAAGACAACGGCTACTTGGTTCGAGAGAAACCTGAGTGGGCGATTACCGCAGAGAGTTTTGGGCTTGATCCTTACAAGTCTGTTCCTGAGCCAATTGATTACTACACAATGCAAGGCAAATCAGGAATGACAGCCTTCGTGATGGGCGTGCGCGCCAACGAGTCAATGATGCGCTACCGGTCATGCGTTCAGAAGTTGCACGAGAACTACATTGTTCAGCCTTACCAGTTGAAGAAAAGCATTCCATTGCGATTTGCTAAACCAATCTACGACTGGACAACGGACGATGTTCTGAAGTTCATTGCCGACGAACACGACTTCCCCTATTGCGAGTACTACGACTTAGCAAATCTGACAGGTGCAAATTCACGCGTTGGCATCCCGCTCCATTCTGTTGCCATTCGCAGGATTAACGATGTTGTTGTTACTGAGCCGGAGTTCTACGACCAGTTGTACCGAGTATTTCCGCAGATTGATGCACAGCGCAGGCTCTGGAAAGACTTTGACATTGAAAGACTTATTGCCGACTACTCAAGTGACGGTTGGGATGGGGTTCGTGACTGCATCGCCGATTCCATGCTTACCCCAGGAACCGCTCGATCGGCAATGAACTATGCGAGCAAGTATCGCAAGAAGCATGCGACCGATCCTTGGTCGTACCCCATTGAGTGGCTGATTAGAACGCTAATGCTGAACGAATTCCACTCAATGTCGCCGACTCCAATTGGGCCAAAGACTAAGGCCCATTCTCAGCGAATGAAGATTGCCCAAGAAATTGCTGCCGCAAACAGCCTTGACGCCATGGATGACCTTAGATGAACATTGCAACATTGGAAATTGAAAACGTAAAACCAGCGGCTTGGAGGACGGGATACATCCTTCGTCCTGAGTACCGAACACTCAAAGACTCCATGGCAGACTACGGCTGGCTCAGTCCCATCCTCGTTCGCAAGGCTGACTACACGATCATTGATGGGTTCTTTCGTTGGCAGTTGGCAAGCACCGACAAGAAGGTGGCTAAAAAGGTCGGCAATCAAATTCCGGTGATTTTGGTTGATTGCGATGAAGTTGATGCCATGATTATGCATGTGCGGATGAATCGCTCAAAAGGCCAGCCAATGGCAAAGGCTCTTTCTCGGTTGGTCAAGCGAATTGAGTTCACCAAGAAGTACGAAGAGCGCGATCTGCAAAATCTTCTTGGAATGAGCTATGAGGAGTTCAATGTGCTTCTTACTGGATCGTTATTGAAGACTCGCAAGCTCAAGGAATACAAGTATTCAAAGGCTTGGGTTCCGGTTGAGGTCGCTCCAGAGGGTGCAACTGTAAGTGGTTCAATTTCAATTGAGCGACCACCTACGCCTGATCAGTGATGCCGAATATCACCCCATTATTGGTAACTTATTGAAAACTGTTCTCTAGGGGTGAAAATGCCAAGGCCAGCAAACCCATATGACGATATTGAAATCATGGGTAGCACCAATCCTGACAACTTTGTTCCGGCTATTGCCGTAGGTAACAACGTTGGGGGCCGACCCACGCCCGTAGTTGCTGCTCAAGGTTCAGAGGGTCGACGTCAGGCTCAGCAAGCGGCTGACTTTGCGGATCGCAACCGAGTGAGAGGCCGAGCGCAAGGCGTGACCTCGCGACGCGGAACCCCGAGAACTGGGCGAACCTCAACAACCCCACGCAATCGTCGCGATAGGGCAGCATCAGGCGTTCGTCGCGCTGGTCGCCGAGTGGCGAATGTTGCCGAAGGAGCGGCAAACCGTTTCCGAGGTCGTCGAGGTCGTCGACGCTAAAGGAGTGATGAGTAATGCTCGTTGACTCCGATGATCTTGCGACATACATGGACATTGGTCGGTTCAACAACCGCCAAGAAGACAATGCCAACCTAATCATTGCTGGCGTTCAGTCTGAAATTGAAACGTTTCTGCGTCGTCCAATTGAGCCAGTAGAACTAGTAGAAGAGTACCGAATTCCTGAGGATTACCTCTATGTTTCGGCAACTGCGTACTTCTACGACCACACAACTGACACCACGGTTGATCCGATTGAGCGAGTTGTTCAGCCTCCGTATGTTCTTCATCTAAACAACTCTCCTGTGGTTGAGGTTTCGCTTGTCCGTCGTAAGGGACTCAACGAAGCCTCTTGGTACACGATGACCCCTGGCCAGCAGTATTCAGCCTCAAAGTACGGCATTGATCTTTTCAATGTTGTTTCTTTTGACAAGGTTGAGGTCACATACACAGCAGGACTAGACGGCGACGCCATCCCGTACCTCAAACTCCTCGTCCTGCGGGTTGCTTCACGCGAAATGCAAAACCTGACTGATGATGTCGTGGGCCTAAAAGACCTGACAACTCGGGAAGTTGCTATTCGGGATGTCGGCCTAACGGACGCAGACAAGGCAACGCTTAAGCGGTGGCGACGTAGGCAGATCTGATGGCCATCAACCGATCAGACGTAGAGCTGATCATTGAGGTTGACACTTGGAAAGCCAAGCGTCTAATTCGCGATATCCAAGACAGAGCATCGTCATATAAGCGAATCTTTGAAATTGCTCGTTCAAACCTAGAAGCCCTTAATGCAGTGCATTTTGGGTCTTCGGGTGGGTCAATGGGAACTGCTGTTGGCGGTGGATCAGCAGGGCCTTGGGCGCCCTACGGGTCTTGGTCTTCTCGTGCCGGTCAGCCCGTGACCATGGTGAGAAGCGGCAACCTTTTAGAGTCACTTACAAATCTGAGGGGCGCTCCTAACGACATTGGTCGTTCATCAGCAACCTTTGGGACTAGGGTTGAGTACGCAGAGTTCCATCAGTACGGAACCAGCAAGATGCCAAAGCGTCCAGTGGTATTTGAGCCTTTTGGCTTTGCTGAGGAAATGGCAGAAATCACCGGTTATTATTTGACCGGCGATGCCTCTATTGTCGGTTTGCGAAAATTGTTTGGTTAATTATCATGATGCAAGGTCCGTGGTTAGCAAAAAAATTCGTTACCGATTACTTGGCCAGTGACATCCCTCACCGGATTATTGACCATCGGAACGCATGGCAACTTGATTCGGCGCGTCTTCCCGACCCCGAACTCTATGTGGCCTACGAGCCAGCCGGTCTTGAACTTTGGCCAACCATCATTACGATCCAGATGAATACCGGATCGCTGACGAGGACCGACTACGCCAACTGGTCAACGGATCCGAACTACCGAGTTACCTACAACCTACGAACCTATATCTGGGTTCGTGGGGAAGGTCCGGAGCAAACCACCGAAAGTCGTGATCGACTTACTGCTGTGGTTCGGGCATCAATGCTTGACCACGCAGCAATGCAGGCTTCGGCCCCAGGCTTCTTCCCGTACTTGGATGCCGATGTGCTTATGGATGAAACGACGCTCCGAGAAGAATATAGCGATTTGTCCTACGCTAAAGGTGATCGAGTTATC
>Ga0315902_10009011_pt1 | contig 13425 bp, 8 predicted proteins | sample LakEriMetagenome_9_FD_203523 | JGI IMG/M metagenome (GOLD analysis project Ga0315902, IMG submission 203523) | Freshwater fungal communities from buoy surface, Lake Erie, Ohio, United States - Buoy 12 MA117 | ecosystem: Environmental > Aquatic > Freshwater > Lake > Lake biofilm | place: USA... | reverse complement strand
TCCGCGTGGCGGCGGATCCCGTGTGGCATATGAATCGGTCTCGCCCAACGGCCCGGTGTCCCCGGGCTTCCGCCCGGGGCTTGTTGGGGCCGGGCTTCCTCGCCGTGCCTACTCCAGCATCCACCCGCCCCACTGGTTCGGATGGATGCGGATCTCGGAGGGGATGTCGTTGTTGATCGACACCTCCGGGCTCTTGTCGCTCCACAGGTAGCGGATGGCGTTCTTCGTGCCGCCTTCATTGCCGTAGATCACGCCCACGTCACCCAGGAGGGCCAAGCCGGGCTTCGGCTCGACGCCGAGATCCTTCCACGGGATCGCCACCTCCACGACGTACCCGTCTTTCGTCACGCTCGCGTTCACCGGCAGATCGGTCCACACCGCGACGTCGTCGAGCGTGTCCTTGCCCGAGCTCTTCGTCTCCACGCTGAAGGTGTTGGGCTTTTCCTTTTCGGTCGTCACGTAGCGATACCGCGTGGCCACGAGATCGCCGTTCGCCGTGCGGGCGACGATGATCCGCACGTCGCCCGGCTTCATCTGCTGCTGGTTCTGCCCGCGGACCGGCCGCTTCTCCAGATCGGTGGCGAGGTTCACCTCCACCGCGTCGCCGCTCTTGAAGAGCAGCCGCGGGTCGGACGGCGTGTTGACGAAGGGCGACTCGTCGCTCACCTGGAAGCGAACGTGGAGGCTTGAATCCTCGTAGCCGATCTGGGCCTGGGCGGTGCGGTTGCCCTCCATGCAGATCGTCAGCGGCTGGCTCGCCTGCCACTCGTCGTACTTCCCGTCGGCCGTGGCCTTCTTCAGCCGCGGCAGCTTGGCCGTCTTCTTGCCGACGGCGCCCTGCCCGGCGAGGAAGTTCTGCTTCGCCGCGGCCCCGGCCTTGGCGACCTGCTCGGCCGACACCGTCACCCGCAGGCTTTGCCGCTTCATCGTGTCGAGGCCGGTCAGTTCCCAGAGCCGGAGGTCGGCATCGCCGCCGAGGAAGTAGGTCTTGCCGTTCTGCGGATGCCGGAACATCGTGCCATTGAAGTTCTCGGTGAGCACCATGTGCTGGTCGAGCTTGTAGACGCTCCGCTGGTCCTCGCCGAGGGCGTCGACGAACAGGCCGTCCTGCTTGTCGAGGAGGAAGTACTGGCCGTAGTAGCCGGTCACGCCCACGAGGTCCGGCGTGGTGCCACGGACGAAGACCATGGCCCCGGCCAGGTGGCCCGGCGTGTAGGCGTCGCCGGTCCAGGCGAAGGCGCAGTGCACGTTTTGGTACGCCCACCGCTTTTTCCCATCGGGCGAGAACATGACGACGCGATGGCCCGAACCCTGGGGCCGCTGCCCGCGCTCGAGCGAGCCGCCGGAGACGAGGGCGACCATGGAGCCGTCGGTCGCATCGGGAATCGCCTCCGCGACGGCGCCGCCGTCCGGATCCGTGGCCACGTCCGTGACTTTCCCGTAGACCAGCCCGCCCTTGTCGTTGAATCCCTGGAACGTCCAGCGAGCGATGCCGTAGGGCTGCGTGGTCTTGGCGCCGCCCTGCGCCGCCCAGCGATTGCCGATGGGTTGGTAGAGGTTCATCTCGGCGTCCACGCACGGAGTCCACATGTACGTCCACGGCGCGTCGGTCTCGCGGATCTCCTCCGGCTCGACCGTGCCGTCGTTGTCGTCGTCCACCCACAGGCTCGGCACCTTCGTCGGCCGCGGCTTGGCCTTCGGGTTCGGCTTGCCGTCCCTGCCGAGCGGAACCTTCTCCTTCGTGGCGGTGAAGGATGCGAGCCGCGGGAGGTAGGTGTCGCCGACCTGCTCGTAGATCGTCAGTCCCAGGTTCCCCACCACGAAGAACGTGCGGCCCTTCACGGTCCGGATGGACGCGCCACCGTGCGCATCCGGGACGCCGAGCGGCACGCCCGCCTCGTCGCGCTTCCGCAGGATCGTCGCGTCGGGATACCACGTCCCCTTGTCGTAATCGACGCGGTAGCGGACGCACTGGGCATGGATGAACTCCGGCTTCGCCGGGTCGAGGTAGGCTGTGGTCGAGTAGTCCATGGAGCCGAAGAACTCCTTCCAGAGCGTGCCGTCGACGTTCCAGACGGAGTATCGCTTGGGCTGCGCGTCGGCCTCGGCCACCCACAGCCGGCCGTTCTTGTCCACGGCCACGTTCCACGGTTTGAGCATCCCGGCCGGGTTGAACGTCCCGATTTCGGGCCGGCCGCCGGCGATGCCGTACGTGAGCAGCACCTTCCCGTCGGGCGCGATCTTCCAGACCTGCATCGCCTTGCCGTGGAGCGAGACGTAGACGTTGCCGGCGGCATCCACGGCCAGGTGCTTCGGGTCATCGAGGTTCTCGGCGAACGCTTCGAACTGCTGGGTCTTCAGGTCGTAGCGGCCCACGGCCTTGCCACTGACCGCGTAGAGCCCGCCGTCCGGCCCGACGGCCAGGCCATAGGGCTTGGGCAGGGCCGCCTCGCCGCGGGTTGCGCCCGAGGCGATGTCGAGCAGGAACAGCTTGTCGTCGGTCAGGCTGCTGACGACGAGCTGGTCGCCCACGGCGGCGATGCCGTGGAACTGCCACGATCGGGCGACCCAGTCCTGGCCGCTCTCGCCCGGCCGCATGCCGGGTACGACGGTCTCGGGCCGGCCGGTCGTGAACGGCGCGAGCATGCCGTTTTCGAGGTTGAACTTCGTGATCCGGGCGCCGCCGGCCGAAAGCATGTAGCCGAAGCCCTTGTGCAACGCCACGGCGTGGCCGGCGACGGCCGTGCCGAACTTCTTGCGGCCGTCGAGATCCGTGCGGATCGTGGGCTGCGAGGCTTCGGCGATGGCCGTGCCGAGGATCACGCAGTCGCCGTCGATGGCCATCGACTGCGGATAGCGGTAGTCGCCCGCCCAGCCGCCGGTGCCGTCCTCCGTCTGGTACGGGGGCGTGCCGCTGACGCCGATGTCGCAGACGAACTTCTGGCCGATGCCGTCGTGGGTGAGGATCTTCGCCGTGTAGGAACCGGCCGGCACCGGCTTGTCGGCGTCGTCGAGGCCGTCCCACATCCAGGTCTGCGCACCGGCCGGATAGGGCTGGGCGCCGAGGCCGGTGCGGATGAGTTTTCCCGTCGCATCGCAGATCGCGAGGCTCACCTTCGCCGGCGTGTCGAGCGTGAAGGAGATCGGGATGAAGCCGTCTGCGCGGCTCGAGACCGACTTCTCGACGAGCTTCAGGTTGCCCGCCTTCTCGAAGATCGCCGTACCCCAGGAACTCGGCCCCATGTAGCCGAGGTCGCCGCTCGTGCCGCGGCGGACGTCGGTCATGCCGCAGCGGGTGGTGGTGCCGCGGTCGTTGCCCCACATCAGCTGCCACTGGCACTGCATCGTGTCGCCGGGAACGATCTCCCGCGGCGCCCGCAGCACCTTCCAGGGGATGCGGTATTCCATGGTACAGCCCCGGCCGTCCTCGTCCTTGACGATCGCCTTTTCCACGCCCGGCGGGTTGAGCGTCGGGTTCTGGTACTGCAGCGTGTGGAGCGAGAAGAAGCCGGGGGCCTGGTCCTGGGTGGAATACCAGAGCCAGAAGGTGGTCACGAACTGCTGATCCTCGGGCGACATCCGCCCGCCCGTCTGGAGCGAGGCGTTCGACTTCAGGTCGGGATTCGAGACGAGGAAGATCTGGATCGCGTCGGCGTCCCACGCCTTGCTCGCCTCGCCGCCGAAGGAGTAGTTGTTCATCATCGGCGTCGGGTCCTTGACGCGGGCCCCGACGTAGAGGAACTCCTTGTCGTACATCATCGCGCCGCGAACCGAGTACGAAGCCTTGCTCGCCTCGTCGATGAACATCGTGATCGCACCGGAGAGGTCCCAGTCGTCGAGCGTGCCGTCGATCACGACCTTGCCCGGCGGCGGGACGACGTGGATCTCGGCGTGATCGGTCTTGTTGACGATCGCGACGTAGGCCTGGGCCGCCTCGCCGCAGAGCACCACGAGCGCTGTCAGCACTGCCGCCAGGGGAAGATTCGTGCCGCGGTGCATGATGGCGTACACTCCAAAGCGTCGAACGAGGTCTGTCTCATCAGTCTGGAACGCCGCACGATGGTTCCGCTACTGTCGGAAGCGACGGTTCACGGCCCGCTGCGGCCGATCCTGGTCGCGAGCCTGACGGCCGCCTGCCTCGGCGCAGCGCCGCTTCCCGCCGCCGTCATCGCCGCACCACCGCTGGCGACCGCGGCCGCTGTCGCCGCCGCGACCGCACCTACCGACGTCGACCTCGAGGCGGTCGTCTCGTTCCAGGACTCGCTGCGGACGATCTTTCTCGCCGACGACACGGGCGTGACGTTCATCTATGCACCGACGAACCCGCTCGTCGAGCCCGGCGATCGGCTGCGCGTGCGCGGCCGATCGCACGGAGGCGTGATGATCGGCGGCATCGAGGCGGCCGTGGTCCAAAAGGTGGGCACGGTTCCGCCGCCACGGCCGCGACCGGTCGGCCCCGACGAGTTGCGGTCCGGCCGCTGGCACTACCACGTGGTCGAGGTGACGGGCGTCGTGCGCCGCATCGCCGCGGACGGGGAAGCGGGCGCGGCCGGCGTGCTCGCCGTGGCCGGGCAGGAGGTGGCGTTTCTGATCGAGGAGGCGGACGAGACGTTTCGCGATCTCGTGGACGCACGGGTGACCGTCCGCGGGCTGGCGGCCGGCGACGTCAACGACCGGCGGCAGATCGTGCGGCCCTACGTCCGCGTGAAGCGGCTGGCCGACGTCGCCGTGCTCGACCCGCCGCCGGCCGACCCGTTCGCGCGATCAACGCTCCCGCTCGTCGATTTCCAGCGGGCCAATCTCGGCGATCATCGCGTCAAGCTCGAGGGGACGGCGGTCGCGGCCCCGATCGCCGGCGGCGTCTTCCTCCGCCAGGACGGCCGCAGCGTGTTCATCGAGACGCCCACCGAGGACATCCGGGGTGGCGACACGGTCGAGGCTGTCGGCTTTCCCGAGATGGGCCCCTACAGCCTGTATCTCGCCGACGCCGCGTGCCGCGTCACGGGCACGGGCCCGGCCCCGGCGCCGCGGCTCGACCTACGGTCGCCGGTCTTCGGCGAAAGCCTCGACGGCGAACTCGTGCGGTTCGAAGGCCGCGTCGTCCAGACGGTGCCCGCCGGCGACCGCGTCAACCTGGTGGTCGCCGCCGACGCGGGTCGGTTCACGGTGATCGGACCGGCGGGGAAGGACGTCGCCGTCCAGGAGGATTCGCTCGTGCGCGTCACGGGTGTCTGCCGGGTGGAGTCCGTCAGCAGCGACCGCTACCGGGCGATGCCGCTGGCGTACACGGTCTGGCTGTCATCGCCCGCCGACCTCGTCGTTCTCAGCCAGCCTTCGTGGTGGACGCCGCGGCGGATCGCGATCGCCGCGGGCGTGGCGGCGGCTGCGGCGATCGCGTGCGGAATCTGGGTGGCCCTCCTGCGGCGCCAGGTGCGGCGCCAGGTGCGGATCATCGAGGGCACGCTCCAGGCCCAGGCCGTCGCCGACGAGCGCCGGCGGATCGCCCGCGAGTTTCACGACACCCTCGAGCAGGGGCTCTCGGCGGTCGCCCTGCGGCTCGATGCCGCCGTGTCATGCGCGGAGGACGACCCGACCCGACGGATGCTCGAGCAGCAGCGGCAGCTTCTGGCGGGCCTGCAGGAGGAGACCCGCGACTTCCTCTGGGATCTCCGCGAGCCGGTGCTGGCCGGCGGACGGCTGGCCGACGCTTTACGCAGCCAGGTCGCCTACCTCCAGTCGCTCACGAGCGTGCCCATCGCCTGCGAGGCGACCGGCACGCCGCCTCCGCTGCCGACGATCACCCAGTACCACCTGGTGCGGATCGCCCGCGAGGCCGCGATCAACGCCGTGAAATACGCCCACGCCGGCCGGATCGCGATCCACCTGGAGACCACGCCGGACGGCGCAGCGCATCCGGCGGTGCTCGTCCTCCGGGTCGCGGACGACGGCACGGGCTTCGATCTCGCCGATCGCGGGGCCGCCGACGGCCACTTCGGCATCCAGGGGATGCGGGAGCGGGCGAAGCGGATCGGCGCCGACGTGCGGATCGACACGGCCCCGGGCCGCGGCACGACCGTCACCGTCACGCTGCCGCTCACCGATCAGGGAAGCGATGCAGCTGGACTGCTGTCGAGCGGCGCGACCACGCTGCCGTTGCAGCTCGCCAAGTCCTTGTAGAGGGCGAACTCGACGCTGTCGTCGATGAACGTCACCCGGCCGTCGCCGAGGGCGAAGTTCGCACCGCCGGGATGGTGGCTGCCGAAGGGGAGGTGGTTGAAGTATGCCGCCGGATTGGGATACGTGCCGTTGTTGCGGTTGACGACTGCGTTCAGCGCGCAGCCGTTCACGGACTTGAACGCCAGTGAGCCCGACTGGCTCTTCTCCTCCGCGGTGCCGCCGGCGAGCCAGACCCGCACATTGCCCCCGTTGTTTTCACGATACGGGCTCGTTGCCAGCGCGTCGGCATGCACGAACTCGCCGAACATAAGCGTGTTGCTCATGCCGTCCCGCACCGCGGCGACCATGCGACCATTTCGGGGGATGCCTAGAGCGGTCTCGTCGTATGCCCAACCGAAGAGCCCGTTCATCGGCGTGTTGCCCAGGGCCCGCGTCGTCCCGGTCTGGCTCTTGTTCACCTCAGGCAGATTGGTCTCGCTGCCGCGGAGCGCGCCTCCGACTCCCTGGTAGACCGTGACCGCCCCGCTGTCCACGCTGTTGGTCCATGTGGCCGAGCGGCGGTAGCTGGGGCAGATGTACTGCGGCACGATCGTCATGCGGATGGTCGCGTTGGCGGGATCGACGGGGCCGCCCGCGCCGTTGGGCTTGAGCGCCGGACCGGAGAAGTTGATCTTCTCGAACAGGTTCGCCTGCTCGAGCCGCGGCAGGATGATGGCGAACAACCCTGGCGAGGAGGCTTGCCACGAGCTGCTGAGCGGATTGATTCGCATAAACGAGCCGACCGGCAGCCTGTCGCCGTCGCTCGTCGCATGCGACAGCGTCGCCAGGGCGATCTGCTTGAGGTTGTTGCCGCAGTGCGTGCGCCGGCTCGCTTCCCGGGCCGCTTGCACCGCCGGCATCAGCAGGGCCACGAGGAGGGCGATGATCGCCACCACGGTGAGCAGTTCGACGAGCGTGAACCCGCGGACACGAGCCGGATGGCCCGGCAGGCACGGCCGTTCACGCGGGCCGTGCGGCGGCAGTACGATTGACGGCATGCTGTCGCACATCGAACCGACCCCGAAGCCCCGGACGCCACTCGCTCAACCAACGTTAGGGAAGGCCGAAGCGGGACGCAACTGTCGGAAGCGCCAGTAACGCGGCTGCGGCCCGTGGGCCATAGTGGTGCGGCGAGGTTTCGCGATGACCGCTCCGATCCGCATCCTGATCGTCGACGACCATCCCGTCTTCCGGGAGGGGCTCGCCCAGTCGCTGGCGGTGAAGTCTGGGTTCGAGGTCGTCGCCCAGGCGGGCGACGGCGAGACGGCGTTGGCTTTATGGGCACGGCATCGCCCCGACGTCACGCTCATGGACGTGTCGATGCACGGCCAGGGGGGCATCGAGACCACGCGGCGGATCCTCTCCGCCCATCCCGATGCCCGGATCCTGATGCTCACCTCCTCCGAGGAGCAGTTCGATGCCCTGGAATCGTTCGAGGCCGGCGCGGCCGGCTACGTGACCAAGGCGGCCCGCTACGAGGAACTGCTCGCCGCGATCCGCGACGTCCACGAAGGCGGTCGGCATCTGAGCGAGTCGATTGCCGGCCGCCTGACCGCGAGTCCGAAGGGGCCGCTTTCCCATCGTGAGCTCGAGGTTCTCGGGTTGCTGCGCGAGGGTTACTCGTATCCGGAGATCGCCCAGCGGCTCGCGATCGCCGAGCGGACGATCCGCGCCCACATGACGCTCATCAAGGAAAAACTCGGGGCATCGACGCCCGCCCAGTGCATCGCCCGGGCCTACGACCTCGGCCTCCTGCGGCGTCAGGTCGAGCCGGGGGGTGGGGAACCGGCCGCGGCCCCGGCCAAGAAGCCGGACGCCTGTCGGAAGCGCCAGTAGTTCGCCCCTCCGCAGCGACCTACCGTTGAAGGGGAGAAGGCGGCGGTCGTCGTCAGCGTGCCATGGACAAGTTTAGGTCGGCAACCATAGTGGTCGTGCTCGCGGCCGTGCTCGGCAGCGGCGATGCCGCGTGCGCGTTTGCTGCTGCCGCGGCGGCCGTGCGGTTCGAGGTCTTCGAGGGTGTCGCCAAGGACGCCTGGCCCGCCGCCGACGCCGTGCCGACGACGGTCTACGACCAGGCGGCCTTCGCGCTGCCCGAGCTGCCGGCGCGGTACGACGACCAGGGCCTGCGGGCCGACCGGCAGGTGCCGTGCGTCCTGCGGGGGACCGCGAAAATCCGCCTGCCGGTCGGGCCGCAGCGGCTCGTGGTGCGAGGGCGCGGGGCGCTGCGGGTCGCGCTCGACGGCGCGACCGTGGCCGACCTGCCCGGCCCGAAGATTCGCAGCGACGGCCATGAGCCGATGTTCGTCCCCGACCGCTCCGGCCCGCCGGGCATACGGATCCTGCAACCGGGCGACCAGCAGACCATCTATGACGTCGAGGGCGACGGCGAATGGCACGACCTCGTCGTGGAAGTCCGCGTCGGCGACGCCGGGCGCCGTCCGGAGATCGGGGAGTTCGCGGCAAGCCTCGGGCCACCCGACGCCGTGCCGACGGTGATCGCGCATGGCGGCGGCGGAGCGCCGCTCTCCGATACCGGCTGGCGTGCGATCGTGGCGGCGGTTGGCACCGACATCGAGACGGCCAATCGCGCGGCCCGGCGGCAGGCCGCGGCCCGCGACGCAGACTATTGGCGCGACCGCCATCGCCTGGCCCGCGAGCGGCTGGCCGCGACGCCCGGGCCCGTGCCGCGCGCCACCGGCGCCGACCGCTCCGCCATCGACCGCTTCCTCGACGCCCGGCTCGCGGCCGCCGGGATCACCCCAGCGCCGCCGGCGAGCGACCTCGATTTCATCCGCCGGCTCTCGCTCGACGTCCGCGGCATCATTCCCTCCGCGGCGGAAATTGCCCGGTTCCTCGCCGACCGCGAGCCCGACCGGCGGGAGCGGCTCGTGGACGCGTTCCTCGCCGACCCGCGCTGGGCCGACCACTGGGTGGGCTATTGGCAGGACGTGCTCGCCGAGAACCCGAACCTCGTGAATCCCACGCTCAACAACACCGGCCCCTTCCGGTTCTGGATCCACGAATCGTTCCTCGACGACAAGCCGATCGACCGCTTCGCCACCGAGGCGATCATGATGCAGGGGGGCACCTACGCGGGCGGCCCCGGCGGCTTCGAACTGGCGACCGAGAACGACGTGCCGATGGCCGCGAAGGCCCACGTCGTCGGCCGGGCGTTCCTCGGCATGGAGATGAACTGCGCCCGCTGCCACGACGCCCCCAACCATCCCTACGCGCAGCGCGACCTCTTCGGCCTGGCGGCGATGCTCGGCCGCAAGCCGCAGGCGGTGCCCGCGACGAGCAGCATCCCTGGCAACGACGCGCGGCTGGCCCGGCTGACCGTGAAGGTGACGCTGCCGCCGGGCTCCGAGGTCGAGCCCGCATGGCCCTTTGCCGAGATCGCCGCGGCCGACGCGGCGGAGCGGATCGTGCGCGATCCCCGCGACTCCCGCGCGCTGCTCGCGGCGCTCGTCACCGGCCCGGCCAACGACCGCTTCCCGCAGGTGATCGCCAACCGGCTTTGGGAGCGATATTTCGGCCGCGGCCTCGTGGCCGAGCCCGACGACTGGGATGCCGAGCGGCCGAGCCACCCCGAGCTCCTCGCCTGGCTGGGCCGGGAACTGGTGAACTGCGACTACTCGCTCAAGGCCCTCGCGCGGCGGATCCTCACGTCGGCCGCCTACCAGCGGGCGGCGCTGCCGGCCGACCGGCCGGCGGTGCCGGCGTCGCTGTTCGCGGGCCAGCCGCCGCGGCGGATGTCGGCCGAGCAGCTCGTCGACTCGGTGTTCGTCGCCTGCGGCAAGCCCTTCGACGTGGAGGCGATGAACGTCGACATCGACTCCAGCCGCGAGCCGACCAAGTCGCTGAATCTCGGCACGCCGACGCGGGCCTGGCAGTTCGCGGCCCTGGGCAACGAGCGGGATCGGCCCAGCCTCTCGCTCCCCTTCGCCCAGCACCATGTGACGCTCATGGAGGCCTTCGGCTGGCGGGGCGAGCGGCAGAATCCCGTCAGCCGTCGCGACACAGATCCCAACGTGCTGCAGCCGGCGATCCTCGCCAACGGCGTGGTCGTGAAGCGGGCCAGCCAGTTTTCGGAGGCGAGCGGCTTCACGGCCCTGGCGCTGGAGTCGCTGCCCGTGGACGAGTTCGTGAGACAGGTGTTTCTGCGCATCCTCGGCCGGCCGCCGTCGGCCGCGGAAGCGCGACTCTTCGGCGACCTGGTCGGCCCCGGCTACGCGGCGCGGCGGCTGGCCCCCGGCGCGGTCGCCCCGCCGACTCCGGAAGAACGGCCGCTCGGCGTGTCGTGGTCGAACCACCTCACGGCCGAGGCCGACCTCGCCAAGGGAAAACTCGCCGAGATCGCCGCCCGCGGTGATCTGCCCTCGCCCCTGCTCGACCCCGACTGGCGGGCCCGGGCCGAGGACATGGTCTGGACGATCTTCAACGCCCCGGAGTTCGTATTCATCCCATGACGCCCGACTCGACCATCCCCCGCCGCCGCTTCCTGGCCGGCACGACGGCCGCCGGGCTCGCGGCCCTGCATGCGCCGCGGCTGCTCGGAGCGGCTGCGGAGGCCGCGGCCGGGCCTGGCCCGTTGGGCAAGGCCGAGCACTGCATCTTCGTCTGGCTCGGCGGCGGCGCCTCCCAGATCGACACCTGGGATCCGAAGGCGAAAGGCGACGCCAAGGCGAAGAAGGCCGGCAGTTATTACGACGGCATCCCCACGGCGATTCCCGGCGTGCAGGTGTGCGAGCATTTTTCCCGGTGCGCGAGGCTCCTCGACCGCTTCGCGCTCGTCCGCACGGCGCATCACGACGTGATCGACGAGCACGGCCGGGCCACCAACCAGGTGCACACCGGCCGCCCCACGGCCGGCACGATCGTCTATCCGTCGATCGGTTCGGCGGTGACGCAGGCCCGCGGGCCCGTGAACGACCGCGTGCCCGGCTACGTCCTGATCGGCATCCCCAACGTCACCCGCGGCCCGGGCTTCCTGGGCGCCCAGGCGGGCTACGTCTACCTCACCGACACGCGAGTCGGCCCGGCGGGGTTCGCCCGCCAGCCCGAGATCGACGACGCCCGGCAGGCGCGCCGCGAGCGGCTCCTCGACGAGATGCGAAAGGGCTACCGCGACGGCTCGGCCATGCCCCGGCTCGTGGCCGACTACACCGCCGCTGGCCGGCAGGCGTCGGCCCTCGCGGGCCCGGACTTCATGCGGCTCTTCGCCCTCGACGACGAGCCCGCGCGGCTCCGCGACGACTACGGCGGCGAGTTTGGCCAGCGGCTTCTGCTCTCGCGGCGGCTGGTGGAGGGGGGCGTGCGGTTCATCGAGGTCTCGCACAACCTCGGCTTCGTCAACGGCACCGGCTGGGACACCCACAACGAAGGCCAACTCAAGCAGCATCTGCTCATCGAGGAGCTCGACCGCGGCCTCGCGGCCCTGGTCACGGATCTCGAAGCGCGAAAGCTGCTCGACAAGACGCTCGTGGTCGTGGCCACGGAGTTCGGCCGGCCGGCCCAGTTCGACGGCGGCGGCGGGCGGGGGCACTATTCGAAGTGCTTCAGCATGGCGTTCGCCGGCGGCGGCCTCCGCACCGGCCAGGCGGTGGGCACCTCCGACGACCTCGGCATGGAGATCGTGGCTGACCCAGTCTCGATCCCCGACTTCCACGCCACGATCCACGCGGCCCTCGGCACCGACCCGGCCGAGGAGTTCTACGACGGCGAGCGGCCGGTGCCGATCACTGACGGCGGCCGGCAGATCGCCCGGCTGTTTCCCGGGTGACCGCCCTTTTTTTATGAGGCTGTTGCGATAGCGGTCAATTCATCGGCCAGGAGCGAGAGCGGCACCTGGAGCCGACCGCCGGGCAGGAGCCGCCGTTCACCATCGAGCGTGACGAGCAGCATCGGTTCGAGTGGCCGAACGGTTTTCCGGAGGCCGGGCGGGATCGCGGCCCCGAGGGCGGCGTGCCCGCCGAGTTTCGCCTCGATCGGGATCCATAACGGGCCTCGCTGGCTCGTCTCGAGTCGCACAAGGAAGTCGAGTTCTTCGCCGTCGCGGGTGCGCCACAGGAAGATTTCGATGCCGAGCAGGCGATGATCACGGCTGCGGACAAGCTCAGCAAAGACTGCGGTCTCGAAGAGCGGCCCCATCTGCGGGCTCACGAGCAGCGGCTCCAGGCTCCGCCAGCCTTGCAGTCGCGTGACGACGCCGACGTCGATGAAAAAAACCTTTGGAGTCCTGACGAGTCGCTTGTTGAGATTGCTCGCATAAGGCTGCACGAACGCGACCACGCCATTCTCGGCCAGAAGCGAGATCCATTCCTGGACGGTCGATCCCTTGATGCCGACGTGCTGTCCGATTTCGGATGCGTTGAGCAGCTGGCCGGAGCGGGCGGCCAACAAGCCGAGAAACGTCCGGAACTCCCTCAGCTTCGCGACTCCGGCGGTCGCGGCGATGTCCTTTTCGATGAAGGTGCGGACGTGGTCGTCGAGATAGCGAACCGGATCCAGCTCCGGCCGCACATGCAACTCCGGCCAGCCCCCCCGCGTGAAGAGTTCCCGGGTCGCGATCCCGGCGCGCTGCAGTTCGGCTGCCGACAAGGTGTGGAGCCGGAAGTAATTCGCGCGCCCGGACAGTGTTTCCTTGGCGGCCCGATCGAGCTGCGTGGCATTCGACCCGGTCACCCAGATCGGCGGGATCGTCGAGCCGGCCCGTCGCGCGCGGTCGATGCGGAGCTTCAGTTCGGCGAGCAGTCCCGGTGCCTCCTGGATCTCATCGATGAGCGTGGGCCGCAGTTCCGGCCCCAGTGCCAGCGACGGTTCCCGGTCGGCAAGTGCCCTGGTTTGCGTGTCATCGAGATAGATGTCGAGGAGCGGCCCGGGGTGGCCCGCGCTGCCGAGTCGCTGCCCGAGCGACGTTTTGCCGCACTGCCGCGGCCCGATCAGAATCCGCACCGGCAAGGCCCGGTCCGGCTGAAAAAAAAGCTCAAAATCCCTTTGAAACCACATGGTCGGCTATTTTACGCTGTCAGCGGTAAATAGCCAATGACGTGCCTTTACGACTGGATGCCCGTGGCCGAGCCGGTCGCGATCCCCGACTTCCACGCCACGATCCACGCGGCCCTCGGCACCAACCCGGCCGAGGAGTTCGACGACCGCGAGCGGCCGGTGCCGATCATCGACGGCGGCCGGTAGATCGCCCGGCTGTTT
>Ga0315902_10009010_pt1 | contig 13425 bp, 7 predicted proteins | sample LakEriMetagenome_9_FD_203523 | JGI IMG/M metagenome (GOLD analysis project Ga0315902, IMG submission 203523) | Freshwater fungal communities from buoy surface, Lake Erie, Ohio, United States - Buoy 12 MA117 | ecosystem: Environmental > Aquatic > Freshwater > Lake > Lake biofilm | place: USA... | reverse complement strand
CGGCGAGAATCTCGGAGGCGGAGGCGCTGGCTTTGTTCGTCAGCACGATCATGGGGCCGTCATAGACGGGTTTTTCGCTCTCGCTGTCTTTCCAGGAGATGCTGCCGCGCCAGTCCTTGGCCTGCACGACCGGACCTTTCGGAACGAACAGGCCGGTGAGTTTCACGGCTTCGTCGAGGGAGCCACCACCGTTGTCACGGAGGTCAAACACGAGGCCTTGGATGCCTTCCTTCATGAGGCGGCGCAGCAGGCGCTCCACATCGGCGCTGGCGCTCACTTCACCACGATCCATGTCACCGTAGAAATTGGAGAGATTGATCCAGCCGAGCTTCAACTGCGGCCCCATCTCTGGCGGGGTGACGAGCAACTCCGCGTTGGCGAGTTTTTCCTTCAGCGGCACCTCGTCACGGACGATGGTGATGATCTTCGGCGTGCCGGTGGGATCGTCCGCAGGCGTCACGCGCAGGCGCACGGTGCTACCGAGCTCACCGCGGATCATGTTCACGATTTTCTGCAGCTTGAGATACTTCACATCGACGAATTCCTCGTCGCCCTGCGCCACAGCGGTGATGCGGTCATTCAACTTGAGGGAACCTTCTTTGTCAGCCGGGCCGCCGACGACGATACCCTGGATCTCCGCGGTATCATCCTTCGTGGCGAGTAGCGCGCCGATGCCGACGAGCTTGTGCGTCATGTGCTGGTTGAAGGACTCGCGCTCATCCGTGTTCATGTACTCGGTGTGCGGATCGTAGGCCACGGCAAGCGCGGAGAGGAAGGCGTTCACGGTATCCTCTTGGTCGTTCTCGTTCGTGATCTCGAGGAAGCGCTCGTAGTCTTTCTGCACGCGTTCGGCAGGCGTCATGTCTTCTTCGCTCTTTTCCTTCTTCGCGTCGGCGGTCTTGGGCTCTTCCTTCTTCGCATCGGCGGCGGGTTTGCCGTCCTTGGCGGCTTTTTCGGCCTTCTTGGCCTTGTCGCGCGCCTTGGCCTCGTCGGAGATGCGCTCCTGGAGGAGATTTTCCTCAATGATGTCGAGCCAGAGTTTGTCCGAGGCGCCCTTGTCCTTCGGCCACGGGGCCTTGTCGCGCTTGAGTTCGATGGTGCGCTTCGAATCGAAGGTGAAGGTCTGCTCCTTGAGTGCCTGTTTCACAAAGTCCACGCGCTCCTTCACGCGCTGCTTGAAGACATCGTAGATCTCCAGTGCTGGGCTGATGTTCCGCATCAGCAGGTGGTCATCGAGCGTGGTGTCATACTTCTCGCGGAAGCCGTCCACGTCCTCCTGCGTGAAGTACACGTGGCGGAAGTCCAGGGAGTCCAGGAAGTTCCCCAGCATGTCCTTCGACATCGCGTCATCAAAGTCGCGGTGCGAGTAGTGGTGGTTCTGCAGCATGTAGGCCACGTGCATGGCCACCTGGCCATAATTCGTGTCCGCGGCGGGCGCAGGCTGCAGGGAGAGGGTGATCGCTGCAGCTGCTGCGGCGAGGAAAGACGGGGCTTTGCGATTCATAGGCACTTTGGGGGTAAACGGCCCGTAGGAGGGGATTTGCGCTCGAAATGTGTCTTTTCCGCCTTGAATTGTCCACCTGTTTCCCGCATCTCGCCCGTCATGATCCAACCTCGCGTCCACACGGGCGGCATCGCCGCCACGAACGCCTACCTTCTCACCCTGCCCGGCGGCACGCTCGTCATCGATGCGCCGGAAGGCACCGCCGACTGGCTGCGCCGCCTCGGGGTGAGGCCGGACGTGCTCCTGCTCACGCATCAGCACTTTGACCACGTCATGGATGCTGCGGCGCTGAAACGTGAGTTTGGCTGCCGCATTGTGGCCTGGAGCGCCTATTCGCGGGATTTGACGCTGGAGCTGCTCTTTAGTGCGGTTTCCGGCATGAGCGTGAACGTGCCGCCTTTTGAGGTGGATGACGTTTTGGAGGGAAAAAGCACTTTGGAGGCCGCTGGCGAGGTTTGGAGTCTTTTGCACATCCCGGGCCATTCGCCGGACAGCGTGTGTTTTCACCATGAGGAGGAAAAGACCGTTTTTGGCGGCGATGTGCTCTTCGAGAGCGGCGTGGGACGCACGGATTTCCCCGGCGGCTCGCACACCCGGCTCATCACCGGCATCGTGGAGAAACTGATGCCTCTCGACGATGCCACAGTCGTCTTTCCCGGCCACGGAGACAGCACCACCATCGGCGCGGAGCGCATGGGGAATCCCTATTTGGAGCTTTAGCTGCACACCCACGGGTAACATTCGCTCCTTTGGGGGGTAAAATAGCGGCGCAGGGCTGGCTTGCTGATTGCGCGCGCGGACACCGCCGCCATACTCGCCGCCCCCAGCCCCCTAAAAAACAGCCATGCCACACCCCTTCCTCACGCAGGATTTTCATCTCCGCTGGTCCACGTTCACGCCGGACCACATCCAGGCGGACATTCGAGAGGCGCTCGACCTTGCGCAGCGCAAGCTGGACGCCGTGATCGAGCAGGATCGCGGAAAGCTGACCTTCGAAGGCGTCGTGCTCGCGCTCGATGAAGCCACCCGGGAGCTGAATGAAAGCTGGGGCCTCGTCCAGCATCTCGATTCCCTGTGCAACTCCCCAGCGCTGCGCGAGGCGCACAACGCCATGCTCCCGGAGGTCAGCGGTTTCTTTGCGAAGATTCCCCTCAACGAGCATCTCTGGGACCTCCTCGTCACCTACAGCAAGACCGAGGAAGCCGTGAAGCTCCCGCCCGTGCAGAAACGCGCGCTCACCGAGGCCATGGAGGGCTTTATCCAGGCCGGCGCCGATCTCCCGCCAGAGAAAAAGAAGCGCGTCGAAGAACTCGAGTCCGAGCTCTCCCAGGCCACGCAGAAGTACTCCGAAAACGTTCTCGACTCCACGAACGCGTGGGAACTCCTCATCGACGATCCGGAGAAGCTCAAAGGCCTCCCGCAGTCCGCCATCGAAGCCGCGCGTGCTGAGGCGAAAGCGAAAAACCTCGGCAGCGATGAGAAACCCGTCTGGCGCTTCACCTTGAAGGCCCCGTCCATGATTCCGGTCATGGAATACCTCGAAGACGAGGCCATCCGCCGCCAGGTCTGGGAAGGCACCACCGGCATCGGCCGCGGCGCGCATGACAACACCGATCTTGTCTGGAAAATCCTCCGCCTCCGCCATGAAAAGGCGCAGATCATGGGTCGCGCGAACTTCGCCGATCACATCCTCGCCCACCGCATGGCCAAGACCGGCCGCAGCGCGCTCAGCTTCATCGAGGATCTCCATTCCCGCGTCAAAGACGCCTTCTCGCGCGAAACCATCGAGCTGCAGGAATTCCGCGCCGATGCCGAGCATAAGGCCGCGGATCTCTTCGAGCCCTGGCAGGTCGCGTATTGGTCCGAAAAGCAGCGGAAGGCCAAGTTCGACTTCGATGAGGAAGAGCTCCGCCCCTACTTCCCGCTCGATCAAGTGCTCGCCGGCATGTTCACCCTCGCTGAGCGTGTTTTCGACCTCCGCATCACCTCGCGTGAGACGATTTACATTGAGCCCGGTAAGTCTGACACCGCCCCGCCGGTCAGCACGCAGCCCGGCAAGGCCGGCCCCGTCGAAGTCTGGCATCCGCAGGTGAAATTCTACGAGGTGCGCAATGAAAAAGGCGTCCACATTGGCTCCTTCTACGCCGACTGGCATCCGCGTGACTCAAAGCGCGGCGGCGCGTGGATGAACTACCTCAAAATGGGTGTCCCCCCGCGTGGCGAAAACGATCGCCGCCTCCATCTCGGCCTCATCTGCGGAAACATGTCACCGCCCGTCGGAGAGCGCCCCGCGCTGCTCACGCATGACGAAGTGTGCACCGTTTTCCACGAGTTCGGTCACCTGTTGCACCAGCTCTGCGGCAACGTCGAAATTCCCTCGCTCAACGGCGTCAGTGTTTATTGGGACTTCGTCGAGCTGCCCTCGCAGTTGATGGAAAACTTCTGCTGGGAGCGCGAGAGCCTCGATCTCTTTGCGAAGCATCACGAAACCGGCCAGCCCATCCCCGCGCGTCTGTTTAAGAAGATGATCGCCGCCAAAAACTACCGCAGCGCCAGCGACATCATGCGCCAGCTCAGCTTTGGCAAACTGGACCTCGATCTGCACATGAAACACGCCAGCGCCGAAGGCGCTGACCTCGATGCCACCGCGCGCCAGACGCTCGAAGGCTATCTCATGTCGCTGAAGACCGAGGCGCCGACCATGGCGCGTCGTTTCGGCCATCTTTTCAGCAGCCCCGTCGGCTACGCCGCCGCCTACTACAGCTACAAATGGGCGGAGGTGCTCGATGCGGACGCTTTCACGCGCTTCCAGAAAGAAGGCGTGCTCAATCCCGCCGTCGGCCGCGCCTTCCGCGACACCATCCTCAGCAAAGGCAACAGCGAAGACCCCGCGAAGCTCTTCCAAGACTTCATGGGCCGCGATCCCGATGCCAAGGCCCTTTTGGTGCGCGCCGGCCTCATGTGAGCCCACCGCAGGTGATCCTCCTTCGACTCTTATTCCTACTCTTCCTCCCCCGTCGAGCCATCCAAGGCCTTCGATCCGGGAGTAAGAGCGGGAGCAAGATAAGGAGCCTGAAACATCCCCCCACGCGTTTCGTTCCCGCACTCCCATGAAACGCACCGCCCTTCTTCTGCTCTCCCTCGCCGCTGTCACTGCCCGCGCCGAGGATCCGAAGCCTCTCCTCGCCGTTCCCGGCAAAGTCATTCTCGAAGCCAAGCTCGACGGCGCTCCCGGAACTCCGTGGAAGGCCGCGAAAGGCAAATGGGAAGCCGCGGAAGGCACCATGCGCGGCTCCGAGGTCGCCGAGGACAAACACGGCGCCGTTCTTCGCATCCCCAACAAGATGCAGGACTTCACCATCGAGTATGAATTCAAATTCGACGGCGCACGCTCCACCAGCCTTTCCATCAACGCCGTGAAGGACCACATGGCGCGCATCATGATCACGCCCAAGTCCGTCACCATCCAGCGTGATGACAACGACCACGAAGGCCCGGACAAATCCGTCGTCTTCGCGCGTTTCCCGGCCGATCTCCAGCCCGGCACCTGGCACAAGATCCGCCTCGACATGGTTGGCGACAAAATGTACGGCCAGGTCGATGAACTCGCCGCTTGGGGCGCTTCCGAGCTTTTCACCACGCCGAAAGCATCCCCCGGCTTCACTGTCGGCGGTCAAAGCGTGTGCTTCCGCAACTTCGTCCTCCGCGAAGCCACGCTGAATCCCGGCTGGGAAGCCATCCAGGCCACGTTGCCGAAACCCGGCGAAAAAGTCGCCCCCGCCGCCGCTCCGAAAGGCGCTGGCAAAGGCAAAGCGAAAGCCAAGGGCAAAGCCGCCGCCAAAAAAGGCGAGTGATCCCAAAGCTCGAAGCTCGTTGAGCAGGTACGTTGTTCACGCTTCAGCGTGAGAGCGCCCTCGTCACGCTGGAGCGTGAACAACGTACTCCTGCGCTACGGCTTCAGATACTTCTCGTCCGTCAGCGTTTTCAAAAACGCCACCAGCGCTTTTTTGTCCGCGTCGCTGAGCTGGATGCCGGTGGTCGGGTGTTTGGCGAGGTTTGGATCGAGCGTGGGACTGCGGCGGAGGTTGTGGTCGTAGTGATTGATCACCTCCTCCAGCGTCGCAAAACGGCCGTCGTGCATGTAGGGCGCGGTGAGGGCGATGTTGCGCAGGCTCGGGGTGGAGAATTTGAAGGCATCGCGCTCGTCATTCGTCACGCGCTGGCGGCCGGTGTCGGTTTCGAAGGTGCCGAGGCCGTTGTTGTGGAAGGCGTGGTCGCTGAAGAGCGGTCCGCCGTGGCAGTGAAAGCAGTCCGCGCCCTTCTGGCCCATGCGCGGCTCGTATTCGGTCATGAAGAGCTCGAAGCCGCGCTTCTCCTCGTCGGTGAGAGTCTCTTTGCCGGCCATGGCGCGGTCAAACTTCGAATCAAACGAGGTGAGCGTGAGCAGGTAATTCTCCAGCGCGAGGCCGATGCGCTCCGGCGTGATGACATCGCTGTCAAAAGCGCGCGCGAAATGCTCTTTGGAGGTCTTTTCCAGCTTCGTGACCACGTTTTCGAGCTTCTCATCCATCTCGAGGTGGTCCTGCACGGGCATGAGCGACTGCGCGCGCAGCGAGGGCGCGCGGCCATCCCAGAAGAAGCTGGTCTTCCACGCGAGATTGAAGAGCGGCATGCCATTGCGCGTGCCGATGCGGCCTTCGACGCCTTCGCTGAAGCGGCGCGGGTCCGTGAAGGCATTCGCGCGCAAATGACAGCTCGCGCAGCTCAGCTTGCCGTCGCGCGAGAGTGCCGTGTCGTTGAAAAGCCGCTCACCGAGCGCCACGCGCTCCTCCAGCAGCGGATTGTCCCGCGGCAGCGGCGGAATGGGGAAGTAACCGCTGATGGTGAAGCGGTAAGGCGTGTGTTTCGCCGGCACGTAGAGCGGTTTGATGGGCGAAGGCCGAGAAATCTCCGGCAGACTGCTCGTGATGCCTTTCAAGGTGAACGTGGAGGCCAGATTCGTGCGCAGTGCGGCGGCGACTGGGTCGCCATCGTGCGAATGGGTGGATAAACCGTCTTTTTCGAAGGAGAGCGGCTTCGGACCATTCAGCAGCAAATGCACGTCGAGGCCGATTTCGGCAGCAGAATCGGCTGTGAGGTCAAAATCGCCCGTAAACACGATTTCGGTGCGATTCGGGTCGCGGGCGAGGTGATACGAAAAACCGCCCGGACGGCCATTTGGCGGCTTAAACGCCCCTTCGAGCGCTAGGAAGATGAAACCGCCCTGCCACGACCAGTGCAGGCCGTTCAAATTCGGATTCAGCGGATGATCGGCTGGATACTTGGTCACATCTGCGGCATTCGTTTTCGAATCCAGGCCGAGATGCAACTTCAGCGCCTTGTAGCGGCCTGCGGGCACGTTTTCGAGCGCGGTATCCCACCGCTTCTGCGCGAAGTCGATCCACGCGATGTGACTCGGATGCTCCAGCCAGCTTCCATCTTCTTTTTGCAATGCAAAGCCGCTCAGCAGGAAGCTGCAGCGCGTGATCGAGTAGGTCTCATGCGCGGCATTGTCATAACGCTGCGAATCCAGAATCAGCGGCGCGCCGCCGGAAAGCGGCTGCACATGCAAATGCAGCGTCGAGGCGGCCAATGGAGCCGCGAGGACGAGCAATGAGACAAGACGAAGAAGCATGCGGAGGATGTACCCTCTCCACGCGGAAAAGTTAGCTGAAATAATTGTTCGCTGTTCGGAGTCCCGGCTTTAGCCGGATGGGCGTTGCGAGAAGGACGCTTTTCCGCCTGAAGGCGGGACTCCGAACGGGACTCCGAACTGGATCTCCAAACTTACTGCATTACCCGGAAGAGGTGCATCGACACACCATCGGGCTTCAGCTCGACGTAATTGTCCGCGCCGTTCCAGTCGTAGGCTCCGCCGTGGAGGAGATCGATGACTTTGTAGCTGCGGCTGGCATCGAGGCCGAGCGCGCCGAGATCGAGGTGCACGAGGCTGGCGGCGGACTGATGCGGGTTCAGATTGATGACGCAGAGGATGCGGTTGCTGAAGTCCGGCGTGGTCTTGCTGTAGGTGATGATCTCGCCGTGGTCGGCGGAGTGGAAGCGCAGGTTGTCGTAAAGATGCAGCGCGGGGTTTTCGCGGCGGATGAGGTTCAGCTTGCGGATGAAGCCGCCGATGTTGCCGGGCTGGTTGTAATCGCGCTGCACGAGTTGGTATTTCTCGCTGTGGTTGTATTCCTCTTTGCCGGGGTAGGGATCGTTTTCGCAGAGTTCGTAGCCGGTGTAGAGGCCCCAGGTGCTGGACATGGTGGCGGCGAGCGCGGCGCGGATGCGGAAGGCATGCGGGACGGCGTTTTGCAGGTGACCGGGGAGGATGTCCGGCGTGTTCGGCCAGAAATTCGCGCGGTAATACCACTTCATGTCACCCTCGAAGAGTTCGCGGCCGTATTCCTCGAGCTGCGCGCGAGTCTCCCGCCAGGTGAAGTAGGTGTAGCTTTGCGTGAAGCCGATCTTGCCGAGCACCTGCATCATCTTCGGCTTCGTGAAGGCCTCGGCGAGGAAGAGCACGTCCGGGTCCTTGCGCTGGATCTGGCTGATGAGTTCTTCCCAAAAGGCCACGGGCTTGGTGTGCGGATTGTCCACGCGGAAGATCTTCACGCCGCGGTCCACCCAGAACTGCACCACGTCGATGAGCTCCTTCCACAGCGCCTTCCAGTCCGCGCAGTGGAAATTGATGGGGTAGATGTCCTGATACTTCTTCGGCGGATTCTCCGCGTAGCGGATGCTGCCGTCCGGGCGCTGATAAAACCACTCGGGATGCTCTTGGACGTAGGGATGATCCGGCGAGCAGTTGATGGCAAAGTCGAGCGCGATCTCGAGGCCGCGCTTTTTGGCCTCGCCGACCAGCCACTCAAAATCCGCGATGGTGCCGAGCGCGGGCTCGACGGCGCGATGACCACCAGCAGGGCCGCCGATGGCCCAGGGGCTGCCGACATCGCCTTCCTTCGCGGTGAGGGTGTTGTTTTTGCCTTTGCGCGCCGTGATCCCGATCGGGTGGATCGGCGGGAAGTAAATCACATCAAAGCCGAGGTGCGCCGCGTGGTCGAGACGGCCGAGGCAGTCGCGGAAGGTGCTGTGCTTGTCCGCGAGGCCTTCCGCGCCGCGCGGGAAGAATTCATACCACGCGGAAAAACGGGCTCGCTCGCGCTCGACGTTGACTTCGAGAGTTTCCGAGACCGTGCTCAGGCTGCGGTCGGCGAATTCATCCATCAGCGCCTGCATTTCATCCGATTGCAGCACTTCGAGGATGTCCTGTGGGGCGACGGTGATGAGCAGCTCCGCGCATTCCTCGATCTGCGAGGCCGCGGCGGCGGCACCAGCCGCGCGGGCGCGCTGCGCGGCCTCTTTGAGCAGGCGTGCGCCTTCACGCGCCTCGATGGGCACGTCCGGGTCCTTCGCACCGACACGCACGGCGAAGGTTTTTTTCCACGAGCGGTAGAGATCGCCCCAGGCCTCCACTTGATACTCCCAGCGGCCGGCTTTCTCAAAGCTGCACGCGGCCTTCCAGCGGTCGTTGTCGTGAGACTGCATGCGCGTCTCGCTCCAGCGCTTCGTGCCGGCGAGGCGCCAGCGCAGCACCGCGCACATCATATCGTGGCCGTCTTTAAAGAGATCACACCAGACATCGAGCGCCTCGCCGATGACGCGTTTGACCGGGTGCCGCCCGCCTTCGATGCAGGGGTAAAAATTCTCAATGACGACGGTGGGAGCGTGGGCGGGGGCTGGCATGGAGGGGCATGAATAGCCGTGCAGGGCGATTTGGAAGGAGAAAATCCCGCTGGAGGCCGGGATTCTTTGCGCCACGTTCCAGCGATGCCCGCCAACCTGCCCCCTAAAATCCTCCTCGCCGAAGACGTGCGTGCGATCGCGATCCAGCTCCGGCACGCGTTGGAGAAAGCAGGCTATACCGTCGAGGTGGCCACGGATGGTGAGCAGTGCCTGGAAAAGGTGGCGTCCTTCAAGCCGGATGTGCTCGTGCTGGACCTCATCATGCCGAAGCTCAACGGCCTCGAGGCCATGCGGCAGCTCCGCGCCGCGCCGGAGACGGAAAACCTGCCGGTGATCATCACCACGGCTAAGGACTACGCCACGGAGATGAAGCACATCCGCCAGACCGGGCCGCTCGATGTACTGATCAAGCCTTTCGCGCCTGACGTGCTCATCTCACGCCTGCAGAGTTTTTTCAGCAGCTCGGCGAGCTGTTCGCTGGAGGCCGCACGGCCTGCCCGCGAGCCGGTGGGTGAAATTTACGCACCTATGCTCGACTCCGGCCGTCCGCACGTGCGCTTCTGGGGCACGCGTGGTTCCATCCCGGTCAGCGGCGGCCGCTACGCGCAGCACGGTGGCAACACGACGTGCTTTGAATTCTCCACGGGCAAGGACCGCATCTTTTTCGACGCGGGGTCTGGTTTGCGTGATGCGGGGCTCTCGCTGCTGAAGGGCGGGCCGTGTCACATCCATCTGTTCATCACGCACACGCACTGGGATCACATCCAGGGCTTTCCGTTCTTCACGCCGATCTACATCCCCGGCTACCAGATCACGGTTTATGGCGAGCGCGGCTTTGGCAAAAACCTCGAGGCGCTGCTCGTCGGCCAGCTCGACCGGGATTACTTCCCGGTGCAGCGCGAGGATCTCGCCGCGAAGGTAAACTTCGTCTTTCTCGACGACAGTCCGGTCGAAATCGCCGGAGCGAAGATCTCCCGCGAATACGTGCAGCATCCCGGTGCGACGGTGGGCTTCAAAATCGAGCATGATGGCTGGAAGGTGGCCTTCATCCCGGACAACGAATTCCTCCAAGGGCACACGGGATCGCCTGTGGGTCTCACCCGCGAGAGTGACATCGTCGTGCCGCATGAACCGGTGATCAATTTCGTCGAAGGCGTCGATCTGCTCATTCACGAGGCGCAATACCTGCCCGCGGATTACCCGAAGAAGATCGGCTGGGGCCACTCAAACCTCGCCAGTGCCTGCGCGCTGACGAAACTGGCCGCCGTGAAGAAATGGATCGCCGTGCATCACGATCCCGATCACGACGACGCCGCGCTGCATGCGAAGCACAACCTCACGCGGCAGATTCTGGCCGATGTGGGGCACCGCATTCCATTCCAGCACGGCTATGACGGGCTGGTGGAGTATCGGTGAGGATCACCGGTCCAAAGCAGGCATTTTGAACTCCGCGCTGTTCGCGTGCTCGCGTGCGGCGATTTCCTTCATCTTTGCGACGATGTCCGGGTGCTTCTGGAAGACGTTCTGGCTCTCGGTGGGATCGGTTTCGAGGTCGTAGAGCTCCTCAGCGGCTTTGGCGGCGCGTTTGGCCTTCGGGCCTGCGCTGAGGCCGGTGCGGAGGTATTTCCATTGGCCCATGCGCACGCACATCTGGCCGCCATAGCCTGGAAATTCGCGGTAGAGGAACTCGCGGCCGTTTGGGCTCTCACCGCGCAGCAGCGCGGCAAAGCTCGCGCCGTCGATGCCGGCGGGTGCTTTGTCCTTCACGCCGCTGAGGTCGAGCAGCGTGGGCATCCAGTCTTCAAAGCCCGTGATGGCCTTGCTGGTGCTGCCTGCGGCGATTTTGCCCTTCCAGCGCACGATTCCCGGTGAGCGGATGCCTCCTTCGTAGAGTGTGCCTTTGCCATCGCGCAATCCGCTGCTGCTGTTGAAAAAAGTCGCGTCCACGCCGCCGAGGCCCTGATGCGTGCCGTTGAGCGATCCGTTGTCGCTGATGAAAACGAAGATCGTGTCCTCATCGAGACCGAGTTCGCGGATGAGGCTCATCATTTGGCCGATTTCGCGATCCATGCGCGTGATCATGGCCGCGTAGGCCGCGCGTGGCTTGAAATGCGGCAGGTAACCTTTACCGCCGGGATACGGCGCGTCCTCAAATTGGCCGGCATACTCGTTCACCGAGTCTTCCGGCACTTGCAGCGCGAGATGCGGCACGGTGGTGGGCCAGTAGAGGAAGAAGGGACGCTCTCTGTTATCGCGTGCGAATTTCAGCGCCTGCTCCGCGATCAGGTCCGCGCTGTATTCGGTGCCGCGAAAGCGCGCGTAGCTCTGCGGCTTCGACGTATCTTCCTCGGGCTTGAGCTTGTCATTGGAAGGGAAGGGCGGGTTCTTCAGCTCGATGGTCTTGTCGTTGTCCCAAAGGTAAGTGGGATAAAAATTGTGCGCCACGCCTTGGCAGTTGTAGCCGAACCAGCGGTCAAAACCCTGCTTCAGCGGCTCGCCCGTGCTGCCGGGACCACCGAGGCCCCATTTGCCGAAACCGCCCGTGACATAGCCCGCAGCCTTGAAGGCCTCTGGCATGGTCAAAGTGGCCTCCGGGATGGGAAACTGGCCTTCGTGCTCTGGTTTGCCCATTTTCGGGAGGCCCTTCGCATTGTCCGCCTGACGGTTGTCACGGATGAAGGCGTGCCCCGGATGAAAACCGGTCATCAGCACGCAACGCGAAGGCGCGCAGACCGCGTTGCCGCTGTAGTGATCCATGAGCTTCATCCCCTCCGCCGCCATGCGGTCGAGATTCGGCGTGCGGATGTGCTTTTGCCCGTAGCAGCCCAAATCACCGCGCCCTAGGTCATCCGCGAGGATGAGGATGACATTCGGCTGGCGCGCGAACGCGGCTGACGTGAGGCAGAGAAAGGCGAGGAGCAGTTTCATGGCAGGTGGAGGCCATGAGAACGACCGCGCGGGCAGTTTCTTGATGGAGAGATTGGTCGGATCGGTCTGATCCGACGGATCCGACGGATCTATTTTGTCTCAATCAATCTGCACCAAAATCTCGCGCGGCTTGGCGCCGTCGCCGGGGCCGATGATGCCGCGGGCTTCGAGGAGGTCCATCATGCGGGCGGCGCGGCCGTAACCGAGGCGCAGGCGGCGCTGGAAGAGGCTGGTGCTGGCTTTTTTCTCCAAGCGGATGACCTCAATGCAATCCTCCAGCGTTTCGGCTTCTTCATCGCTCATGCCGCTGCCTTGTCCGCCGTCCTCGCCTTCGCCGAGGAATTCGCCGCTTTCGCTGTCCACCTTCACATCAAAGATGGGCTGGCCCTGCGCGACGCAGTGGCTGACGAGCGCGTGGATTTCATCATCGGTGACCAGCGCGCCCTGGCTGCGGATGGGCTGCGCGCCGCCGGGCGGCACGTAAAGCATGTCACCTTTGCCCACGAGGTTCTCCGCGCCTTTGCGGTCCAAAATAACGCGGCTGTCGAGCGCGCTACTGACCTGGAAGGCGATGCGCGTGGGGATGTTCGCCTTGATGACGCCGGTGATGACGTCCGCACGCGGTGTCTGCGTGGCGACGATCAGATGAATGCCGGCCGCGCGGGCCATCTGCGTGATGCGCGCGATGGCGACTTCGATGTCGGCGGGCGCGGTCTGCATCAAATCGGCCAGCTCATCGACGATGACGACGACGTAGGGCAGGGTATCCGGCACGGGCGGCTGATAATCGCGTTCCGTGGTTCTGGGGCGGGCCGGAGGCTGCGAATCGCCGAGCCATGCGCCGCTGGCATCGCGCAGACCATTGTCCGCATCGTCCGCGTCGTTTTCAGCCGGATCGAGGTCGAAAGGCGCGTCGTTTTCGTCATCGAGTTCGGCGCTGTCGCGGCGGTTTTCGTTCAAAGCGACGCCGTGGGTGAATTTCGGCTCCTTGGCCATCAAACCGGCTCCATCACCGGTTTCAGCCAGATCGGGCGAAATCGTCTTCGACACGTTTTTCGGCGTCTTGGCGGCCGAGGCGGCTTTTTCGGTCACTTCGCCCGGTTTGACGGTGAATTCGGCCAGCGCGGCATCTTGTGCAGCAGCGACTGCGGCGGCGCGTTTCGCGTCCTGGTCGGCCTTCCGCTTGCGATTGCGGTTGTTGAAGGTCT